>Ga0182040_10001482_pt1 | contig 10855 bp, 11 predicted proteins | sample flu12Cox44000176_FD_125973 | JGI IMG/M metagenome (GOLD analysis project Ga0182040, IMG submission 125973) | Lab enrichment of tropical soil microbial communities from Luquillo Experimental Forest, Puerto Rico - flux8day.12C.oxic.44.000.176 | ecosystem: Environmental > Terrestrial > Soil >... | reverse complement strand
GCCGCCCGTCCGCGGAAAGGACCGAGTCCACCTGACTGAAAAATACAACTGGTTCTCACGAGCCTCCTTTTTCTCCGACGCGAGCGGACCGTCGATTCTAGTCTCAAAGGAGGTTTGAATGTCTGAACGCCGCCTACCGGTCCGCCCCAATCTCACTCAATTGAAGCATCAGGCAAAGGATCTGCTTCGGCAATTCCGAAGTGGAGATCCAACAGCCGTCGAAGAATTCCGGAAACATCATCCCAAAAAGATTTCTTCATCCGAAGCGAGCCTCGCCGATGCGCAACTCGTTCTGGCGCGCAGCTACGAGGCATCAGGCTGGACGCGTCTGGTGCTCGCCTGCAAATTAATCGACGGGATCTGGCAGGACGATCTCGAGACCGTGCGCTCGATCATAGAGAAGAATCCGAAGCTCCTGCACGAAAACGCCGGCATTCGCAACAGCAACTGGGGTCCGCCGATGTCCTACGCTGCGAATCTCGGACGCGACGCGATCATCCGTATGCTTCACGAGCACGGCGCACGGGACCTAGAGCATGCCATCGGCCGCGCAACACTTCAGGGAAAAATCGAAACCGCGGGTAAGTTGTATGCGATGTTGGGTGCGCCTCCGCTCCCGCAAGGAGCTCTCGGCGGTCCCGCTTACACGCTGAGCTCAACGGGCACCGCATTTCTGTTTGAACATGGCGCAACGGCCATCGACGAAAACGGCGCGACGATTGCACCGGTCGACGTGGTCATTTGCAGCGACAGCCGCAAGCCGGCCGAAAAGCACAAAATCCTCGAAATGTACGTGCAGCATGGCGCACAACTTCCCGATACGCCGGTGATGGCGGTGCACAGAGGCCGCATCGACCTTCTCGAAGAGCATCTGCGGCGCGACCCGAGACTGTTCGAGCGTACCTTTTCTCATCAGGAGATCTTCCCGCCGGAATTCGGCTGCTCCGAGTACGTCGATACGCAGGGCACGCCGCTGCAGGGGACCACTCTGCTTCACATGTGCGTCGACTGGGATGAATTCGAGATCGCGGAATGGCTCGTCGAAAAAGGTGCCGACGTCAACGCGAAATCGGCTGTCGATCAAAACGGCTTCGGAGGATATACACCTCTGTTCGGCGCGGTGGTTTGCTACGCGAACTTCTGGGGCAACTATCGGGGCGAAGCACCCGATACCCGCTTCGCGAAGCTGCTGCTCGATCACGGAGCGGATGTGAACGTTCGCGCGTCAATCCGCCGGATGTTTGAAGAAGACGGCAAGAAGATTTGCAAGGAATTTCGTGACCTGACGCCTCTGTCCTGGGGCGACGCCTATCCCGCCAAAATCCTCGTCAGTCAGCCGGCAATGCGGATGATTGCAGAACGAGGCGGACGGCCGTAAGAGTCACAGGGTCGAAGCCGTTTCGAATGGATGGTCGGCTACTCTTACCCTATCGGATGGCGGGACCCGGACGCCGCTGGTCACGACCGCGAACGTCTTTCCCGCGCTCTTAACTAAGTTGGCGCGTTTGCAGTGATTTCCCTGCCTACTTCCCTCCTGAGAGGGTGCGCCCTGTTTCGCCTTCGATGATCGCAGGCTTGTCGCCAAACTGTTTCGCTGCGGCAAGCACCTTATCGCATACAGAGAGTTGCGGTAATTCAATGTCAGGCGACGGGCTGCGAAAAATCATTGCGCGCCCCTTGGTTAGCACTGGTTAGCCGCGAATATACGCCTCCTGTGATTTCATCGCAATGAGCCGGGACAACGCAGCTCTGGCGGCGACGTCTCGCCGACAGGCCAAAGTCCTAAAGTCAATTGGATCTCTCCGCACTCTTTTTGGCGCTGGGCATCTTTCACGAGCGTTTCCACCAACATTGTCAGAGCATCGAGTGCGACAGGTTCTAGCAAAATGTCATGTTCGAGCCCCGGCACGACTGTCACCGTTACATCACCGCCAGGTTGCCGAGCACTTCACGCGCAGCACTCGGAGTTGACTTCGCGGAATGAGCAGCATAGATTAGCCACCTCGACCTGCCGGTCAGGTTGCTGTCAGCGAGCAACTCCCCGCTTTTCCCCGGGTGCTGGGACCCGCTTGACAGCAGCCCACAGGAGAAAAATCATGAAAGTATCCAGAACACGCGGGTTGCTACTCGCATGTCTACTAGTGTCCCCGCTCGTGGTGGCAAATCGGAATATTCCTGGCCGGAACGACGGACAGGAAGACGATATTCCAATGCGGCACAACGAAGCTACGGTGGTTCAGCTCCAGGCGGAGATGGCCTCCGGAGAACTAACGTCTGAGGAACTAACCCGGGAGTACATCAGGCGCATTATCGCGCTGGACCAGAACGGACCCGGAGTGAACTCCGTGATTGAACTCAATCCGGACGCGCTGACCCTGGCGCGGCAAGCGGACGAAATGCGTAGACATGGCCACGTGCTGGGGCCATTGCATGGAATCCCAGTCTTGGTGAAGGACAACGTAGACACGGGTGACAAGATGCAGACCAGCGCAGGGTCGTTCGCGCTGGTGGGAATGTCGGCGCTGCACGACTCGACCGTGGCAGCGAACCTCCGGGCGGGCGGCGCAGTGATCCTCGGTAAGACGAACCTTTCGGAGTGGGCCAACTTCCGCTCGTTCGAGTCTGTCAGCGGATGGTCAGGGCGCGGCGGTCAGACGAACAATCCTTATGGCATTACCCGCAATGCCTGCGGCTCAAGCTCCGGCTCGGGTGCGGCCACGTCCGCAAACTTCGCGACGATATCGTTCGGGACAGAAACTGACGGCAGCATTGTGTGCCCGGCGAACGCGAATGGCGTAGTGGGTATCAAGCCAACTGTAGGACTTACCAGCCGTGCGGGCATCGTCCCAATTTCCCACACACAGGATACCTTCGGTCCGCACGGGCGCACCGTTGCGGATGCAGCAGCGGCTCTTGGAGTCGTCCAGAGCCGCACGTTCGACGGGCGGGATCCGGCGACCGGCGACGTTCCGCTCGGCTGGAAGGGTCGGTTCACTCGGCCCACGAACATCCCCAGGGACTATACTCAATTCCTGGACCCCAATGGCCTGAAGGGCGCCAAGCTCGGCATCACACGAGTTGGATTGAGCGGATTCACGAACGTCACAACGCCGGCGCCAGTGACGGCAGCAGTCGAGGCCGCGTTCAAAGCACTCACGGACGCGGGCGCCACAGTCGTAGACCTGGACGCCGCGGGCTTCACGTTCTCGCCCGCGGACGGTGAATTCTTCGTGCTGCTCTACGACTTCAAGTTCGATGTGGCTAAGTATTTCGGCACTCGCGTCGGCGTGCCGGTCGCTGGCGGAACGCTGGCCGACGGCATCGCCTTCAATAACGCCCATGCCGACGTCGAGATGCCCTTCTTCAATCAGGACATCTGGGACCTTGCTGAAACGATGAACCCCGACCCGAATTTCTGTGACCCGCGCTTCACCTCCGCGGTTCTTCCCTCGACCGCTACCTGCATGTCGTACAACGATGCACTGAAGATCGACCAACTCGCGGGAGTGAACGGGATCGACAAGGCGCTGCACGACTTTAGTCTGGACGCCGTGGTGAGCGCGACCGATAACCCCGCCTGGGCCACCGATCTGGTCTTTGGCGATCACTTCATCTTCGGCACATCGGGGCTGGCAGCAGCGCCCGGATATCCTATCGTGCAGGTGCCGTCCGGAATGGTGTTCGGTGTACCGCTGGGCATCAGCTTCTTCGGGACGGCGTTTAGCGAACCGACGCTGATCAAGCTTGCGTCGGGATACGAGGCGTTCACCCAGGTGCGCGCCCACAACTTGCCCACATTCGCACGGACCGTGCCGTTCGATCACATTGCCGGCACGACCTTACAACCGCCTCAAAGCCGCGCCATGTCTTCGGCGGTAAGCGGGCCATCAGCGCCGACCGGGGCTGCAGCTCCAACCGTTCGTGCTAACCAGGCGCAAGGGCAAAAGGAGGCTCGGCGTCCACACCACTTGTAACCAAAGGATGCCACGCCAAAAAATGAGTGCGGCTCTCAGAGAGATCCCTGGGGCCGCACGCGTTTTCAATAGGTGCCTACGCTCAGTCGTTGTGGCTGCGGGTGGCAGCGTCAGCGTTCACCAGCCCTGTGCCGGTGAACCTGTTGATGGAAATCTTTGTCCATCGCGATCTAAAACCAGAAGAAACATCTTTCTTGTGCGAGGCGACACCGGGGCGTTGCCGAACGTCGTGGACTTTGGGCTCGCGAAGTTTCTGTCGACCAGCCGAGAGGAAACCATTGATACGGACCGGGGACAAGCCATCGGAACAATGCGCTTCATGCCGCCTGAGCAATTGCGCGGCCATGAAGTCGATCCTGCGTGGGACCTGTGGGCATTGACGGTCATGGTTTACGAGATGCTTACGGGCACGGATCCCTTTGCAGGAGCGACCGCAGCGGAATGCTATAGGGCGATATTGACTGAGAGTTTCACTCCTGTCAGCAAGCATCTGCCGACGCGCCCGGACGAGCTATGCTGGGGCGCCTTCTGCGACCGCATGTGGTTTCTTGATGTGACGGCACTGGTTCGGGACCCGGAACACCGTGCGCACCGTGCGCGCTCCACTTTCCTCTATCGAGCTTAATGATTAGAATACATGACCTACTGTAGCGGCGAGGATTCCGATGAACCAGCCCCACGCTGCATACACTGACATTAGCTTATGGGCTTTTTTGGATGAGCTGAAGAGCTGCCTAAGAGCAGCAAGCGATGACCAAAAGGCACTTACACTCTCTCTCCGTCGTACGTGCGAACACTTCAAGATAGACGATGGATGTATCGCTATTCTTACTCCCGACGGCTCCCAAGCAGACTTGATATCAGTGATTCCGCGAGGAGCTAGGTGGGATCTAGCTTGTCTCGCGGCGTTCCTACGAAAACAGCGGGCCCGCATTCCGCCAGATATTATCATGGCGCCGGTCAACCGTCGCGGCCGTCTATGGGCAGTGCTAGCGCTGAGAGGACAGCGCAACTTCAAGCGATACTCTGATCTCCGAGCGTTAAGACGAATCGCGAAGCTGATCTCGGAATCAATCGAGCTTACAGACTGGCAGCGCATGATAGAAGTACGATCACAAATCGATCGCAAAATTTTTAAACAGCTACGTCCACAGGACCTTTTCTACCAGATTCTGCACGGACTGCGTTCCTTGACGCATTACGACCACTCTTCGGCTCTTCTTATCTGCGATTGGCGTGACAATACATTGCAACTGGTCGCCGAACAAATTGCGTGGATGAAAGGGAAAAGCCGTCGAATCGGACTAAAGCTGCCGCTGAATGATGAGGTTTGGAGGCTGATGCGCAACGACATTGTTTACGGCTTCGACCGGCGGAATATTTGGCATGAATGGTCGGGGGGAAAATCAACGGCTCTCGCCGGGCTATTGGATTACAACAACAGCTTGGAAAGTTCCATTTCGGATTTGCGTGAATTGCGTGAATCCTCGATGCTGTGTGCGCCACTTGCCACGCGCGACGGCGTTCTGGGGGTATTGAAAGTGGCGGCGCGCCATCCAGGTTCGTTCAGCAGATACGAAGCGGACCTTGTTCAACGGTTTATGCCGCTTGCTGCGACGGCGATCCAGAATTCTCAAAGAACCGTTACACTTGAAACAAAGATGCTCGAGGCGGAAAAGAAGCACGCTGTCGCGAATCTTCTTCGCGGCGTGTCACACGATGTAAATAATGCCCTCGGATGCGTTTTGCCGTTGGTTCAGCAAATTCAGACGGATGTTCAGTCGAATCGCCTGCAAGGGGATACCCTTTCGCAGGATCTGCAGCAAATCGAACAATCAATACAGACCTGCCGCAGGATTTTTGGCGGAATGCTCGCTTTGGCGCGGGGTGCAAGTCAAGGCAGCGTTCAAGCGAATGTGCGGCGTGCACTGGACAGCACGCTCGCGGTCCTCAGAGATGGCTTGGAACGACAGGGTATCCGGTTAGACGTTCAGCTCGGGGCCGTTGTTCCCAACATACAAACAGCACAGGGAGACCTAGAACAGCTGTTCCTGAATCTCGCGACGAATGCCAGGGATGCAATGCCAACGGGCGGTGTACTGTCTATAAGAGCCGAAAATGTAGGCGGTAATATCGTAATCCTCATTCACGATACCGGGCGTGGAATCCCGCCTGAGGTTATGTCTCGCATTCACGAACCGTTTTTCACCACAAAGCAGCATGGCAACGGCTTGGGGCTGTCGATTTGCCGGTCGATCATTGGGAATGTGGGTGGCCGAATGGAAATCGAAAGCCAGGCCGGCGTCGGTACTCGAGTAAGGCTGCTGTTGCCGATAGCCGGCGATAAGACGGCTGGCTCCACGGTATGAGTGCATGGCGCATCCTCGTGGTTGACGACGAAACTGGCATGCTTCGGTCGGTTGAACGTGTGCTTGCCCAGGATTATAGGGTTGCGACCACGCGGTCGTCCCACGAAGCAATTGGGCTCGCCGAGGAGTTCAGGCCAGACGTAGCCATTCTAGATATTCAAATGCCTGATCTGGATGGCTTCCAGTTGATGGAAAAGTTGCAGGCCCTTGATCCTGAACTGGATGTCATTCTTATGACCGGAAGCGTCAATGAACTCGATGCGAAGCTCATACGAGCGATTCGAAAAGACGCGTTCTACTTTCTTCAAAAACCGTTCGACCGCGGAGTGCTGCTCAGCCTCGTAGAAAGATGCCTCGAGTTGAAACAGCTGGATCGCAGCAACCGAAAACACGTGATGCGCATCGAGAAGGAATTAGGCGATGCACGCGCGTTTCAACAGAGTCTTCTGCCCCCCGAGTTTGGCAAAGTAGGAGGGATCTCTATTTTTGCCAATTACATCCCTTGCTCTGAGCTGGCTGGGGACTTCTATGACTATGTTGCCCTTCCGCGGGATGGAGCCGTCATTCTTGTAGCCGATGTCTCAGGACATGGCGCCAGCGCCGCTATGCTTACAGGAATCGTAAAATCGGCTTTTCATTCGGGGCCCGAGGAGGTTTATGAACCGGCGTCTGTGGTGGAGCGAGTTGCGAACGGCATCCGGGCGTTTGGGGCCCATCACTTCATCACAATGATCTGCGTTCGCGTCCGAAATGGGTTCCTTGATTTCGTCAACGCCGGACACCCGCCTGGTATTCTATCGACAGTTGAAACTACGGCAGCTCTACTCAAAGCTACCGGTCCGATTATTTCACCGGTCCTCAATTCTTCATGGGAGCAACACACGATCCAGGTCAACCGCAAATCGGATCGGCTTGTTCTTTTTACCGACGCCATAATCGAGGCAGAGTCGGAATCAGGCCAGTACGGGCTCAAGCGCTTGGTCGAGGAAGTAGGCAGGTGTCGGATCCACGGAAAGGCTCTATCGGAACAGATCTTGCAGAGCATTCGCCAGTTTGCGGTAGGTCGGCCCATGAACGATGACCTGACTCTTGTGATCGCCGACCTCTAAATCCATTCGTGTGTTATTTCTTCTGGCACACTCTCGGGTTTCTCCCTGCGCTGTCAGTCCGTGCCCAGGCTTAGCCTTTTGAGTCTGCCACCAATCCGGATCTGGGTGGTCGCCCTCATTCATTTTAGGCTAACGGCCTTTCTCTTCAGTTCTTTTTTCTCGCCTTTTTCGGAACAAGCTCCAATGGAAGCTCATCGCCCTCGATGGGCGGGTTCCCTTTGCCCACACGCGCCAGAATCCGGCTCACTTTGGCCGGGTTGGCTCGTCGTGCGCGTTCCTCGAAGTACTCTTCCGTTCGCATGGCAGAGACTTTTTCCGCGAGTGCGAGCGTAATGAGCTGGTTGAGTGCCACGCCCTCGGATTCGGCGGCCTTACGGGCTTCCGCCAACAGGGTGGGCGGTACACGCAAGGCGAAATTGCTTCGTCTCATTGATATCCTCCCTCGCTTCTCACTAGGCGCCTTTTTTCGCTAGCTGGCGAACCACCTCGACCGGTCGGAGGACCGAACAGAAGCGCGACGCCGCAGGCCTGAAATCCCGATCATTGAGAGTAACGATGGCATCGGCGCGGCCGTTGATGGCTGTTTCGAGGACCATCTCATCGTTCGGGTCCGACAAAAGGGGCCGGGTGCGGATCACCAACGCCACTCTTTTCGCCACGGACGCCAATTCGTCCAGCACAGCGGATACATCTTCTCTGGTCGCTCCGCATGCCGCAAGATGCTCCGGGCGTGTCAGAACTGATTCGTATTCCAGCATCAAGGGCACCGACAAGAGGAGATTAAACCGGCGAGCCCGCGCGGCCTCCAGCACATGGCGGGATGCCCCAGTATCACTACAGAAGGCCGCCACGAGCACATCCGTGTCAAGGACGTATGCCCTCATTCTGGAATAGGATATTGCATGCGATATTGCGCTTCAAGGCCTGAACCTATTATCCGAAGTCGTTAACCTCAGATCGGGGCACACAAAGCTTGGCTCTTGCCGGCTTGATGCGGCGCAACACTTCGCATCGAGCCAACGAGATAAAAGCCACGCTTGTCCAGTTGGAATTCATCTACAATTTCCGGTGGGCCCGGCACTTGGAATTTGACCGCCTCGGCCGTTACCGCAGTGCCCTTTCAGCAAATCGTCAAATTGATGCTCGCGACGCAAGGAATTCCGACCGCTTTGTTTTCATGAGCGGCATCGACTCTGCTATCTTGGCCCTGTTTTAGAGGTGCGCCTTTGCAAGATCAGCTTCTCGCAATGCTCCGCAACCAACTCGTTACCATCATGTCCGGAGCTGTTTTCCTATTCATCGGGCTGGCTTCCTGTTCCCTCGCTGCCGCTCGCCGTCAAAGGGGAGTGCGCATGTTTCTGTGGTTGGGTCTATGGAGTGGGTCATGGGGCGCCCGCCTTTTGGCTGAATCGCCGGCTGTGGTCGCTGCTTTGCCGCATTGGGTTCAGATCTGCGTGCCGTTCGTGAGGATTGCCGTCACTTACCTACTTCTTTCTGTCGCTTCGCTCGCATGGCTGGAGCTGAGCGCCGGCAAATTTCGTGACTTTCTTCGCGGCTTGGTTTTCATCAGTCTGGCCATTGGTGTCGCCGGAATAGGAGTTTTTGTCATAACTGGTTCTGGCGACAAGTTGATCCCCTACAATAATCTACTCGCCGCTGCTGCCCTGCTCGTCTTGGTAATCATCGTCTCGGTGCCAGCACTCTCCCGCAAGTTCCTGGCTCTTCCCAACCGCGCTGTCATGATCGTCGGCACGCTCGTTTTCGCCGCGGAAGCCCTATATTTCAGCCTATCGCGCCTCCTTCACTACCACACACCGACTACGCGCTTGACCGGCTCATTGGGGTTGGCTGTTCTCCTCTTCTCGTTTGGGTATGTCGGTGTGCAAATCGTATTGGCCAGTGAACGCCGATTGCTGTCAATTGAAAACGAACTCGCGATTGCCCATGAGATTCAAACCTCCATTCTTCCGGGTGGTAGTCCCAGAATTAAGAACCTTCGCGTCGCAGCGGCCTATTGTCCGATGACGGAAGTCGCTGGCGATTTCTATGAGTTCATCCCCGTGGATCACAACTGCATTGGCTTCCTCGTGGCGGACGTCACCGGACATGGTATCCCGGCCGCGCTTATTGCCGCGATGATCAAGGTGGCGATGCGATCCCTCGTGCCGTATGCACGCGACCCGCGAGAGGTGTTGCGCGGGTTGAACGGTGTCCTTGCGGCACAAATCGGTCCGCAACTCGTTTCAGCGGCCTATCTTTGGGTCGACACGGAAAATCGCACCGCGCTCTATTCGGCCGCCGGGCATCCGCCACTTCTGCACTGCCGCGAAGGTGAGCTACATCGCGTCGAAAGCAATGGTCTGCTGCTCGGGGTGTTTCCGGAGTCCGAATACCCTCTTTACGACATGGCCATCCTCCCAGGTGACCGTTTCCTGCTTTACACTGACGGCGTCAGTGAGCCCGAAAATGCCCTCGGCGAATCCTTTGGCGAGTTTAAGTTTGAGGAAGTCGTTCGTAACAATCAGTCGCGGCCGCCCTCTGAGTTGCTGGATCAACTGCTCACGGAGATTCGTCAATGGCAACCGGCTTCCAAGGCTCAGCACGACGACATTACTCTCATCGCCATCGACATAATTTAGTTATGGCAAGCGCTTACTGGTGCAACCCAGGAGGCCACGCTGGCGCCGACCACATTCTGGAAGTATCGTCGGCAATGCTGAAGTGGGTGCTGAGCAGTGCGTTGTTCAGGAAACGGAAGCGAGCCGGGGCGCTGGAGTCGACTTCCGTGGAATACGCACAACGGCGACCCAGCCCTGCGCGCGGATGTTCTCGCCTGGGAACAGAATTACATGGGGTCAAAAACGCATCTAGAGAACGTATCCAGGTGGAGCTTTCCAACGTCGAGACGGTGAATGTCAGCGGCACTCACATGGACTTCCTCTTCACGTCCTGGGAGCGGGTGGTAGCTGTCATGCGCCGCTGCCTTGGCGCGTCGGCACCTCAACAAATGAGCGACCGCCGCTAAAGAGGAAGCAGCTTCGAAATGCCGAGCGAGTTGTTGGTGTGCTCGTCTTCACGAACTCGATCGCTGCCGCGAGACCTACATCTTGTCGTAGATGATAGTTTGGGCTTTTGGCTGGCCTGTCTCGCGAATCGTGAGCGTCAGCGTCTTCCCATCAAGAGAGACCTCGAACTTCGTGTGGTCCATCACCTCGCCCTTCACTTTATCGGTAACTTCCAGGGTGTGCGAGTTCACGCGCTTGCCTGACGATGCGGAGCTGGGCGCGACGTTCGGACCCTTCTCTTCGTAATCCCTGCCATCGAATTTCATGCTGAGAGTGTCTTGATAGGCGGGAGTATTGAAAGTTAGCCCATCGCCATCGTACGCTTCAATATCCCACTC
>Ga0182040_10001478_pt1 | contig 10869 bp, 7 predicted proteins | sample flu12Cox44000176_FD_125973 | JGI IMG/M metagenome (GOLD analysis project Ga0182040, IMG submission 125973) | Lab enrichment of tropical soil microbial communities from Luquillo Experimental Forest, Puerto Rico - flux8day.12C.oxic.44.000.176 | ecosystem: Environmental > Terrestrial > Soil >... | reverse complement strand
CAGACCCTCGACTCCCTACGCAAACGCGCCAAGAATCTTGGATTTGATCTTGTTCAACTTCCGAAAGCAGCTTAAAGCCACCCCACACGTCAAGTTTCAGAGAAGCTCTCTAGCCCGCAATATAGGTGCGGCTTCTCACAACGCGTGATTTTTGCGGGCTAGCAGCTATTCCTGGTCGGGGTTTGGCGTTAGCGGCTCTCCTGACTCCTGATTTCTGAATTCTGTCTTCTGACTTCTGATCCCCTTCCCCTATTCAATCTCGAAACGCGTGACCGCGAGACCTTTCAATAACTGCGGTAACCATCGCTTCAGGCCACGTTTCGGAGCCGGAGCGATCCAGACCGCCAAAGCTCCATTCAACGCGATCCTTCGCACGACGCGTCGAAGCCGCACCATCGTGTCGGAGGGTCGTTCACCGGAACGCGGGCTAGCCAAACCGTCTGATAAAATGAGCGCCCGATTTTTAGCCGAGTTCCTGTTCGCGATGATCCTGCGATGCAAAGCCGTTAAAGCCTCAACGATGAAGCTCTTTCCTGCGGCTTCCTTAAGCCGGCCCAATTCACGCATGAATCCGCTGAACGTCGCATTGCGGCATTGCCACTGAATTTCCCCCTTGTTCAGCAGCAGCAAATGAAACTTCCCTGATCTGGCAAAAGATACCGTTCCTGCAAGGAAATCTCGGGCACGCGCCAGAAATTGGTTCATGCCGGTCGAACGACTCGCGTCCAGGAAACACCAGATATGCTCTCGACGAGAAGGCGTCCTTCGGCAAAGCCTGACCCGCTTCCTGTTCTCCAACCACCCGTCGCGCGCCGATGCAGCGAGCGTTTCGATCCACGCAATTGGACCCATCGCGCTATTTTTTGAAACCCTGCCGCAACGACGCGACAACGGGCTTTGAATTGTCGATTTTCCAACGAACCACTTCGAAAGTTCGCTATGCGTAGAAGGGATCAAATCGAATAGTTTTTTTCCATCCGCTCGCGACTCCAGCGGGGCGCGTGAGGTAGCGGCCGACTGATTGTCTAACGGGGCGAAGCGAAAGGGGCCCGGTGGCGGTTCCGATCCATACTTCTCCGATTTCGCGCTGTAGCGATGCCCTAGACAAAGACGCCAGGCCACATCCAGATCGCATTCCTCGACCGTCAGCCTCTTTGCCCAAGCAGCGGCACAACGCGCCGTTCGGACGACAGCCAGTTCCGCACGCAAACCTTCAAGCTGAAATACCCTGCCTTTCGCGGCAACCGCCATCCGCCGTTCTTCCGAAATGCTCACCGCCGGCAGAATTTTTCGGGCAGCACAGATTCCATTTGCCAATACGGAGGTCGATTCCCGATAAGCCTCAACGAACGACTCCGGTCTATCATCATACTCGATTCTGAGGCGAACGATCTCCATCCGCTCTTCGGGACTGAAGTCATCCTGAATCAGCACGCCGTGAGCGAATCGGTCTGAAAGCTGCGGACGCAGATCGCCTTCTTCCGGATTCATCGTTCCAATCAAGATGTATCGGCATTCAACCACCCTCGTAATACCGTCGCGTTCCATCCGATACTGATTGGAGGAAGCTGAATCGAGGATCAAATCGGCGAGGTGATCAGGCAAAAGATTAATTTCATCGATGTAAAGAACGCCGCCATGCGCCTCTTCGACTAACCCGCTGCGACCGCTCCAGAGTTGCTTCTCTACAAGCGATTGCGCGTCGACCGATCCAAGCAAGCGATCCTCCGTGGTGCCAAGCGGGACTTCAACAAAAGGGACGGGCTGGTCCGAAGCCAGTCGCAACACTTCGGCAAAGGAGCGCGCCAAGGTGCTCTTTGCGCAGCCACGGTGCCCAAGAAAGAGCGTACCGCCGATGCGAGGGTCAATTGCATGATAGATGAGCGACTTCTTCGCGTCCTCCATCCCTACGATCGCCGCAAATGGAAACTGTGTCATTCGAGCTGACCTTGCAGTTCAAGCACGCATTCTTCAAGCGCGGACACCGTTTCGGCATCTGGACGTTTCCAAAGCCTGCGCTCAGCCGCTTCAAGCATTCTTTGGGCCGCCTCCTGAAGCGCGACGGGATTGTGCTTCCTAAAGAACTCTTGTTGTCGCGGATCGAGCAGTAGCGTCTGCGCGACTTCCTGGTAATGGGTGTCCTTGACCAAATCGGTAGTCGCGCCGTAGCCGAACAGGTAGTCAACGGTTGCAGCCATTTCGAAAGCGCCTTTGTATCCGTGGCGCCGCATTGCATCGATCCAGCGAGGATTCAGAACGCGGCTGCGAATCACTTTCACTAACTCTTCCTCTAAAGTTCGGACTCGAGGCCGCTCAGGTGTACTCGAATCTCCATGATAGCTGGCAGGGGCTTTTCCACGGAGGTACTGCACCGCGGCATGCAGGCCGCCCTGAAATTGGAAATAGTCGTCTGAATCCAGGATATCGTGTTCACGGTTATCCTGATTCTGATGAACGACCTCAACTTCAGAAAGTCTTGCCCGGAATAAATCGAGCTGTTCACGGGCCATTCCCTCGCTATCAAAGGCAAAACCTCCCCATTTACAAAAGACGTCCGTGATGTCGCGCGCCGACTTCCAATTTCCCGCATCAAACAACGGCAATAAACCGGTTCCGTAGGCACCCGGTTCGGAGCTGAAAACACGAAGCGCCGCAATTCTGAAAGCTTCCTTAGGCTCGATTCCTCGCGCCGTTGCGGTTTGCACATCCTGCAGCCACGATGCTCGGATCGGGTTGAGCTGCGGGGGTTCATCTTGTTCGGCGAGTCTTTTCGGTACCGTTGCGAGAAGTCGCATCGTCTCCCCAAAGGAATCGCGAAATAACCCCGAAACGCGTAGCAGCAGATCGACGCGCGGCCGGCCCAGCAAGCTCATTGGGAGAATACGAAAATCGACGACGCGCCCTGAAGCCTCCTCCCACACCGGTTCGCAGCCCCATAGCCATAGCGCTTGCGCAATATCGTCACCTCCCGTCCGCATGTTTGATGTACCCCATATGACCAGCGCCAGCTTTCGCGGATACTCTCCGTGTTCCTGCAAATGGCGCTCCAGAAGCTGGTTACCGATCCGTTTGCCACATTCCCAAGCCGTCCTGGTAGGGACCGCCCTTGGATCGATTGCGAAAAAATTCCTGCCGGTTGGCAAGACATCCACACGTCCTCTGGTTGGCGCTCCCGCCGCACCCGGTGGGACAAATTCCCCATTCAGACCCGCCACGATACGCTTCAGCTCGTTTTCACACTGGGAAAGCCTTGGAACCAGCACTTGCCGAACAAACGCGCGGAGCTGCCGTAGGTTGGTGGCTTCGTCCGGTGCAACACCGCGATCCAAAGCGTCCACGATCCAGCTACGAGCCATGGCTTCCAGCAAATCGCGTTCACCCGGTGTAAGCAAATCCAATGAAAACGGCTGCCCATTTTCCGGTCGCACCTGGCGGGGTCGCATCTGGTAGGGTCGCATCTCCGAGGCGACCTCGCTCTCCCGGTCAGCTCGGAGATCTGACCCTACCGTTGCGGACCCTACCGTTGCGGACCCTACCGCTGCAGACCCTACCGCCGCTGGCCCTGTCGCCGCTGGCCCTGCCACCGGGTCCCATCCCATCCCACCCCGCATGATCGTTTCGTACAGCGCTTCAAACAGATCCGGCCGGCTCCCACTGCGCACCCGAAGAATGCTCAAGAGAAAGTCGATCTGATATTCTCCCCTTGGGGGTTCACCCAAAACGTGGAGAGCCGACCGAATCTGGCTTTCTTTTATTTCACAAAGAAAATTGCTAATCGCATCGATTGACTTCGAGCCTCCGGGAAGCTCATCTCGCCAATGCGAGCTTTCCAAAAGCCGCGCGATTTCACGCTCCAACTCTTCCATTCGGCTCGGATAGAGGTTGGAGCAATGAGCGTGTTCCTCAAGCAGACGCTCCATCTTCTCGAGTTCTCCGTACAGTCCTGCCCGGCTCAAAGGAGGCGTCAGATGATCAATGATCACCGCAGCAGATCTGCGTTTCGCCTGAGAACCTTCTCCGGGATTGTTGACGATAAACGGATATAAATGCGGCAACGGTCCGAGACAAAGGCGCGGAAAATCATCGTCGCCGAGTGCAACGCTCCGGCCGGGCAACCATTCCATATTCCCATGCTTGCCAAGATGGAGGATTGCATTTGCCCCAAATTTTTTTCGAATCCAGAAATAAAATGCCAGGTAGGCGGGCGGCGGCGAAAGCGTCGGACTATGATAAATCGCCTGCGCTTGTTGTGAGAAACCGCGAGCCGGCTGGATCCCAATAAACAGATTGCCGAGCTGGATGCCGGCGACTGGAATGTCCTGAACGATCTTTTCCGGCCAATCATTCTCGATTTGCAGTCTGCGCTCCTTCGGCAGGGAATCGAAAAATCTCTCAAACAGACTTAGCTCAACGGATTGAAGACATTGCTTGCCGTAGGATTGTTCTGGATCGTTGGTAATTCCGGACTGTAACCACCGGATCAATTCCTCGCCGTCTCCTGGGCAAGGTTCAACCCGGTAGCCTGCCGCTCGCAAGACTTCAAGCAGTCTTACCGCGCTCGCAGGCGTGTCGAGGCCGACACCGTTCCCGATCCTCCCGTTGCGATTCGGATAATTTGAGAGGATGACGGCGACTCTTTTGTCATGGTTAGAGAGTCGCCGCAACGAAATCCAGTTTTTGATCCATTCGGATGCATAGGCGATCTGCGAGGGATCCGATTGCAACCGCTTTACGGCGAACTCAATTTCCTCGATCCGTCTCTCTTCTTCCTTAAATCCGATAACGGTGCCAAACAGACGTCCATCCAGTTCGGGCAGAGCAATGTTCATTGCAATCTCGGCAGGAGAAAGGCCGGCAAGGTTCTTCAGCCAGGCTAGCCTGGAGCAAAGCGCAACCGGCAACTGTAACACTGGCAAATTCAGTTCTTCAAAGATCGAAATTCGTTCGGTGTCATTTACCCCCAGGGAAAAGCTTTGCGTTGTTACCACCAGATCCGGAGGATCCACCTGTGCACGTTTTAACAGTTCCGCCTGTGCAAGCGGGTTTCTGAGTGAAACTGAATAAAAGCAGATGACCTTTAGTCCGTCGGCTTCGAGAGCAGAAAACAAAGAATCGATTACATCCAGATCACCGGCTTGCAGCCATGCGCGATAGAAGCAAATCCAGATCGTGGCGACCCCGGGGTTGGTTGAAGCCTTGTAGATGCCGAATTCCGGCATTTGCACCGCTTCAGGTAGTGCATCCGGGCAACTCTTTACCAATAGCTCGATACAGCTTGCGGCGCGCCGCAGATTCTCGTGCCCGCCGTTTTCAAAAAATTCAGAAATACGTTTGCAAACGGCGGGCGGGAAATCGCTCAGCCCGTCGAGATCATCCGAAGCTGTTCCGGGCAGGATCAGGCATTTCGGTCCGTCACCCTCCTCCTTTAAATCGAGCAGCCCCTGGATGAAATAACCGAAATACGATTTTCCGCCCAACAGCCGGGCAACGACCAGTTTCGACTTTCGGACAACTGTCTCGATGTAATTGTCAGCTGCAACCGGTTGCCGCAAGGCGAAGGCGTGCGCAAGCCGCAATCGGCTTCCAAGGCGCTCACGCCATACGAGGGAAACCGAAGTCAGATCCGTATCAGCAGCGCTGATAAAAATGATTTCACCGGGAGTTTGATCAATGAGGATCAACTCTCGTTCAGCATCCAAACAACCTGGCTGGGCGGCAGTCCAATGCATAGCGGCGGGGTTATGCCTCAACTTTCAACCTTCGCTGTACGCTTTTTTTTTTATTGCGGCAAGCGACGTCCTTCACCCCGATGCCGCTCTCAACCGACCATGTTACCCCTGCATCTCGCCGGTCTGAGCCGCGGCCTCGCTAGCCTGCATCGATCACAAATTTCTGAGAATTTTGAGCTTAAAGAGTAAAGTGATCGATGCAGGCTTCCGGCAGCAGAAGCGGCCCCGTGGCGGCGGGGCCGATTCTGCTGCTTTTTGGGGCCGAAATTTTCAACAGTATGTATCGATTCTTCTATTTTAAAATCAGGTTCTTAAACGGACGCGAAGCGGCTGTTTAAGAGCTCTCTAGCCCGCAATGAGCGCGTCGCTGCGGCTACTGCGTGATTTTTGCGGGCCAGGCAGCGTTCCAAAGGCGCGGATCGAGGTCGAGTTTCGCCGCGGGCCTGATGAGGACTTTTGCAAAGTCGGCGTGATCTGGGTTAAGGACAAAATTGCGTTCGATTCGGATCACCGCACTTGGCACTGAAAGGACCGCGGAGCGATTTCGCAGAAACCATTCCTGGCCGAAAGCCTGAGCCCCCGTGATCGATCCGTCCTCTTTGAACCGCGTCAGCCAATCGGCTGGTGGAGTTTCGACTCTCTCAATTAACGCCTCATCGAATTCAAACTGAAAGTAGACATACTGATCATCGGGATCATATCCGCCCTGATTCACCCGGAACTCAAGGACGGCCAATGATAGATGTTCCGATCCGTATACCACCGGAATGTTTTTCGGATTCCAGCGCCCCGCAAATCGCCTGGGTCCTTCGCCATTGAACGCCTCAGAGGCTCGCGTCTGGCGAACGAGCCGATAGCCAACCATTAAGTGTAGACTCCGTAATCAATCCGACCTAGCACGTCTTCAACCTGCGATGCCCCAAGGGAAGTATCGGCTCGTTGTAGCGGCGTTTCTCCATCGAAAGCAGCAAGTTGCGTGTTCATCCAGCCTCGTGCGTTCGCCGCATTACCGAAAACCTCTTGGGCCCGTTTAAGAATTATTGCCACACGTGCCAGGCGATCGGACTCCTCAGGGCGGAAAACTCCTTCTTTCAATCGCCGGTCCAGAGTCCTGTTCGGGATTTTTAGCGCAGCTGCCAATTGGCGGTCGCTCATCTTGAGGTTCGCGGCCAGGTTCTGGAACACCTCGGTCGGTAGCCCTTGCCGGACCGTCTTGATGGTAACAGCACCCGATTCCTCGTGCCTGCTGAACCGGTGCTGGGCCCTCCGGAGACGCTCGGGGGCGCTCGCCTTCTGGTGGGCGCTCTCGAACGTTTTGTGCTTCTTCGCCATCTGGCGTATAAGTTAGCGCCATTTTGCGGCTTCGCAACTGCCGGGAGGCTCGCCCTACCGGACCTATCCCGATTTCGGTTAGCGGCCGGGTCATGTCTCAACTTTCAACATTCGCTGCAGAGATCGCCGCCATGTGCAACAAAAAAAACACAGCGAATGTTGAAAGTTGAGACATGACCCCGCCGCTAATGCCATTTCGTTTTTGTTAGTTGGCTCATCAGGGCTGCGACCATTTTCCGATTTGGATGGTAGCCGATGAATACAATGCTTGACTTGCAATCATCCTGATTCCTTTTCTCAAAATAGGTCTGCACCCGGTTGCGTACCGCCTGCACCACGAGCCGGTACTCCTTACCCGGAACTGACGCAAATCCCTTTGCCCGCAGTATTGGCTGCTGCCGAGTTACTTCGCGGATTGCCAATTTGAGCTGATCGGGATCCTGCCCCTGTTGAGTGTGAAGGACAAAGGATTGCCACCCGGGGTCGTGCTCATGGAAGTGCTCATGCGTATGCTCTCCATGCTCGTGTGCGTCAAGACCGCTGTGTCTATGGCCGTCAAATTGGCCCTGGTTTTGCAGCGGACGATCCAACTCCGCGGGTGTGCTCTGGAGGGGACCATGATGATGAAGGTCATGACTCACGTCAACCGGATCTTCTGCGTGAAGGTTCAGGCCCATGCAGAGTCGCGTATCGAGTTCCGCGTGATAGGCTAATTCAAGGAATCGTACTTTCGTTGCTTTAAGACGCACGAGCTCTTCAGCTTTCATCAAAGACTCATCTGCGAGAAGGTCGATTTTGTTCAGAACAACAACATCAGCGTTTTCGAGTTGTTGATTCAGGATAAGATCCACGGACGCTGCGTGATCCGGTATGTCCGCAGACTCGGCTCCCGGAATCGGTTTCCCGCTCTCCAAATTTCCACTCAACAACTGCGGCGTATCTACAACGGCCAACACCGAATCCAGATGAAAATCGTTTCTGATTTCCGCCCACGCCAAAGCCCGCATGACGGGCGTTGGCAAAGCCAGTCCCGATGTCTCGATGAGCACATGCTCAATCTCATGCTTCCGGCCTTGCAGCTGCTTCATCACAGGCAGAAAATTATCTTTGATCGTGCAGCAAATGCACCCATTTGGAAGGTCGTGAATTTCAACCCCACACTCTTGGCCGGCAGTGCGCAAGAGAGCGCCATCAACAGAGACTTCGCCGAACTCGTTGACCAGAACCGCTAAACGGCGATCAGGATTCTTTCTCAAGAGCCCGCAGATCAGTGTGGTCTTGCCAGACCCAAGAAATCCGGTGACGATTGTAACAGGTATTTTCATAGGTGATACGTACGGTTCTGGTTGTTGCGCCCGGGATCAGCGTAACGGGCGTTATCGCCCGTTGTCCACTGCATTGATTCATTTCTGGTGTATCTTCCCAGGTGGCCATCACATTAGAGCTGCCGGATCTCGAATCGCAGAACGTCTTTAACGTTGCCCGATGGAAGGCAATCTTGAACGATCCGCGGCTGGCGAAACTGCCCGATCGCATCGAAACCGATCGGCACGGACGCATCATTATGAGTCCACCTCCCGCTCCTCGTCACTCGCGCCGCCAGGCCCGAATTGCTGCCGTTTTCGCGCAGTTGCTGCCTGAAGGCACCGCTTTCACTGAATGTGCCATTTCGACTGCCGATGGAGTCAAGGCCGCCGATGTTGCCTGGCTCGCTCAAGATCGGCCCGAGATTCACGAGGATCCGCTTCTTTTCACTCGCGCTCCCGAAATCTGCGTTGAAATCCTGTCCCCATCTAATCCCCCATCCGAGATCGACGAAAAACGCGCCCTCTACTTCGATGCCGGCGCCGCCGAAGTGTGGATTTGCGGCCTCGACGGATCGATCACTTTTTTTGTTCGTCCCAACCATCAACATCCCGGCTCTATCCTCTGCCCGGTGTTCCCGAGCCGGATTCCTTAACCGGGTCGGCGGCAGCGGGGAAACGATCGCTAGCCCGCAAAAATCACGCGTTGTAAAAAGCAGCGCGCTCATTGCGGGCTAGAGAGCCTGCATTGATCACAAATCCCTAGACAATTCAACGCAACTGTTGTGACTACGGCTGAGGATTTGTGATCAATGCAGGCTGGGCGGGCGCAGGTAGGGCCGGATCTCCGAGGCGGCCGGTTCCTGGCCGGCAGCCCTAGTTCTCGACGGGCGGCTCGGAGATCCGCCCCTACCACGCCCCCTACAGAGTAGTATGCGCCATCCCAAGGTCCTTGCACATGTCACAGAGCCGCAGGTTCTCGTGAACGCTGGAAACCTCTTAAACAGACGCTGTGCATCCATTTAAGAGCCTCTTAAAATACTTGGATCGAAACAAACCATTATTAACCTCTTCTGCTCAAAGGGAGTTTCTGCAACCAATCGATTACGAAATCGAAATCGGTTGCGACATGAGGATAGTTGAGGCGCGGACGGTTGATAACAATGAGCGGAATACCGAGAGAATGTGCCGCGTCGGCTTTTGCGCTGAATCCTCCAGGCGGACCGGATTCTTTTGTTACCACGCAATCAATTTTCCAATCTTTCCAGAGCGTTTCATTCAACTCTCTGGAACATGGCCCCTGCATCGCAAAGAGCCGCGCCCGTGGAATCCCAAGCGACAAAGCACTTTCCAATGATTCAGGCTCCGGCGCGACGCGGACGAACCAGTCACGCTCCCTTGCTCCTGCATGATTCAGGAAAACTTGCAAATCCTTGGAGCCGGTAGCCAGGAAGATACGTTTGCCTATATCAATCGCTTTCTCCGCGGCTTGTTCCGTCGTTTCGCAAAAAATTGCCGGTCTGGAGCAGTCGACAACTTTTCTTTCGTAGCGCAGATAAGGAATCTTCAATTCTCCTCCGAGCGTAATGAGCTGCGAAGAAATTTCCGTTGCGAACGGATGCGTGGCATCCACGATCGCGCGCGCTCCAAAAACCTGCAATTCCCGGCGACGCGCGTCGATACCTATTCTCCCGGATCTGACAGCGACGCCAGGCAATCTTATCAGAGCGAGTTCGCGACCATAGGAAGTTGCAGTGGAAACAACAACGAGCGCACCCGATTCGGCGATTCGCGAGGCGAGAGCATTTCCGTCGGCTGTTCCTGAAAAAACCCATATAGCTTCTTCCGGCACCGGTTCTATGGCCAAATCCGGCTGGTCGCGTTGCGACCGGCTCTCCGCCCGACGGCTATGGTAACCGCGTGCGGTATAGATGAACTCTTTTTTTCGATATGTGAACTTATTCCCGATAATCACGGTAGTCAGCATGTCGAATTTTTTCTGGGACAATTCTGCCAGGGGGAAAATGGCATGCTCCTGGCCGGGACGATAGGCGTTGCGTACGACACCGCAGAGGGTCGTGGGCGGCTTGTGCTCAAGAAGAATATCAAGGATGCGGTAGACTCCGTCCGTTCGCGCCCTGCTCTGAATGTTATAGAGCGCGATGACGAGATCGGCCCGAGCCAATTGACGTGCTCGGCGCTCGATCACCTCCCAGGGGCAAAGCAGATCGGACAAGGACAAAGTTGCGTAATCATGCGAGAGAGGAGCACCAAGGAGAGATGAACAACTCGAAGCGGCGGAAATTCCCGGAACAATCTCCAATTGAAAAACATCATCCTCGCAGAGGAGTTCTAGCGCAAGTGCAGCCATTCCATAGACACCGATATCGCCGCTTGAGACGAGACTGACCGTCCGTCCCGCCCGCGCAAATTCAATAGCCATGGCTGCTCTCTCTTCCTCCTGCGTCAACGGCAACCGGTAGATTTGTTTTCCCTCAATCCAT
>Ga0182040_10001469_pt1 | contig 10894 bp, 9 predicted proteins | sample flu12Cox44000176_FD_125973 | JGI IMG/M metagenome (GOLD analysis project Ga0182040, IMG submission 125973) | Lab enrichment of tropical soil microbial communities from Luquillo Experimental Forest, Puerto Rico - flux8day.12C.oxic.44.000.176 | ecosystem: Environmental > Terrestrial > Soil >... | reverse complement strand
GCGTCACGCTGCTCGCGCCGAAGCTGCAGCTTCAGTCTCGCTTGGTTTTACCAACCGGCATCACATTCGGATTTTTCGGCGGGATTCTTGGGGGCGTCGCAGCGATGCCAGGACCACTTGTTTTCATATTTCTGCTTGCAAAGGGACTGCGTGGAAAGGCGTTTACAAAGGAAGCATCGCTGTATCTCGTCGTTTCCGCCGGCTTGCTGGCAATTCTTCTGACGGCAAGCCACCAGTTCAGTTGGCTTGACGTTTCAGTCTCGACGGCCGCGATGTTGCCAGTCGTGCTCGGCATGTACGTTGGACAACATATGCGCGATAAAATTGCACCTGAGACATTCAAGAAGCTGGTGTTGATCGCGGTCATTGCGGCGGGCGCCGAGTTGCTGCGACATGGTTTCTTCAGTTGATGGGCTTGCGAGTGCAGTGCACCAGGCGATGTCCGCTTTGGGCGAATAGCGGACATAAAGGTGGGCGAGTATACTTTATGCGGCGCGCTCGACCCGCGTGTCGATTTCGCTGCGCAGCATCCCAAAATCGATCGGCTTGATGAAAAGCGCATCAGCGCCCCTCTCCAATGCCTTGCGCTTGGTGTCCGCATCGCCATAGGCGGTGATCATAATGACCGGAACATCGGGTCGAGCTGCCTTGGCTTTGGGCAAGAGTTCCAGGCCCGTCATGCCCGGCATGTTGATGTCGGACAGGATCAGGATTAGCGACACGCCCGTCGCATCAGTGATGCGCTGAAGCGCCATGTCGCCGGATTGGGCAAATTCCATCGTGAAGCGCCCCTCGCGTAGATCGCGCCGGAATTGCTGCCGAAACAGCATCTCGACATCCGGTTCATCATCGACCACGAGGATGAGAAGGTTCACGATTCGCCTCCCGACGTTTAGGACGATGGTAACGACAAAATTATCCAGTCTATGTGACGCAGGTCACACACACGGGGATTTGTTTTGAGGGTTCGCAACATTGTTCGTCACCGGGCACCGCTCGATTTGTCGGCGAATCGAGGCGGCGCGACAGTGCGCCGACGAATGGTGCAGAAATCCAAAATGGAACTCCTCGTAAGGGATTTTTTCATTTCAGCTTGCCGCAGGTGGTTCACACGTTTGTGTCATGTCACCACGATGCCTTCCTATAAAATCGACATCGCCCGGCACATCCGGGAGATGTGGTATGTCATCTAGTGTCGTTCGCCAACCGGCTACACCCGAAGACGATTTTCGATCGGAGCAAATGCGCCGATTTGATCAGTGGCGCGTCGCTGCCGACATAGTTTGGCGCTTGCGCGAAGCTGGAATTAGTTGCGAAACGGATGACGATTTCCAAACGCGCCATTAGACCTGTTTCCGTATTCGCTTTACCCCCGAAAGCGGAAATGTGCGGTGCAACTAGGGATGTCTGCTTTGGGTGAATAGCTGACTTCAGCAGCGGTTTCCCAGCGCGCTCCCAGCTTCTTCTCGTCACTACCGTTGCCAACGGCTATCTAGTGCCTCCGGCCGTGTTGGCGGCAGGCAGCGCGATAGTCGCAGCGCCGGGGTCGAATGAGCGTCTAGATTCGATCTGGGTAAGCAATAATGTAATTGTCCCGGTTTGGCATTTTCACCTGCGGCAGCGTCTTTGCATCCATCACGTCATTGTCGTTGATGAGCTTGTTTAAGGAGAGGATATACGCGGTGAGCGCGTAGACTTCATTGTCCGTCAGCGAGCGTGGCGTGTTAAACGGCATCGCCCGCCGGATGTAGTCGAATACGGTTGTAGCGTAGGCGTAGTAGTTGCCGATAGTTTTCAACGTGTCGATTCCGTTGGTGAGCGGAGCGCCGCCGACAAGCGGTCCGGCGCCGGGCGAAGCGCCGCCTTTGCCGCCGTCAGCGTGGCAGGCTACGCATTTCTCCGCGTAGATCTGGGCGCCTTGCGCAGACGTGCCGCTGCCGGGCGGCAGGTTGGTCCCGTCCGGTAAAATGGCGATGTCCCACTGCTTGATGTCCGCCTCCGATATCGGCTTGCCAAGTTTCGGACTTTGGGCGAGCGCGCTACCGACGCCGAACAAGACTGCAAGGATGAGTGCAGACAGTGGTTTATGCATAGACATGCTTGATCTCCCCCTTGCTGTCGACGCCCCAGCTCGTGAGGCTGTTGTAATGCTGATTGGGGAAGACCAGCGGGGTCGTTACGGGATTACTGGCTTCGCCCCGCGCTGCCACAAACTCCGCGCGTAATGGCTGCACGTTGCCGGCCTCGTCCCAGGCGCGGCTTTGTAGGATTGCGGGTTGCCCGTCCCAGCGCCACGGCATAACAAAGCGTGTAAAGGCCTTCTCGTGCACGGGACCTTGCAGCGCGGCCTCACCCCAGCTCTTGCCACCGTCCGCTGAGACCATAACCTTGGCAATGCGCCCGGTGCCCGAATAGGCGACGCCGGAAATGGCATAGAAGCCCGGCTCCTTCAGGCTGTGGCCGAACGAGGGATAGGTGATGAAACTCTTGACCTCCATGAGGAAATGGAAGCGCCAAGTCTTGCCGCCTGGTAGGATCTGCGAATACGTCTTGGTTTCGAACATGCTCATAGCCGGCTGATCGACAACCTTGATACGACGGAGAAACTTGACATTCATATTACCCTGGTAGCCGGGCAGTAGCAGGCGCATCGGGTAGCCGTTACCGGGCATCAGGTGCTCGCCGTTCTGGTAGATCGCGACCAGCGCGTCGTCGTACGCTTTCTTGACGGGTACGCTGCGATCAAGGAAGTGTGCATCGGCGCCCTCCGCGATCAGCCACTTCGCACTGGGATCGATGCCAGCTTCATCGAGCAGAACCGACAGCGGCACGCCGCTCCATTCGGCGTTAGAGACGAGGCCGTGGATCGCCTGCGCCGTCACCTGCAGTGGCTCTTTGGAGAACATCGGCGCCGAATTGCCAGCGCATTCCAAGAAATTTATGCGGGTGACGAGCGGGTAGCGCGATAGCGTTTCCAGGGTGAACTCGAGCGGCTGGCGCACCATGCCGTGGATAACGAGCTTGTGCTTAGCCGGATCGATATTCGGCACGCCGCTATGATCGATGGAGAAGTGGAGACCGTTCGGCGTAATGGTACCCCCGAGCAGATGGTGGGGCGTGCGCGCGTGCGAATTGCGGAATTCTCCGTTCGGATTGCTCAGCGAGCGCACAACGTGTTTTTCATACGGCGACGCGATCTGCACCGGCGGCAAGGTCGAGCCGAATTGCAAACTCCATTCTGGGTCCTTGAGCGGCTCGGCGGCGGCGCCAGTTATGTTTCCGGCAGTGCTCATCGCGCCCGCGATCGCGATACCGTGCCCGAGTAGCACACGGCGATTGATCAAACCGTTACCGGCGACGGGTTCCTGCGAGGGCGTACGCCCTACGCGCTTCGAATTCGTCATGATGTCCTCCCGGATGCGGGATGTCTTGCGCATCCTGCTCTTCCCGATAGGTCAATATGCTGAGCTTCGATGTAGCCGTTGTCCAGACGACAAAGCCGTCGCTGGCAGCATCCGAATAACCGCGAGTAACGTGATAGGAGCTACCGGCCCATGTTCGCTTTGGGTCAGAGGCGAACTCATGCAGCGCAACATGTCATGTCCGCTTTACCCCCTGACATGTGCGGTGCAACATCCGCTTTGGGCCTCGCGGGATCATTCGAGAGACTCATGACGCCAACGCGTGAAGCAGGGCCTTAACCTCTTTAAGGTCGCGCGTGTCGAAGCCTTCAGTGAAACAGCCATAGACTGGAGCGAGTAGATCGCGAAATGGCGCACGGCTTCAGTGACACATTTCTGATAGGCCGAGATGAGCTCTCGCAGGTCTTCCGGATCCATCCGAGCGGAAAGCGCAGTCGAACCAACGAGGTCCGAGAACATAACCGTGACTTGCCGGCGCTCGGCAGTGTCCGCCGCTCGCGGCGTGGCAGGTGGCCCAGCCGCAATAGCAGCCGCGGGTGTGATCGTCTCGAGGCCCCCGAGATTGGCAATCGCACGCAATAGCTTTCGCCGATGCCCGACCGAGGCGACGCCAATCTTTTCGAGGTCTTGGTCGGTCAGGTCACTCAGAACTTCGAAATCAATATCATTCTCGGCAAAGCGCTGAGCGTATTGCCCGAGACCGAGCCTTTCGAGCCAGTCCACAATTTGCTGCATCGGCGGCCCTCTACGGATTTGACGCTATCCGTTCTGGACCGGCATGTCGCGGGAGTTTGCCAACCCTCGGCCAGGTCGAGTAACCTGGGGCCGTGTCGGCGCGGCCCACACCGAACAAAGTGCAATCGCCATGTGTGGGCTAGGCTTAGCCGACTGTGGAGCGTTCTCCCGCCTGATGTCCGCTTTGGGCCAAAAGCAGACATTTACAGACTATTCGATCACATCATCGGCGCGGGCGAGCAGCGCTGGCGGCACATTGGACATGTGCAGTGCAAAAGCCAATGTCCGCTTTGGGCCAGAAGCGGACATTAGCCAGGGCGAATGAGATCCGCTGAAAACGACAAACTAGAGACTCCGCGCCACTGCAACGGGTTGACGTGCACCAATTCGCGGACGACGCTGGCCCGTTCGAATTGCGCCATGGCCACTACATAGAGCGCAAATTTTTAGGGGGCGATCATGTCCAATAGATCATGCGTAGTTTTGACGGTGGCCCTGCTCTGCGGTGGGCTTCCGGCCTGGAGCCAGGAGTTGCCCGATGGCAAGGGAAAGGAATTGGCGGCCGCCAACTGCAATAGCTGCCACACATTATTGAGCCACGTTGGCGCCGGCTACACGCCCACGGGCTGGCGCACCGTCATGCGAATGATGGCCAATCATGGCGTCGCTGTGCCGGCGGATCAGGTCGCCCCGCTCACCGAGTATCTTGCCAAAAGTTTCCCGGAAAAGGGCAAGCCCGCCGGCTCGGTAATTCCGGGACCCGCCAGGATCTCGATTAAGACCTGGCAAGTTCCGACGCCCGGATCGCGGCCACACGACCCATTAGCGGCGAGGGATGGCTCGCTCTGGTACACGGGCCAGATGGCTAATGTGCTTGGCCGGCTCAATCCGAAGACCGGAAAGATCAAAGAATACCCGCTAAAGACGCCGCACTCCGGACCGCATGGCCTGATGGAGGATAGGGAGGGCAATATTTGGTACACCGGAAACACCGGTTCGTTGATCGGCAAGCTCGACCCGACGACGGGGGCTGTCACCGAGTACAAGACGCCGGAGCCTGGAGATCCGCATACGCTCATCTTCGACAAGAATGGAATCCTTTGGTTCACGATGCAGAATGCCAACCGGATTGGGCGCCTCGACCCTAAGACCGGCGAGATCAAGCTTCTGACGCCACCCACGGCAAAGGCGCGCCCCTACGGCATGGCAGTGAATTCAAAAGGCACCGTATTCTTCGTTGAATTTGGTACCAACAAGGTGGGCAGCATCGATCCGAAGACTCTGGAGTTTCGTGAATATCCGTTGCCGGATACAGCCTCCCGCCCGCGGCGCATCACAATCACCAGTGACGATATCGTCTGGTACTCCGACTTTTCTCGCGGTTTTCTCGGTCGTCTCGATCCAACGACCGGCAAGGTAACCGAGTGGCAGACGCCGAGTGGGCCGAAGGCTGAGCCTTACGGCATCTCGACGATCAACGATGTCATCTGGTACAGCGAGTCCGGCTCGACTCCGAATACCATCGTGCGCTTCGATCCCAAGACGACGAAATTTCAGAGCTGGGCAATCCCGGGCGGCGGCAACATCGTGCGCAACACGTCAGTCACGCCGGATGGCGATTTCGTTCTGGCCAATAGCCTTGTGAACAGTGTTACGTTGGTCACCATAAAGAAATAATCCGAACGGCTCCGCTGTATGTGGTTTCCTCTGCTTTTGGTCATGAGCAGACATTTGAAGCCATGTCCGCTTTACCGGCGAACGGAGAGATTTGGTGCCGGGTCTGAGATTTCCGCCAATGACAAACGCAAATTAGCCAGGGCGGGTAAATTGAGTGCACCAAGCAAATTCCGTGTAGGCCCCTATTTTTTCGGCGAATGCTGCTGCCTCTAACGCCTCGTCGGATATGGTCGGAGCATGTCACTCAACGCTCCGTGCGTCACCTATGGAAGTGCGAAGTTTGTCACTACGCGTTTGAGACTACCGTTTCTTACGCGTCGACAGTATAAGGTGGCTCAGATCACCGCAGAAAATCCAGCACGGCCATATCCGCAAGGCGTATCGGGTAACGCTCGCCACGTCCGATGTGGCGCATCACGATCAATGCTAATTTGTGTCGTGCCCGCTCACTTTCTCTGAACTTTTTCGGAAGGCAATTAATCGCATTGTCAAATGCGGTTGCCATGATCTTCAAGGTGACGGGATCATAGACCCGTTCAATGTAGTGCATCGAGGGCATTTATCCCTCCGGATGAGCGGTGAATATGACGGCGAACTGCACGAGCCCTCACCTAGAGGCGAGAACAGCTATCGTGCTTGTTCGCTGTCGCGCAATTTTGTGAATTTAGTTTGTCCTAGCTGCGGAGCGAATAGTATCGACTTACCAAAATGGAACTCGGTCATAAAACGGACATTTCAGAAGTTCGCGCGTCGAGTGGCTAGTTTTGATTGGCGCATTTTGGCCACACCGGCGCGAGATGCTAAGTTACGTGTGTAATTGTGCGTCGGCTTTTGCCTTCCCCGTCGCAAGGCTCTGTAATGGCAGGCGCAGGGACCGATCAAGAAAAGATCCACGCGATTGGCAGCGTCAAAAACGCTGCACTTTCTATCATTGAGTTTTTGACAATCGCAGCGCTTTTCTTCGGACTTGTCGAAGTTGGTCTGTCGTTTTCGCCAAAGACGGTCACCGCAGTCGTCTGGCCACCAAGCAGCTTCGCTTTGGCCGTCATTCTCTTACGAGGGAATCGGATTTGGCCAGCAGTCTTTACAGGTTCTTTTACTCCGTATGTTTTCGCTGGTTACCCTATTTTGGAGGCTAGCTTAATCGCTATCGGCACACTTATTGCGGGATTGACAGGAGCATTTTTAACAAAGCGCTGGGCGACGCCTGCCGGTCTTTTCACAACAGCCCGTGGCGTTGCGATATTTTCGTTTATCGCTTTTCTTCCGGTCGCGGTCATTAGCTCTGCTGCTGCGCTCGGAGCCTCCATTGTCGCAAAGGAGCCCGATTTAGCCAGCTGTGTCATCCAATGGGCAACTCTGTGGCTCGCTGATGGAACGGCCACGCTAATCATCACGCCAGTTATCGTGCTCTGGGCAGACGTGCTCTCAGCTTCTTTTACTAAACGCATTTTTTTCGAAGCACTCGCGGGCTTTATTTTGACCGCCGTAATCGGCCTCATTGCCTTCAGCCCCGTTTTTGCCCCGGAGCGAGTCCTGAGCGATCTCAATTTCCTTGCTTATCGCGGCTTCCTTGGGTTTTTCATTCTAGTGCCGTTGTTAGTCGCTAGCTTAGAGGGCAATCGACGCAATGCAGTTATGGTCGCGTTTATTTTTTGGGCAATGGCCATCTGGGGTCTCTCAGAGTCAACTTTCCCATTTAGTCAAAAAGATTTAACTGCCGCGCAACTACTGTTGTTCGCGATTTCAATCAGCATTTCATTGCCACCACTCATCTTGTCTAATGCAATTGCCGCACATCGAAATAGCGAGGTGCAGCTGATTGACAACCGGAAACTGCTCGAACAGCAGCTCGAAAGCACAGGTTCGGAACTCAGGATTGCAAAACGTCATTTTGATATACTAACAGATGGCGTCGCCGAGTACGCCATATTCGTGCTGGATACTGGCGGGCACATTGCTAGTTGGAATAGCTCCGCACAGAAGATCATGGGCTATACTACCCAGGAGGTTGTCGGAAAGCATTTCGGAATATTTTTTCGGCCCGACGAACGCCGTACAGGTGAACCGAACCGCGCCCTAGAAGGAGCCATCGAAAGGGGCAAACACGAAATCGAGGGATGGCGCGTGAGGAAAAATGGCACGCCATTCTTTGTGACGGGATTAATCTCTTCCATCCACGATGACGCAGGAAATCTTCTCGGTTTCGCAAACGTATTGCGGGACGCAACTGAGCGACGGGACGCCCAGGAGAAATTGGTCGAGGCACGTGAGCAACTTGCGATGGCTCAGAAAATGGAAGCTATTGGCAAGCTGACAGGCGGCATCGCACACGACTTCAATAATCTACTGATGATCATTGGAGGAAATGCGCAGATCTTTCAACGTCTGCTTGATCCAAAACTGCCGAGAGCGATTGAAGCAATCCAGACGGCGGCAAAACGCGGCGAAAGTCTCACGCGCCAATTGCTAACGTTTTCTCGACGTCAGCACCTCAGCCCGGCCGTGGTCGACTTGAACGCCGCAATAAAGAACATGCGCACGATGATCGAAAGTTCGTTGCGTGGAAACATCGTGTACAAAGAGGAACTCGACGAAGGTGTTTCGGCAGTCAAGCTGGATCTCGCAGAGCTGGAGCTCGCAATCGTCAACATTTCCGTTAATGCGCGTGACGCCATGCCGAATGGAGGTACGTTTACGCTAACCACTTACAACGTAACGAGAGAAGATGACTTTAGCGATAATCAGCTTGACGGCCGTCACGTTGCGATAGCCTGTAGCGATACGGGTATGGGTATTCCGCCAAACTTGTTATCCAAGATCTTCGACCCATTTTTTACAACGAAAGAGGTCGGCAAGGGCACCGGCCTAGGATTGTCGCAAGTCTATGGCTTCGCTCATCAGGCGGGTGGGACAGTAAGAGCGCAAAGCAAGGTTGGGCTTGGTACGACAATTTCGGTGTATCTACCCCGCGCCGATGCAGAAATCGCCAATAAAGAACCTCCTGCAAAAATATCCGACCAACCGCAACGCCCGAACGTTCTGATCGTGGACGACAGTGCTGAGGTTGCAGAAGTCACCTCATCCCTGTTCGAGCAGCTCGGTTACGCGACCGTTTATCGGGACTCGGCGGAAGAGGCGTTGAGTCTGCTGGCGGACGGGGTGAAGATTGACCTTGTTTTCAGCGACATCGTGATGCCAGGAGCGATTGACGGGGTCGGGCTCGCACGAGAAGTCCGGTCGCGCTATCCCAAACTCCCGGTGCTCCTCACGACCGGGTACAGTGACGCAGCCCAAGCAGCTCCTCCGGACCTAAGGATTCTACGAAAGCCCTTCGACACTAATATTCTCCGGGATTTTGTTCAGAACATTGAAAAAATGAGCTTGCCAAACGAACCTACTCAGCACGCAAGCCAAGGCCGCGCTTGATTTAAACCGATGCGACCCGCCGCACCCACCAATTGACTACGCAGCGCGCAAGTCGGCTATCCGAGCCCTTCGCGCGGATGACGTCCGCTTTGGGTCAAAAGCAGACGTTTGCAGCGCAAAAAGTCATGTCCGCTTTGCCCCCGAAAGCAACAGCATCTGGGAATGTCCGCTTTGGGCCAATAGCGGACATTCCCGCTCATTAGATTATTCCATCAGTAGTTGCTCTTTTGACCACCTGACCAGTCGCCTGAAAGCACAAATCGTCCAGCTGGTGAGCTTGAAGCATGCAGCATGAAGTACGTGCGAGCGCAGCGTCTTGTCGCGGCCGATGAAAAGAGCGAGTTGAAGCCAAGTTGAGAGCGTTTTTACAAGGGCCGCCCGTTTTATTTTTCCAATCTCGTTTGCCGATTTAATTTCGAGTGACAACAGCGCTTCTGCAAAAGTGATAATCTGTTCACGCATCAATTTGATGTCTACATTGGTGTTCGTCGTTACCAGTAAGTCATTGGGAACACTAGCCAGGCTGATTGCAGGAATACCATGCTGGTACAAAGGTTCGCCCTCGCCGATCTCTAAAAGGCGAGGTCGCGCAATCACAGCCCGTCTTTTTGTTTGGTTCGTCTTCTCCCACTTCTCTAATAGGTTTCGCATAGTTGAATTTGTCGCGTAGGCGAGTTCAGGGATGCCGTCGGCGGCGCTCGCGCCGAGATGCTCAATAACGAGTCCTGCCACTGCCCGAGGCGCTCCGTTCTTTCCCGACCACCACTCGGGATGCGCCGTAAGCCAGGCGGTCGTTGCTTGACCATAACTTGTCACCGCAGGGATGCGCAGGTGTCCGGTAACAAACACGAAGACCAGCGTCCGTTTCGGCTCCGGTCCGTTAGCGAACATTCGAGCCAGCTCAAGTACGCCAATGGGCCCATTCTCCTCGACAACATTGACACCATCAGTGTGCGTGACCACCAGAATTGACTCGTTTGTATTCTCACCCTTTACAACCGTCCACACCGTGTCGGTCAAAGTGTCCGGCGATAGCAAGCCGTTCAATTTAAGGGTTGCGACAGCTCCGCGGCGCGCATTCTTGAGCAGCTCCTTGCCATCTTCACCAGCCACCCACACAGCAGGAATATCTCGGTAGGGAAAGATAAAGGGAACGTATTGATCGGCAGCCAGCTCGCGCGTCATGTCTCCGTCTCTGGGCCATGCGGTGTCTTTGCGCCAGACGCCGACAGCGCCAATGGCTCCTGCGGCCTTGGCAGCGGCGAGGTTTGGTCCGAAAGCCGTCGCTGCGAGGACTGGATGTGCGATAGTTTTTGGAAAATCGCCATCACCGAGTTGTTTCAGATCGTTAACCAGCAGCCTTATGGGCACCTTTGGATAAGGAACATCAAAAACCGCAATCTTGCCGTCCATATTCCACGGAAAGCAGCCGGCAAGTTTGAGCCGCCCGGTCACGCCCTTAGGCCCGGTGACACCGGAATAAGGATACGCCGAGGCGACAGGGACCGCTTGTCCGTCATCCTTAAGCTTAAGCGCACAATCTGAACTGGGATCAGACAAAGACCATCGGCAAAACCTGTACGAATCCCTGTGCACCGGTAGGCCGAGCGATTCAATCTCGCGAGCGATTT
>Ga0182040_10001464_pt1 | contig 10915 bp, 9 predicted proteins | sample flu12Cox44000176_FD_125973 | JGI IMG/M metagenome (GOLD analysis project Ga0182040, IMG submission 125973) | Lab enrichment of tropical soil microbial communities from Luquillo Experimental Forest, Puerto Rico - flux8day.12C.oxic.44.000.176 | ecosystem: Environmental > Terrestrial > Soil >... | reverse complement strand
CTTGCCGTCCTTGGCGATCTCCCAGCTATGCGCCAGGTCGGGGATGATCGTCTTGCCGCCGTTGCGCGGGTCGCGCCGGATCAGGTTGTCGAACATGCATCCCTGGGAGCCCAGGTTGAAGATAGTTCCGGATTGGTGCACATCGAAATGCGGTGGCCGCAGCGGGATGCCCAGGCGCAAGACGCCCCCGGATTTGGGATTGGGCTCGGGAGCCGCGAGCTGAAATTTCGAGCCATCGAACTCGTTAGGTATCTCGGCGGCATGACCGAGGCGCCCGGGCAGTCCATAAATGCCGGCCACTACGGCAGCGCCGCTTTGCAAAAAGCTGCGGCGCGTCCACCATGGGCGTCCAGTGCGCAGGTCGCTCATACCGTCTTCTCTCCCTCGATGGATGAACAGGCTACGATTACGTCTTATCGAGCCAAACCGTGTCTAATCTGACGACGTCGTAAACGCCGAAATAATTGGCTGGGTTATGGCCCTTGACATAGTCATACCAGACGTCATTGATTTTTTCCCAGGCCACCGGCAGCAGCGGCGGGTCCCGCTCCATAACGGCTTCCGCCTCTCTGATTAATGCGAGGCGCCTGGTGGCATCGACCTCCCGATCAATCTGCCCCGACAGGGCTTGAAATTCCTTGTTGTCCCAGAACGAATAGTTTTGCGGGCCGTCCTTTCCGTACCACGCGTTAAAGTAATCGGAGGGGTCGAGCAAGGTCGAAACAATCGCCCCGATTGCCAGATCATAGTTGCCGTTTTTGACGTCGTCGAACCAGACTGACTCGACCACGGTGCGCAAGTCGCACTCGGTGTTGAGTGTCTGTTGCAGCATCGCCTGGATAGCTTGGGCCCAGAGTTTGTGGTGAGCGAGGTCCCGCACCAGATAATCTAATCCTTTCATGCCGCCGCCCTGACCCGCGGCGGCCATCAATGCTCGGGCCTCGTTGATCGAGGCAGTGGGATCAGGCTGGTAGCCGAGCCGCTTGGCGAGCTCTTCCGGCGGCGTCGCAAACTCCGAAAACGGGTAGATGAAGCCCCCGACGATCAGTGGCGCCACATCTTTAACGACCTCGACCAACACCGGCTGGTCCAGAACCAGATGCATGGCGCGGCGCACCCGCGGATCGTCGAGCGGTTTTCTGTGATTGTTGACCCAAGTCGCATGGATCACGCTCTGGTAATAGGTGGCCGTCGACATACCGGGTGTCGCCTTGGCCTTTCTCACCGTAGCCGGGTCGGTCGCGCGGACATAGTCCACCCGGCCGGACAGGATCGCCGCTGCCATCTCGGGCGTGAACGGCAGCACGTTATAGAATTCGATACCGTCGACATACGGTAGGCCCTTGTTCCAATAATTCGGATTTCTCTCCATCACCCAGATTTCGTTTTCTACCCGCCTGACCGAGCGAAACGGGCCGGTGCCGGGATAGACGACAACCTTGCGCAAATTGTAGTTGTTGTCTTCCAGCGTCTTCTTGCGAACAATTACATTCCAGCCGCTGGCGATCGCCGACATTATAAAGTTGACTGGACGAGCCTCCGACAATTTAAATTCGATGGTGTACTTGTCGGGCGCTTTGATCTCGCTGACCGATTTGAACAGGATGCTGCGGGGGATGCCGACCCCCGACGGCGGATTGGCAATGCGGTCGAAGGTGGCCTTTACGTCCTCGGCGGTCAGCTCCGAACCGTCGTGAAATTGCACATCTTTGCGCAGAAAGAAGGTGTAGGTCTTGCCGTCCTCGGCGATTTCCCAACTATGCGCCAGATCAGGGATGATGTTGTTGCGGTCGAAGGGATCCCGCCGGATCAGGTTGTCGAACATGCACGCCATGGCGCCGAGATTGAAGAACGTCCCGGACTGATGAAGATCGAAATGCGGCGGCCGATTCGGGATCCCCATCCGCAGCACGCCGCCCGGTTTGGCGCCGGGCTCGGGTGCCTTGAGCTTGAATTTAGACCCGTCGTACTTGTCGGGAATCTCCGCGGCGAGCGCGCAAGCTGGAGACAGGCCGTAAGCACACGCGACAACGGCGCCGCCGCCCTGTAGAAACCGGCGGCGGTTCCACCTCGGGCCTCCGTAACGCAGGTCGTCCATAACGGCCTCCTCCCTTTCAGTCTTTTCAGAATTGCGCACGGCGTGTTGTGATGGGCCGCCAGTCGAACTGTTAGGCATCAAATATCACAAGGAAATCCTAGGAGCCACTTGTTGAACCCCATAGGGCTGGTCACACGGGTCAGGCCGGAGCCTGGCTTGAAGCCGGACGAGGCCGTTCTCGAGATCGAAAATCTGAAGACCCACTTTTTCACCGCTGGAGGGGTGGTGCGCGCGGTGGATGGCGTCTCCTACGCCGTGTGTAGCGGTGAGACCTTGGGTGTCGTAGGCGAGTCCGGCTGCGGCAAAAGCGTCACCGCGCTGTCGGTGCTTCGCCTCGTGGCCAGCCCGCCAGGACGTATCGTCGACGGCGCTATCCGCTTTGCCGGCTGGAACCTGCTCGATTTGACTGAACGCGAGATGGAAGCGATCCGCGGCAACGACATCTCGATGATTTTCCAGGAGCCGATGACGTCGCTGAATCCACTGATGACGGTGGGGCGGCAGATCAGCGAGGCTATCGCCCTTCACCAGGGGCTGTCGCGGCACGAAGCCTTCGTTCAGGCCGTGGAGATGTTACGTCGGGTGCATATCCCCGAGGCGGAGCGCCGCGTGCACGCCTACCCGCATCAGCTTTCTGGCGGCATGCGTCAGCGGGTGATGATCGCCATGGCGCTGTCGTGCGGACCAAGAGTGCTGATCGCGGACGAACCAACCACCGCGCTCGACGTGACGATCCAGGCTCAGATCCTCGATTTGATGCGCGAGCTTCAGGACAGACTCGGCACCGCGATCATCCTGATCACCCACGATTTGGGCGTGGTCGCCGAGAACGCCGACCGGGTGGTGGTGATGTACGCGGGCAGAAAGGTCGAGGAGGCGAGCGCGAAGGCTTTGTTCGAGAGCCCAGGCCACCCGTATACCCTGGGGTTGCTGGGGTCGATCCCCAATCTCGAGGTCGCGGCGCAGACCAACACGCGCCGCGTCCGGCTACGCGAAATCAAGGGCATGGTCCCCTCCCTCTCTGATCTGCCGAAAGGGTGCACCTTCGCCCCACGCTGCGGGTTCGCCACCGACGAATGCAACGCCCAATACCCACCGCTTGTGCAGCACCGGCCAGGTCACTGGGTTTCCTGCTGGCACGCGGACCGGCTGCTGGGCGGAAGTTCGTGAGCGCGCAATCGTCTGGTCAGGCGAGGGGCAGCGGGCCGGCCGCGCTGTTGGAGGTGCAAGACCTCAAGAAGCATTTCCCACTGTACAAAGGCGTATTCTCGCGCGTCTCCGGCCAGGTCTACGCTGTCGACGGCGTCTCGTTCCACATCGATCGCGGCGAAACTCTAGGGCTGGTCGGCGAAAGCGGCTGCGGCAAATCGACAGTCGGCAGAACTTTGCTGAAGCTTCTCGAGCCGACCGAGGGGAGGATCATCGTACGCGGCGAGGACATCACCGACGCCGACGCGGCGGGGATGCTGCCCTACCGCCGGCAGATGCAGATGATCTATCAGGATCCCTATGCATCACTCAATCCACGCATGTCGGCCGGCGAGATCGTCGGCGAGCCGTTGATCATCCACCGTGCGGCCAACCCGAAAGAACGCCGCGAGCGGGTTTTGCATTTGTTCGAGCGCGTCGGCCTGCGGCCCGAGCTGGCCGATTCCTATCCACACGAGTTCTCCGGCGGGCAGCGGCAGCGCATCGGGATCGCTCGTGCTCTGGCCCTGAGTCCGGAGCTGATCGTTAGCGACGAACCGGTCTCGGCGCTCGACGTGTCGATACAGGCGCAGATCATTAATCTGCTGATGGACCTGCAGGACGAGTTCAAGCTGTCCTATCTGTTCGTTGCCCACGACCTGGCTGTCGTCGAGCACATCAGCGACCGGGTGGCGGTGATGTATCTCGGCCGTATCGTTGAGACGACCGGCAAGACCAGCCTGTTCGAAACGCCGCTGCACCCCTACACCGAGGCGTTGCTCTCCGCCGTGCCGATCCCTAAATACGGCGCCAGGGAACGCAAGCGCGTGATCCTGACCGGCGACGTACCGAGCCCGATCAATCCTCCGCCGGGCTGCCATTTTCACACGCGCTGCCCCTACGCGATGGCGCGCTGCCGCCGGGAGGCGCCCACGCTGCGCGAGATGTTGCCGGGGCATTGGGTCTCATGTCACCTGCATGAGCGCGGCGCCATTTATCCGCTCGCAAAGCCGCCTGGCGAGTAACCCGAAGCCGCCGTGTGGTCACAATGCGCGGCGCAAACGCGGATCGAGGACGTCGCGGATACCGTCGCCTAGCAGGTTGAAGGCCAGTACAGTCAGGGTGATGGCGAGGCCTGGAAACAGCACGAGCCACCAGGGCGGCACCAGCCCCGCATTCAAGGAATCCGCCAGCATATTGCCCCAGGTCGGGGTCGGCGGCGGAACTCCGACCCCGAGAAAGCCGAGCGCCGCCTCGATGATTATCGCGACACCGAGATGGGTGGTCGCGAGGATCAGATACGGGGCTACGCATTGCGGCAAGATGTGCCGCAGCATGATCCGCAGATGCGAGGCGCCGAGACCGCGCGCCGCCTCGACATATGAGAGTTCCTTTAAGGACAACACCACCGCACGGATCACCCGACCGCCGAACGGGATGCGGGTAATGGCAATGGCCACAATCACTGTGCCTATGCCCGCACCCAAGGCCATGGCAATAGCCATCGCCAGGATCAGATCGGGAAAGGACTGCAGGAATTCGATGATGCGTTGGCTGACGATGTCGAAACGTCCGCCAAAGTAGCCACTCGCCAATCCCCACAGGGCACCGAGCGTTGTGCCGAACAGCACTGCACCCATCGCCACGGTCAGCGACGTCCGGCTGCCGTAGATGACCCGGCTCAACGTATCCCGGCCGATCTGGTCGGTGCCGAAATAGTGGCGCTCGTTGGGCGGCTTCGACATTGCCCTGAAGTCGGACTTCAACGGCTCATAGGGTGCAAACACGGGTGCTGCAATGGCCACGACCAGGATAGCCGCCGCCACGCATCCCCAAAAAGCCGACAGGGGAGATCGTTTGGCAAACGTCCTCAAGCCGCGGGCAACCCGCCACAGCAGCGAGTGCTCGACGGCTCGCGGACCCCGCGGCAGCGCATAGCTGGTTTCGGGCTCGGTAGCGGTCATTGATAACGGATCCTCGGGTCCAGCCACGCGATCGTCAGGTCGACCAGAATGTTCAGCACCACAAACACGCAGGCATACAAAAACACCAAATTCTGCATCACGAAGACATCGCGCTCGCTGACCGCGGTGAACATCGCGTAGCCGAGACCGGGGGTGCCGAATGCGCGTTCGACCGGGATCGAACCTGCGAGGACAAATCCGAGCAGAACACCGGACAAAGTGATCACCGGCAGCAACGCATTGGGCAAGGCGTGAAGCCTTATGACCGGACGCCGACTGAGACCTTTGGCCCGGGCGGTGCGCACGAAATCCTCCCGGATAACCTCCAACAGGCTGGAGCGCGCCATGCGCGCAACATAGGCGCCCTGCCCCAGCCCCAGCACGACCGCCGGCCCGACGACGATTTGGAGGTTCGCCCACGGATCGGCCCACAGCGATGCTCCGCCTAGCGGCGCCCGATAGCCGAACCAGAACAGCGCCGCCAGGACGATCAGCATCCCCAGCCAGAAGCCCGGGATTGCTAGGAATACGATACTGATGAACCGCGAAACATTGTCGCCCAGACTATTCGGACGCAGCGCGCTGACGATGGCGACCGGGATACCGACGATCCAAGACAGGATCACCGCGAAGATGCCGATTTCCGCGGTCAGCGGGCCGCGGCGCGAGATCATCTCGCCGACGCTCTCGGCGCGGAAGAACGACCTGCCCAGGTTCCCGCGGGCGATATCACGGACCCAGTGGAAGTATTGCACGACGAGCGGGTCGCTCAACCCGAGCTCGGCCATGTAATGAGCCCGCTCCGCTTCGGTGAGCTTGGTGTAGCCCTCCGCGCCAAATATGGCGACCAAGGGGTCACCGGGCAGGATCCGCAACACGATGAAAACGATAATGGAAACCCCGATCACCGTGAGTGCGCCAAAGGCAAGGCGACGCATGATATAGCTATACATGGCGGATGCTACCGCAGGGCGCCGGGTTACAAAAAATGAATGGTATAATTCTCTGTCTCGGCCTGGCAAGCGGCCGGGGCGACGGGCAAAGAAGGTGAGGTGTTGCCGTGAAAGTCTGCATGTTCCACCTGATGCCCTATCGCGACCTCGGGCCGGATTTCGACCAGCATTACAAATCCGCCTACATCGATCCCGTGTGGTTCGATGTGGCCGATCCCGACAAGGTCGGCCAGTACTACAACTGGACCTTGGACGAGATGGTTTATGCCGCGCGGGCCGGCATGCACGGTCTGTGCACGAATCAGCACCACCAGAATGTCTACGGGTTCATGGCCAACCCGAGCCTGATGGGTTCGGCGCTCGCCAAGCTGACGAACGGACTGAATGTTGCGATCATTCAGATCGGTTCGACGCTTCCTTCGACCAGCCCACCGACGCGGATCGCCGAGGAATACGCGATGATCGATTGCTTAAGCGGCGGGCGGCTCGTGGCCGGCTTCCCGACGGGCCTGCCGACCGATGCGACGATCTCGAATGGAGTGGTCCCGGTCGAGCAGCGCGAGCGCTACCGCGAGGCGCTGCAGCTGGTGCTGAAGGCGTGGCAAGCGCGCGAGGTCTTCGCCTGGAACGGCAGGCATTACCAGCTGCCAATGGTCAACCTCTGGCCGCGGCCGATCCAGCAGCCGCACCCGCCGATCTGGATCCCAGGCTCGGGCAGCGCGACGACGGTCGAGTTTGTGGTCGATCGCGACGACTGTTTCTGCCACTTGAGCTATTTCGGCGCCAAAAACGCTGAAACGCTCGGCGACTATTATTGGGATACGGTCGCTCGACTGGGGCGCGAGGCCAACCCCTATCGGCTAGGCTTCTTGCAGCTAATCGGGGTCTCCGAGAGCGACGCCGCGGCGGAAGAATATGCGCCCCACGTCGAATATTTCTTTCACAAGTTGCTCTACACGCCGCAATATTATCAAGCGATTCCGGGCTACCAAGACCATCCGAGCTTAGTGCGAGCCTTGCGGGCGCCGCTGCGCGAACGCTTCGACCTGCGGGGGGCTCAAGTACAAGGATTTCATCGAGCGCGGCTTTTTGATTGCCGGAAGTGCCGCGACAGTCCGCGACCAGCTGATCGACGGCATCAAGCGGCTGCGCATCGGCCACCTGCTGGCACTCCTGCATTTCGGCTCGATGCCTCACGAGCTGTGCCTAAAGAATATCGATCTGTTCTGCCGCGATGTACTGCCTCACCTCGAAGGCATCTGGGACGACGAATGGCGGGACCGCTGGTGGCCCGAGCGACTACGGGTCGAGCGCTCCGCCCTGTCTGCGGTGGCCTCCGAATCTTGATGCGGCGGGGTACGACATGGCGGCGGTAGAAGAGCGTAAAATCCGCCTGTGGCAAGGCAAGGTCGAAACCCGGGTTGAGATCATCGGGGACGGGCCGCCGCTGGTGTTTCTACACGGCCCGTGGGGGGTGCGCAGCGACCGCGACTTTCTCGACCACCTGGCGCCGGCTTATCGGATCTACGTGCCGAGCCACCCCGGAACGACGCCCGGGGATCCAGGTGCGATCCATCAGCTCGACGAGTTGTGGGACCTCGTCGTCTATCACGGTGAGTTGCTCGACCGTCTGGGCCTTGATACGGCACCCATAGTCGGCCACTCGTTTGGCGGCATGCTCGCTTGCGAGATCGCCGCCGCAATGCCGGGGCGAGTGACAAAGCTCGTTCTGATCGACCCGCTCGGCCTCTGGCTGGACGATATGCCGGTCAAGAACTGGATGATCCTCCCGGAGGACCAGCGCGGCGCGACGCTCTTTGCCGACCCCGCCGGGATTTCGGCGGAGCGGTTCTTCATGCTTCCCGCCGATCCGGAGGACCGCATCGAGGCGCAAGCCGGCTTTATCTGGTCTCAGGCATGCACCGGGAAATTCGTTTGGCCGCTCCCGGACAAGGGTCTCAAGAAACGCATCCACCGGATAGCCGCGCCGACGCTGATCATCTGGGGGAATGCGGATCAGGTGATCGCATCTGCGTACGCCAACGAGTTCGCGCAGCGGATCGCGGGCGCCCACGTCGAGCTGATCGACCGCGCCGGCCACCTGCCGCATCTCGAACAGCCCCATCGAGTGGCGCAGCTCGTGCGCGATTTCCTCGACGGTTGACAGCATCGCAACGGAGGGAGCGAGTGGAAACGAACGAGATTGCCGAGACTATCCATGGAGGGCACGAAGCCCACCGCGCCGAGGGAGACGCGACGTTTCGGAAGTTCGCCGCGATCTATCTCGGCATCGTGGCGATGCTGCTCGCGATCACCTCGCTCGGCGGTTCGAACGCAACCAAGGTGATGCTAAGCGCCAATATCCAGGGGTCCGATATCTATGGGTACTATCAGTCGAAGTACATCCGGCAAACCGTATACCAGACCACCGCCGAGGAACTCGAAGCGCAACTTCTGGCCCAACCCGACATGCCGGAGGCAGCCAAGGCCAAGTTCGAGGACGTAATCAAGCGCTATCGTTCCCGGGCCGAGCGCTATGAAAGCGACCCGTCAACCGGTGAGGGTAAAAAAGAGCTTCTAGCCAAGGCGAAGGAATGGGAGGCCAAGCGGGATCACGCTGCCGAGCGCGATCCCAATTTCGATTTTGCTGAGGCGCTGTTCCAGATCGCGATCGTGCTCGGATCGGCCAGCATCGTCGCTGCTTCGCGTTCGCTGATCAAATTGAGCGGTGGCCTTGCTGTCGCAGCGTCGCTACTGATGATCAACGGCTATTTCCTGATCGTGCACCTGCCGCTCGAGTGAAGTCTTCGGTTTCTGATGGCGAACCGCAAGCTCCCGCAATGATTCGTAAATCGGCGGACTGTGCAGCAGGTTCGGCACCAGCATCGCCGCGAAGCACGCTGCGAGCATCGGCAAAAGGACCGTAAAGCCTCCGGTCATCTCGGTGACGAGCACGATACCCGTAACCGGGGCTTGCACGACGCCGCTGAAAAAAGCTGCCATCCCGACGACGGCGAACGACACCGGGTCGAGCCCCAGATCGGGGAAAGCCAGCCGGCAGCTCGCGCCTAGAAACATGCCAAGCTGCGCTCCAAGCACCAGCATCGGAGCGAACAGTCCGCCCGGAGTGGCCGCCGCATACGACACCGCGCCGAGGCAGAAGCGCAGCAGAAAAGCCAGGGGGATCGTCGCCACGGCCGCTTCGCCCGCCAGCACATGTTGGGTGATCGGGTCGCCGCCGCCGACCAATCGGGGCGCGAACCACGCGAAACTCCCGACCGCCGCGCCGATAACTCCGGCCTGAAGTTCCACGGGCCAGCGGCTGAGCCGCTCCGCGATCCCGATAGCTCCAAGCAAGGTGAAGTTATAAAGCGTCGCCGCGAGCCCGGCGACAACACCTAACGCAACAAAAAACGGCCACGCTGTCATACCGGCATAAACCAGGGGCTCAACATGGAAGTCTGGGGCGGAGCCGAGCGGCACGCGTGCCACTGCGATCGCTCCTGCTGAGGCACCGAGAGCGGTGATTGCAATGCGGTTATCGAACCGTCGCACCAGTTCCTCGAGCACGAAAACCGCACCGGCGATCGGCGCGTTAAACGCAGTGGCAAGTCCCGCTCCCGCACCGGCCGCGAGCAGGATCCTGCGGTCCGGCCACCGGCGTCCGGAAACCCTTCCTACGACATCGGCGATCACCGCTCCCATTTGCACGCTCGGGCCTTCGCGGCCAAGCGCCAGTCCGGAACCGATTGCCAGCAGCCCGCCGACGAACTTTATCGGTATCAGACGCGGCGGTGCCGGCGGCAACTCGCCGCTCAGCACGGCCTCGACCTGCGGGATGCCGCTCCCCGAAGCCGGAGGCGAGAAACGGCGGACCAGCCACGCAGCGATGGCGACCGCAACGGAGCAGGCGGCGGTGACGAACAATAAACCGGCGAGTCCCTGGCTATGAGACCCAACGATCAGGGCATCGCGAAAGCGGTCCGCCTGCTCGAGCCCCAGCCGGAAAATCACGCCGATCAACCCGGCCGCCGCGCCGGCGAAGGGAGCTAGAAGCGCCAGAACCAACAGACTGCCGTGCTCTTGTTCCAGCCCGACAACACGGTTTGGCTCAAGGTTAGCTGAATGTCCGAATCGAAACAAAGGCGGCCCGACCGAAGATCACGCGCACGCTGAGGCTGGGATCGGCTGTGCTTTACATTGGCTAACATATATCTTCGGGCATAAGATTTGCCGACCGCTATCAGCGTTTTTAGATCGCGGAAGGGAGATGGACATGCCAGACAACCGACATTGGGTTGGCACTTGGACCACGGCTCCTGCGCCGGCGGAGGGTGCGGCGTTCAGCAATCAGACCCTGCGAATGACTGCGCGCACGAGCGTCGGTGGCGACACCTTGCGGGTACGGTTGTCGAACGCCTTCGGTGATCGCAAACTGACCATCGGTGCGGCGCGTGTAGCGTTCCGCGACACAGGCCCTGGCATCGTGTCGGGCTCGGATCGGAAGCTAACCTTTGGCGGCGCCGAATCGGCCACGATCGCCGCGGGCGCGCTGCTGGTCAGCGACCCGGTCGCGCTCGACCTGCCGCCCTTGGCGGATATTGCCGTCAGCGTCTATCTGCCCGAAGACCTGCCCGCGAGCTTCGGGATCACCGGGCGCTATGCGCGGCAGACGAACTACGTCTCGCCGCCGGGCAACTTCACCGCCTCGG
>Ga0182040_10001462_pt1 | contig 10920 bp, 7 predicted proteins | sample flu12Cox44000176_FD_125973 | JGI IMG/M metagenome (GOLD analysis project Ga0182040, IMG submission 125973) | Lab enrichment of tropical soil microbial communities from Luquillo Experimental Forest, Puerto Rico - flux8day.12C.oxic.44.000.176 | ecosystem: Environmental > Terrestrial > Soil >... | reverse complement strand
GGTCACGGTGCAAGCCGGAGGGCCAGCCAGCGTGACGGTCACGATTGGCGACTTCTTCTTCGCGCCGGCCAACGTCACGATCGGCATCGGCGGGCAAGTCACCTGGATCAACAGCGGCCCCAGCCAGCACAGTGTCCTCGAGCGGGGTGGCGACAACCTGCCGTCGTACTGTTTCAACGGCCGTTCCTTCATCGGCAACTCGCCGACGATCGCCGCACACGCCGGTCAGCGGATTCGCTGGTACGTCTTCAACCTCGATCTCAGCATGAACTGGCACAACTTTCATCCGCACGCGCAGCGCTGGCGCTTGGCCAATGAAACCATCGACGTGCGCGGCATCAGCCCGGCTGAGTCTTTCGTTGTCGAAACGACGGCGCCGCCAGTCGTCCTGCTCCCGGTGGCACTCGAGGCTGCGCAGCATCCTGGACACCGCCATCCGCATGCGCAGCCGTATCACCTGCGCGGCGATTTCCTTGTCCACTGCCACGTCGAGATGCATATGATGATGGGCCTCGCCGCGCTCGTCCGCTCGCATCAGACGGTCTGGCTGACGCCGGCCGAGGCCCACGATCTCCGCGCAACAATCGGACTCGCCCTCGATCCGGGCAATAACAACTGTCCGTCCGTGACGCTCGATCGTTGTCAACAGGCGATAGGCGGGCGATGGGAGGAGCTGCCGGGCCTGCCGCAGATCACGTTCATGCATGCCGTGCTGCTGGGAAATTCGTCGCGGATTCTCTATTGGGGATATGGGCAGCGGCCCGATCAATCGAGACTGTGGGATCAGACGACCGGGCTGTACACCGCGCCGGCGAATCAGCCGATTGCGATCGCCATGGACGAGAACATCTGGTCGGGTGCCCACGGGCAGCTGAACGACGCGCAGGGCACGGTGCTGGTACACAGCGGGTTCATGACGGGCGGGGGCGTGACCGCCGATACCGAGCGCCGCGCGTTCCTGTTCAATCCGGCGACGAACACGTTCGCGGCCGCCACGCCGCTGCACACGGGGCGGTTCTATCCGACAACGCTCACGCTCGGCGACGGCACGGCGCTGACGTTGTTTGGCGAGGATCACGCGCACGCCGCGGGCGTCGGCGTTCAATCGTTTGAAATCTTCACGCCTGGCGGCGCAGGGGCGTGGAGCGCGCCGAAGACGGTCCCGTTCAACTATTTCTACTACCCGTGGACCTTCCTGCTGCCGGGTGGCGATCTGTTCATCGCGGGGCCGCAGAAACCCGCCAGGCGTTTCACGCCGACCGCCGCGGTGATCGTCGACAATCCCGCGCTTCAGTACAACCAGATCTCCTCCCAACGCGGCGTCAACATGGACGGCACCGCTGTGCTGCTGCCGCTTAAGCCGCCCGCCTACGCGCCGCGCGTGATGATCCTCGGCGGGAGCGCGGCCGATGCGCAGCAGACGGCGGAGTGGATCGATCTCTCGGCGACGCATCCCGCGTGGCAGGCGCTGCCGAACCTCAATGTGGCGCGCGACAAGGTGAATTCCGTGCTGCTGCCTGATGGACGCGTCCTCGTCATCGGCGGCATCCAGACGCTGCCGGACGGCGGTCCGGCCGAGATCTTCGACCCGGAGGATCCGACGAGCGGATTCCTGCTCGGACCGAACATGAAGTACATCCGCGGCTATCACTCTGCCGCGCTGTTGCTCCCGGATGGGAGCGTTGTCATGGGAGGCGATCCGAACGGCGGTACGACGCCGAACGAGCGGTATCGACCTTCGTACTTCTTCAAGCCACGGCCGTCGGTCACCGCCTCGCCGGCAGCAGCAGGGTACGGAGCCCCACTGGCGATTCAGACGCCGCTGCCAGCATCGATTGCCGAAGTCGTCCTGATGCGGGCCAGCGCCGTCACCCACGGGTTCAATCAGAACCAACGATATGTGAGCTGCGTGATCACCGGCCGCACGGCGACTGAAGTGCGCGCGACGGCGCCACCTGACGGCAATATCGCGCCGCCCGGATGGTATCTGTTGTTCCTCGTCGACACCGATCGTGTGCCGTCGACCGGCGCGTGGATTCGACTGAGCTGAGAAGTTGCTCCTGCTTGCCCGCACCGATCGGAAAAGGGCGCGACTCTTGGGTTCGGTGGCCCTGCGGGTCTACCCGAGAATCTCGTTCAATCCATCGACCGCATTGGCAAGCTCCTCTTCCGAAGCGCGCGAAATCCGTTGCCACCGTAGATCATCATTTGCGCTCGCGTGCGCCCTTGACGTCGATGGCGAGCATGTCGGAGCTTCCATCGACACGCCCTTCGAGGTCGGCGAGCAATCCCTCGTCCGACAGATCCATGGGATACGAATGCTTCCAGTCGTGGCGCGCCACTTTGTGCAGGCGATGCACGACGTCTCCGTCTCGCACTTCGATGGCCAGTTCCCGTCGTCCATCGAAGCTGCCGGCCGCGATGTTGATGGAGCCGACGATGGCTCGCACCCCGTCGCCGAGCAACATCTTGCCGTGGAGCCGCAAGTGTCTGAGCCTATGGATTTTGATCCCCATATCGTCCATGATCCGGAGTCCTCCGACACCTTCCACGAGCTTGTCCCGCTTCAGTGTGTGCGGCGGCCGCGCCATGACGTGGACCTTCACCCCGCGCCGCGCGGCGCGAACCAGGCACTCGATGACCACCATGTCCTGAAATCGCTCGTTCTGAACCAACAGCCGATGTTTCGATTCGTCAATGAATTGGCAGATGCGGTCGCGTCCGTGAGCCGGGCACCAGACAAGATGACTTTTCTTGCCTGGTTCGAATGGGCGACGGTGCCAATCGGCCTCGAAGCACTCAATCACCTCGGCCACGTCATGGCTGTGGGTCGTGATCACCGCGTAGTCGCGTGTCTCGGTCAGGTTTCTGGTGGCCCAGTTGAACGACTTGACGAACGCCGTCTGCTCATCGACCACCATCGACTTCTCATGCGTGAGATCGAAAGCAGGATTGGCGTCCTTCACCTCGACGTGTGCACGCTCGAGCGCCTTGCGGGCGGCCTCGTTCTCGCGCTCGCCGCTGCGCCGGTGCGGATTGAGGATCACGCGCACGGTAACACCGCGCCGCTTCGCCGCAATCACCGCCTCGAGCATGGCAGGATCGGAGAAGACGAACATCTTCACGCGGAGCGAGCGGGCCGCGCCCTCGATCGCCTCCAGAATCGGCTTCGCGGTGTCGTCCGGGAGGACAATCAGCGAGCGCGCCATGAGAGATCCGTCGGCGTGATTTGCTCCTGGCTGGAGCGGGATGCGGGTGACCCTGGTGACGCCGCCGCCCTGGTCCAGTACAAGTGCGCGTAGATGCCGTTGGCGGCGAGCAGAGCGTCGTGCGCGCCCTGTTCAGCGACGATCCCGCCCTGCACGACGATCACTCTATCGGCGCGGCGAAGTGTGTCGAGCCGATGGGTGATCATGATGACCGTCCGGCCCTTCATGAGGCGATCCAGCCCCCCCATCACGAGCTGCTCGGCTTCGGTATCGAGCGACGAGGTGGGCTCGTCGAGGATGAGAATGGGCGCGTTCCGGATGAACGCACGCGCAATGCCGATACGCTGCCGCTGGCCGCCGGACAGCGTGAGGCCTCGCTCGCCGACGAGCGCGTCGTACCCGCCTGGCATCTTCACGATGAACTCGTCGGCATGCGCGAGCTCGGCGGCGGATGTGATCTCGGCGTCGGTTGCACGATGGCGCCCGTACGCGATGTTTTCGCGCACCGTGCCGTGAAACAGCACGGTCTCCTGCAACACGAATCCGATGTGACGGCGTATCCCTCGAAGCGTGAAGTCGCGAATGTCATGGCCGTCAATCAGGATCCGGCCGGAGGTGGGATCGTAAAAACGCGGAATCAAGCTCGCAATCGACGACTTGCCGCTGCCCGTCGCGCCGACGATGCCGAGGAATTCGCCGGGGGCGACGGAGAATGTGATGTCTCGGAGCAGCGGAGCGTCGGGCTGGTAGGAGAACGCGACGTGCTCGAACTCAATCGCGCCGGTGAATGGCTCGGGTTCGCGGGCCCCGGGCCGCTCCTGGGCGCTCATCGGGATCTCGAGGATGGACTGGATGCGCTCGAGCCCGACGTTGGTCTGCGCAATCGCGTTGGTCATCTTCGCCAGGTCCTGAACCGGCTTGAAAAATCGGCCGAGATACGCCAGAAACACGGTGAGCGACCCGACAGTCATCCCGCCGGCGAGAATGAGTCCCGTTCCGCGCCATAAGACGACAGCCGTGCACGATGCGACGATGAGTCCGACCAAGGGCGACAGCAGCGATTTGATGCGCCTGGCGCTGAGCGCCGCGTTGACCGTGGCCTGGCTCGCCTCTCCCAGCCGCGCGAGCTCGACGTCTTGAGCGCCCAATACCTGCACGGTCCTCATGGACTCGAGCCCAACCTGCACGATGGCAACGATGTCGCTCTGCCGCCGCCTCAGTTCGCGCGTCGCCTTCTTGACCGCTCTCCTGAATCGCGCCGCGAACAGCAGCAACGCCGGCGTGATCGCGACGACGATCAGGGTGATGCTCCAGTTGAGCCAGAGCATCAGGCCGAGCATCCCGATGATGGTCATGCCATCGATGAGGATGGCGAGCGTCGATTCTGAGACGAAATCCTGCACCGTCGCCACGTCCTCGGTGATCGTGCTGAGGAGCAGTCCGGTCTGGTGGGTGTCGTAATAACTAAAGGAGAGACACTCGAGGTGGTCGTAGACGCGCATGCGGAGATCGTTCGCCACCCACTGTCCGACGCTCTCAGTGAGGTAGTTGTCGACGTACGACGCGAGGCCGCCAAGTACGGTCAGTAGGACGACACCGCTTGCGGCGATGGCGGCGAGCGCCTTGGCGTTGGCCGTCAGCGCCGGGCCGAAGACAGCGAGCATCCACGCCGGGGGAGGATGCTGTCCGACGGCGTAATCGATGACCACTTTGAGCGGCCATGGCGCTCCCAAACCGGCAATCGTCTCCACGAGCATCGCGACAAAGATGATAGCGAGCGACACGCGGTAGGGCCGGGCGAGATCCAGCACCAGGCGCATCATTCGCCTGTTCGGTGGCGTTGATGCCGGAAGCCGCGACATCATGCCCGTCCGTCCATCAATGGAGTCTGAACCGGCTGCGTGGCGCGTCGATCGACGAATCGGCCGACACGCAGAAGTCGAGCGGCGGCGAGCGCGAGCGGCGCGCCAGCGATCGTCGCAATCGCGCCGACCCTCGTTTCGACGAGAAGCGGACCATCCGGAAAGACCGCGCTCGCCAGGAACAAGCTGAACGCCACGCCTGGCGAGGCGGCGAACGCGATGACGATCAGATCTCTCCAGCCGATATCACGCGGCGGCGCCACGCCGGACGTCACCGCGAGGAGAACGGCCGCGAGAATGCCCAGTGGTCGGCCGGCGAGCGACGCGGCCAGCACGGCCCAGGTGCCGGTGTCGAAGCCGTGCAGCAGGACGCCGGCGTTCACGAGACCGAAGAAGAACGCAACGCCTTGCACCGGATACGCGAACGTGGACTCGAAATGACCTGCTGCGCCGTGCGCGCCACGGGAAGGGGCGAACTCGTCGAGGGAGCGCGCCGAACGGGAAAAAAACGGCACAATCGGCAGCAGCGACAAAGCCGGATGCACGCCTGCCCAATAACAACCCAGCCACGCGAGCGGACCCGCGAGGGACAGATACGGCCACGTCGAGCGGATGACTCGCGATTGCCGGAGCGCGATCGAGATGGCGATGGCAGCGATGATCAACCCGCCGGCCCCTGGATGGACGGTAGCGGCCAGACGGTGACGCGAAATGGCGGCCAGGCCCACGACATCGCCGACAATGGCCACCAGCATGAGAAAGCTGATGGCGACGCCACGGCGAAACACAATTCTCCCGAGGGCGAGGCAGAGAAAGATATCTGCGCCGCATGCGATAGGCCATCCCTGTCTCAGCACTAGTTCGTCGGCCGTGTGGATGTACGTGATGTAGACGGCGACGGCTCCGATCGTTCCGCCGGCGCCTGCGATGACAGGCAGTATGGCGCGGCGCCAGGGATGGAATGCGCCGCCGGGCAGGGTCGCCTCAATGACCTCCTGCGCGACATAGGCAAGCCCGAACGCCAGCCCGATGTCGTTCACGGCAAACGCGAGCGCCTGGGCGACGCGGAAATAGCCGTCGCCGGCGGTATTTGCCCAGATCAGGGCGATCACACCTCCAAGCGGCAGGAGCAGGTAGTACTCGAGCGCGAGCGTCCACGCGCGAGTCACGGCTGGCTTTCCCGGTGAATCACGCCCGCATCGACGGTCTCGCCGGTCCTGGAGATGGCCTGGAAGAAAAGATCGTCGCCAGCAATCTCATTGAGCATGAAGCTGCGATCCTGATCGAACCCTGCCGCCGTGTTGATCGACCGCTTCAGAGCGCCCTTGCGAAGCTCGCCCGCGGCTCCGGACACGAAGTAGTAGATGCCCTTCTGAGGCTTGAGGCGCTCGTAAATGTGATCGTGTCCGGAGTAGACGACGTTCACGCCGAACTTGACGAACAGGGGCTCCAACTTGACGCGCAGCTCGATCTCGGATCCATGCCGGCCGCCGTCCGAGTAGATCGGATGATGGAAGTAGGCGATTTTCCACGCTTCACGGGCGTCTCGGAGCGCGCTCTCGAGCCACGCGAGCTGTCGTGGATCAAGGTAATTGCTGTCGAGCACCAGAAAGCGGACGTTGCCCCTCGTGTACGTGTAGTAACGCTCGCCGCCCATGTTGAACGGCTGGTACGTGTCGTTGCTGGTCTTGTCGTGGTTCCCCAGCGACGCGTAGAACTTCACGCCGGCGGCGAGCAGCGGCATGTACGGCCGCTCGAACTTCTGCACGAAATCGGCGGCGCGCTGACTGCCGTACAGGTTGTCGCCCAGCATGATGACCATATCGAACGGGAATCGGCGATGCCAGCGCTCCATCTGATTCGCGACGTCGTACTCCGGCTGATCCCCCGTTCCGTTGTCACCGATCGCCGCAAACTTGAGCGAGTCGGGCCGATTGGGAAGGGTCGAGAGCTCCTGGGCATGAAATCCCGATCGGGCAAGCGCTGTGACCGCCAGGGCGGCGACAATGAGGCGAAGCAATCGCATTCGGCACCACAGCTCCTCAAGCGGCGTTCAGCATCTTGACACATGCCTCTCTCACGGATGCGCTTCCATGGATAACCGCGGCAGGGGCAACGACATCGACACCGCGCCGGTTTCGCTCACGCGGCGTCCCTCGGCAATCTTCTGCTGCAGGCGCCTGATGAACCGATCGGCGATCGCGGACTCGTAGCCGCCTGCTCGAAAGGCGTCGCTCCATTGCTGCCCGGTCAAGTGCCCCATGAGCTCACACGCCCACGCCACGTCGCCCGTGGAAATCTGCCGAAACAGCTCTTGATGCCACCCCCGGTAGTTGAAGCGAACGAGACCGTTGTCCACGCTCGTGATGAACGGCTCGCGCTCGAAGATGTCGGGGTCGCCGCGTTGGGGCGCGAAGCGGCCCGTCTCCCCCAGCGCGCTGCCGAGATCGCGAACAACATACCACTGCTTCGGGCCATCGCCCGGCTGTCTCACTTCATAGAGCACGTTGTTCTCATTCTTGAGGTCTGAGCTCGCAAACATCATCAGGATAACCAGCAGTCCCTGGTACGGACGCATCCCCACGAACGGGTTCTGCTGCCACGACCAGTTATCGATGGACTTGATGGATTTCTCGGTCAGGCGAAAACGGCCGCCCGGCTCGACGTGCTTGACGCCGTCTGCGTCGGTGAACGTGAGCGACGGCAGGAAGTACACGGGAGGTTGGTGGTAGCCGACTGCCGACAGCACGCGCGAGAGCGTCACTTCGATCGGCCCCTCTGCGCCTTGATCGTTGTGGGGCGGTTGCTTGACGTGCCACTCGCGCCCCAGCGGATCTTTCACCGTCACGCCGGGATTCGTGCCGCGTTGCTTTCGTTCGACGAGTGTGTAGATCGCGTGCGGGTCAGGGGCTCGGTCGCTGCCCCACGGCCCGTCATAGAGGTCCCGGCTTGCGACGTCGGCCGGTCGCTGCCAGAGCTCCGCCACCGGCGCGTCCGAAGCCGGCATCGTTGGCTGCACCTTCCCCGCACAAAAGGGGTAATACAAGGCGACCCATATGGAGACCACGAATGGGGACTTGCGCATCACGTTCGCATCCTTTCAGGGCACGAAGGGAACAACCGCCGTACGACCCGATGCGGGCGTCGATCGCTTGAACGGGTCGCTCACCTTCAGGTACAACCGCCATCCTTCCGGGCTGTGGCCGACGTCCAGGCGCACGAGGTTGGTGGTCGTGTTGTGCAGGCGCAGGCCGAGACCGTACGAGGATTTCAGATGGTGCAGGCCCAGGTCGCCCGCTCGCGGCGCGACTTTGCCGGCATCCGCAAACACCGCGGCGTCCACATGGGTGAAGAGCGCCCAGCGCGATTCCGCGCTGAATGTCTCCATGTCAGTGTCGTGGAAGCGGTAGTCGTGATACCCACGCAGCGTATTCTTCCCGCCGAGGCTCGGCATCAGATAGAAGGGCACGACCTCACCATTCGATGTGTCTGAAAACACCCCCCAGCCGTGCAGCGCGAGGACCCATTGCCTGGTAAACAGCGGCACGAACTGAGCCGCTTCGACTTCGTACCGGCGGAAGCTGTAGGTGCCGGCGTCGCGGTCCGAATAGATGGCGGCCCCTGCCCGGTAGAGGCCCCCGATGGTTGGGTGACCCGCGTGGTCGCGCGTGTCGGCGGCAACCGAGATATCCCCGTGCAGGAAGGTCGGTTGCGTGTGAATTCCGGGCGCGGTTGCCTCGGTGAATAGGTCGACGGTGTTGGGATAGTGCACCTTCGGACCAGTCGCCGTGGACAGATCGGGACGCGGGATCCAGCCGAAGCGCCCGTCGACCGACAGCCAGGGAGTCGGGCGCAGGCGCGCAAAGCTGAGAATGTCCAGATTGTTGAAGCGGTACGCGCTCTGTTTGGACACGCTCGAGTCGTTGCCCAAGCCAAAGTATTCGACCGCCATCAGATCCTGGTACATGACCTGTCCGCCAAGCGATAGCCGATCACGGTCGAGATGGGGAAATTCGATCGCCGCCTGATAGGTCTTATAGATATTCCATGAAACCGCTGCCGACGCATCGATGACGGCCCGGCCATCCAGCACGTGGTGACGATACCCCGGCCCCGCGGAAATCCATCCCGAGCCGGTGATCATGTTGCCCCACTCGACGTACGGTCCGTCTTGCGGGTCCCCGCCGATGGTGTTGTCCGTCGCGTTGATAAACTTTTTCAGCAGGGTCGGCTCCTGCACAATGCCGGGTATGATCGGTGTGACCCACCCCGGCGGCAACGTCGACGGTGCCTGCTGGGCGAAGACCGCCGGGCCAGACGCCGCGATCATGAGCAGGACGAGCACCTTCCTATCGATCCCACAGCCCATACAGATGCTCCCGTAAATAATGCGTCAACGGTGTCGACCGAGCAAGCGCGAGACCAGCGCGCCAGACCGTAACCGGATTGCCGAGAGTCGTACGAACCAAAGAACTTAGCGATGGTTCTGTGAGCGCTCTCGTCGTTTGACTCAGCCGTAGAGTGCGTCGAAACCAACAGCCATGTGTGTGATACCAAGCACTGTTCCATCCAACCAGATTCGGAGGTCGGTTCCCTTGATCTCGCGGATCGCGTCGCTCGACCACCAGTTTCGGCGTAGCGGCCAAGCTAGTATGGGAGGCACTCGCTTCCGTCAGTGCCAATCATTAGGATCCGCGCGGAATGGCAACAACCGGCGAAGCGTCAGAAGGTGTCCAATGATCGTTCTTGCTGCGTTTGTCCTGTCCTGTGACCTGATGCTGGACGGTCTTTGCAGCTCGGCACAGCCGTGTCTGAGCGTGTTCCCATTAGAGGCTGCTACGCTCGACGAGTCCGTACGCACTGCCAGCGGAGCGGTCATTGAAAGCGGCGAGTCGGTTACACCCGACTCTGAGCAGGTCGTGAGGCAGCCAGCAGGGCCGCCGCCAACGCCGCAACACACGGGCATCAAGGCAATGATCAAGGGCCTGGGGACTGACTTCACACACCTGCCCTCCAAGGAGAATCTGTTCTGGGTGAGCGTCGGCGGCGGATTGGCCCTCGCCGTCCATCCCGCCGACCAAAGTGTGAACGAGGCCATGGTCAACAGCGACTTCGCTCATGATTTCTTCAAGTTTGGCAGCTACCTCGGCGAGCTGTACACACTGCTTCCTGCAGCGGCGACGGTGTACGCAGTCGGTCGCGCGAAGGACGAACCGAAGGTCTCGCATATGGGGATGGACCTGCTCCGGTCCCTCGCCGTCAGCGAGGCGCTCGTGAATGCGTTGAAGTACAGCACCCGACGCGAGCGCCCCGATGGGAGTGGCAAGACCTCGTTCCCGTCCGGTCACGCATCGGATACGTTTGCGTTTGCGACGGCGTTGGAGCGGCACCTCGGATGGAAGGGAGCAGTCCCCGCGTATATCTTCTCGTCCTATGTCGCCATTTCACGCCTGCCCGACAACAGGCATTGGCTCAGCGATGTCGTGTTCGGCTCAAGCGTGGGCATCATCGCCGGGCGAACGGTGACACGCCACGGTCGTGAATTTCCGGTCACGGTCACTGCCGTGCCGGGCGGCGCCGCCATCCTCTACGTGCGACGCGGCCAACAATGACAGGTCAATGTCGCGACAGACCGCCCGCGCAACGCGAACCGGTCCATCCCGTACCGCGCAAGAGCGCCGCGATCTCCGCAGCTTTCTTCGCGGGCCTTGAGATCGCCACGATTGGGGCATGCTGACGAGAGTGGCGGGCGTGATGCAGTAGCAACGCATCGTCCATCAGCGTTGCGCCAGGCGCGCGATGAGCTCGAGATGGAATCCCTTCGGACCGTTCGGTCCACCTGACGAGCC
>Ga0182040_10001458_pt1 | contig 10932 bp, 9 predicted proteins | sample flu12Cox44000176_FD_125973 | JGI IMG/M metagenome (GOLD analysis project Ga0182040, IMG submission 125973) | Lab enrichment of tropical soil microbial communities from Luquillo Experimental Forest, Puerto Rico - flux8day.12C.oxic.44.000.176 | ecosystem: Environmental > Terrestrial > Soil >... | reverse complement strand
CGCGAACCTACTATATCGGCGTGCAGTCCGATCATCGGCTTCAAGCTGTCTGCGTGCTGCCCTCCGGGATCGACGAGGGCGCCACTCTGCCCCTCGCCAATCGTGAATTCGCTGTCCTTACCAACCGCCCGGTGTCTTTCACCCTCTATAGCTCGACCACCCGTCACGACGAACATGGGGAGGTGGTCGATTTCGACGAAGAACAGTTCCATCGCCACGCCCCGCTCGTCACCCAGTTACGTTACGGCAAGAAGTCGCGCCAGATCGAGCTGGACGTGCACCTTCAAGCAAGCTTCACGGAGGTGGGGACACTCGAACTCTGGTGCGAGTCGCTCAAGACCCAACACCGCTGGCGTCTGCAATTCGAACTGCGTGGCGATGAGGGGCAACCGCAGCATGCAACACCAACCCCAGCGCCTGCACCGTTGGAGATTTCGGATCAGTCGCTGGAATCTGCACGGGGCCTGGTGCAGGCGGTCTTTGGCCGGCCGAACGGTATGCTGGGACACGAGGCGGTGGCGCCTGAGGCGCTCGTAAACAAGTTGGAAGCAACGCTTTGCCACAATAAGGATGCTTGGCCCATGGCTACCATCCGCGGGCTCTCGGATACACTCGCCGAGGTTGTCGACGGGCGAACCAAAACCCGGCGACACGAAGCTCGCTGGCTGAACCTGTTTGGTTTCTGCCTGCGGCCCGGCTTCGGCGCGCTGCTGGACGACTGGCGAATCAGTCAGGCGCGAAAGATTTATCTGGCCGGACTGGCTTTCCCCAAGGACCTTCAATGCCAGGTGGAGTGGTTGGTGCTGTGGCGTCGCGTGGCGGGGGGACTTAATGCCGGTCAACAGCGAGAGCTTTACCAAAAGTACGCGGCAGTGCTGGAAATCGGTGGAAAGAAAACAAGCGGGCGGCTTAACAGCCAGGTGGAGCACGAGGGTTGGCGCATGCTCGCCAGTTTGGAGCATCTCCCGGCGCCCCTGCGGGCGTCGTTGGGTGAGGTGCTGCTGGCCAAGATCAAGAAAGAACCCACGGACAAGGGGTGGCTATGGTCGCTCGGCAGGCTGGGCGCGCGTATCCCCTTGTATGGCCCGCTCAACTGCGTTGTCGCCGTGGAAGCGGCTATGAAATGGCTCGAGACCCTGCTCGATCTGCCTGAATGCACGCCCGAGACGGCATCAGCGGTTGTCCAGCTCGGGTCGCGCACGGATGATCACCTGCGGGATATCGACGATGACCTGCGGCGGAGCGCCCTCGCCAGGTTGACGGCGGCGGGTATTGGAGACGAAGCAAGCCGAGGCCTTCACACCCACGTTCCGCCGGCGCAGGCTGACGCCCTCCGCATCTTCGGTGAATCTCTGCCTCAAGGCCTGCGGCTTATAGGCTAGTTTAAGAGTCGGGACACCGGCAAGTTCTCGATGCAAGCTGGTAATGGTAGTGCTCTTCCGGCGACAATCCGCCGCTCCCGTCTCCTCCCGCAAGTTTGAGCGGTCCCGCCCGGCGGCGTTGTATCGCGTTGGCTTTGCCAAGTGCTGAGTCAGGTGCTGAGCACTATTAACGTCAAGGCAAATTCTGTAAGATGGTGGGTTCGCGAGAGCGCGGCCTATGACCGCAACCAACACGGGGCTCGTCTTGCCGATTTCTAATGGAAAACGCAAGTCAGATGCTCGTGTAGTGTCCACGAATTGGGTAGACAATCTTTACCCCATGGACGGCGTATACATCCGGATTTTGCGATGTATGCGACCGTTGACACTCGCGCACATGGCGAAAAGTGGTCATGTGTGCGCCACCCGATGTTGTTATATAGCTGAGCTAGCTGGTGCACACTGCACAAGTGTGGCAAACGCGGCCTACCTCGCTCTGCTCTACAGTAACTCGACGCGTAAGTCGTTTAGATTGAACAACTCCTCTGGCGTCGAGTTACCGCCCATTATGGGCAGCCCAACGGCTGTGAATGCTCGGGATGACATCGTTGGGCCTTTTTCAGCAGCCTGTTAGCAAGAGGAGCCCGGCATTGTCCCTAGTTTAGTTGAGCGTGACGCGTATGGACCACCCAGATAAGCCGGTGACAGCAACATCGACCAAAACCCGCGACGAGATCCGTCATCGGGTTGCCTCCAGCTCTCTCAGCAGAACCCTTTCGCTGTATGCCGTTAGCTTCTTGTTTTTGGCTGCGGTTGTTGTGGGCTTTATCTGGCACAATTTGCGGGGGGCATATCGCGACACCGTAACCTACTGGGATGGGCGGTTGTCCAGCTCGGTGGAGGATCGGGTGAGCTTTGACACCCTGTGGTTGGACGAGAGGAGGAGGGACGTCGCAGAAGTAGCGGAGGATCTCTATATTGCCCGCCTGCTGTCTGCTACGAGGGACGGGGCAACGTCTCCGTTGCAGGAGGCTCGGCGGCACGTCGGGCAGGAACTTGCAAACCTCCGGCGCGCCAAGGGATACCTTCAGGCTGTTGTCGTTGATCCGGGATGTCGAGTGGTGGCGCGGTCGAGCGCATACCAGGAAGGGACCGAGAATTTCCGTTCAGCATGCTTGTGGGTTTATCGAACGGGAAAGTTTGATATTACGGCTTCCGGAATGGAACAAGGCCACGTCCTGTTGAGCCTCGCTGCTCCAGTGTTCGCCGGTGAAGCAGCCAGTCCAGCGAGCCAGGTTCCGCGCCGTGTTTCTGGAGCAGCTATCCTGGTCGTGGAACCCTGGAAGGAAATCCTCCCCTTTGTTGCTATTGAGAGTGATCCTGCGCGAACCAGCGAAACCCTGCTGGTGTGGGATCAGGATGGCGCCGTGTTCGTTTTCTCTCCGCGCCGTAAGACCCGAGGCGAGACGTCTGTTTTTCGGAGGCCGCTGGCTGAGATGACCTTGGAGGCCCTTGTGGCCCATAAGAGTGAGGTGCCCTTCGGGGAGTATACCGACTACCGCGGGGTCAAGGTTTTCGCTGTCGCCAAGCAGATCCAGATAGCTGGTGCCAGCGTCGTCCGCAAGGTTGACCGGGATGAGGCGCTATCGGATTACCACCGACGGGCTGTGTTAGAAGCGCTGGTGGGGGCTCTCTCTATTCTCCTGTTTGGCCTGGTAATGGTTGGGCAGCATCGGAAGACTGCGATGCAAGGGCTCAGAGAGAAAGTAAGACAGCAGCGAGCCCTACTGAAACTCAGGCAGCACGCGGAGGTCTCCGAGGAGCGCTTCTCCAAGGCGTTCCATGCAAGCCCCATGGTTTGCGCGATCGCATCTTTGAAGGATGATCGATACATTGAGGTCAACAACGCTTTTGAACGGGTCTCCGGCTGGCGTCGTGACGAAATAATCGGACACACCGAAGCGGAGTTGGGGCTTTGGGCTGATCGTCAGGCTCTGCAGAGAACTTGGCAGAGGTTGAAGGCCGAAAGGCGTCTCCACAACGTAGAGGGGGTGTTTCGAACAAAAACAGGGGAACAGCGAATCGGCCTTTTCTCAGTAGAAATAATTGAATTTGAGGGCGAGCCCTGCGCCCTCGCCGTGCTCGATGATGTTACCGAGCGAAAGCGGGCGGAGGAAGAGCTGAGACAGAGCAAAGAGGAATTGCAGGATGTGACGGCCTCGATTCCGGACTACCTCTGGAGCGGGGAGGTCGACTCTGGAGGCAACTGGAAGTACCACCATTACTCATCGGTGGTCGAGAAGATTACCGGCCGGCCGCCCGAGTTTTATCTGCAGGGCCCTGATGCCTGGCTAAGCACCGTTCACCCTGAGGACCGGCCCCGAGCCCAGCAGGCTTATGAGCGGCTCCGGGCGGGGCAAGTAACGCGTGACGATCGCGAGTACCGAATTGTATTGCCAAACGGCGTAGTCCGCTGGGTTCTGGACAGCGCGAAGGTGCGACGGCAGAACGGGGGCATCCGCATCGACGGCGTGGTCAGCGACATCACCGAGCGAAAGCAGGCGGAGGAGGCGCTCAGACGCCAAGCTGCATTTGACGAGTTAATGACCACGATTTTGGCCCGCTTCGCCACCTGCCACGATTGCGAAGTTGATACGAGTGTGACCGCCGCTCTACAGGAGACCGCGGAATTCATCGGGGTTGATTGCGCCTATCTCACCATGCTCTCGCCGGAGCAGGGCACATGGAGCGTCACTCACGAGTGGTGCGGGCCTGACACCTCCCCGCGCCTCCCACCTTGTCAAAACATAATACGCGGGACACGGTCATGGAGCGAAAGTCGACTTCTGGCCGACGAGGTAATTCGGGTGAACACATGGGATGACTTGCCTCCCGAAGCATTGGCGGAGCGCCGGAACTACGAGGCAGAGGGCGCCCTTTCAGTTCTCGATGTGCCGATCAAGGCCACAGTGGGACAGGTGAGGGGGTGTGTCGGATTGCACTCGAGGGCGCGACCGGTAGTCTGGTCGGACATCGATGTGGCGCATGTGAAGATGGTCGGAGACGCCATTGCCAATGTAATTGAGCGCAAGAGGGCTGAAGAGGCTTTGCGCCAGAGCGAACAGCGGTACCGCGACTTCATCTCGCACAGCAACGAAGGCGTGTGGCGTATGGAATTGGAGCAGCCCGTTCCTCTCGGCCTGCCGGAGGAAGAAAGTGTAGAGAGGATTCTGCAACACGGTTACGTGGCCGAGTGCAACGAAGCGCATGTGCGCAACCTGGGGCTCTCCGCTGCCGAAGAGCTGCTGGGGAAGCGGCTTGGAGACCTGATTCCCCCCGGGGACTTGGGTAAGGAAACGATCGAGTTGTTTCGAGCTACGGTTCGCGGCGGATTTCAAGGTCGGACGGCCGAGTTTCGGGTTGTTGACAAAGCAGGTAACCCCAAATACTTGTCCAGGACAGAGACCCCTATTGTTGAGAATGGGAGCCTGGTGCGGGTCTGGGGCGTAACCCGTGACCTCACGGAACTCAAGCTTGCCGAGGAGCAGTTGCGCAAGAGCGAAAAGCGCTGGCGTGCGGTCTTCGAGAATTCCGCCGCCGGCATCGCCCTGAGTGACCCCGCCAGTACCCGATTCCTGAGCGCCAATGTCGCCTTCCAGAAAATGCTGGGTTACTCAGAGGCAGAACTGCGAGCGTTGTCGTTCCTGGACATCACCTACGAAAACGACCTGGAAGTGAGCCGCCGGCCTCTGGCCGAGCTGCGGGAGGGGAGAGGGCCATCCTTCGAAATACAGAAGCGTTACCGGCGTAAGGATGGCAGCTTGATCTGGGCCAGCGTCCACGCTTCCATGGTTCCAGGCGCGCGGAGCATTCCCCGGTTTCTCATGGCTATCGTGGAGAACATTACCGAGCGCAAGCGGGCGCAAGAGGAGTTGCAGCATTCCTTCGAACAGTTGCGCGCCCTTACCGCACGGCTGCAAGTTATCCGGGAAGAGGAGAGAAAGAGCGTGGCACGCGAAATCCATGATGAGCTGGGCCAAGCTTTGACCGCCATTAAGATTGACCTGGCCTCCTTGATGCGCGAGTCGCCGGCTGACGAACAACAACAGCGAAAAAGGGCCGACTCCATCCTGGAACTCGTAGACCAGACGATACAGTCGGTGCGCAGAATCTCGACAGAACTGAGGCCGGGAATCCTCGATGACCTCGGCCTCGTGGCCGCGCTGGAATGGGCGGCGGAGGAATTCCAGGCTCGCACCGGGACGAGGTGCCGGTTGGATCTCCCGGGAGATGACATTGAAATCGATCAGGAATGCGCGACGGCGATGTTCCGCATTTTCCAGGAAACTTTGACGAACGTCGCCAGGCACGCGAACGCCAGCGAGGTGGGAGTAAGGCTGGCGAAGGAGAACGGCCATCTGACGTTGGAAGTTCACGATAACGGCAGGGGCATCGGCAAAGAGCAGCTCGCAGGCGGCCGGTCGCTCGGTCTCCTGGGAATGCGTGAGAGAGCTGCCCTGTTGGGAGGGGAACTGGTCATCCTCGGCGCTCCGGAAAAGGGTACGACCGTGAGAGTGCGGATTCCAGAACCATCTCGCGCGTGAGAGAGTGAGACGAGTGATCAGGGTTCTCATTGCTGACGATCATGGCATCCTGCGCCGAGGCTTGCGTGAGATCCTGATGCGGGAGCTTGAGGGTGTAGTGTGCGGCGAAGCCGAGAATGCACAGCAGGTTCTGGCCCAGGTCCAAAACCAAAACTGGGACCTCGCGATTGTCGACATCACCATGCCGGGGCGAAGCGGCCTTGACGTCCTCAGGGATCTGCAGCGGGTGCAACCCGGGCTCCCGGTGCTCGTCTTGAGCATGCATCCCGAAGACCAGTACGGTAAACGGGTACTCAAGGCCGGAGCCTCCGGTTACATGAACAAGGAAAGTGCTCCGGAGGAACTGATCAAGGCCATTCGAAAGGTGCTTGCCGGGGGGCGATATGTGAGTCCAACGCTTGCCGAGAAACTTGCCGTGGAGTGGGGCACGAACGCGGGGCGACCCTTACATGACAACTTGTCGGATCGTGAGTTTGAGGTCCTGCGGATGATTGCCCTGGGGAAAACTGTCTCCCAGATCGCAGCGGAATTACACTTGAGCACAACGACGGTCAGCACCTATCGCGCGCGCATCCTGGAGAAGATGAATATGACGACGACAGCCGAGCTCATGCGTTATGCGTTACGCAATGATCTCGTAGACTAAGGCCCCGCCCTTAGCAGGCTGACGGAAAGGTGGTGTGGCGCGGCACCCACTTTATCGGTCCCAAGCTAGGCCGCCGGCCAACAGCGGCAACGATTCCAGGCGTCGCTCCCACGAAGCCAAAACGAGTGCCTTACGGCAGCGCAGCAAGCCAAAGCAACCAACTAATTGGTTGACACGCGCTGTTGCCGTATGCTAGCGTGGACGAACGGAGGGCGGAATGGGGGAGACACTATTGGCTATTCATGTTGGTTACGGCGCTAAGCTGGTTCAATACAGGGGTCGTCTGGCTGATTCAGTTTGCCTGCTATCCACTTTGGCGGCTTGTGGGCCAGGAAGAGTTCCTGACTTATCATAATGTCTGGTGGCAGAGCACGTGGTGGGTCGTTTTTCTGCCCACTGTCCTGCTAGCCACGGGGTCAATCCTGATGCTTAGGCTGGCTCCGCCCGGCTGTACCGCGGTGGGCATTATGGACGGGCTTCGGCCTCCAACTCATCGTGCAAGTTTTGAATGCGATCTGGCTATCTCACGCAGACCAGCATACGGTCGCTTCCGCGGGTGGACTAGATCTGGCAGCGTACGAAAGCCTTGTAAGCGGGAATTGGGTACGCATCGCCCTCCTCACGGCGTATGCGATCTTGAACTACTGGGCGTTGACGCGGATCCTGTGGCCACACTCGGCGTTTACACGCGGCCGCTGGTTATTGGTCCTGACATCGGGCCTGGGACTCTATGCAGTCGGTAATGTGTGGCTCGTGCAATTGGTCTGCTACCGCCTGTGGCCGTCCGTAGGACGAGGCGAGGCCTTTAGGTATCACCTTGCTTGGTGGCGGAGTATTTGGGGCGTTCTGTTCGTTCCCGCGGGACTGGTATTCCTGGGCGCGATCGCATTGCTTTGGCTTCGCCCCGCCAGAGTGAGCGAGAGACAGGTCCGGCTGGGGGTCATTCTCCAAATAATTATCTATGCCTCCACGGCGGCATGGTGGGCTCCTTTGATGGCCAGATTGGTCAAACCGAACGGGGAAATGTTGCTTCGTGACTACCAACTGCTAATGAGCACGCACTGGATTCGGCTGGCGCTCATCACCGCGTATGATCACAAGCTTTTACATGCTGATTAAGAGTAAGGTCGCAGCTCAGGGGAGCGCGTCGTGAAGACCGATCTCGGGGCTCGATACAAAGCGAAGAGGCGTGGCACGGACCGCCGTGAACAATTGGTCTCGATCGCAATGAATGTTATCGCGACAAAGGGCTTCGAGGGTTTGCGGTTCCAAGCGGTAGCAAAAGAGGCTGGCATAAATAATGCCACGCTGTACTACCACTTCCAGACTAAGGAAGCGCTCATTCAGGGAGTAGTCGCCAAACTTTTCGCAGAGTTGAGGAAAACTAGGGGCTTTCCCAAAGACAAGCCGGCGACCGCCCTCCAAGAATTACGTCTGGAGTTCCAGGACCTTCGGGACCTCTTACGCACGCAGCCGAAGCTCTTTATTGTCGTCACCGAGCTTTCGCTCCGGGGCTTACGGGACCCGGCTATCGGCGCGATGGAGAAGAGACGCGACGGCCTTTGGCGAGACCACTTGTCCAGCATCATTCGGCTTGGAATCAAACAGGGTGTGTTTCGCCGGAGCATTCATGTCGGATCCGCCGTCACCTCGCTGATAGCTCAATTTAAGGGAATCGGGTACCATGCAACACTGGGCGCGCGAAAGCGCGGCGAGGTGGACGCGGCGATTGCCGAGATTGCCCGACAGGTCGAACGCTGGCTCACTTGCAAGAGTGATTAACGTCGACCTGATCCTTCCGAAAAGATTCCGTCTGTTGAGCAAGGGAGGTGTCCTAGGAGCCGCATTTGCCGCCCTGGGACTTGCTTTTCTGCTGACCCTGATGCTTCCAGCGAAAGTCACAGCTTTTGCAGGAGTCCAGGCACTCTGGTGCCTAGCCGCCGCCATGAGATTAATTCTTCGCAGCGGACAGCAGTCAGTTCTTGTGTTGGCTGCCGTGAGGCGAACGTGCACAATTTTGGAATGCCTGGGAAGCTTTGTAAGTCATTGCCAGAAAGGAGGACGAATCTGATGGGAGCGCTCACCGGTAAGGTTGCGGTCATTACGGGGAGCACAAGCGGTATCGGCGCTCGAACAGCCGAACTGTTCGTCGGGGAGGGGGCGCGTGTCGTAATTGCCGGCCGGCGTCAGCAAAGAGGCGAGAGCCTCGCGCAAAAGCTGGGAGAGGCCGCGAGCTTCATACGCGCGGATGTCACAGTCGAAGCTGATGTCAAGGCTATGATCGACCATGCCGTCGACCGCTTTGGCCGCCTCGATTGCCTGATGAATAATGCAGGGATGCCTTCGCATTTTGTCGCTATAGCCGACGTTGATCTGAAGCAGTTCGATGCGGTGATAGCCGTGCACCTGCGCGCCGTCCTCGCTGGGATGAAATATGCAGTGCCGGTCATGGCGGTACAGGGAACGGGCAGTATCATTAACGTCGCGAGTGTCAACGGAACGCGGGCAGGACTGGGAGGGCACTATTATTCGGCGGCAAAGGCGGCCGCCATTCACCTGACGCGTTGCGCCGCTGTCGAACTGGGCGAGAAAGGAATTCGCGTGAACAGCCTTTCCCCCGGCATGACTGTCACCGGGGCCTTCGGCAAGTACGGGGGCATGACACCTGATGAGGCGGACGAACATCCCGAATATGCCGAGGCCGCCATTGGTGCCGTTTTGCCGAGATGGCAGCCTTTGCCCCATGTTGGGCGCGCCGATGATGTCGCACAGGCGGCCTTGTTCCTGGCCAGCGATGCGTCGCGTCTGGTGACGGGACACAATTTAGTAGTGGACGGCGGCATTAGCGCAGGCTGGCCGATTGCCGCGGTCCGCCCGGACCGCGAATTGTTTTTCCGCACATTTCAGGCGAGCCGGTCGGCCAAGTCGGGTCATTAAAAACGGCAGACTTCAGGATAGCTTTTATGGTTCGAACTGGTTTGACCCAGGACATCCGTTTCCCACTTCAGGCGCTCGAGATCGGTGCGAATTTCCGACGCGTGCTGGTAGCGGACGTTCCCGTCTTTCTCCAGACCCGTACCGATAATGCGGTCCAGCTCCGCTGGAACCTCCGGATTGAGACGGGTCAGAGCAGGCGGACTCTTGTGCAGGATGGCATCGAAGATAGCTCCGGATGTCTCACCGCTGAAAGGCGGAGTCGCGGTAGCCATCTCATAGAGCACTACCGCAAAGGAGAACAGATCGGTTCGTGCATGGTCTTCACCAGGCGTTTGTCGTCCGCAAGGGCAGTGGCGTAAACCGACCGCTGAACCAGCTTCAAGGGCAGAGAGTCACATTGCTCGGCACCGTGGTTTCCATAAGCTCGCGAAGCTTTTCGTCCAGATCGGTAAAACAGTGGCCGAGGTCCTCGTGGTTGGTCATATGCCGGAAGGTCTCGCGGCTGCAGCTTGAGCGAAACAGGGCGCACGCCATCGAACTCATGACGGAGAGCAGCGCTTCGGGATGTCCCTTCTTGGTCTAGAAGAGATGGTTAAGCACAGGGAAGTAGCTGTTCACGGTGTAGAGGAGCCAGGAGTTGGCGATATCCGATGAGGCAAGGAGTCAGGAATGTCAAAAGGCAAGCCGTCCGGCAGAATGCCCCTAGCTGAATAAATAGCTACTTGACTTTCACCATCATCGACCTGCCGCGCAGGCTCTCGCCAAGCTCCTCGCTACTTCCCGAAATCGGGATGCTCACGCCGTGCACGGATACCTGGCTCCAGTAGACTTTCCACGCGCCTTGCCACCTTTGCGCACTCCCCTCGACAGTGCTTCCCGCTGGGATCGCCGTCTTCGAGTTAGGAAGGAGGTCGGCGGTGGTTCGTCCCACCACGCGCATGCGGCCCACGCCCTCAAACTCTGTGGTCTCGATGACGATAGGGATGGAGATCCCCCGGGGAACGGCCAAGGGAGCGGCCATGGCCGCGGAAAGCTGCTGTCTAAACTGATTCAAGGGGATCGTTTCCGCGCCGCCAGGAGGTTCTGCGGCAGGCTCACTGGCTTTCGTCTCGTCGCGCTCGACAGGCTTCGACGAAGGCTGAATCACTCGGTCTTCATTGGTGGTGGCGTCGCGGTAAATGCGGTAGGCACCTTGCATCATCCCCACCACCAGGCGGCGCGATGCATTTAGCCTTGCCGGTTCGAGGAACAGGAGGTAGTCCCCGCCCTCGTGAAAGCGGACGGTCCCGGCTACGTCCGAACGGATGTTGCCCACCGTGCCGCCGGGTTGTTCCACAACCACCGTTGCCGGTGCCTGGCCCTTGATGCGCTCTCCAACGACGAT
>Ga0182040_10001454_pt1 | contig 10945 bp, 7 predicted proteins | sample flu12Cox44000176_FD_125973 | JGI IMG/M metagenome (GOLD analysis project Ga0182040, IMG submission 125973) | Lab enrichment of tropical soil microbial communities from Luquillo Experimental Forest, Puerto Rico - flux8day.12C.oxic.44.000.176 | ecosystem: Environmental > Terrestrial > Soil >... | reverse complement strand
TGGTCGGAACGACGGCGACGGAACCGCCCGTTACCGCGACCTGTGCAATCTTGAGACTTCCTCGGGTGCCTTCGTTGAAGTAAACTCGCACCCCGTCGGTCACTATTTTGCTGGCTAGGGCTTCGGCTCCCCGTCATCCGTCAGTTCGGTTACCGCTTCCACAATCGGAACGGCCGGCGGGCGTGTCCGCCAGAAGATGAGAAGACCAGCAGCCATTGCAACGACGACTACAGCGGCCGCGATCCATACCCGTCGTTTCGATGCAATGGGCGTCGCATTAATCAAACCGGCATGCGGGCCGTTAGTACCAGCGGAACTGTCTACGCTGGATGCCCTCTCCGCAACAGCCCGAGGGCCCTGTAGCGGATCCATAGCCGCCTTGTCGACGGGGGCCATGAAGCGGTAGCCCCGCTTTGCCAGTGTCTCAATGTAGCGTGGATTCTCGGCGTCATCGTTCAGGGCCTGTCGCAGCTTGCGGATGGCTGAATTAAGCCCGACGTCAAAGTCCACGAAGGTGTCGGCCGGCCACAATTTCTTGTGCAGATCTTCGCGCGAGACGAGGTTTCCTGGGTTAGCAACTAACTCCACCAGCACGCGGAAGGGCTGTTCTTGCAGCTTGATCCGCACTCCGCCTTTGCGGAGTTCTCCTTCCCGCTCGGAGAGCTCGAACGGCCCGAAGCGAAAGACGCGGTCGCGCGAGATCGACGGCTCGGTGGGCACCCTGCACCTCGTTAGTGGGGATATGTTAACCCCGACTCCGGGTTTGCCGTAGCGGTTTCTTCGGACAAGAACCCGGGTGACAAGCTGAGCCCTGATAATCTCGACCACTTACGGCTTTTTCGGTGCTGGTCTTATTGACTGCCGTTTCGAGTCCCAGTTACTTCCGTTGTTTCTACCGGGATGAGTCGCTTGAACTTCAGTCTACAAGAAAAGCCTCCGCCAGCCTTTCCGCCCCAGCCGACGCAACTCGCTCAGTGAGGTATGCATTCCCTCGCGGACAACCTCACCCCGCCGCAGGCGAACCTCATTGATGCCGTGAGGTTCCCGGGAATTCCCGCCATTGCGCATGTCATCGATCAGGAACACGCGAACCTGAGGCAGTGTTAAGAAAGTCTCTCGTGCCCACTTCTCGACCAGGTGTGGCGGAGCCATGACCAAGCCTGAGAATGGCCTGCCGTCGCTGTGCACCAACATGCTTCCTAGAGCGATAAGCGTCTTGCCTGCCCCGCACTCCGCGACGACTGTCACTTTGGTTATAAGGTGGCCTCAGCTAACAGCATAAGGTGGCCGCAGTGCCGCCGATACGGCTTTGTTTTCAGCAAAAGCATTCCGGAAAGCTTCGCGCTCCTGAGTCATAACGTGGCCACAAGTACAAAAATGAACCGTTAAGTGGCCGGTAGTACCGGAGGCGCATGGTGACCATGCCGTGACAGGAACCGAGTCTGAATCGTTACGGATGTTCGGGTTCATCCAAAGGTCTGGATCTAGCGATTGATGTGGTTTGCCGTGATATCGTGAGCTGCTTCCCAGATTGAAACACGTCAACATCAACTTCTCCGGACAAAAGAAACTTCAAGAATGACTTTTCCTGGAATCGACACGTCTGAGCGATTCCTAGCAGCTCGAGATAGGCGACGGCACCACGCGAGTAGAGCGGACCAGAAATACTCCTTTGCACTGCGAGGTGTCGGATCCCACGCTCGGCGGCGTTGTTGTTCCAGGGAATGCCATCCTCTTCGAGGAAACGGAATAACGAGTCTCGATAGCGCACAAACCGTTTCTGGTACTTCTTCGCAGCGTCCAAGACGTACTCTCTGCCGTCAATCACGGTGTTGTAGAACCGGTCAACCTGTTTCGTGAATTTGTGAAGATACCTCGCTCGCAATCCCCAGCGATCGATGTCCTTGAGAATAGGTACGATGAGATCTTTGACAGAGGAGACAAAACCTTGCAGTTCCTCATCAAAGGGGAACTTCCACAGGTCGTCGTTCAGATCTCCAATTAAATGGACCCAACATTTCTGCTGCCTCCAGGGTAAGGCATCGTATCCGGGGTAGAAGTCCGACACGAGCACTCCTCGGTAACCGCTCAGAAGCTGTTGCACAACGGTGGTTTCCCGTGTCTCCGTCAATCGGAAGACAAAGTGCTTTCCATCTGTGAACACCCAAACATAATGATCGACGCCGCGGATGTTAAGGCGTGTCTCGTCCACGTGGACAAACAGACTTTCCCGCAGGCGTCTTAGTAGAATCGACTCTGTGCGCCGGTAATCCTCTGCGAATGACTCGATGAAATTGATGATGCTGGCCTCCGACGCCGTTTCGTGGAACAACTCCTCCATCGCTTGGGTTATTAAGCGATAGGGGAGCCGAAGAATGATCCGTTGATAGACACCCCAGGCCCGAAAGCCGTGGCCAAAGGTTTGGCCGCGGATCCTCTCAATTGCGGGTGGCTCATAGTACCGCTTGCAACGCGGACAATAACGCATTTCACCCAAGTACTTGATCACCTTCTTCCTGCATCCAGCATTCCCAAAGGTCAGGTCAACAATGATTTTTTTGGCATCTTTGTCCGACCTCTGCAGCTGTTGCCCCTTGTGTTGGGGGCAGGTTCTCTTCGATGCAACGGGAACCACCGTACGGTGACCTTGGGGAACTGTCCGAATGTAGGCAGGATGTCCCTTGGGTGCTCCTGGTCCCCTTTTCTTCGGCGCATACATGCCGGTCCGAAACCAACCCCGGTCGCTGAAATTAAGACTGGCGAAACGCAGTGCCTGCTCAAGAGCCGCATGAAGTTCACTGCCGGCACTTGTCGTGTTTAGCTTGGGCTGGTCTACGTAGTCGACATTGAGCTGTGAATCGGCGTCAATTCGAAGTCGCGCCAGTTCCTCGAACAAAACCCGCAAGGCCTCGCAATCCTCGGCGTTGTAAGAAATGAGCTTCTCCTTGTATTTCGCTTCGCCTCCCGTCTCCCACCGGTATCGCCAAACCAGGCTCTTTAGTCCAGAAGCATCCGGCTCCGTCCAGGAGGCACCCAGAAATTTTCCGAGGACCTTTAGCCTGTTTGAACGGACCGGGAAATAGACTCTGCCGTAGACCTGAGCGTTTAGATTGACTAGTCTCTTGCCAATGGATGAGGAGTTCGGTCCGAATCTCTTAATGAAGGATTCAATCACCCGAGCTTCGTAGCTTCCGTAATGATAGATGGGCGCACTGGGGTACTCGTCGAGCTTCTGCACGAACCTCTGCCAGATCGACTCTTCGTCCTCAGCTCTGTCCGCCCAAAACGAATGTTGAGCCGCAGTGCCCCGTTCGTTTATGAGAAGACCGATGAGGTACGAGAACTTCCGATCGGGAACCCCTTCGATATCCACAAAGAGAGCAGTATCAGTTTTCTCGACCTCCGGCAGCGCCTGGATATAGATCTTTCCCGTCCTGATGGCGAGAGCTTGTAGTTCGACGTTAAAGTTGAGCGGTCGTTGCAGATTGCGTCTCTTCCTTCGTCGTGGCTTGAACTGGAAAGAGAGCTGGGTAACTGTGAAAATTCCCTTACGGTGGTATCGTTCCATCACTTTCGGAGTCATGCGATCTAACAAGCTGAGGTCGTCAGCTGCTTCGGCCAACCCGCTGCAGGCGGCCTTGAACGGGCAGTAGGGACAATGCTTGTTGAGAATAGCGGGTGGTGCTTGTACAGAGGAGTCGGTCGACCAATCTCGGAATTGCGCGATGATTGTTTTGACGCTTTTGTATTCAGCCTGAAGGTTGATTCGGCGTCGCTCACCGCCGAGGGTCACAAGATGCCCCACAGCGGGAATTGTCCCCTGAACTTGTCCGAGCACGTAACCTGCGAAAGAGAGCGCAAGAATGTCGTCTCTCTCGATGCCAAAAGTTCCTGAGATGATCGTTGGTTCGTACTCCGCCGACTTATGATCGCCCCGCCGGATACTGCCAACTTTTGTTAGGACGTCACAGTATGCCTCAAGGTCTCCCGTTTTCAGGTTTGCTTGCGTCAGGACGTCGATGCCCGATGAGAGGGCACTGTCGTCATACGGACGGATCTGTGTGCTTGTCTGGTTGAGAACGGCCAGATACTTGGTCCTGCCGACGTTGCTACACTGCTTGAGCATATCTAGATACTCGTGTGGTGTACCGCGCTCGTCGGTGCTTTGGAGGAGAAAGGCCTTGCGAGGGCAGTGTGAATATGCCGCGACGACTTGGGTGCAAATAGCTTTGTTGCGAATGGCATCCATGCTTGGTACCTACTTTCTACGGGATATCCACGATGGACCGCTGTAAACGACTGGTCGGGGAAGAACCACTTGAGCTACGGTGGGCGGCGTAGTTATCGGGCCTATGCAATGTGCCGGTCATCTGCCAGCAACCTTTCTGGCGGCCGGAGGCCTTGGCGCGAGCCTTCAGGCGTTGCCCAACCGAATAGTTTTAGAGCTGTTTTGGGCCTTCCGGCCGTCCAGATCCACTAATCTAACCAGATTCCGGTGAAATTAATACAAATACCGTTGGCATCGAAAACAAAAGCAGACTCGTTTGAATTTGTTTGAATGCCTGTGCTTCGGCCTTCGGCACTGTTGTCGGCAGATTTGCTGTTGCCAAAACAGGTTACAGAGGTCAAAATCACTTGCAAAATGTTTTGTATACATGTACATAATCACATATACATGCGGGAGCCTGATTCCACAATGGACGTCCGGCGTTGGTTTGCGGGAGTGATTCGCGATGTGTGGCCAGTCGCCATCGGCTCTCTGTCGTTGCGAAGAGGGCCGTGCATCCGTCCGAGCTGCCCGGCCTGCGCGTCTGGGGAAGGCCATAGTAGTTATGCGCTATACGGGCGACGAGGGAAGCGCCGTGTCTCGATCTACGTTCCCGCGAGGTTAGTGCCTGAGGTGCGTGCGGCAATTCAAAATGGTCGGCGACTGCAGAAGCTGATCAATGAGGCAGGGATCCGCTACGTCGCAGCCATAAAGCGGCGGCGGTGACGGCGCTTTCGCGATTGGAGTACGGCTATGCTCAGCCAGAATGAGTTGACTGCCTTGTACCAGCGGCTGAACCTGAGCCGGCCGGCCCGAATTCTGATCGATCAAATACGCTCTTCGGACCCCGCCCGCAGGGTGGGAGGCAGGCGCTCAAATGTGAGCGGACTCTATCCGAGCCGGAAGATGGGGGTGACCATCCAGTTTGAGAGCCACCGGGTGGAGCTGGCGGCAATCTACGAGATGGAACACGACCCACTCACGCTCGAATTTTATGACCAGCCGCCTCCGATCATGCTGGATTACAAAAGCGCTCACGGCAGACGGATGGCAGTTCGTCATACTCCAGATTTCTTTGTCCTCCGCCAGCACACTGCCGGATGGGAAGAATGGAAGACTGAGGAAGACCTTCATCGGCTTACTAAGCACAATCCCAACCGCTACCTGCAGGAGGGAGATCGCTGGCACTGCCCTCCTGGGGAGAATTACGCCAACCAGTTCGGGCTTACGTATCGAGTCCGCTCCTCGAAGGAGATCCAGTGGCGGTTTCAACGCAATATTCTGTTTCTCCAAGACTATATCCGTGCTGGTCCGGACACGATCTCCGCTGCAACCAGAGACCGCATCCTTTCTTATGCACATACTGTGCCGGCCCTGTCGTTGGCGAACCTCATCCAGAAGACGGCGGAATTTGCCACGCCGGATGACATTTATCTGCTGATCGCTGCAGGCCAGCTCTATGTAGATCTCTACGCGGAGCCGCTGGTCGAACCCGCTACCGTCCGAATATTTCCAAACAGGGAGGTAGCGGCGCGCCATGGAGTGGTGTCGGACAATCGGCCGACCCCACACTCGTTCGTCCCGCAAGGGCAAAGTTTCCGCGCCGGTGCACTGCTGTCCTGGGATGGTCAAAGCTGGCAGGTGGCCAACGTCGGATCCACCAAGATCTCTCTGCTCGGCGAAGATGGGAGGCTAGTCGAACTGCCCCAGACAACCATTGGGTCACTCGTCAAAGAGGGTCGAATTTCTCAACTGCCCGCCGTCCAGGAACCCGACGGGTGCCCGAAACTCTCCAACGAACTGCTTCGGGCAAGTGAAGAGGACTTGAGGGTGGCCAACTACCGGGCTGACATCGTCCGTCGGCACCTCGCCGGAGAGCCCGCACCCGGCGACGAGAGCATAGCCGCAAGGACATTGCGCCGCTGGACTTCGCGATACCGTAGCGCCGAATTCCGAGGGGGCGCCGGATACCTCGGGCTCCTACCCAAGACCGGTCAACGCGGAAATTCCACGCGGCGACTACCCGATGAATCCCTGCGACTGATGAATGAAGTCATCGAAAGCGGGTACGAGAACGTCAAACAGAAAAACAGGATCGCGTGTTGGGCGATGCTCAAGGAAAGCTGTAAGCGCCAGGGCGTTCCGGTACCCAGCTACACGAGTTTTTGTCTGGCGGTACGCAACCGGAATGGGTTCAACCGGACCCTAAAGAGACAGGGGCCTCGTGCAGCTTATCAGCACGTGCCCTTCTATCACGAACTTGACCTTAAGACGCCGCGGCACGGAGACCGGCCGTTTGAAATCTGCCACCTTGACCACACAGAGCTGGACATCGAACTGACGGATTCGACTGGCAGGCATGCCCTTGGTCGGCCGTGGATGACGCTGATGATCGATGCGTTCTCGCGCCGCGTACTGGCCGTCCACGTCGACTTCGAGGAGCCCAGTTATCGCTGCTGCATGATGGTCCTGCGGGAGTGCGTCCGCCGGCACAACCGGCTGCCGCAATGCTTGGTGGTGGATTGGGGGACGGAGTTCCGCAGCACGTATTTCGAGGCCCTGCTGGCGCGCTACGAATGCACCAAGAAGGCCCGTCCGCCCGCCCAGGCTCGGTTCGGCTCGTTGGTGGAGCGCGTTTTTGGCACAACCAATACCCAATTCGTGCACAATCTGCTCGGCAACACCCAGATCACGCGTAACGTGCGCCAAGTCACGAAGTCTGTCAATCCCAAAGCATTGGCGGCTTGGCCGCTGGCGCCCTTTGTAGAACAGCTTCATCAATACTTGTACGAAATCTACGACACCAACGTTCATCCGGCTCTGGGACAAAGCCCGAAAGACGCCTATCAGCGAGGCTTGGAGACCAGCGGCTTCCGGCCCCATCGCCTGATTCCCTACGATCATGAATTCATGATTGCCACGTTGCCCAGCACACCCAAAGGAACCGCTATGGTGTCTCCCTGTCGAGGCGTCAAGATCAACTACATCTACTACTGGTGCGAAGCCATGGAGGACCCAAGGTTGCAGCGCCAACAGGTTCCGGTTCGCTTCGAGCCTTTTGACCTCGGGATCTCCTATGCCTACCTTAATGGACTGTGGGTGCAATGCCATTCGGAGTATTACCGGGTTTTTCAGGGACGATCGCTGAAGGAATTGTTAATCCTCTCGCAAGAGCTGCGTGCGCGAAATCGCGATCGTAACCCGCAGTTCCAGGTTACCGCCAGCAACCTGGCTCAGGCTTTTCAGTCGATCAACTTACAGGAGGCAGTGTTTCTGGCACGGCTGCGCGCCCGTGAGGGGCAAGCATTGCGAGAGCGAACGCGACCCCCTGGTGGGTGCCCAGCTCTGGAGCCAGCCGCGGACAAGGAATCACCGGAATTGCATGGCCCGATTGAGTCCGACAGGCAGGCTTTCGAGCGATTCTGATGAGTGCACCAACGACCTCGTTCCGCGATCTCTTGGCACAGCCATCCTCGGTGCGAGTCCAATATTTTAAGGACTTTGCGGTTGCCCACACGTTGTTGGTCGAAGCCAAGGACCACCTCATGGAAGCCATTACAGACTCTGCCCCCAACTCCCTCGTCATGGTTTTGGGACCCGCCGGCGTCGGGAAAACTACTCTGCTGACACGAGTCCGACAATTGCTCAACGCCTTGGACGACGTCCCCAAAGATCCTGCGCGGTTGCCGGTCGTGACCGTAGAAGCTATCCCGCCGGACTCTCGGAGCTTCAGCTGGCGCAGTCATTTCAAGCGGCTGTTACTGGAGATGAATGATCCTATGGTTGAAGGCAAACGCCGGTCGCCATCGGCAGGCCAGACGGCCAACACGATGCCGATATTCCCCAACGACCGCGGAGTTACTGCCGACTATCATTACGCCGTCGAGCAGGCCCTTCGCTACCGACGGCCACGGGCAGTTCTAATCGACGAAGCTCAACACCTTTTCGCTCTGGCTTCAGGACACCGGGTGGAAGATCAGTTGAACGTCTTGAAGTCGCTCGCCAATCGGTCCAACACCGTGCACGTGTTGTGCGGCACCTACGAATTGCTCCGCATCCGCAATCTCAGCGGCCAGTTGAGCCGCAGAAGTATCGATATACATTTTCCACGCTATGACGTAACAAAAGCCGCCGACCGCCGCACGTTCACCAAAGTCCTGCACACATTCGCCGAACAAATGCCGCTGCCGGAACCGCCCGACCTCGTCAAGTTCTGGGAATACCTTTACGAACGCAGTATTGGTTGTGTGGGCATTTTGAAAGACTGGCTGGTAAAGGGACTTTCTACGGCGATCCGCGAATCCGCTCCGACCCTGACCCTCAAGCATTTGGAAAAGCATGCCTTGTCTGTCTCGCAATGCGACCGGCTGACGGAGGAAACCATCAGCGGTGAATCCCGCTTCCGCGAGGATTCTGATGCTCTTGAGCGGCTACGGCTTCGTCTCGGATTCCAGAAACCGCTCCGTTCGGCGGAAACCCCGACACCAGCTGCGGACCGCCCACGGCAGCAATACCCGGGCCAGCGCTATCCGAAAAGAGACCTTGTTGGCCCCGCACAGTCCTATGCGTCTTGCCAAACAGAATAGCTTCGAACGGTGGGACCTGGCGGAACCCCTCCGCCCCCAAACGAGTGCGCTCTACGCGCTCGTCCCTTACGGGCTCGGCACGCCGTATGTCGAAAGCCTCAGCAGCTACATAAGCAGACTGGCGGAAGCCCATGTGGTGAGCGTATCGCGCCTCCTCCGCCAAATGCTTTCTCCGGTTCGTCCAGGCCCAATTCCCTTCTCCACCATGCACTATGCTTATCCCGCAAACGTGCTGGCAAAGGATTCGGAGACTCTGCTGGAGAAGCTGCAAGCAGTAACCGGGCGCAACGATCTCTGGCTGCTTACGCTATCGGCTCTGCACGGAGCCGTTTCACAGCCAAATCTCTTTCGCACTACGGAAGCGTGGTGCCCAAGCTGCCTGGAACAATGGCGAATGGCAGAAGCGCCGGTGTATAGCCCGTTACTTTGGACCATTCGCGCTGTCACAGTGTGTCCGGCACACTCTACTCTCCTGACGGATCGCTGTCCGCACTGCCATTTCCAGTTCGCTTCGCTCCGGGCAAACTCACGGCCCGGTTACTGTTCTGTCTGCTCACAATGGCTCGGAACTCTCGGCATGCAGCTTCCCAATGGCTGCGCGGACGAGCGGGAATATCAACTCTGGGCCTCCACAAGTGTTGGACAAGTCCTCGCGATCATGCCGGAGCTGCAACGAATTCAAGCATCGCTCGCACTACGCATGAACCTGCAACGCTGTTTGAATCAGATGGAAGGCGCCAGCAAGGAGGCGTTGGCGACTCTTGCCAATGCTGGTCCCTGTGCCTTCCTTGGATGGGTATCGGGCAGAGTCAAACCGACACTCGATCACCTGTGTCGCCTTAGTTACCAATTGGAAATCCCCCTGGCCATGCTATTTACGGGAGTACCCGCCGAATGGCGTGGCCCTGAACGCCTTCGACGGCAGAACGATTTCAGGAAGGATAAGTCGTACGCCCAGCGGCCCGTGATCGTCTCCACTGAGCTTCGCCGGTCCCTAGCTGGCGCTCTGAGCGAAAACCCACCTCCAAGCGTTGCCGAGATTGCCCGCCGTTTAGAGTTCCGGCGCACCGCGACGCTCTGGGTCCGAGAGCCCGATCTCTGCCGACAGATCGCTGCTCGACGGCGCACTTCTGGAACAATGAGTAATGCCACTCAACTCTATAAGTGCGAAAAACAGCGGCTGGAAAGCGTCCTGCGCCGTTATCTGACTCGCCAGAACTCACCGTCGGTCAATGAAATCGCTTTCCAGCTGGGATATAAGGGCTCCGGTTCCATCAGGGAGCGATTTCCGGAACTGTGCCGTGCGATTTCCGCGAAACGCAGCCAGCAGACCTTACGGAAAAGGGAAACTCTGCGACTCGCGGTCGAAACTGCTCGCACAGAAAGCCCACCCCCCAGCCTGAAGCAGCTTGCTCGCCGACTGGGGTTGGGCTGCGTGAACGTCCTTACAGGATCCTGCCCGGAGACGTGTGCCTCTTACAAGCAATGGCGCCGGGCTTGGGCGGACGAGCAACGAGACAAACTTCGGCTTTCCATATGCGGATGGCTGGCTGCGGAACCGGCGCCTAGTGTGGCTTCGCTCTGCCGTCACTTCGGCATTTCTGCGTCCTACCTCCAGTTGCGCTTCCCTCCGGAAAACAGAAAAGTCGTACAACGGACTGCCGAACGCACTCGGGCGGCCCGGGAAAATCGCGTCGTCATTATGCGGCAGGAAATCTTCAAGATCGTTCACGACCTCTACGAAAAGAACCTCTATCCGTCCATACCTCGCGTCAAGTCGGCGCTCAGTGAAGGGTTGCCGCGAGCCTGGCCACTTCTTCGGATCCTCATCGATGAGGCAATATCACAGTTCGGCTCCGTAATGAGACAGCGAGATGAACTCGGGCGCTTTGCCTGAATCTCGTTTAACTTGGGGCGCAATCGTTAAACTATAAAGTGGCCATTCCTGTTTAAAGCATAACGTGGCCGTTCCGGCCACTAATTGCTGAAAATCACAACGACATTGGCATTCCGCGCCAACTGCCAGCGCTTGCTCACCCCCATGATGGCTAAGGTCTGCGCCGGATACGGCGTTCGGAGCATATGCGAGAGC
>Ga0182040_10001446_pt1 | contig 10979 bp, 15 predicted proteins | sample flu12Cox44000176_FD_125973 | JGI IMG/M metagenome (GOLD analysis project Ga0182040, IMG submission 125973) | Lab enrichment of tropical soil microbial communities from Luquillo Experimental Forest, Puerto Rico - flux8day.12C.oxic.44.000.176 | ecosystem: Environmental > Terrestrial > Soil >... | reverse complement strand
TTGGCGGCGAATCGGAAAAGAGGCATCTCAAGCGGCCACCGCCCAGCAGAGACGCGAGAGCACAGAAAACTTATCATTCAATCTTTACTCTGCGCGGCTTGTGTTTGCCTTGGATGCGTTTCATGCGGGCTTCCATGTCGGTCACCCGAGAATGAAAAGCGATCCAGGGCGTGAATGGGACAGTGGCAGCGAAAAAGACTAACGCCGCAGCTCCAGAGCTCACGATTTGATGAGCCTGGGGAACCCTCAAATTGTTGAGCGCCGGAATCCAGCGCGAGAGGAGGATCGCCATTCCATCTAGGGAATCGCAGATAATCGGGACGTGATAGCTCGAGGCCAAGTAGGAAGCGACGCCAAAAAGAAACGCCAAAATGCCAAGCAGTTCAGTCGCTTCACGGAGCGGGCTCGGGGATTGGTTCATAGCTCCGGTTCCGGCGGATCCATCATGACAATCTCAAGGCGCTCTTCGATCGACATCGAGTCAATGCCGTGTTTGCTCTGCCAGCCGATGTGCTGGGCGTAAATGTCCTCGTCCTCGAAGTGACGCCGCTGGCATTTACAGCGGCCGTAATGATTCACATAGATGCCGCTCGAACTGTAGGGAGTGCCGTAAGGAATACCCATTGTAGGAAACAACGGTTAGTTCTCCGACCGTACTTTAAAAAGTGCCACACACTAGCCGGCCACCATTGGCAAGCATTTCGTTCTCGATGGCGCCGCCCAGGACTCGGTAGCTTGTCGCAGGCGGTGTATCGTGCCCGTCCATTTGCCTCTCCAGACGTCCACCGCGCAATAACAGGAACAAGTATTGCGCAGATAACCATCAGGGGCTGCACCAATACTGGTCCAGATGATCCTTTGCTTTCCTTAAGCGCTTCGTCTATCACAAACACCCAGCTCATTGATGAAACAACGGTTGGCTCTGCGATCATACTCCAAGACACCGCAGACTGGACCTCCGCCATTTGTAAGCATTTCATTCTTGATGGCACCGCCCAGGATGCGCATCGCGGCATTACGTACAGGACGCGCCCCGAATTTTTCCGAGTAGCCCTGGCGCTGGATACAGCCCAGGACACCATCGCCAATCGCCAGCTGGTGACCTAGTGCATTGATCTTCTGCAGGCACTTGTCCATGTGGAGCTTGGCGATCGCTTTCAAGCTCTGGTAATCCAGTTTATTGAAACAGGCGATCAGATCGAAGCGACCAACTAACTCCGGCCGCATATCGGCCTCCACCGCGGTCAAGGTACGACCTACAACAGTCTCACGATCAGTGTTCCTTGATCCCATCAGAACGCGAGAGCCGATATTCGACGTGGCAAACACAACGTACCGTGACAAATCCAATGTCTCACCGTTGCCGAGTGTGAATCGGCCGGCGCTCAGAATCTGGAGCAGAATGTCCAGGATCTGCGGTTCAGCCTTTTCGATCTCATCAAAGAGCAACGTCCCTGAGCCTTGCGAGCGATCGTAGTAATGCCCAAAGAGCCCTCGGTCAGCAACCCGATTGCCGATCAACCGTTCAAGAGCACTTTGGTTCTGGAATTCACTCATATCCAGGCGTATGAGCTTTTCGCTTGAGCCAAACAAATGCTCGTTGCAGAGCTCGGCGAGCGCCGTTTTACCTACGCCGGTGGGCCCAAGCAGCAGGATGCTTGCAAGCGGTTGTTCGCTGAACCAGGCGCCGCAAAAGGATTGCTGGAGGAGGTCCGTGATGTCGGCAATCACTTCGGCTTGTCCGATGAGATGAGACGACAGAAACTCCCCCAACGTGCTGAGGCGCTCAATCAGGGCGGTAGAGATTAACCTGTCCACAGGGACTCAGATTTCTACTTCTGGCACTTCTGGCCGATACTCATGGGGTGTTTTATCCACCTGACCTATTCGCTCGATGAAGGCATCGATGTCACCTTTATCGATCCACCAGGCCTTGCGATGAGGGTCCCAGCGACCGCCTGCAGACTTGATCTGGTCTGCTATCGCGTACGTGCTTCCCTCAATGTAACTCCGCTGCCCGATTTCCTCGAAACTGATGCTAAATTCGCGGTTCATCATGTTCAGCCGGTCCAATTGGTTACAGCCCGATATCGTGAGGGTGCTCCATCTGCTGTTCTGAAGCCTTTTCTTTGTGCTGTGTGAACTGCCAGGAATCCGCTCGGATAAAGATCTTGCTCCGTTGTTTATCGGTGTCCTTATCTTTCCAGAGCGATTGGCGTAGGGAGCCGCTGATGAATAGTTCGTCTCCTTTCTCCGCCATCTTGGCGAGGTTTTCCGCCGCTTTGCTCCAGACCTGAACGTCGATGAAGGTAGTCAGTTTTTGTTCTTTACTGTTGGACTTGTATCGCTCATTCACAGCAAATGGCACCTCGATGACTGCCACGCCGTCGGATGTGTGACATAGTTCTGGGTCTTTAGTGAGGTTAGCCACGATTTGAACTTGGTTAAGTTGCATGCTCATTTTTGTCTCTTTCCTTGTATTCGAGCCCACTTCTGCGCGGAGCTCATGGCGGCACACTTGAAAACCTATTGTTGTTGGTTGGCCCAAATTGTTAGCTGATCAACATCACTGGCTGCCTCTTTAGCAGCCGCAGAAGGTGTTGGTGTCGGTCGAGGTGTCACATGAGAAGTTGCAAACGCAGCGTTGAGCTGATCAGTGAGAGCCTGGTTCTGATTGACTTGCGTTTGCAGTTCGGCTCTCAAGGCATTGTCCTGCGCTAACCGCGCCTGCACTTCCTTCTCGGCAGATTGCAATTTCTCCTTGGCTTTCTGCGCTTCGGCAACTGCATCATTCACGCGCTGATCATTCGGCGGGGGAGAATAGTTCGGCGCAGTGTACACCGTGCGCGGGCCTGTGCCGGTAGTCCCGCTCTTGCGCGGCAGTCGCAAATCGAAGGTGGGCGTCTGTGTCATTCGATAATACCGGTGCGCTTCAGTCATTCCGCCATGCCCGTTCGGTAGCCGGCCAACGTCGTAAACCTCGATCGTCGCTTGCGTAAGCACACCTTTTGCGGTGATCGTTTCAATATGATCCACGGCTTTGTTGCCTCGGATCGACCGGTGATGAACAACGGTGACTCCTTTTTTCTTCTCCACTGTCACCTCCTGGTGCGTAGCGCACGACGCTAGTAGCAGCACCAGGCTAATAGCGGAAATTGGGCGTTTGATTTTCATTGTTAGGCTGCAGGGGAATTTGCTGCAAAGGGCTAGGAACCAAAGCAGGTTGGGTTGGTTCCTGAGTCTGGCTCGTTGTCACAATCGACCGATGCGTAGGTAGAATGGTGTCGGTCGGAAATACATAAAACTCGGTCGAGGCTCGAACACGCACGAACCGGCTATCGCCAGTCTCGCCGTTCAGGAGTTGGTCCAGATATTTGGCTAGGATGGGCGTTGTGTCAGGCAATCCGACAACACCCGTGGTATGCTCGGCCTGCAAAGCGGATGTCGCAACGGCTGTCCCGGTCTGCATGCTGGCCGTGATTAACAGAGCGATAAACGCCTTGGCGTTCGCCCAATGATCTGTCTCGACCATCTCGCCCTGGAGACCAGCTGAGCCGTCCTCGATGCCAAATTGCTGGTTAGCCGGATCGGCCTCGCGCACACAGGCGATGCCATTGAATTTGAGCTGTTTGTTGTCCGGGAAAGTGAGCAGCCACGTACCCGCAACCTCGATCCGATCACGAACAGCCCCATTTGCCGCAAAGCAGGATACATGACTTCCGGCCGGAATGATAAGGTGCGGAACACCGTTGTTTTTGGTCCACACGTCCCGAGTCACGATGCCCATTACAGGTGTATTGATGTGCGAACTCTCAACCGTGTTCACCAACTGACAGGGGATGAACTCCGCCGGTGGCGACCACCACTCAACAGGTACTGGTGTCGGTTCTGGTGTGCGCGTCGGTGACGCAATTTCTTCGTAAAATGCGGCCAAGGCTAAAGGCGGCGGTAGAGCAGAGGAGGGCGAAGGCGCTACTTGAGCGATCTCGGGCGCGTGATTCACCGGCAGCAGGGCCCGCGTTAAAAGGGTTTGTTCCTTTGGTGCCGTTGTTGATTCATCACCAGGTTGGATCACGCGCCCGATATCACGCTCCAGTCTGCCCCTGGCTTTCTCGGCCGCTTGCTTCGCCATCCTGCCTTTGCCGACGTAGTAGCACACGGCAAAGATCGCGAAGACCAACAAAAGGACGCTCCCGGGACCTTTGATAAAGAATAAAATCCAGCGTTTCACTTGGGCTCCTTCGCCGGCTGTCCGGTTTGGGTGAGCGGAATCGACGGAGTGCCGACAGGCACCGGCACTTTGATTAGTCCCTGCGGTGCCAGACCATTCTTCAGCGACCACACGCTCTGAAAACCTTCCGGCTCGGGCAGAATGATCCGCATTTCGTTGTCGATCGAGAGGTTCGCCCGGCCTCCGTCGATGTCGCCCTGGATCACAACGTCGATAGGAACGGTTTTTTGCGGCGGAATCGGTCGCAGACAAACTAACAGTTTAACCGGATGGACCTCGTTGGCCACCATCACCGTAGCGGCTCGGCCGTCGAACTGGAGCGGCTTAGCGGTTTCATTTTGGACGGTACCCTCGAGCACAACGGCATCCTCTTTGGAGAACCGGTGAAGCTTGGTCACCGTCGTCTTCATTACGCCGCTATCGCTGGTGTAGTCGGCAGGCCGCGACGCGTAACCGGCATACAAATCAGGGTAGAGCGGTTTTAAGATCGCGGCGTCTCGTGCGCGTTTGAGCAAGCCGACCAGAATCTCTTCATTGTACACCGGCCTTGCCGCTTTAATCTCTGCCGGTGTCGTTAGGCCTCCAGTTTCGTTGCTGAAGGTGACCGCGATGTCGGGTTGAGATCCGACACGAAGTTCGAAGAGCACAAGCTTTTGGCCTACGAGCACGGTCATGAAAGCATGTGCCTCGCGCGTCACTGGCTCCAATAGAACAAGCTGAGAGCCGGGCGGATGCTGTTCTTCAATGAGCGTACCGACAGGCGGAGCCGCTGGTTTTGCCGGATCAATTGCCGCTACACCACCGCCAAAGACGCCGGCCACTTTATCCGGGAAATACAACGTAGTGACAATGCCGGGATAGAGATTGATGACGATCGGTTCCCGACTCGAAAGCGTTTTGTTCGCAATCTGCCCGTGTGCACTCCCCGCCACTAGTAACATGAGTAACAGCGCTCTCATTTGTCGGCAGCCACTCCGCGGGGACTCCAAAAGACTTCGTAGGCCCAGACAACCATCGGAAACTTGTGGTTGCTTTCGATCTCGTCGTTGGGCATGAGCTTGACGTTCATAACCACCGGCCTGGTCTGCGTAACGGCGCCGCCCAGAAAGCCTGTTCGAATCACTTGTCCCGTGATCTCCAGTGCTGCTGAGTCCGCGCTTAACTGGACCAAACGGATCCGGCCGATCTCGATTTTCTGATGTAGCTGCTGGAGCCTGAACAAATCCGCATCCCTGGCGAGCTCGGCTTTTACTTGCTCTTCAGAGCGCTGGTTAAACAGCCGATCAAGGCGCTCTGGAGCGTCCAGTCCATCTGGCGAGCGATCCAATAACGTCTGCGCTGCCAATTTCGCATAATCGATCTGGACGGCCTTCGCATCCTCGAACGTTCCGCCGCTGGACAAATAAAACGTGTCCCGGGAATTCAGCATCACGAACCGCAATGGATGCAACGCAGCTTGAAGCGTAAACCAATTGCTCACCGGGATCGCGATCACGGCCAGGACGAACAAACCCTGCCAGAGCGCCAGGCTCATGAACCGTTTCCTAAGAACATCCAGGAGAGTCACCATGTTAATCCCGTGGTTTCAGCGCAAAGTTCGGCCGCTCTAATCCGTTAACGCTCGCCCCGTTGCGCGCCGCGGCGCCGGCCACTGCACCCCTGTAAGCAAAGGTGGCACCTCTCGCCATGCTCCGTGTTGCAGCAGATGCCCCAACCAACATGTCGGCAATACCACTGGCGCCGGCTGTCACCTGTCTGGACACTATCCAGGGGCCCGCGATACTGGAAAATCCAACCCAAACCGCTGCGCCAAGAAGCCAAAGTAAATTTACCCCTGCAAGATTGATCGTTCCGAGAAGCGGGTTATTGCCGGCATTAACCGCCAACCCCAAAAGGAATTGCGTAACCAGGCCAGACACCACAAACGCTAGTGGCCATAAGCAAATGCCAAAAAACGACAGTATAAAAGCTCTGGCCACCTTGCCCCATCCAGGAACAACCAAAAAACCGGCGAACAGAGGGGCGACCGCTACCTCGCAATAAAACAATATGGATTGAACCACCGCCATGAACCATTGGATCATCGCCGCGATAAAAGAGATAATCAGCACAATGACGCCGAGGAGCCCGAGCTCGATCGACTCCATCGGGTGAAGCATCCCGTTCCAAAACTCCCCGAGGTTAGACGGCGGTTGAGCCGCGGCACCGAATCCAACGCTGGTGTCCCCTTCGGTTGCCACCGCGAAATTCGGAGGGGAAGACACCGGCGTAATCGATGAAATTCCCACACCCGACACATTAGAGTACTGTTGGTTGGGATCATAAATATCCACACGATAGAGTGTCTGACCGTTGTAACTATCGGCAGTCTTATCGGCGTAGACACCCGTGATGCTCTGGCCGTTGGTCAGGTTCACCTGGATCGTTTGACCTGGCGTTAAGCCTGCCGAAAGGGAAGGGGAGACCGCAAAGGATGTGCCTTCCATGAGCGAGCCAGGCGCGCTCGAGAACGGAAATGCGCCGGAACCTTGAGCGCTTTGCGGGTCATAGGTCGGATCTCCCGGCTGCTCGTAGCCATAGGTTGAAATTGTGGGCGTCGTGCCGGCCGGCAACGTGTTGATTGAGCCAACGCTAGATCCCCCGGGGAACATGGCGTTAGTGGCATTAGTCAGCACCGAAAGATCAATGCCGAACTTCTGTTTGATCGCTGCAACGAAAGCCGCCATTGGATTGCCGTTGATCCCAGTCTGCTCTTCGATAGAGCTAACAGCGCCGTTAATAAAGTTGCCGACTAAACCGATGTTAATCAGAAAGAGCGCGACAAGTGCTATTCTGATAAGCTGCACCATCACGGTATTGAGCGACCGTTCGGCATGCGCCTGGATTGTCGCCCAGGTTAGACCACCAGCGACCACGACGTAGGCGACGGGCATCAGGATATTGTGAACATTATTTATCGCGTTACCAAAATCAGGGGAAAGCAACGTGATATCCGTGACGGCCAGCACGGTCATGGATAATGCTCCTTCCATTGAGGAGGCTTACCGTAATCTTTGGACAAGTCCTGCAGCTTATCGATCGCCGACCCTGTTTCTTTTTGGAGCGCGCGCCTGGCCGCCATACGTTCAGCCTGGAAGTTAGCTAAGGACTGATAGACGCCCTTCATCTTCTCTTCAAGCATCGCCACCCGATAGTTTGTAACCAGCACGCTCACCATCACTGACGATATGAAAAGCCAGATAAATATTTTTTTAATCATTGCTGTGTTTCCTTTTTTATTGCGAGAAGTGGGGCAACTGCCCGTAACCACTGGAGAGTGTTTCTAGCGTTGAAATTGAGCTGTTGACGTCCGCGCCGTAGCCGGCCACCACCTGCTCACTCGCCTGTAGGCGCTGAGCCTGCGCTCCGGCATCAAGCTGTTGCTGCTGAAGCTGACTCTTCTGGGCGAGCTCGTTCGCACGAGCCGCAACCTCAGCCAGGGCACCGTTGAGGCCGCTGACAGTGGCATGATACTTTTGGACATCCGAAGCCGTATTGGCTGACTGCATCGAGGCTAACGCCTGGTCGCGCTGCTTCTCCAGCTGCTGGCGCTGCTTTTCGAGCTGGATCATCTGATCCTGGACGGTTCCAGAGATAGAGTACGAATCGACGGGGAACTGGTAGGCGCCTGGAATTATCGGGTTCCACCGCTGCAGACCATAGGCTGACTGGAGCGAGCCCACGCTGTACTGAAGATTCCGAGGCGTGTTTACGGCAATATTCTGAATCCGTTGATAGGTCTGGAGCAGTTGCTGACCGCTGCCGTAGAGCTCTGCGACCGTACCTATCCCAGGAAGATTCTTCAGAGCCGCTGGATCGCCGAATCGAGCCAGCTGGATCACCATATTTTCATACTGGTGGAGTGTGTTCAGCTCGGTGTTGAGAGTGTGCGTCTCGGTCGAAATCCAATGGGCCAAATTAGTGACTTCATTGCCGGCATTTTGAGCAGCCAGCCCGGGATCCCAAACCACCATTGATCCCTTGGCTCCCAAGCTCAGGAACAGCAAGACGACAAATGACAGTATCCGTTTCATAGCTAATCTATCGGGTTCATGTACGGACCACTTCGGCCAACACAGTCCTGAACCATCTGCTCCACTTGTGCCTGCAAAAACACCTCCCTGGCCGCCAAGGCCTTCTGAATCGAGTCGAAGCGGCCGGCTTCCACTCCGTCGATCAGCAAATAGTGATATCCAGCCCGAGGCTCAATATCGGCGGAACGAATTTTTTCCTTGTCCATAAGCGTCATGGCAGAAGTTCGGTGTCACGTAAATATGCTGGCTCTTCGACCCGTGCGCCGCGCTTCTACTCTTGGTAAAGCGTCCAACGCTGTTTTTGCTCTGCTTGATATAGTCTCCAGTTGGTCGCGTCCTCCGCCAGGTGGCAAAATTCCTCGATTGTACCCTTCCAGACAATGTTCCCATCTTTAACACAATACTTATTAGGTTGGCTCATCGCGTCATCGCCTTTTATGGAACTATAAAAATCCTTCTTCCGTGCTTATGCGTTTCCAAAACCCACTGGACAATCTCAACAGCTTGTGTGCTCGCCTCCTTGACGGTCCCATCAGGCTCCACGTGCTCCGGGACAGGAATATTCACGTAACGGCGCTGTAACGGCGTCGGATCCCCCTGCGACACGCCACCGTATTGCTGGCTCGCGCGTTGCGCCCAATACAAGCGCTTGATCGCATCCCCGGCCCCTAAATCATAAAAGTTCCGGGCGACCCACTTATCGTGGTAACCCAGGACACTATATTGCTCCGCCGCCGTCTGTGTGTTGGGCAGCTTCGGAGCGCTTGCACAACCCGCAAACAAGGCCGCGCTAAGCGGCAACATCCATCTTCGCATTTCGTTCCCTTCTCCTTTCGAAGTCCGCTCCACCGGAAGCGGTCAAGCATTCGACCTCGTCGGAAAGCACCGACTTCCCGATCGTAAATTTGGGCTCCGGTCCGGTCAGCGAGACGTAGACAAAGCCACTGTGCGCGCCCGGCATCCCGCGCATGTCTTCCGGCTTGGGAAACCGCTGCAGGCGATCCTTCACCGGCTCTGGCAGCTTAATGAACGCGCTGAATGCATTGAGCTCGTCCCGGTTCTGGTTCCGAAGCAAAAAGAGTTGGCTGGCGTTGCCGATAAGCGCCCTGGCAACGGCCGGATCCGCCGAAACGATGCCGCCGTACTGTTGCGCCACGCTGATTACCTGGCAGGAGTACTTGCGCATCGTCTGATAGAAGGCAGTAACCACCTTCCCTCCATCGGGAATCTGGAGGAACGACGACAATTCCTCGAAAATCACTTGCTTGGGGACGTCCCGGCGCATCCCCATCACCACGTTGCGGATCTGGTTCAAGACAACGAAGCCGGCCACAGCCAGGAGCTCAGGCTCCGATTCGGCGATCTCGCCCAGCTCGATATGGATAACGCGCATAGGGGTCTTTAGTGAAATCTCGGTTGAGCCAAGGTTAACATCGGAGACGCCGTCCAAGAGCCTACCGTAATGCCCGTCCCGCAGCCACGGTCGCAGCAGAGTCGCTAACGAGGCGTAGATATCCTGATGTTTGCCACGCTGATTAGCTTGCGCATTCAGGGCGTCCTGGAGCGTTGAAAGAGTAGGGAACTGGCTAGGTGCCCACTTACTAACAGCTAGATTCCGCGGCAAGTGCTCCGTATCTGGATCCGCGTCGAGCGCCAGTGCGGCATCCGCGTCAAACCCTAAGCCTTCCGCTCTTAGCGCCTCACAACATACGTCAAAGTGAGCCTCCGGGTTATCATTGCGCCAACGTCGGTACGCGCTCAAGTAAAGTTCGTTGATCGTCTCCGCAAGTAACGCATGACGCAAGCGATCATTATCCTCATCTTTGCTCCGGCCGACCAAGAGATGGCACAATGCAGTCGCCGCGGAAAGATGCTGCGGCGAAAGCGGCTGACCGCCCGTGTCTAAAATGTTAAAGCACTGATCACCTTTAGAAGAGATCGTCAACGACCTGCTCTGTGGATCCAAACTCCGGCACGTTAGTTCGTATGAGCCGCCGTTATCGATCACAACGACATATCGAAATGGCAGCGCCTGAAGCAGGAGCGCCTGCATCAGCGCCGACTTGCCAGCACCGGTAGTCCCGGCGACAAACGCGTGGAGAGGCTCAGCGCCACCAAAGAATCGACCTCCCAAAAGCCCATTGACATCATTGTCGAAGATCCAGTCCGCTTTCTCGAGCTCCGCCCGCGGCGTCGATCCGGCTGGCAGAAGGTTCGCCAGGTTGATGTCGTCGAGCTTGTGGCGAAAATCCTTGTATCGGACCCAAGGGCCTATGCCTGGCGTCGCGCAATTGTAGAACGCCAGAACCGAAGTCGGCACCATCGGGCGATGCCATTCCGCGCCAGTCTTGGCGATCGCGGCTCGAACCGCTTCCATCTTTCGATCAAGGCCCTCGGTTGTCCGATCGCAGGCAAGAACGAGAACCTGCGCCTTGAACGGAATCGTCTGATTGCTCATCAGCCTGGCCATGCGATCGCGATGCTTTTGCAGGCCGATCTCCGACTCGAGCGATGGATTCTCAACGTCGATGTTCGACATCAGTTTCGAGAATCGCGATTCCTCGTACTGCATCTCAGTCTCGATCGAAAGCGGCTCGGCATTGACGACGACTCGTAAACCGGGGATTGCCAGATTCAGAAACGGATCCATCGTGCTCTGCCTGGTGCGCCGCGGC
>Ga0182040_10001440_pt1 | contig 11001 bp, 7 predicted proteins | sample flu12Cox44000176_FD_125973 | JGI IMG/M metagenome (GOLD analysis project Ga0182040, IMG submission 125973) | Lab enrichment of tropical soil microbial communities from Luquillo Experimental Forest, Puerto Rico - flux8day.12C.oxic.44.000.176 | ecosystem: Environmental > Terrestrial > Soil >... | reverse complement strand
CGGTTGCCATTCCGAAACCCAGCAGCGGAAGATCTTGTAGGCAAGCGCGAGCTGGCCCGCTTCATTATATTGTTCCAGGATGATATCTTTTCGGAAATCCTTCAGCGAGACTTCGGCGCCGAGTCCGGCGCCGAAATTCCAGACCTTGTTTGCCCATTTTTCGAATTCCAAGTCGTGCGTGACGCCTCGTTCCAGCGTGATAGCATCATATTCGGTTCTACCTGGGGACTTGCGGGAAGAACTCGGATCTCCTCCCTCCCGATGCTTCACTACTTCGGTGGTGCGCTTAAGCGCACCGACCTTGCTGATACCGGCCACGTAACGGCCATCCCATTTCACCCGAAATTTGAAATTCTTGTAAGGATCGAATCGCTGCGGATTAACTGTGAATTCGGCCATGGGCCCCTCCTTTGCTAGGTTTGAATTTGGCCAGCAATTTGCTGGATTTTGATAATGACGAACTCGGCCGGCTTCAGCGGTGCGAATCCGACAACGATATTGACCACGCCGCTGTTGATATCGTTTTGAGTGGTCGTTTCGCTGTCGCACTTGACGAAATAGGCCTGCTGCGCATCGCTACCCTGAAACGCGCCCTGAACAAACAGATTGTGCATAAAGGCGCCGACGTTAAGCCGGATTTGCGCCCACAGAGCCTGGTCATTGGGCTCGAACACGACCCATTGTGTGCCCCGGTAAAGACTCTCCTCGATATAGAGCGCCGTGCGGCGCACTGGGACATACTTCCAGGGCGAAGCCAGGCGATCGTCACCCGCGAGGGTCCGCGCACCCCAGACTATCGGACCGACACCGGGAGCCGTCCTCAAGCAGTTAATGCCGAGCGGATTAAGTTCGCCTATCTCGGAATCTGTGAGCGGGACGCTCAATTGTGAAACTCCGCTCAGCGTCGCGTCCAGCCCGGCAGGGGCTTTCCAGATCCCGCGTTGCGAGTCGGTTCGCGCAAAGATGCCGGCAACCGCGCCCGAAGGAGCGTAAAAGTTGATCTGATTGTTGAGCAGCGGATTCGCTTCGCCCAAAAACGGAAAGAATACGGCAGCATGATCGCTGCGTGTACCAAGCGCCTCGACACCTGTATTGTTTCCGTTGCCTTTCGCGGCGTCTTTGCTAATCCAGGCATTCGTAACGGCTGGCGGATCGACAAGCAAAAACGAGCGCCGACTCTCGCAGTAGCTCGCCGCGGCCGCCCAGACGGAGGCGTCAACGTCCGTACTGAAGTTGTATAGCGGGATGCAGAGAAGGTTGAACAGATCGGTTTTTTCGAGGGCGAATAGTCCTTGTTTGTTAGCTTGGTTACCCAGGTAGTCGAGGGCAGACAAAGGCTGACTATCCATACCTTGGCCCGCCGCGACCACTCCAGTTGAAGTCGTGGGACCGAAGGGATCCTGCCCCGGGGCAACCGCGGGACTGGCGGCCGGGATGGCACCCAATACGCGAACGAGTTGCGATTCGCTTTGCAGAGCTTTGTCAACCCGTCGCGGATCGTTAACCTGAACTGATAAATTGCGGATGTATTCAATGATGCCGGTTGAGGTGTCTTTGATCCCGAGGTTAAATTGGTTCGCCGCGTTAGGACCCTTGACATTATAGTCGACACGCCCGCGAAGACTATTGCCCCAGGCGCCTTGGTTAGCTGCCTCCAGGTTCAATGTGTCGATCGAAAGGCGGGCTTTGGTGATGGGCGCGGCGCCCGCGATTGCATTTTGGGCCGCCGTGTTCACGCTCGCAGCGGTCGCCCCGGTTTGAGCTACCGCGCCGTTAATTGCCGCCATGACGAAATTGGCCCCGGCCCGACCCGGGTCGGTCGGAAAGAGACCGGCTTCGGTTTGGGCGGCGGCTTGCACCGAAGCTGCGGTAGCACCCGCTTGCCCGGCGGCGGTGCCCGCGGAAGCCGCGACCGCCTGCGCTGCGGTAAGAGCGGCGTTCCGGTCAGAGTCAGCCGGCAAATAGGGATGGAATAAGCGGGCGACAACGGCTTGGGTGCCGCCGTTCTGAAAGAAGTCTCGGACGGCAAAGCTCATCGTGCTATTAAGTGACAGACCGCCGAAAGCACGCTGGTAGTCGCCGAAGTTGTTGATCGTGGTTGGCCAGTTAACTGGCCCCCGCGGAGCGGCTCCTACAAATGCGGTGATGGAAGTCGCGACTCCGATAATTGTCCGGACACCGCTCGGAATTTCTTCGATGTAGACGCCTGGATAGGTGGGCGTAATTGGCATAGCTGTCTCCTTGAGTAATAGATTGGGTTCGGAGCCTTTTTATCGGTAAAGTTCCAACACAAGTCTCGTAACCGATGGCCAAGACCTGGCGAATGAGAGTCTACCTGAGAGGATTTATTGGCGGGATAAAGATACCAGTGAGCAGGCAAAATTTTCCTAACGTCCTGACATAACCAATTAGCAGCCTTCACTGACTTCCGTTTGCGGATCGCAGCAAGCTGCCGCCATCGCGGTGCGTCACACCGGCCGTACGAAACCAGACTGTCATATCCGCAGCTACGCGGCTGCGAGCCGCTCCACCCAGTCGGTTTTCACAATGAGGCGACCTTCGTGAAGTGTCTCAAGCAAAATCACTACTCGCTCAGTGTCACTAAGCGCGCTGTCGAACGCGCCTTGCCAACCTGCAAGCGGACCGGCGATGATCCGCACAGACTCTCCGGGTCTAAACGACGGCGTGTCGAGCCTCACGCAACCTGCGGCGTCCATCCTCTGGCGAAGCGCTTCAATGACATCTACTGCCAGCGGCAGCGGCCGCTCGCCCGCACTGACAACGCGGATCACGCCACATGCGTGCGCTGCTGCGCGCAATTGGGTTGCCGGCGTAAAAAAGGCAAAGAGGTAGCCTGGGAACAACGCTTTCAAGGGGCTTTTTCGGGCGCGCCAACCATTGGGTTTGGTTCGTCGCAGTGGAAGGAGCGTCTCAAGACCCAGCCGCCGAAGGGAGGCTTCTGCAATCTTCTCGCCGGCGACTTTAGACTGGATAGCAAACCACTGGGGTTCCGTCACAGAATCGGTCGCCATGGTCTCTCCTTTAGTTCGGATTTCTGGGAGGTCGTATCCGTTTCGGCTTCCTCGCCCGGAAAAAAATTTGGCCGTCGCCCGTCACGTATTTTTCGAGATGCCCATGTGCGATCAAGGCTGCGAGAGCGTTGCGTACTTGTGGCAGCCATTGCTTGATCGCGCGCTCTGACACCCACCAGACCGTAATGCCTTCGATCGTATCTTGGGCTTTGGGATGCTCCCGCAAATAGCGAAGAATTTGACGCGCAAGCTTTGGAAGCTTCTTGTCTATAGGCTGACATCGGTTGAGTGCTGATTAATGCGCAAAGCATCACGCGTGCCTGATCAAAAGGAGCAAACGCAGACTTGCCGGCTTTACCGAGTAGTTTCCTGGCGCCACGTAAACGCAGGCGTCTCCGCGCTGGGATGCCGAACAGGACATTCTTATCCTAGCACTGAGGCGGGACAGATCGACGAAGTTACCGGCTGCCAGATGTTTATCCCCGGGTAGACAAAAATGTCCGGGCCTTCCAGGCTATGTCCATGGCGCAATATTACACTTTGGTAGTATAAAGGTCTTTTCCCATAGCCATGTGGCGAAAAGCGCTTATCATCTTCCTCAGTTCCGCTTATAGTTCAAAGCGAGGCCGCTTCACCCAGGCGGCGGTGCTTCCAACGCGACCTTGAGATCCCTAGATCTGGCCGCTCCGAGGTGCGGCCTCGCCAGGAAACTGGAAAGAATGCGGATTATGGCGAACCGACCAAAATATCGAGAGTCGCGGCCGGAATATCGCAAACCGCGCGTTGTCGTTGGCGCATCCGGGCTCTCGCAGTTGCGGCAGAGCGGCCTGATAGGCTTCTGCTCGTTTGAAAACGTCGATCCGGAGGAAGAGCGCCTGCGCGCGGCGCTGATTGGCGCCCAGGATTTCATATGGCAACGACTTGAGCTTGCCACAGACCCTCAAGGGCCAATGCCATCCGCAGTTGCATTAAGCGCGCTTTGTCCCTGCGCGGTTATGGTTGTCCTCAGGGTTGCGGACATGAGGTTCGTCGAGCCGCTGTTTGCTCGGTTGCGACTCAACAATCCACGCTTGCCGATACTCGTCGTGCCGTGCGGGCTAACCGCCGACGAGATTTCTCAGGTGCTTGCCCTGGGCGCCACAGACTTCCTTATGCCGCCCTATAGCGCGGAGAGCGTCGTGCCTCGATTGCGGCGATTGGCGCGCCCCCGGCGGGCGCGGGACTCCCAGATTGACGAAATCAAAGCGGCTGTCGGTCTCCGGCAGATTGTTGGCGAAAGTCCCGTCTTTCTTGCTGAGCTGAGAAAGCTTTCGCGTATCGCCGCCTGCGTTGCGTCGGTGTTTATCAGGGGTGAATCTGGTACCGGGAAGGAAGTCTTCGCTCGGGCTATCCATTACCTTAGCGAACGGGCCGGACAGCCCTTTGTGCCGATTAACTGTGGCGCCATACCTGCAGAACTCGTCGAGAGCGAACTCTTCGGATATCGACGCGGGGCCTTCACCGGGGCCGTCCAGGACCGGACCGGGCTGCTAGGCGAAGCTAGCGGCGGCACGTTGCTGCTCGATGAGGTGGACTCCCTGCCCTCGGCTGCGCAGGTCAAGTTGCTGCGCTTCCTCGACGATGGTGAATTTCGCCCGCTCGGTGCCTCGAAAACGGATCGCGCCAATGTGCGCGTGATAGCCGCAACCAACGCGGACATGGAACAGAAAGTCCGGGAGCAGAAATTTCGTGAAGACCTCTTCTATCGGCTCAACGTTCTAAAGCTTGTGCTGCCGCCTCTTAGGGAACGGCCTGGTGACCTGCCGCTACTCGCGCGTCATATCCTCGAAAGACAGGCACTAGCATTAAGGTGCAAGGCCAAGCCCATCAGCGCCACCGCGCTCGACTGCATGGTCGCGTATCGGTGGCCAGGCAACGTACGCGAACTCGAAAACGTCCTCATTCGCGCCCTGGTACTTTCAGAAGGAGCTGAGATCGAGGTAGAAGATCTTGCGTTGCGGTCAGGATCGCCCGAGCCGTTGCAGGACGGTTCCTTTCGTACTCTCAAGGCGCAGGTTGTCCGGGATTTCGAGCTCGGTTATTTGCAAACGATGCTCGATCGGCATGGCGGAAACATCACCCGCGCCGCGCACGCTGCCGGGAAGAATCGACGGGCCTTTTGGGAACTGCTTCGGAAGCATGGCATCTCACTGCCGCAGACTCGCTGTTCGGCGGGTACCTACGGACCGACTGGTTTTTAGAAGGAGAAACATGCAGCTGCTACAACAACAATAGGAGATGGGGTGTGGGAACTTTTGCACAGAAGCAGAATCAACCTAAAAAACCAGCATACTCCGGGCTTGCTCGGCCCGACATGGTAACACGAGCGGCACCAGCGATGCAGACGAAGTTAGTGATCAACAAGCCGGGAGACGAATACGAGCGGGAAGCCGACCGCGCTTCCGAACAGGTGATGCGTATACGGGAACCGCAACTACAGTGCGCTTGCGGCTCCGGGGAAGGGTGCTCCACATGTCAGAGAGGGCAGTTGGATCGGAAACATGAGCGGCAGCAACCTGTGAGCGTGGCAATGTCCAGGCTCGTGGAACCCCGCTTTGGTCATGGCTTCAGTCGGGTGCGCGTGGATGCGGACCCGCGTGCGGCGCAGTCTGCCGGAGCCGTGGCCGCGCGACCATACACCGTGGGGGCTGATGTCGGCAGCTTAGCGCCGGCATTTTCTCAACGTGGATTTCGGCGGCCGGCTGCCGGCAGTCAGCCTGAAGGCGAGGCGCCACCAATTGTGCGTGACGTCCTGCGCTCGCCAGGCCAGCCGCTCGAGTTGGCGGCTCGGACATTCATGGAATCGCGCTTCGGTCATGACTTCAGCAAGGTGCGAGTGCGAACAGGTGCGCACGCTGCGGACTCGGCACGAGCGGTGCAGGCCCGAGCCTATACGGTGGGGCAGGACATCGTGTTTGGTGCAGGCCAATATGCACCGGGGACCCGGGAGGGAAGGCTGTTGCTGGCGCATGAACTGGTGCACGTGATTCAACAGCATGCTGGCGCAGTGAGCATGCCAACTGTGCAGCGAGACGACAAAAAAGGAAAGGACGACAAAAAAAGTGATGTAAAGTCCGAAGAGAAGCCAGCAGCGTGGACCCGCAAGCTTGCGGAAGGACCGAGGCTGCTAGATGGAAAGAAGGCCTCGTATCAGGTTTGGTTTGATCACATAGTGCCTCCTGTGCCAAAGGGCGCTACCCAAATGTGGCAGGTTGTCGAGAACAAGACGACGTCCTTAACGGATAAGTGCGAAGAGAAAACTGAAACAGATTATGTCGTTGACATCGTGACGGTTGATAAACGTACCAAAATCCGTGATGACTGGGGTTGGATTCCGGGGGATGAGCCCTGTTTTGTTGTGCGAGTGAGCCAAGCGACGGTTGGTTTTGATGACAAAAAAAGCAATTTTGCTCAGCAGACTAGCGTAAAGGTTTCACAAGAGGACGCTAAAGATGTCTTAACGAAAATGACTGGTCCGAAGGGCACCTATTCCGGTACCTATACCTTCGTAAAGAGCGAGAATTGCAGAGACTGTTCTGAAAAGTTGAAAAAATTACAGGAGAAACAGAAAGCGCCGAACGGCGAAGCCTTGGCGATCGAAGGGGTCGGCAGTTGGACGAGCTGATGTCCTGTCCCCGAAATAGGTCAGCAATTCCCTAAACCCAACTTTCGCATGTACTGAATACGAGTGCCGTCCGCTTCCAAGGAACTCTTCATTGGAGTGGCATCTCTGATTATTTTTGGCAGCGCGAGATAGCGCTGTGACGGGCGGCGGTAGGGTCCGATCTCCGATGGGACCGCCAGCGTTGGTCGCCTTGAACTTACGACTTCGCCGTAAAGCCGGTCGCCTCGGAGATGCGACCCTACCAGTTCCGACCGCATTGGAGGTCTAACTCTTTGCAAATCAATAGATTCTACCATCAGTTCCTTGGAGCCCTGTTCTACCCCTGGTGCCGAAATTCCTCAGGTATTTGGTTGCGGCTACGCCGCGTCAGGATCAATGCAGGCAAGGCCCCTTGACGTTGATGGGTGGCAACTGTAGCTTTCACTTCCGATTCAACCAAAGGGTCAGTCTATGTCTGACCATCGCTACATAGTTGTTCCTCGTGCTGACCAGTACGGCCACCCCGAAGCAGGGAAATTAAGAGCTCTGGCACCGACAAGTCACGAACATGGCGTCGCAGCTCCCCGCTGTGACAAATATGGGCATATCGAAGGTAACGAGCACAAGATAAAACCCGCTGCCCAGGGTAAGAGTGTGTTCGTTTTGCGTTGAGAGTTAGAGCCAGATAATCCCTTCCCGGAACGCAGCGAGTTGCAAGCGGCCTGAGCGGGACCGCCGGGTAAGTGTTTTGCGCCGGCGAGACGTTGCTTAGGCTCAGTTTACACTTAACATATCGTGCCGCGCGTAGCGTCCGGCAGCACATGCTATGAGTAGATGGATCCCGTTCCCGCTCGTCTATCAGCTTGATGCTCGCGTCAGCCTGGCCCAACACTCCCGGAAAACTGGCCGACGGATTACGCTGGAGGACCTTCCAGATGAGGAGGAATTCGAAACGTGGAGCAATTATCATTTCGATGCGGTTTGGTTCATGGGAGTCTGGGAGATCGGCGAGCGCAGCCGGAGTTTAGCGCTGAATAAACACCCCTTGATCGACGAGTGGAAGGGCGTCTTGGCGAATTGGACACCGGCTGATGTCATTCCGTCGCCGTTCTCGGTTGCGCGGTATTCAGTCGCGGAGGCGCTGGGCGGTGAGGTTGCACTTGCAAAGTTCCGGGAGCGCCTCGCCCGGCGCGACATCAAATTGATCTTGGATTTCGTGCCGAACCACACCGCCCCCGAGCATGAGTGGGTAAAGACGAACCGGGAGTTTTACATTGCGATTCCCAAAGACCGGCACCAGGAGATGGACAAAGCCGCTTATTGCAGGACCGAAGACGGCGAGCATCTCGGGTGCGGGCGCGACCCAAATTCGCCGCCTTGGAGCGACACACTGCAATTGAATTTCGCTAATGCCGACCTGCGTCGTGCGCTAATTACTGTGCTCCGCCGGATAGCGACTCAGTGCGACGGCGTTCGGTGTGATATGGCAATGCTCATGCTGAAGGATGTTTTTAACGGAATCTGGGGAAAGTTAGCCGGAGAAATGACTGCGGAATTCTGGGACGTTGCCATAGCGGAGGTCAAAGAAATCGCGCCGGATTTTCTTTTTGTGGCCGAAGCTTACTGGGGAACCGAATTGCATCTGCAGCGGCTAGGGTTTGACTTCACCTACGACAAGCGGCTCTACGATATGATCCTTCGAGGGGACCTTACCGCAGCAAAGAGACACCTCGGAGTCAACTCGGAGTTCGCGCGCAAGCTGGTGCGCTTTACGGAAAACCATGATGAGTCGCGAGCTGCTGCGGCGTTTGCAGCCAACAACAAGGCCGCCTCGCTCCTGACCCTTACCCTCACCGGCCTTCGCCTCATCCACGAAGGCCAGCTCGAAGGCCTGCGTCTGAAGCAGTCTCTCTACCTTGCGCGCCGCTTTGAGGAAGAGCCGGACTGCGACGTGAGATTGTTTTACGACCGTCTGCTCGGGATAATCAACAATCCTGCCATTACGCAGGGCGATTTTCATCCAATCGACCTGAAGGGGGAGGGCGCCGACGCCGTGATCGCGTTCGAACGAAGATACGGCGATGAAGGCCGGATCATGACAGTTGTCAACCTCTGCGAGCACGGGGGTGAGGTCTTCTTTTCGACCGACGCATTTGCGCAGATAGGGAGCTATCGGGAGATGGAGATCGTCAGTACCGAGCTAACTCGATCTCCGCAGTTTGATTTATGGCCCGGCGGCGTCACGCTGCGCTTGCGAGCACACGAAGGACTGGTGTTGGTTGTGCGGTAGTTGCGTCCCGCGCTGCGCTACCTCGGCATTGACGCACCCGAGATATCGGACAGATCTTACAGAATGCGCACACTGATGGGCTTCGAACGAGCCATCGTCGCGATTTCATGGGTGGGATGGTTGGTCTATTGGATCGCAGCAGCTCGCCGGACCGCGCCCACCCGTCGCATGGAATCGTTGTTGACAGGCGCCTCGTACCGAGTCCCTCTGCTTGTCGGAATCTGCCTGCTGGTTTTTTCGGGAAGGCCTCTACTTGGATTCGATTTGAGGCTTTTGCCGCAGACTTCGCTCGTGGCCGCCATTGGCGCGGCACTGACCATGGCCGGAGTCTGTTTCGCCGTCTGGGCACGGTTCCATCTTGGAAAGTACTGGAGTGGCCGCATTACCCTTAAAGAAGATCATCGCCTCGTCCAGACCGGACCTTATGCCTGGGTGCGGCATCCCATTTATAGTGGTATTCTTTTGGCCTTGCTAGGCACCACCCTCACTGTCGGCACTCTTCTAGCCTGCGTTGGATTCGCGATGATCTTTCTTTCTTTCTGGCGGAAATTGACGATTGAAGAAATCTGGTTGCGATCCCATTTGGGAGCTGAGTACGAGGTTTATCAGAAGCGCGTAAAGGCCCTGATCCCACACCCGTAGGCTCGCGTCCCGCATCCCCTTTAGGAATGGGATCGGGTGCGTCCCTGACCAAGGTATCAGCCACTTTTTCACTAGATTTCCTCGGGCACGGAGATACGCTGAACATTGTCTTACACGTTTTTGGAGCGTTTGGTTCGTATTTCTGTACGGCATGAAAACTCAATATCGCCCGGTTCCCAGATCATCCCAGCAGGCTTCAGTCGAGGGGAAACCGAGGCGCAAAGGCCGACCCGAACGCGCAGCCAACACCACAGATGGCTCCTGGTCAAAGCATCCCAATACGAGAGCACTGCTGAATGCGCTGGCCGCGTTGAAGTCCGGTGATTTTTCGGTCCGGCTACCGTTGGATTGGGTAGGCGTTGCCGGTAAAACGGCAGATACTTTTAATGAGGTCGTCGCTCTGACTGAGCGAATGGCCGGAGAATTGGTCCGGCTTCACCAATCGGTTGGACGCGAGGGCCGGATCAATGAACGCGCTTCGCTCGGCGGGGTTGGAGGAACCTGGGCGGAATCAGTTAAGTTACTCAACGACCTGATTGCTGATTTAGCTCGGCCAACCAGCGAAATGACTCGAGTTATCGGCGCCGTAGCCCAAGGAGATCTTTCCCAGACGATGGCCATCGAAATAGAGGATCGTCCCCTCAAAGGCGAGTTCCTGCGGACCGCACGCACGGTCAATACCATGGTAAATCAGCTGAGTTCCTTTGCTTCTGAAGTTACGCGGGTCGCTTGGGAGGTAGGCACGGAGGGCAAGCTAGGCGGTCAAGCCGACGTCCGTGGTGCAGCGGGTACCTGGAAGGATCTGACCGATAACGTAAACTTGATGGCTAGCAATCTTACCGGCCAGATGCGCAACATTGCGGCTGTCACGACCGCGGTAGCCAATGGAGATCTATCCAAAAAGATCACCGCTGAGGTGCGCGGCGAAATCCTGGAGCTCAAGAACACCATCAACACGATGGTTGACCAACTGAATTCGTTTGCGTCGGAAGTCACGCGTCTTGCCCGCGAGGTCGGTACAGAAGGCAAGCTGGGCGGTCAGGCAAACGTGCAAGGAGTCGCCGGGACGTGGAAAGATCTGACCGATAGTGTCAATTTCATGGCCGGCAACCTTACGGCACAGGTGCGCAATATCGCGGAAGTCACGACTGCGGTGTCCAATGGAGATTTGGCAAAAAAAATCACGGTCGATGTGCGTGGTGAGATTTTGAAGCTGAAGGATACCATCAACACGATGGTCGACCAGCTTGGTTCGTTCGCATCAGAAGTGACCCGAGTGGCTCATGAGGTTGGAACGGAAGGAAAACTAGGAGGCCAAGCCAAAGTTGAAGGCGTCTCCGGCACCTGGAAAGATCTCACTGACAACGTGAATTTGATGGCCGGCAATCTCACCG
>Ga0182040_10001439_pt1 | contig 11005 bp, 10 predicted proteins | sample flu12Cox44000176_FD_125973 | JGI IMG/M metagenome (GOLD analysis project Ga0182040, IMG submission 125973) | Lab enrichment of tropical soil microbial communities from Luquillo Experimental Forest, Puerto Rico - flux8day.12C.oxic.44.000.176 | ecosystem: Environmental > Terrestrial > Soil >... | reverse complement strand
GCTCAGCGCGGTCATAGGATTTTGCATCGCGGCCGGCATCGGGTTTTTCATTGTCAAGAGAACCGCCGAGACCGCCTTGCCGATCATGTTGACACCGCAACTGACGCTCGGGCTCTTCGTGCTCACCGTCGTCATGTGCGTGATTTCCGCAGTCGGCGCCATTGCAAAGGTCATGCGTATCGACCCGGCCATGGTATTCACACGATGACGGAGCCGGTGATCGAAGCCGTCGATGTCGTAAAATTTCTCGGCAGCGGGGCAGGACGCGTGGCGGCTCTCAAGGGCGTGAGCCTGGCACTTGCGGGTGGCGAGCTGACGTTACTGATGGGGCCCTCGGGCAGCGGCAAGACCACTCTGCTTTCCATCCTTGGCTGCATACTGACACCCACGCGTGGAACGGTTCGCGTGCGGGGACATTCGACGCAGGGACTTGGGCCCGAGGAGCTCGCCAGTCTCAGGCGCGACCATGTTGGATTTATTTTTCAATCCTACCATTTGTTTCCGACGCTCACCGCTGCGGAAAACGTCCGCATCGTCCTCGATGTTCGCGCCGTACGTTCAAGGCAGGCCGCGGTGCGAGCGAAAGAAGCGTTGGCCATAGTTGGGCTTGCTCACAAGCTGAAGTCGTTTCCGATCGAGATGAGCGGCGGTGAGCAGCAGCGCGTTGCCATTGCTCGCGCGATTGCCGGGAATGCTTCGGCTATTCTTGCGGACGAGCCGACCGCCGCACTGGATAGCGAGAACGGTCACGCCATCATGTCGATCCTGGCTGCGATCGCCAAGGATCCGGCCCGCGCCGTGTTGGTCGTTGCGCATGATCCGCGTATACTGCCGTTCGCCGACCGGGTCATTCGCATCGAAGATGGGCTCATCGTCGGCGAAGAGCAGCGAAACACGGGAGGCTATGCACGAAGCGAGGTGGAGCTTGCATTTCAGAGTCGGAGCAAAAGGAGATAACGCAGCCCTCGTCGGTCTTGCCGTTGCGGGCATCGCATTTGCGCTGGGGGCGACAAAAGTGCAAGCGGTCCATGCCGAGGGGGCCGACGAGAAGAATTGGCAGGCGGTGGCTCCTGGTCGGGTCGAGCCGGTATCGGGAGAGATCCGGATCGCGGCGCCACTTGCGGGCCTTATCGCGGAAGTTCCGGTGAAGACCGGCGACAAGGTGGCCGCTGGCGAGCTGCTTGTGCGACTGAAAGACCAGGAGGTGGAGGCCCGGATTGCGAGTGTGGAGGCGCAGATCGCCATGCGCAAGCGCGCGCGCAACGATCAGGCGCCTTCCAGCAGGGCGGGCGACCGGCGCAAGGCTGAAGATGCGGTCAGCGATGGTCAAAAGGCGGTCACGGATGCGCAGTCCGACTTTGACAGGATTGCGATCGAAAGACGCGCGGGTAATGCCTCGGACGTCGACCTTGAAGCGACAGGCACAGCCCTTTCACACGCCAAAGATCGATTGAAGCAGCTCAAGGCGGACCTCGGCAAGCTGGAAGCTGACAGCTCGACCCCGTTGCCCACCCCGAATGAGGGTCAGCTCAATATAGCGCGCACCGAACTGTGGGCCGCCGAGGCGGCAAGCGAGAAGCTGTCAATTCGGGCGCCCATCTCGGGAACCGTGTTGCAGGTCAACGCCAAGCCGGGCGAACTGGCTGTTCCCTCCGCGACGCAGCCGCTGGTCCTGCTCGGCGATATTTCCGCATTGCGGGTACGCGCAGAGCTGGACGAGCGTGACTACGGCGAGATCAGGATCGGGCAAGCGGTGTCGGTTCGTCCCGCGGCGTTTCGCGGACGCGAGTTTGCAGGAAAGGTCTACTCCATCGCCCCGCTGGTCGAAGCTTCGCGCAATTCGCGTGGGCAACGCAATCAATCCGATGTGGATGTGGTGGAAGTCCTGGTCGATCTGGCCGAGCCCGGTCCGCTCGCTATCGGAATGAAGGTGGACGTCTATTTCCGATACGACAGCGCCCAGCATTAGAGCAGTTCAAGCAATTTGGTTAACGAAATCCGCCCCAAGCAATTGCCGTGCTGGCGGCGGCAGAGGGGCGGCGTCAAGCATCCTTCCAATTGTGGATGCGCTGTGGCTTTTCAGCACTAGTTTAACGGCCAAGATTCGTGTTGCATGTGCTCACTGAGTTCAACCAGGGGCCATCAGCAGAGGGGATTCCAATGAAGAAGGTTCTGTTTGCAGTCATCGCCACGCTCGTTGCCGTGAGCGTGTCCGGCTGCGTCGGCGTCGGCAAGGGCAAAGCTCCTCCCGTCGTCACGAAGGGCTAATCTGAAGCCTGCTTGATCAGCCTCGCGGGGGCCGGCTTGCGCCGGCCCTCGCGGGGCATGACGTTGCAGTCCAGCATGCGCCGCTCGCGCTCGCGGGGACATCCGGCCGCGGCATTTGAGCAACAGACCCGGACAAACCGGACGGATGGCCCGCCATTACGTCGACAAACGTTGCAGCGCGGGTATCCTCGACTGACCTTAACGCATGAGTCTCTTTCAGCTCAATCCAAATACGGGGGCATTGCCATGACTTCGCGGTTCCTGGCTGGGGCGGTCTGCGCCACCACCCTGCTCCTTGGTACCTGTGCCAATGCCGATCCCGGCGTTTACCCGATGTCGAATTTCCTTGCCATGTTCTCGGCGGTGCCACGCCAGGTCGTGAACTATCCGAACAAATACGAACCGGGCACCGTCATTGTGAACACGCATGAACGGCGGCTGTATCTGATTCTGGGCAAGGGCCAGGCCATGAGATACGGTATCGGCGTCGGCCGCGAAGGCTTCACCTGGGCGGGGGTGTCGACCGTCACCGATAAGCGGGAATGGCCGGATTGGACGCCGCCGCCTGAAATGCTCCGTCGCCGGCCCGATCTTCCGCACCATATGCATGGCGGACCCGCCAATCCGCTCGGTGCGCGCGCCATGTATCTGGGCGATACGATGTACCGCATCCACGGATCGAACGAGCCGCACACCATCGGCACCGCGGCGACCTCGGGCTGCATCCGGCTCACCAACGAGGACGTCATCGATCTCTACAATCGGGTCAAGATCGGCGCGACTGTCATCGTACAGAGGTAGTCGGCGATCATTGCCGAAAGCGGCAGCAACCCTCGTCGCTGCCGCTTGCTTTGTTTATGTAGAAGCTCATCTCGGCTCAAGTCGCCTCTTGCGATTGTGCACCCGTCGATTGACGCCCGCGCCGCGCCTCTCCTTCAGGACCGGAGCTTCAAAAAGGCACCGCCAGCCCCTCATGCGGAGCATCGCAGTTCACGAGATCAACCCGCTTCCAGGCAATCGCAATGCCGCCTGCCGCGCGAACAAGGCGATGCAGAGAAGTGCCGCCGAATATCCTCTGCGTTTCCCTCCGGTATTCCAGAAGCTGAAATTTGGAGCGCACCGTGCAGGCGCAGCCATCGGCTGCAACGTCCTCCATGGTGACGTTGCCGACTATCCGGCTGGTGCGCGAGCGCGGCTCCTGCGAATAGATGCGCGGGCCGGCAAGCCGCCGCACCCGCGTTTCGAGCAGTCGGCGATCGTCGTAGATCAGGGAGATGGTGTCGTGCGGAGACGACTGGCCGGGCTCTGCCGGCACCCAGTACCATGCGTCCGCCGTAAACAGGCTCAGCCAGTCCTCGAAGCGCGCTTCATCGAGCAGCCGCGCCTCGTGGACCAGAAACTGCTCGCACTCGAGGAGGCTGAGCGCTCCCGCTTCAGGGGTCGATGGAGCCGGGTCGGCTTTCGCCATCAGGCTCGGGCTTGTCGTTGCAATCCGCGTCCTCCGTCAGCCATGTAATCGAGCCAGGCATCCAGCATGTTGCGGATGTAGATTTCGCTGGTTGAGTTCTTGCCGCGTCGGCCGCCATGATCGTCGTCGCGATCGCCCTGATATCCGCGGCCGATCTCAAGCCATTCGGAGCCTGCGCTTGAGAGACCGAGCCCGATCCGGGTGTAGATTTCGAGGTCGTCGGTAAGCACCAATGAGCCGGTGCCGTTCACGATATTTGCGAAGCTGATGGTGTTCTCGAACATGCGCGCGGGCGCCCCGCACAGGCGGAAGCAATAGGTATGCACCACAGTCTCATTGACGGAAACCGGGTGTACGACGCGCAACTGCCCAAACTGGCTCATGAATGAAAGATTGGGATAGACGTTGCTGTTCCAGCGTCGCACTTCAAGGATTTTCTTCGTGCGCTCGCTGCCTTGCTTTGCTTCCATTGCCGCGATGTAGTCGCGAAACAGTGGATCGTTCAATGCCGCAACGAGCTTCGCGTCGTCGTGATAATCGCCCAGAAAGCTGTGGCCGTTGGGGTAGGTCCAGATGCCGACATTCGCTTCCCAGAAGCTGTATGGAGCTCCGTTCTGGCGCATCTGCCGGATTGCGATTTCACCCGATCCGTCCGAATGGGCGGCGTCCGACTGCTGCGAAGCCGCATCGATGGAGGATTGGTGCGTGAACAGCGGATGCGCGGCATCGCAAAGATTTTCCAGGTAGAGCTTCCAGTTGGCCTTGTAGCTGTGCCTGAACACACCGCCGGCGACTTCGAGCGCTCCGTCGGGGGCGCGGTCGACCATGTCGTCAAACGAGGTTGTCATATAGCCCAGGTGGTCCGCGAGGCTTGGACCGTCGGCGGCGAGGCTGCCAAAGACAAAGCCGCGGTAGCTCGCCACCCGGGGAACGCGACGCATGCCGAGATCGGAGTCCTTGGCGTCGAAGTGCGGGGGATACCCGTGCAGGAGCGGCGCTGCCTTGAGACGGCCATCCAGATGGTACGTCCAGCCGTGGTAGCTGCAGCGGAATTCCGATGCATGGCCGCAGGGGGACGCGACCACGAGCGAGCCGCGATGGGCGCACTGATTGTGCAGCAATTGAATAAGGCCGCCGCTGTCGCGGACCAGGAGAAGCGGCTTCTGCCCGATCCTGGTGGCGAAGAAATCGCCGGGATTCTTCACCTGGCTTTCATGCCCGACGTAGATCCATGCCGAACCGAAGATTTTCTCAAGCTCGAGAGTGAAAATGTCGGGATCCGTGTAGAGGCGGCGATGCACCCGCCCTGGAGCAACCATGGCCCGGATATGCTCTGCCGTAAGCGGGGTCATCGCAGTGGTCCTTGCGGCGGGGCGTGCTCGAGCCTTTCCGTACCGACGCCGATCTTAAGCCATGCGGATGCATCGCAAAAGCGCGCCGGCGAAGCGGTCCGCCGCAAGGCCGCTTTCCACGATCCGGTAATTCGCGCTAGCTTTCGGGTCCGCACGGATGGAAGGTTGGCCATGGACGGGTTCGGCAAGTGGACGGTTCTAGCCGCGATCATCGCCGCGCTCTTCCTCGCCGAACGCTCGGACCGTGCCGCCGCGGAGCCGGTCACCTTGCGGCTCGGATATGGCGCTGCTGCCGAAGAGCCGCTCTGGTTGATCGTTGCCAAGCCCGAGCTCACCTATAGCGCTGGCAAGATCTACAATCTCGATGCGACGCGATTCCCTGGCTCCGACAAGCGCGCGCAGGCGTTCGAGGCGGGAGCTATCGATCTCGCATCGAGCAGCGCGAACGGGGTGATTTTCGCTGCGGCCGAGGGCGTGACCGCAAAGATCATCGCCTCGATCTCGCGCGAGAGCTCGCGCGGCTTCAGCACTGGCTTTTATGCCAAGCAGAGCTCGCCGGTCAGATCGGTTTCCGATCTCAAGGGAAGGATCGTGGCCATCAACGGCTTCTCGACCTCGGGCCATCTCTGGCTGAAGGCGGCGCTGGAGAAGCACGGGCTCGACGAGGGCGACGTCACCATTGCGCCCATTCCATTTCCGGCCATGCAGCAATCGCTGGAAGCCGGCAAAGTGGATGTCGTCGAGCTGCCGCAGCCATTTGCCGCGCTGGCGGAAGAGCAAATGCAGCTGCGCAAGATATTTGACGCAAAATACGGAATACCGTTCGACGAGGAATTGATTGTCCTGGTCGGAAAGGATGAATTCCTCAAGAAGAACGCCGAGGTGGTGCGCGCCTTCCTCGCAGATCTCCAGACGACGACGAAGTTCTATCTGGATAAGCCGCGTGAGGCTCGAAGCATTCTGATCGATGCCAAGATGGTCCGGGTAACGCCCGAAGTTTATCTGACGATGACGGACTACTATCGCGATCCGACCTTGCGTGTCGATGTCGACGCGCTTGCGAAGATGCAGGAGTTTCAGATCAAGGCCGGGTTTCAAAAGAAGAAAATCGACGTACGAACCTTGGTCGATCCTGAGTATCTGCCGAAATGAAAACTTTCACGAAAGCGTGGCGATGCCCCTTCTGGAGGTAAGGGACCTCGACAAGATGTTCACGACGGACGACGGCGCCATTGCCGCGCTTGATCGGTTGTCGTTCTCGGTCGACGAGCATGAATTCGTGTCCATCGTGGGCCCTTCGGGTTGCGGCAAGAGCACGTTTCTTCACATTGTCGGCGGCTTTGAGCCGGCTACGGGCGGGGAGGTCTGGCTCAGCGGACAGCCGGTCGGGGCGCCCGGGCCCGATCGCGGCATGATGTTCCAGGAACTTTCCCTGTTTCCCTGGCTCACCGCCGTCGAGAACGTCGCCTGGCCGCTGGAGATAAAGGGGCTGCGCAAGCGCGAGCGGCTGGCCAGGGCAGGCGATTATCTCGATCTCGTTCATCTCTCGCGCTTTGCGGGCCTGTACCCGGCGGAGCTCAGCAGCGGAATGAAGCAACGCGTTGCGCTCGCCCGGCTGCTCGCGCTCGATCCGAATGTGATGCTGATGGACGAGCCGTTTGGTGCGGTCGATTCGCAGACGCGCGAGCTGCTGCAGGAGGAGCTCCAGTCGATCTGGCGGCGTACGCGCAAGACCGCGCTGTTCGTTACTCACGATCTCGACGAGGCGATATATCTTGCAACGCGCTTGCTCGTATTCACCGCACGGCCGGGGCGCATCAAGGCCGATATCAGAATTCCGGACGTGGAACGCTCCGGTGATTACCGCAAATCGCAGGGCTATCTCGCCTTGCGGGCGCAGGTCTGGGACCTGCTGCGCGAGGAGGTGCTCAAGGCACGGGCGATGGAGGAAGCATGAGGGTCGCATCGCGCACGATGCAGAACTGGCTCTTGCCCGTGGCGGCGCTGGCGGCCTGGGAGACGCTCGGCGCTGCCGGAGCGTTGCCACGCTATCTGTCGACGCCGACCGCGATTCTGGCGGCGCTGTGGGAGATTGCGCGCACCGGCGAGCTGTTCACGGCACTGGCGGCAAGCCTCTACCGCGTGGCGGCCGGATTCGTGCTCGGCACGGCTGGGGGAATGCTGGCCGGGCTTGCCGCCGGCATGGTGCCGGCGGTGCGGCATTTCTTCGACCCGCTGGTGTCGTTTCTCTATGCCATCCCGAAGGTCGCGTTTCTGCCCGTGCTTTTGCTGCTGCTTGGGCTCGGTCATGCATCCAAGATCGCGCTCATCGGCTTCTCCTGCTTCTTTCCGGTGTTCATCGCGTCGCGCCATGCCGTGCTGTCGGTCAACAAGCTGTTCGTGTGGGCGGCTCAGAACATGGGCGCGCCACCACGTGCAATCTTCTTCCGGGTCATTATCCCGGGTGCGGCGCCGCAGTTGTTCGCCGGGTTCCGCATCGCATTGGCGCACGCCTTTGTGGTGCTGTTTGCGGCCGAGCTGATCGGTTCCAAGGCCGGGCTGGGCACCATCATCTCCTACGCGGAGGAGTGGGTGCGCTTCGACTTGATGTTTGCGGGCATCCTGTGCTTCGCCACCTTGGGATTTCTTGGCGACCGCCTGCTGCTGGCGATCCGGTGGCGCCTGCTCAAGGGCCAGATGCTCGGTACTGAAGAACTGTTGAGACAATGAGCGCAGGTATGATTGCGTCCCGGATCAGCAGTAGCTTCGCGCGCTGGTATTCAATTCCATTGCTGCTTCTCATCTGGCAGGCGGCCGTTGCGAGTGGCCTGCTTCAGTCACGTCTCCTGCCGGCGCCGGGGACGGTCTGGACGGCCTTGATTGACGAAACCGGCAATGGCGCCCTGATCCATCACGCGAGCGTGACGGTTTCGCGCGCGCTCACGGGTTTTGCTCTTGCCACGCTCGCCGGCATTCCATTCTCCGTTGCGATGGCGCGCTCCGCACTGGTGCGCAACCTGTTCGAGCCGATCTTCTTCATCGGCTATCCGATCCCGAAGATCGCGCTGTTTCCGGTCTTTACCTACATCTTCGGAATCGGAACGCCCTCAAAGATAGCCTTTACGTTTCTCGAATGTCTCTACCCCATTGTCGTCACGTGCTATTTCGGTTTCCGCAGCGTGCAGACACGGCTGATCTGGAGCGCGCAGAACTGCGGCGCGGGCCGCATGACCATTCTGCGCCGCGTCATTCTTCCCGCCGCCATGCCGAGCATTTTTTCCGGCCTGCGCATTGCGCTGCCGATATCGATTATCGTTGTCGTGATCACGGAAATGATCGGCGATTCCGTCGGACTTGGATATTACATCACCATCTGGAGCACGCGCTTTCACTTTGCCAACGTCTACGCCGCCATCATCGTCATCGGGATCTGCGGGATGGCGCTGGATCAGGCGCTGCTGGCCGTGCGTTGCCGCGCCGTGTACTGGCAACGCGGAGAGAGCTGATCATGCGGCCGATGGAAGCGTCCGTTGGCTCGCGCGCTGCAATGACGGTGAGCGCCGCCTATGTCGGCCAGCCGATGGGCCGCCGCGAAGATAATCGCTTCCTCCGGGGCGCAGGCCGCTATGTCGATGATTTGATGCTGCCGGAGATGGTGTGGCTTGCCTTCGCGCGCAGCCCGCATGCGCATGCGCGCATCCGGTCGCTTTCCACGGAAAGGGCCGCGGCGCGGCCGGGCGTGCTGATGACCCTCACAGCGCGGGACTGGATGCGGGCGGGTCTCGGCGAGCTCACGGTTGTGCACCCGATGCCGTTTGGCGACGGGCGACCGATGAATTGCGTGCCGCGGCCGGCCTTTGCGCGGGAAACAGTTCATCACCCCGGCGATGTCGTTGCCGCGGTGGCGGCGGACAGCTTCCTTGCCGCGCAAGCGGCGGCAGAGGCAGTGGAGGTCGATTACGAGCCCTTGCCAGCTATTGTCGGCCTCGCCCGGGCGCTTGAGCCGGATGCGCCGCTCGTACATCCGCAATTCGGCACCAACGTCGTGTTCGAGATCGAGCGCGGCGACCGACGCAAGACGGAGGAAGCGCTCAGCGCCGCGGCGAGAGTGGTTGAGCTCACCCTTGCGAGCAACCGCCTGGCGGCAAGCCCGATCGAGCCGCGCGCGTACCTGTGTGATTACGATGCCGCAAGCGGCCGCAGCACGCTCTATGCCACCAGCCAACAGCCGCACTACCTGCGTCGCTGGCTTTCGCTTTACACCCTGCACGTTCCCGAGCACAGGCTGCGGGTGGTCGCGCCCGATGTAGGGGGCGGCTTTGGGGTGAAGGGAAATTTTCCAGTCGAAGTGTCAACAGTGGTCTGGGCGGCGCAGCTTCTGCACCGGCCGGTCAAGTGGACCTCGACCCGCAGCGAGGCATTTCTTTCAGATGCGCAAGCGCGTGACCACTATACCGTCGCCCGCATGGGTTTCGCTGCCGACGGCCGCGTCGTCGCGATGGCGATTGACACGCTCGCGGCGCTGGGCGGTTATCTGAGCAATTTTGCACCCAGCATTCCCGGCAACTCCTATCCGCAGACCGTGACCGGTCTTTACCGCACGCCGAACCTGCATTTGCGCGTGCGTGGCGTCTACACCAATACCGTGCCGATTGACGCCTATCGCGGCTCAGGTCGCCCGGAGGCGACCTGGATCAACGAGCGGCTCCTCGAACGGGGCGCGCACGAGCTCGGCATCGACGTGGTCGAGATGCGCCGGCGCAACCTGCTGACTGCGACCGACTTCCCTTATCGCGCGCCGGGCGGGCGGACATACGACAGCGGCGATCCGCCGGCGCTGCTCGCAAGGCTCCTGCAGAGCGCGGACTATCCTTCGCTGCGTCACGAGCAGGCCCGGCTGCGCGGGGCAGGTGTGCTGATGGGCATCGGGCTTGCCGCGTTCGTCGACAAGGCGGGGACTGGGCCAAGTGACAACCTTGCCCAACGCGGCGGCCTGCACGGTGGATGGGAAAGCGCCATCGTGCGCGTGCACAGCGACGGCAAGGTGACACTCCTTGCCGGCAGTCATTCGCATGGCCAGGGTCACGACATCACGTTCTGTCAGATCGCCGCCGACCGGCTGGGACTGCCGATTGAGGATATCGAGCTGGTCGAAGGCGACACTGACCGCATCCCGTTCGGAAACGGGACCTGGGGAGCGCGCTCGACATCGGTCGCGGGGACCGCGATCTATCGCGCCTGTGACAAGGTCGTGGACAAGGCGCGGCAGCTCGCCGGGCACGCGCTCGAATGTGCGCCCGACGATCTTGAATACCGGCGTGGAACATTCAATGTGCGCGGAACCGATCGATTCATAACCTTCGCGCAGGTCGCGGACATCGCCTACCACGGTGCAATGTTGCCGCCTGATGCGCAGCCCGGCCTCGAAGTCACCGAGTTCTACGATCCGCCGGATACCAACGATCCGCAGGCCATGCATCTCGCCGTGGTCATTGTCGATGCTGAGACCGGAGAGGTCGAGTTGCGCGATCTGTACGCGGCCGACGACTGCGGGGTTGTGGTCAATCCGATGATTGTCGAGGGTCAGGTGCATGGTGGCCTGGCGCAGGGTATCGGCCAGGCGCTCACCGAGCAGATCGTTTATGACGATGCGGGACAGCTTGTTACGGGGAGCTTCCTGGATTACGCGCTGCCGCGGGCCGATGACCTGCCTCCTTTTCACACCGCCTTCATCGCGACTGCGGCGCCCAGCAATCCGCTCGGGGTGAAAGGCGGCAGCGAAAGTGGAACCATCGGCGCGCCCGCGGCCATCGCAAACGCCGTCATCGACGCGCTCTGGCATCTCGGGGTGCACGACATCACGCTGCCGATCAAGGCGGAGACGATCTGGCGTGCGTTGCGTACGGCGGCCATCGTG
>Ga0182040_10001437_pt1 | contig 11009 bp, 6 predicted proteins | sample flu12Cox44000176_FD_125973 | JGI IMG/M metagenome (GOLD analysis project Ga0182040, IMG submission 125973) | Lab enrichment of tropical soil microbial communities from Luquillo Experimental Forest, Puerto Rico - flux8day.12C.oxic.44.000.176 | ecosystem: Environmental > Terrestrial > Soil >... | reverse complement strand
TGTGATCCGGCAGATCGGTGAGCGCCTTGTTGTAGAAATCGATCACGTCGGCGAGATCGACGGCGGGCTGTGCGACCGTCTCGTTCTTGCAGAACTGGCGGTAGGCGGTCGCGAGATCGGCAAAATCGATACCGCGGAAGGCCTTGCTCTCGCCGGCGATCGCCTGCGGATCGTCCATGGCGGTCGCGATCAGATCGTCGAGATTGATGTCCTCGATGTCGAAGGCCTTGCGCATATGGGTGCAGCCGGCGCGCAGAAGCTGCGCCACTGCGCCCCGATCGGCGTCGCGGTCGAACCGGGTCGCAATGTCGTCGGGCGCCGTCGTCACCTGACTGAGCGCAAGCGCGGTGGCAAACATCTTGACGAGGACAGTTTCCATGGGGCCTGCAAGGATTGGGAGAAAACCGTATTGCGTCGGGCGGCGAGACGGCTCAGGCGCGCCAGACGCGACAACTGCAACAGCCCGATATCGACCATGGCTGCCGCAAGCGGGGAAAGATCGTGGTCAAGCCAACAAGGCTGTACCTGTGCACCCCCATATTCCGGCCCCTGCCGGGCCGACAATGCGATTGTTCGCCAAGGCTGTCAGTTCAGAAGGCCGACAGCTCACAAGGCTGCCAGTTCATTTGTCGCGCCGGCAGGCAAGCCGGTTCAAATGCCGGCGGTACGCGCTCTTCTCGAATGGTTAGCGCAACGGTTCTCGCAGCGAGCTTCACTCTCCCCGAAGGGGAAGGCCAGGGTCCCCCACGGACTCCAATCCCTCCTCGCAGGGCCCCCGCAGGGGAGGGTGGCCGCACGCAGCCAAGTTTACGCAGGCTGCGGAAACTTGCCTGCGCTGCGTAGCGACGGCGGCCGGGCGGGGTGGATACCCGACCCAGTCTCGCTTAGCTCGACGTAGCCATCATCGTCGTAGATGCGATGGCTTCACCAGCACGAGACAAAAGTGGCGCCTCATGGCGGATCCCATCAACCAACACTACCCGATAACAGGGCATACTAAGTCCGTGGACCTCTGGCGGCGATCAGCTGAGTATGCCGAACGTTGCACGCAATCACGGCGGCCAGACTCGAGACCTCCACGTTCCGATGCGATCCCTTTGCACGTGATGTGGCTTTGTTGTCTTCGCCAAATTAAAGACTCTCAGCCCCTGCGATGTCTAACCTTTCGTGCACCCCATGCAATCGCTGCTCCGCCCTCGGTTGCGAAGTACCAGAACGGATAGAATGCCGCAGAAGCGCCTTCCGTTGGCGCGGGATAAAGTGGAAAATAAGTTGCATGCGCTCAGATAATTTTTGGGCGATAAGTGAGCTTCCATGGGCAAGATCAATTCATCACCCGATGCTTCGCGGCCGCAGCCTCTCCCGACCCAGCATAACCTTGTTGCGAATCGATCTACGCTGCAGCGCTTTCCGATGCTCATCGGCATTTCCGGAAAACGATTTTTTAGTACTGAAAGCGCGAAGGCGGATTCTGAAATTTCTGCTGCGCTGGTCCATCGCTTTCGAACTTTGTTCAAGAACCTCGATCAGGCTTTTCCCCGGACCCCAAAGGTTCTGCTCACGGGCGCAGCCTTTGGCGCCGATCTCATTGCGGCAGAGACGGCACTCGAAAGGGGTGATGACTGGGCGGTCGTGGCCGTGCTTCCATTTGGTCGTGTGCTTTTCGAGGAGGATTTTGATCCGCCACAGGAAGAAAGCGATCCCGCATGGCGCGATCGATATGCGGAGCATGCCCGGACATTCAATCAAGTTGTCGGTTCCACGGACACCCCCAGCTCTCGGGTCCTCGTCCGCGAGCTGCCCAAGCTTGCCGTGCACAGTGGCGAGCCTGTCAGCTTTGATCGACTTACGAGGCGCAGGCCGGCTTACGACAAGACGCTCCGAGACAATCATTACGAACAGGTCGGACAATTTATTGCCGAGCTCTCCACGATCCTGATTGCGGTTATGAGCGGTGATCAGCGAGCGGAAACGTCCGAAGCAAACGGCAGCACAGCACGGATTGTCGCCTACCGCCGCGCCGGCCGATGCGATGCTGTTGGAACGGACGTCGCCTGCCGCAGTCAGATCCTGCGTAACGGATGGTCGGACGTACTGCTGCCGCCGGCCGGATTTGTTTGGTTGATGGATCCCAAGGAACGCGATGATACCGGAGAATACCCGATCAAGGTGCTTCCGCCTCTGATCGACCGTCCCGTGGACAGGATCTATGCAGGGCTTCCAGGGCACGATATGTCGATGGAACCTGAGGCCCATGCAGGACCCTTGCGCTGGATTGTCAATTGGTTTGATGCGCGAATTGCGCGCTCGGGCGGCGGGTCACCAATCCCGAAAGGGAGCCTTGTTCTCGCGAGTGCTTTCGATCGCTATCATCGTGAATTGGGCTCGGGAACATCTATAGACCTTGCAAGCCACGCGCTTCCGACCGACGAGCTGGACTCAGCCGGCTCCGCCATCAGCGCACGGCAAGGCAAGATCAACGCTCAAGTGAAACGACTTATCAACCTCATGGCCGCGATGTTCCTAGCAGCGGTTTTGTTTTTTGAAATTTTCGGCGATCTTTTCAACGAAAACTGGGTACCGCTTGGAATTTATCTATTTTTCTTGGCGGCCATTGGGGGCTGCGTTTGGTACACGCGGTACCGAGTATTGGAATCTGTTGCCGAAGACTATCGTGCCGTCGCAGAAATTCTGCGTGTTCAACGTGCGTGGTGGTCCGCGGGCCTCAGGTTCCGTGCCGACAGGGAGCATCTACAGGGCGTGCATCACGATCTTGCTCCAATCCGGGATTGCGCGAAGACGATCATCGGCTGGATTGAGTTGCTCCACGATTGGAAAAATTCGGCGGTCGATTGGCCCAATGTGCGCGGCACTGCAACACGGCCGAGAGAGTTTTCCAGGGATGAGAAACCGCCAAGGGACTGGATAGGAAGCCAGCTCTGGTATTTTACAACCCAGACCGAAAAACGCGAGAGGTGGGTTCATCTCACCGAAGCGGGGAGCTGGTGCCTGTTCGTCGCATCGGGCTGGCTTGCATTGATACTATGGATCTGGATTGCTTTTCCGCAGGTCATGACATTTTGCGAGCGCATCGCGTACATCCGGGTGCTCCCTTGGGTGGGCGTCCCCTTCTGGCTGCTGTTGGCACTGCTTGTGCTTCTTTTCCGAATCTTGAACCATGATATTCGGAACGACTTTGCTGCTGGGCTCCTTACGCTTGCTGCCGGAGCAATGGTCGCCTTGGCTATTGCGCTTGCTATTATTGATGCTGGTCCCTTCATAGCGAAGTGGTCCGGAGTAGTTGAAAATATGGACGCGCTGGAGCCGCGCTATGTAACCGTGAAGCACGTGGCAACAGTTTTCGTTGTTGTGCTTTCGGCCGTGGCGGGAGCTTGGCGCTATTCTACCGAAAGACACAATATTGAAGCGGAGGCGCTCGAATACCGGGACGCCAGAGCAAGGTTCGAACGCGCCGAACGCTATCTCGCCGAGGGGGCCGATCCTGTAACGGGTGCGCCGGCGGACATCGAGAAGGCGCGTGCTCTCGTTTATGAGCTCGGCAGCCTGTCATTGACGGAGAATGAGGCTTGGCTCAAGTCTCGCCGCCAGCGGCCGCTCACCCCCATCGTGGGCTAAGCATGCCTCGCAGAAGTGGCAACCGATTTTGCTTAATTCCGCGTCGGCTTGATCGATTGATAAAACCGATTTTTAAATAGAGTCAAAACCCGAAGCCGATCCCCAATCGGAGGGTGTGGAAGCTCGCGCGCATGTCGACGTGCGCATTGCCGTTGGCAATACAGCCGGAAGCAATGCAGGTGCCAGCTGTGAGCGCGAGCGGCACGTCCTTCGAGAAGCTACCGAGTCGGTGTAGCGGTACTCGACCCTGAGCTTGATGTTGCGGAGATAAACCCACTCCATGCCCGCACCCCCGGTAACGCCGGCGCGTGTATCGCTCCAGCTCAAAGCCCCGCCACCAGCATTGCATGTCGTAACAAATACATCCAGAGCGGGGACAAAAGTAGTGACGCAGAGGGGCGCCGTATTGTAAGCGAACGAGCCGCTCATTTGGCCAAAGGCCACGCCGCCCGTGGCGTAGATCATGCTCGTCGAATAGAGAGGAAGGCCAAAACGTGCGCGCACGGAACCGTCCCAGCGCTGGCTTAAAGCGCCGGTGAACGTTTCGGACGTAGGCCCACCTGGTGAAGCGTGCGTATTCGACTGCGTGCTGAAACTTCCCCCACTCTTCGCCGCGATATCGGCTTCAATGCCAATGATATAGCTGCCCCAGGGTATGCTGTATCCGATGAAACCGCCGCCGGTCGCGCTTATGCGGCTGCCACCAAAGGAGAACGGCACTTCCGGGCACGCGGCGGCAAAGCCAAACGCGCAAAAGTGCGCTCCTGGTTCGACAAAGTTGCCGCCCAAGTTGCTTACGCCGCCAAAACCTCCGATCTGGCCGCCGCTCCAGGTCGTGGCCGGTTGCTGACCCTGTCTCTGCTGCGCGCAAAGCGGACCGGCTGACGAGGTCAACGCCGCCAAGGCAAATCCGGCTGCCAGAACCGCGCGCATTTTCGCTCCCGTGCGTGGGCGGCAAGAGTTCGGACCAGTTGGTACACGGATTGCCGCGCCCGCAAGGCCGGATTCAAACTATGCACAGGCTGCGCGTGGAATTTTTGTAATTGTCACGTTTTGGGCACGGTTCGAGTGGGTCTACCGACAATATGTCCAGCTCGCCAGCTCCTCCAAGGATGTCCTGTTGACACTCACAGCCGGCACGTGAGGGCGTCCCGGGCTGCCCCGCTGCCGGCTACGCACACCTCGATATGCGCCCAAGCTTCCACGCTCTTCGCTTAGACCTTGGCTTCGGTATCTATCCGAGCCAACGTCATAACCCTAGCGTCATTCCAGCCATCCACTTCAAGCTCCACGGTAGTACGCTTGCGCTACAATTGCTGGCCAAGCGGCCTCGCCTGGGTTAGGTTCCCGCTGCCGTCCGGTTTGGCTGCTCTCGGGAAGGCACAGCGTGGCGGATACAGTTGCGATCAAATACCGGGCCTTCCTGAGCTACAGCCACGACGACGGGTCGTGGGCGAGATAGTTGCACGCGCGGCTTGAGGCTTTTCGGGTCGACAGGGATCTGGTCGGTCGCCCAACCAGAGCCGGCAACGTGCCCAAGAGCCTGCGGCCGATCTTTTGCGACCGTAATGACTTCTCGGCCGGGCATTCGCTGACGGAGCAGACAGTCGCTGCGCTGATGGCGTCCGAGTTTCTGATCGTGATCTGCTCGCCGAAGGCAGCCAGGAGCAAGTACGTCAATGAGGAGATCCGGCAATTCAAGGCCATGGGCCGTTCGGATCGTATCATTCCCCTTATTATCGATGGCGAGCCTAACGACGCCGAGCGTGAATGCTTTCCTCCGGCATTGCGTTTCAGGATTGGAAGCGACGGCGAACTCACGAATGTGCGGGAAGAGCCGATCGCGGCTGATGCGCGGGCACAGGGAGACGGGAGAGAACTCGCCAAGCTCAAGGTGGTCGCCGGGCTCATCGGGTTGCCTCTCGATGAGGTGGTGCGGCGTGCCGAGCGCGCACGCAAGCGTGGCAACAGGATTCGGATCAGCCTTGCATGCAGCTTTCTGCTTCTTTTTGCGGCCGCATTCGAGCTATGGATCCTGAACGAGCAAGGCCACGATCAGCTCATCGAATGGGCCAACGGCCTCAACAAAAATATTGAGCAAAAGGCCGCGCGTGGCGAGGCTCCGGTCCGGGTTCTTCTCTCGGATCTTGCGGATCAGGAGAAACGCACAGCAGGGACAACAATCGATACACCCAGGCTGCGCTACATCAGAGCACAGACCCTTATCATTTTTTCAGATGGCTACCAGACCCTCGGCAGGAGCCAGGAAGCGCTTAGTCGTGCGAAGCGTGCAAGCGAAATGGTAAACGATCTCATTGCACAAACGGTCCAAGACGGCTGGTGGCGACACTTTTTATCGGTTGCATATCAGAAGCTGACGGGCATCGCACAGCCCGGCAGTTCCGACCTGCAGTATCATCTGTCCGTCGCGTTTCAAAAAATTGGCAACAGTTTGTCCTCCCTGGACCGCTGGGGCGTCGCGCTCGACTGGTATCGAAGGAGCCTGGACCTTTCCAAGGCTTTTACGGCCGTAGACCCCAGTAAGACCGAATGGCAGAGCGCGCTTTCGCTGGCCCATGACAAAATAGGCGATGCATGGAAGGGCCTCGGAAATCTCGATTCGGCGCAGACGAGCTACGCCGCAAGCCTTGCCATCCGTAACCGGCTCGCGGCCGCTGATTCTGACAATCCCCGTCTGCAGCGCGATCTGGCCTCCACCTATGACCGCCTCAGCGACATCCAGCGCGCCCAGGGAAACTGGAGCGGAGCGCTGGAGAGCGAGGAGCAGTCGATTCGCATTGTGGCGCATTTCTACGCCATTGATGGGGACAACAACGATTGGCGGCGAAACCTGGCTCTGAACTATCGCAAGCTCGCGGATATTCGTCATGACCGAGGAGAAATCGCTGCTGCGCTCGACGGCTACCACAAGAGCTTTGAGCTGACCGAAGAATTGAACCGACAGGATGCGAATAACGCCCTATGGAAGCGTGATCTCGCCGCCTGCAAGGCCGGCATCGGTACCCTGCTGAATGATCAGGGAAAGTTTGGGGAAGCCGAAGAAAGCTTCCGTTCGGCCATCGCAATCCTCAAGCCTTTGGCTGCGTCCGACGCCAGCAACACCGACTGGCAACGGGATCTCGCAGTGATCTATGATCAAATCGGCACGATGCTCGGCAGGCGGGCAGTTTCATCTGCACCGCTTGATGGCAGTGCGAAGGCAGCCAGTGCCGAGCAAACATTGTTGCAGGCGCTTGAAAATTACAGCTTGAGCCTGGCAATCAGGGAAAGCCTGTCAGCACGCGATTCCGAAAATCTGCTGTGGCGATACGAGCTCGGCGGCGCGCATGGTAACCTTGCAACAGTCTTGAGCGCGCAAGAAATTCGCTGAGGCTCGACACGAGTTTGAGATCGCCAGAAAGATTTTTGACGAGGTTTCCAGCGCCGATCCGGGAAACCCACTATTCCGACATGACCTTGCGACGGCCACGCTGCGCGCCGGCGATGCCCTAAGCAGCCAAGGCGACCTTGCGGGGGCACTCGTGAGCTATCGTGAAAGTCTCGGCATCGCGCAAGGAATCATGGCCGACAACATCCGGTGGCAGCACGAATTGGCCATAACGCATGCCATCATTGCCGAGACCGAGAAGCATCTGGGCAATCAGGCCGTGGCTCTCGTCGAACTGCACAAGGCAAGAGACATCATGGCCGCACTTGTCAACAGGCTCCCGCAATCGACAAGCGAGCTGGCTCGTTTGGACGCCGAAATCGCGGCACTCCAGGACGCGGACGCGGTCAAGGTTGCAAATTAACGATGTTTAATCGGCCTTCACCGCCACGTCGGGGACGCCCCGGCCAGCCGGGATAGCCGAAGATCTCGAAATCCCGGCGCAGTAAGGCCATCACGAGCGGTGGGCGCGCACGGCGGAATATGCGGCTCGCGAGCTGCGCTTGCCGGCACGGGATAAGCAGGTGTTGCCCCCGACCGTCCAGCCGCAGCGGGGTTCCGCATATCTCCACTTCGCCAGCATGCGCTGGTGCGCAATGCACCACATCAGATAGTCGGGGTCCGCCGGCGCTTCACGCATTGCCAGCAAAAGCAGCAAGAGTGCCAGCGGGGCCGTTAGTCTCTTCATGGGGCGGGTCATGGATGCATTATGCGGGCCATCGCATGGACTTTCCAGCCCGGTCTGCTGCTTGGCGTTCTCAACGAGGCTCGGCCGGCGCCATCTATTGACACATCAGGCGGGTGGCCGAAAATCGTCCTGCGCCGCCTTGAGAGAAGACGAGGGGAAAGCGAGATGGTCCGCAAAAATCAGCGTCAGATCGGCGCTCCTGCAATCCTTGCGCTTCTCCTCGCGCTCTGCTGCCAGGCGGCCGCCGGCGACGAACGCAAGCAACTCGCTTTCGAGGTCGTCGATCGCAATGCCGAGCAGATGGCGCTGATCAGCGATTCCATCTTCTATCTCGGCGAGCTCGGAATGCAGGAGCTCGAAAGCACCAGGCTGCTGCAGCAGACGCTGGAGGCGGCCGGATTCAAGGTGGAGCTTGGCGGCGCAGGCATGCCGACCAATCTCTGGGCGGAGTGGGGCTCGGGCCGCCCCAAGATCGCAATCGTGACCGAGGTCGATGCGCTGCCCGGCGGATCGCAGGCGCCTGGCGAGTTCGAGCGCAAGCCGCTCCTCGCCGGCGCGCCCGGCCACATGGAAGGTCACAACATCCATGGCGGCGTGGCCTCGATGGCGGCGTTTGCCGTCAAAGAGGTGATGGCGCGCGATCACATCGCCGGCACGATCGCGATCTCGTTCGGACCGGCGGAGGAGCAGCTGGCGTCGCGCCCGTTCCTGGCGCGCGCCGGGTATTTCAAGGATGTCGACGCGGTCATCTACCTCCACATCGGCCCCTGGCTCGCGACCGGCTACGGCTTGCAGAATTATGCGGCCATCAGCTCGATCTTCACGTTCCACGGCAAGACGGCGCACGGCGCGGTCAATCCGTGGGACGGCCGGGATGCCGTTGATGCGGTCGAGCTCATGGACATCGGATTTGACAAGTTGCGCGAGCATCTGCGGCCGAGCTATCGGGCGCACCGCACCATCACCAATGGCGGCATCCAGCCGAACATCATCGCCGACACCGGCCAGATCTGGTGGTTCGTGCGCGATGCCTCGATGCCAGCTGCCAAGGAAACCTACGACAAGCTCGTCAAGATCGCCGAGGGCGCCGCGCTGATGACCGGCACCGGCTGGGACGTCAAATACGCAGCCTCCGCCTGGCCGCAGCTCGGCAACAAGGCAATCGCCGAGGCGATCCAGCGCAACATCGGGCTGGTCGGCATGCCGAAATGGACCGACGAGGACCAGCGTTTCGCCCGCGATTTTCAGAAATCCGCCGAGCGGCCGGTCGTGGGCCTGCGCACGGAGCCGATGGCGCTCGGCAGCCGCGCGCAGTCGACCTCGTCGAACGACAACGGCGACGTCTCCTGGATCGTGCCGGCCGGCATCTTCAACTTTCCATCCTCGGTGCCGGGCATCGAGTACCACGAATGGCATGCCGCCATCACGCCGGTCGGCCCCATCTCCCATAAGGGACAGGTCACGGGTGCGAAGGTGCTTGCGGCATCGATCATCGACCTGATGACGACGCCGGATGCGCTGGCGAGCGCGCGGGTCGAGTTTCTGGAGGAGTCGGCAAAGACTCCCTATTTCGCGCTGCTGCCGCCCGACGTACAGCCGTCGATCGACCTCAATCGCGCGGAAATGGAAAAGTACCGGGGCGCGATGCAAAAGTTCTATCTCAACAAGTCGCCGCGCTTCAATTGAACGCGACAGGAGCGTTGCCTGGCCATGCCGGTCCGGATCGTCGGAATGATCGGGGTTGCTCCGCCGGCCGGCGACGCGACGCTGCATGTCATCGAAGGCGGCCTTTCGCCCGGCTATCTGACGGAATTTGCCCGCGCGCATGATGACGCCGGCTTCGACCTGGCGCTTGTCGGCTATTCGTCCTCCTCCGCCGAAGGCTTCCTGGTTGCGCAGCATGCCGCCGCCCGCACCAGGGGGCTCGGCTACCTGGTGGCGCACCGGCCGGGCTTCGTCGCTCCGACCCTGATGGCGCGCAAGATCGCCACCTTCGATCATCTGACCGATGGGCGGCTCGCGGTGCACATAATCACCGGCAAGAGCGATGCCGAGCAGGAGGGAGATGGCGATTTCAGCCCGAAGGAGGAGCGTTATCTGCGGGCCGCGGAGTACCTCGAATTGATGAAGCTTGCCTGGTCGAGCGATGCGCCGTTCGATTTCTCGGGTGCCTTCTATCGGGTCAAAGGCGCGCACTCGGATGTGCGTCCGCTGCGCAAGCCGCATCCGCTGCTCTTCTTCGGGGGCGCTTCAGCCGGCGCGCTCGCCATGGGCGCCCGACTCTGCGACGTCTATGCCATCTACGCCGAGCCGCTGGCGTCGACCGCCGAGCGTATTGCGCAAGTGCGCCGGCAGGCGGCGGCGTTCAAGCGGACGCTGGCATTCAATGTCTCGCTTCGCCCGATCATTGCCGCCAGCGAAGGCGCGGCGTGGGACAAGGCCAGGGGGATCCTCGCTGCGATGACCGGCAAGAAGGGCTGGAGCCGCCAGGAGGCCGCGGCCGGTCCGGTCGATGCGGCGGGAAAGCGCCTGATGAGCTTTGCTCTGGAGGCGGATGTCCACGACGAGCGCCTGTGGATGCCGATTGCGCGCGCGACCGGCGCGCTCGGCAATACATCGTGCCTCGTCGGCACGCCCGAACAGGTCGCCGAGGCCATTCTCAGGTACTACCGATTGGGCGTGGATTCGTTTCTCATGCGTGGATTCGATCCCCTCAACGACGCGGTCGAGTTTGGCCACGAGCTCATTCCGCGCATCAAGTCCGGCGCGCTCGACATCGACCGGACGAAGAACGCCGCGACCCTCGCCGGGTAGTTAGTTACCACATTCTCAGATGGCGGCCGGCGCGAGCCCCTCACCCCACCCTCTCCCCGTGAAGAACGGGGAGAGGGAGTGAAACACCGTGCAAGCATCTATCGTGTACGCAGGCACGGATCGTGCACTCCCTCTCCCCGCGCTTGCAATCGAACTCGGGTTTACCCGAGTTCGATCATTATAGATGGCCGAAGTCGGATAAATCCGACTTCGGCTGAGAGGGTGGGATGAGGGGCTCTGACGTTCACAAATATTTGGCGCGGATATCGACGGTCGATTCGATCCCGAGCATGCCAAGATTGGACTTGAGCCAGCGGTCGGCGCGCTCGCGTCCGATGTCGTGCAAATGCATCAGAAAATCCCAATCGGCGTTGAGCTTGCTCATGGGACCGAGCCCCTGCATCACGTCATCGGCATCGATGG
>Ga0182040_10001435_pt1 | contig 11015 bp, 12 predicted proteins | sample flu12Cox44000176_FD_125973 | JGI IMG/M metagenome (GOLD analysis project Ga0182040, IMG submission 125973) | Lab enrichment of tropical soil microbial communities from Luquillo Experimental Forest, Puerto Rico - flux8day.12C.oxic.44.000.176 | ecosystem: Environmental > Terrestrial > Soil >... | reverse complement strand
TTCGGTCATGCCACGTCCGGCTATACCGTCATCGGGCGCCGCCGGTCCAAAGCTGGATTGTTATCCAAAGAAGATGTGATCGGCAGCGTTTCTTCGACAGACCAGGGCGGCGGGAAGCGGCGTGGGTTTTGCATTATGGGTACGGTGCAGAAAACTGGAAATTCTCTCGTAAATTCAACTTGACTGGCGGACGGAATGGCATTCGAACCCATGCTCAGATTCCGCCAGCCCGGCGCGCGTTACCCAGGATTAGCGATGGATGTAGTAACCCGCAAACTCAGGGGGATAAGTGAATTGGTGCTGTGATCCGCGAAAGGCCAGTATTCGGGCGAATTGCCAAGTGAGTTCAGAATACCAAGTGGGTCGATTAGTCCAAGATGTTGAGAGTAGCGCTGGCAAGGTACCTTCTCCGAAATTACGCATCCGAAGGTATGCACTGTAATGTATTTGGTTCGATCGGGAGGAAGTGATCGTAACGCATTCTCAATAGCGAGCGCTCCCTTGCTGTGGCCGACAACACGGCTAATTCCTGGAACATTGCGAAGTATTGCATGCACATCGTCGGAGGCGGCGCTGCCGTGACGAAATACTGGGGCACCAGTTGACGCGGTCTCACGTCCAGGCGTACTGCGTGCGAGATCCTTTCCCATCATGGCAAGTGTTGGCGCGAAATTCGCCAAAAATTCCTGAGTTGCGCTTTGCACCGTGTCGTACGTTTCGAAGCCGAACCAACCGCCCAGCGCCTGCGGAACGATATCAGCAAGCCCATATCCCGGCACGATGGCGGCGACCGGCTCGCCGAAGGCTTGCGATACGTCCCAGGCGAAACGCAACCGATCCGAATGCCGAACTCCCAACTCCGGTTACCGTTAGTGTATTCAGTCCAACGCTCTCAGAGCCATTCGCAAATTCAAAAAATGTTTCCATCTCCAGAAAGGGCTTGTACACGTACGGCGCGAGATTAGCGTCTACCACGATAATAGAGCCGCTCGGATTAGACTGAGCACCAAGGTCGAGCACGGCGAAGCGGTGCCGCGGCGAATTTAAATTCGCGAGCGCGTCGGTGTTCACCGCCCTCCCTTTCATCAAAAGGGCTGCGGTCAGGGCGCCGACATCGTAAAAAAGAATGTCAAGGGCGGTATTCCAAAGTCGGCACGATCGCAAAATCGGCTCAATGAACGGCTTTTGCACCTCATAAAGCGCCAGGTTTTCCGGCGACACTACATTTGGCTTCGCTTCACTAGAAGACGCAACAGCCATGAGAACACGTTTCCGAGGTTGAGAATCTATACCGATCGATTGTAGTTCCCTACGACGTAGCCACTGGCCTTTCATCCAAAAGCGCCATCCTGAAGCGTCATTTGCGGCGAAGCATTTGCTCTTCCTAGCAACTACGATCAGAACCAGAACATCAGCTGAGCGGTGCGGCTTTCCCTAAACGCGAACGGATCTGGTCAAGGTGATATTTTATCACGAAATACAGATGTGAGTGTCGAAGCGGAACCGCCCTTGCCGCTCGATCGATTTTTGCCAGTTCTCTCTCAAGTGATTTTATTTGCGACGCGGTGAGCTCGCTCTGCGACGCAATTTCAACGACTCTCAGCCGATGGTAGAGCCTTCGCAATCGTTGGTGGACCAACCAGTCGTATAGTCTCGGCGCAAACCCGAACACGGGAAAAACGATGGCTAAGGCAGCAACGATAAAAGCGATCGCGCGCTGCGCATAAACGGTCATCCAAAACGGGAGGTATCGCGCTAAAAATGAGGGGCCGTTCCGGTAATAATCCGCGGCAATTCGCGAGACCGGGAACTCTGGGTCTTCAATCGCGGGAAATTCACCACTTCTTTGAAAAAGCCCTGGCCCCTGGTGCTCTTCTTTCATTGTCTGCGCCAGGAGCTGGACGATTGCCGGGTGCAGATCATCGCGAATTAGGACTTTTGCCGTTGTCCCGACGAGAGTGATGTCGTGCGGTGGGTTTGGTGGGTCAAGCTCGATCACTCCTTTCGGCAATACCACTCGCACCAGGTCCGGAAACATGCGTGTCAGAGCCTCGGCAGTCGAGAAATTCATAAGTCGAAGTTTTGGATTTGTGAGCAGCTTTGCAACCGATGGAGCATCCGAACCGCCAACTATCAGCGCAACATCCGCGCTGCCATCCATAAGCGCTTCGACCGCTGCATCGCCTGAAAAAGGCAGTAGGGTAGCTGTTTTTTCGTTAATGTCAGCTTTGCTAAGAAGCCTCTCGGCAGTGTAGCGAACACCACTCCCCTCTGGTCCTACCGCAATGCGCTTGCCCTTAAGCTGCGAAAGACCAGCTATCGAGTCGGAGGAAGGATAAAAGATCCAAAATGGAACATTAGAAATAAGTCCCATCGACGAGAGATTTGGTGCATCCTCACTGTTTGAGATTCCTCCCGTCAAGAATCCAATTTGAACACCGGAGTTTGGATCTTTCAGAAGTTCCAGGTTCTCCAATGCTCCTGCGGTCTCGCGAACGATCAAGTTCACACCAGCACGTGCGAATCTTTGCCGATAACGCTCACCAAAATATTCGAAGGTAGTGCCTTTGCCTCCCGTCGCTATGGTAATTCGGGTAGGCAGAGACGGAACGAAATACTCCAACGCGAGCCAGCTCACCACTACAGTAGCAATAAGCGCTGCGATTCCCCGGATCACATTCCCACGAAACCATCTAAACATGGTCTAACGGTTGATCTCCGTGATCATTTTAAACATACCCAGTTCATATCGACATCAAGTGCCTGCCGCAGAACTGATCCGCATACAAACCATCGATATGGGCTAAGCGGAATAATCGGTTCGACTGACACTCATCGCCTCATGGGGTCTTCCCCCAGGCCGAGTACTCCAATCTACCACATCGGTTTCAGGGCAATTTAAAAACTTTCTCCAGCAATGACCTAATGGCCTCTTCCGTTGCGCGGGTCGCTTTTGCGGAATAGGCCACATGAGCGTTTCGTCCGAGGCAGTCGTCCGCATATGTGAAAGGCTTATGCGTCGCAGCATTAATGATCGTTCCCACCGGTTCTTCCTTCAACACACAATGCGTCGTCTGTGCATACGGTATGTTAACGGGTTTAGATGGGAGCGAGGGATAATCAAACGCGTGCCAAGTATTACGATATTCGGTCATTTCGACGTCCTTGGACGTCGCTCTCAGGCGCTTGAAATAAGCGCGGCAAGGAGCGATTTTGACCCAGTCGTCCGATCTTCCGTGAAAGATGCGGATTGGATGGTCAGTCACCTCAGTATCGCCGATGTAAGTGGTGATGCACGGCGCATAGAGCGCAATATAGGCTGCCGGATCGATCCCGCTTGGGTTCCACATTTTTTGAAATCTTTTGAGTGTCGCATAAAGAACCGCTTGTCCCCCGCGTGAGAATCCCATGACAGCAATTCGGTTTGGATCTACCTGGGGATGCGCGGCTAATATCGCGAGACTGCGATATAAGTCGAGAATCATGTTTAAGCGTCCGAGCTGAGATTGATCAGCAACGGTGCTTACGATTCCTCGCCCAGAAAATGAATCAATTGCAAAAGTAGATATACCAATCGATGCAAACAGCCTCTCCCATACAGCCGCATTTTCCTCGATACCGCCTGACCCGTGCACGAGGATAACCAGCGGGAGGCGCCCCGAGCCTTGAGCAACCCTCAAAATCCCGGAAATGGTTGTGGGCCTTCCGGAGGCATCGCCCTTCAAAAACTGTTCATCCGAAATAGTCAAAGTCTGAATCGGAATTGTCTCGATATGCGGGGCAATTTCGTCAGAAAAAGTTTTCGTCACTAAAGCTGCCTGAGCAATAGCGACTGCGAGTGTCGCAAGTACACCAACCGCTAATTTTTTCATCGAGCAGGGATATCTAGATTTCAGGATTTTTGTTAGGCACGCGATGTTGACCCCGTGCCAGTTTGAATTTTGCCGACTTAACGCGTCCCTGGACTTAAGAGTTTCTGTATACCAAGCACTCCTTGCGGGAGGCAATCAGCCGCAGCAGCGATGACAGCTTGCCATTTCCCGCCGCCCAGTCGATGAACTGGAAGCCTGCTTTGTCGTGAAGGATAGCGCCGGGCAAAAATTGGCCCCGACAGCCATACTGTTTTGTGCAGAACATCTTGCTGGTACTTCCAGGGCACGTCGGGTGCGTTTAGTATGGCCGAAAGAGGGGGGTGTCGGTGCGCTTTCGCAGCATTCTAGGCTGGCTAAGTATGGTGTGGGTAATATCCGCTTGCGCGGAGAATCCCTCTCACCTGAACACCGCTTATCTCGATCGCTATGCCGACCCGAATCCGACGCCAGCCTCAATCCTCGAATGTCACGGCTTCGATTGCAGTGAGACATCGCGTGCCACTTTGAACCGCGACGCGTGGCGGCGTGTTAGTGGAGTTTTCGTGCCGCGCGCCAGGGACGCGCAAGCCGAGCGCCGCCAGATTGCACATGGAGTGGCGTTGATCCAGCTCTTGGTTGGGCAACAGACTGGTACGGCCGTTCATCAGTGGACACATCGTGACAAGGAAATTCTGCCCAACATCGGCGACCCGACACAGCTCGATTGCATTGACGAGGCAGTGAATACTTGGACGTACCTGACGTTGATGGAGCGTAGCGGGCTGTTCCATTTCCATCGCGTGGCGAAACTTTCCCACGCTGGCTCCCCGATCGACCCCCGCAACACAGCCGTACTGCAGGAAATTGGCGGTCAATATTTTGCGATCGATCCGAGCTTAGTCGACGTCGGAGTGCCGCCTCCGATTATACCGCTCGAGAGCTGGATTGCTCACTGGCCCCCGGATCTTCCCGCGAACGAGGTGCGCGTCCGTTTGAGTATGGGCACGCCCAAGTAACCACGCTGAGCCCATTGTATGGATCAGCGGACGTCCGTCAGGGCGATTAGCACGTCCACTGGATGCCATAAGTAGACATGGCACCACAATCTGATGCCCTTGAAGAGAATAGGTGCGACGGCGTGCTACGCAGCTTCGGCTTGCGGCAGCGGCGGGCGCCCGCGGATGAGGTCGGCGCCTTTTTCAGCCATCATCAGTACGCAGGCGTTGATGTGTGCGGAGACGAGATCTGGCATCGCCGAAGCATCACAGACGCGCAGGCCTTCGATGCCATGCACTTTGAGATCAGGGTCCAATACTCCATCCTGCCCGATCGCGCAGGTGCCAGCGGGATGATGGGCGGTGATGACGACCTTTTTGATCCAAGCGTCGATGGAAGCATCCGTATTCACCGAAAGGCCCGGATTTATCTCCTCGTCGCGATAAGGATCCATTGCCTTCTGGAAGGCGACCTCGCGCGCACATTTAAATCCTTCGCGCAGGGTCGGCAGATCGTTCGGCGCGGTGAAGAAGCGATAGACGATGCGCGGGGGGGGCCAGCGGATCGGCCGAGCCGAGCAACAGCTCGCCGCGACTATCGGGATGTAACAGCGTTGGTCGTATACCAAAGCCGTCGACATACGCAGGGCGAACCATTGGAAACCACAGATGCGGCGAGGCGGCCGTGCCACGGAACATAAATTCGATGTCAGGCACCGCGAGTTCGGGCCGGGTCTTAATGAATGCGTGCAGACCTCCGGGCACGACGGTGCCCGGCCCGTTGCCGAACAGGTAGGCGCGGATCATGCTTGCCGCCATCCGGTCGAACCGCATATCGCGGTGGAATGAGCCGGGTTGTTTGCGACGGTATGTCATATACGCACCAAGGTGGTCTTGCAGATTGCGGCCCACTGGAAGAGCGACAACGACGGCGATGCCAAATTCCCGTAAATGCGCAGCGGGGCCGATGCCAGAGAGCATCAGGAGCTGTGGTGAATTGAAAGTGCCGGCTGCAAGAATGACCTCGCGGGACGCTTCGGCATGCACAATCCCGCTATTTTGGACATACTCGACACCAGTGGCCCGTGTGCCGTTGAGTGTGATGCGTGTAGCATGCGCGTGCACCGCAACGCTGAGATTTTTACGTCCGCGGACGGGTTTGAGGAAAGCATTTGCGGATGATGAGCGCCGACCGTAGCGGATGGTGTATTGGCCGCGGCCGAAACCTTCCTGTTGCTTGCCGTTATAGTCCGGGTTGAACGGATAGCCGAGGCTTCTCCGGCCGCGATCCAGGCGTCGTAGAGAGGGTCGCGCGTCTTAGCGAATTCAGTGCCGAGTGGACCGCTGCCACCTCGCCAAGTATCGGCGCCCTTTTCAAATGTCTCGCAGTGCTGAAAGTAGGGCAGCACATCGGCGTAGGACCAGCCGCGCCGCGCGCCCTTTTGCGCCCAGCGGTCGTAATCGCCGCGATTGCCGCGGGTGTAGGCCATAACATTGATCGACGACGAACCGCCCAGCACCTTGCCGCGCATCGCTTCGATGCGGCGATTGTTGAGATTGGTTTCGGGATCGGTCTGGTAGCCCCAGTCGAACATGCCGCGATCGTGCATGCGACCCAAGCCGAGCGGGATGTGGATGTAAGGGTGCCAATCGCGGCCGCCGGCTTCAATGAGCAGTACGTTCGCGTCGCCCTCTTCGGTCAGCCGATTTGCCAGCACGCAGCCCGCCGATCCCGCACCGACAATGATGTAGTCGTAGCCCTTTGCTGCCATTTCCACTGCCTTGAAAAATATTACGGGGGCGCAACGCAGCTAGGAGCAATGCGGAGTGGTGCGTTGTCGATCCGGGATCGTCGCGTCGTACGAGCATACTAGCCCGCAGGCTCGAAAGCGAATGTTGCCCCCTTGCGTCTCACATAGCCAAATCCGGGTGCGTTGACGTGGGCGCCGGCGATAGCGAGGTGGTCGCTCGCGGCCATGTCGAGAATCCGTTTGCGTGACTGAACCGCCTGGTCCTTGTCGAGATCGTAGGTCATGCCGACGTCAGGATGTGAGATCTGGATGGCGGACACATGCACCACGTCGCCGAGTGCCATGAAGCCGCCGCCGGGAGCTGACAGTACCCAGCAGGTATGGCCCGGCGTGTGGCCAGGGGCAATCACCGGCGCGAAGCCGAGATAGTCGTCGCTGCCACGCACGCGGTGGATGCGGTCCAGATAAGGTCTGAGATTGATCCTGGTCCGGGCGCGATTCGCCTTGACCTTGTCGAGGTCGCCGGCACGGTCCGGCGCCATCCAGAATTCGGCTTCAATCTCGTGAACGACGATCTCGGCATTGGGGTAATGCGGATTCCCGGCATCATCGACCAGACCGTTGGCGTGATCGCCGTGTAAATGCGTGATGACTATGTGCGTGACCGCCTTCGGATCGATGCTCGCGGCACGCAGATTGTTTGGCAGTCTGCCGAGCGTCGGATACATCGTGTTGCCAGCTCCGGCATCGATCATGATCAACTTTTCGCCGCGTCGGATGACGAAATTGTTCACTGGGATGGGAAAGGTGCCGCTGCCGTCGGCCTCGCCGACCAACTGTAGTGCTTTCGCGCGGTCCATGTCGACGATACGGTCGAGCGAGGTCGGGAGCGCACCGTCGCTTAAGCCGTGCACTCGCACGCCGCCAACCGTCATGCTCGGCAAGCCAGATGTCGCCATGTCAAAATCCTTCCCTGGTGAGAGCGATCATGCAGCTGGCGGAGATCGCGACGGCGACCGAGAGCACCGCGAACGGCGCGAGAAAGCCACCCCCCGAAGAGGCGAGAATGTAGCCGATCATCACCGGCGACAGTGCGCCCGTCATCTGCGTCACCAGCGCGCGCACGCCTTGCGACTTGGCCATATCGGCGGTACCGATGACGCTGTGCATCAGCATTTCGGCGCATGATATGCCGACCTGCTGCGCGCACAATGCGCCAATCATTAGGATGACGCTCCACGTCGTGCTCGGCGCCAGCGCCGCGGCGATTAAGAGTACCGCGGCTGACGCCCAGCCGAGGCCGGCAAACGGCGCGCGGCGAAAGACGCGATCCGAGACATGACCAATAATCAGGATGGTCGCGACCGCGAAGCCGTAGATAACGAAAGTCAGATAGCCGGAAGTGCTGAACGCAAAATGCCGCGCGGTGCGTAGATAGGTCGGCAGCCAGATCGACCAGCCCCAGAAGAAGATCGCGTTGCACGAGATGGCAAGCACCATCAGCCAGAAGCGATGATTACGCCAAACGCTGCTAACGCCTTTGAGAATGCGGCCGGGCGCGTCCTCGTTCTCCTCGATAGCACCGGCGTGCACGAAGTTCAGCTCGGCGGCGTTCACCGCCGGGTTTTGTTCGGGCTTGTCTCGCACCAGGAACCATATCATTGGCAGCGGCAGCGCGAGCGCGAGAATGCCCATGGCCCAGAACTGACCCCTCCAGCCGACTGCAACGATCAGCCCTGTCACGATCAGGCCCGTAAGCATTGGTCCGATCATGGTCCCGATCCACCAATAGGCGGTCGCCTTACCGCGCTCGCGTAGCGCAAACCAGCTGGCGATCAAAGCAAGCGTGACTGGATAACAGGCGGCTTCGCCGACGCCCAATCCGATGCGCGATGCGAGCAGCATGCCGTAGGTCTGCGATAGCGCAGACCAGAAGCATGTCAGCGCCCAGATAACGAGACTCGCCACGATGGCGTGACGAGGCCCGTAGCGCGTCACCGCGAAGCCCCAGAGCGGAGCTGCCAAGCTGTAGGAGATGAACAGGCCGCTAGCCAGCAAGCCGAGTAGCTTCGTCTCGCCGCCAAGCTGCATCTCGCTGAGGAATTGCGGATCAGCGATCACAAGGGAAATGTTGCTCTTGTCCAACATGGAAATGATCCAAAATATCAAGAGCGTCGGAGCAACATAATTCCAGCGCACGCGCGTCGGCACGGCCAATCCGGCCACGCCAGGACGCGTTAGGTCCTGCGGAACTGAGATAGTCATGGGCCCTCCCGGAATCCGCCGCGTTATTCTCTTTTGTCACGTGGCGCCGCACGCTCGCGTCGCCCGGAGAAAAAGGTTACTGTTGCGCCGAAGCCTGTCAACAAACGCCGAGCGGCATCGAAGCGAAGGCAGACTTGCAATCTTATTGATGCCGCAAAGTGGGCGCCGTCCACAGTATCAATGCGCTTACATTCATCGATGTCCGCTCTTACCCCAACATCAGACATCGACGGAGACTCACTCCTTCTGCGCGCTCCGACCAGTGACCCACTGCGCTAAAGTTTCCCAGTCAGCGTCGTTCTTAGAGGCAAATTGCCGACCGCCAGAGTGGAAGGTGTTGCCGCCCGCCTCAGGGGCGAGTGGTTGTAAGAGCAGCCGACTGTTAGCGGGATCCCCCGGCACCACCAAGGCAGAGACGGTAACAAAGTTCTTGCGCGACTGTTCTTCAGTCCAGAAAGCCGCTCCCGTTGGCAATTTCTCTAGCCGAAAGGCGTTGTTGCTTTCCTCGTGGCAAACATAGCAGCGGGTGTGGCCCTCGCGCTTCTTCAGGAAGATCGGCTCGACCTTGGTCTTAAAGAATTCGTAATCGAGCGTTGGCGTCTTCGACACCACAACGGATAAGTCTCCGAGCGAGAGCGCCACCGCCAGGGCGATGGTCAGGCGCGCCGACATTATCGATCTCCCAAAAATCGGTCAGCGCATAACCAGTGTATTGATGCGCTTGGGCACTTCACCAACGGGTATGACGGCACGCACCTTCATGGCCTGAGTGTCGACAGCTGTTAGCGAACGCAGCCCGGCATTCGAGATGTAGACCGTCGTGCTGTCTGGCGCGAACGTCACCCAGTTCGGGACCGCGCCACCGGGCGAGCGCCCAGGCAATTTGATTTCCGGGAGAGCGACCTGCCCGACCAGGCTCAGGTCTGCGAGTAAATAGGCGAATATCGCATTTTGCGGAATGCTCGTGACCCACAGCGTCTTTCCATCGGGCGACACACCAATGCCGTGAGAGGGTGCAGCGGCACGTCCGGCATCGAGTTCAATACCGGTATGGAGATCCGGCAGCGTGATGCGCGCGACCTCCTCGCGCTTTGCAAAATCCACCACCGCGAAGCCATCGGTGTCAGAGAGTTGAACGAAGATGCGTTTACTCGAGCCGTCTGGATTGGCCTCGATCGCCATCGGCCGCACGCCCTTATCGAACTGACACTCCCAGGCGATCGAGTCGATCGAAAGGTCGATGACGGTCATTAGCTTCTTCGAAATCGAGCCCGCGATCAAATATTTGCCGTCTGGCGTGACATAAATGTTGTGCAGGCGCCCGTGCACCGGGATACTTTTCACACGAGTGAGCGTGGCCGCATCGATAACGTCGACCGCGCCCGGATCGCGTGCGATGGCGACGAAGATGCGCGCCCCATCCTTGCTCACAGCAATGTTGTTCGGGTGCGCCGTCAGCTCAATCTTTTTGATGAGCCTGCCGCTTCTACGATCGAATACGTCCAACGTGCTAGTTGACTCATTGCTAACGTAGACCTTTGATCCATCCGCGGCGAAACTAATGCCATGTGCTGCCTCGATGCCCTTGATCACCTGCACAACTTTGTTAGTTCGCGTATCGACAACGTGAATGCTGTCGCCGGCGCTGTTGGTGACGTAGACGCGCGCGGTGCTGGCACAGGCGAAAGAGGGCGCGAACGCAAGCACGAACAAAGGATATATCAGCAGGCAGCGAGCGGCCATCACAGCAATCTCCTCGACAATCCACCCGCACAGCGTACGCGCAAGCGCCGCCCCGTACTAGTGCGTTTGGTTTCGAAAAGCTCTTTTTTGCGCTGCAAGAATTCGCAGATCCTAATGTCGCAGATGGATCAGAAGCCGGTGACGCAATAAAATTAAAGTGCTTCTCCCGTTGAAATTCCCTGAGTACAACTGGCTACCGGCTTTCCGAGCTGTTCGAGCTTTTCAACCGCATATCGATAGCCGGTCTCAATCGCCTGATCACACGCCTGCCAATCCAGTAGATCGACATTCTCCAATGGCGGCTTGAACAGAATGTCCGCGCGATCATGTGCCATCTTCGTGAGCGAATCGCCACTGACCGTGGCAGCTCGGAGTAGAACGGCGACAATTGGAGGAAATTTTCGGCGCCG
>Ga0182040_10001432_pt1 | contig 11036 bp, 10 predicted proteins | sample flu12Cox44000176_FD_125973 | JGI IMG/M metagenome (GOLD analysis project Ga0182040, IMG submission 125973) | Lab enrichment of tropical soil microbial communities from Luquillo Experimental Forest, Puerto Rico - flux8day.12C.oxic.44.000.176 | ecosystem: Environmental > Terrestrial > Soil >... | reverse complement strand
AGCTGGCCATTGGCCACAATCTGGTTGTCGAAGCGCCCTACTCGGGTGCCTCGGTGCGAATCAGTCCACTCGGCAGCAACGTTACGATTCGGCGGCCCCTATGACGAGCAATGAACCGATGTCTGAACACGCCGGACCTTCACTGGGCGCGATACAGGCGCGGCAGTCAGCGCTGGTGAGCCAACACGGCACGGCCGCCGAGGCCGACCGTGTGCTGGCAGAGGTGCTCGCCAGCGCTCATGCCGCGGCCCGCGAAAGCGTCCGGCGACTTGACGCGATCGGCGAGGAGATCGATCGCGCCGCGGCCGACCGGGCGGACCTTGCCGTCGATACCCCCATGGGCGTGCGCGAGTTTCAGAGGTTTCTGGTGGCCAAGCAACGCGAGATAGCGGCAGTCGTGGCGGACGTTCGCGAGCTCGATCGCGCGAAACGGGCTGCGCTGGATGGTTTGCGCGCGCAGTACGCCGTACGTGCGGGCTAGTCGGACCCACGTGGGCCTTTCGTTCACAGGCGCCTCGGGGTGAATTGTCGGCGGGAACATGCCTGGGTACTGTCGCCCGGCATGGAGGGGTCGCGACACATCCCGCGGCGGGGCCCGCGCCGGGGCGCAGCGCTGTCGGCCTAGACGATGTCTGTGTATGAACAGCTGCTTTCGACGGTCAAATATGTCCGCGACCGCACCGGCGACCCGAATGCGTGGCAGGCGGGTTTGGCGCCGAACGAGGTGACCGCCGTAATCACGCCAACGTCACGGCGCGAACAACTCGAGGCGGTCCTGCGCAAGATCCGACAACAACATTCGGACCTGTTCGGTGCGGGGACCCCGGGCGGCCCGGCCGGCAAACCGACACCGGGCATACCCGAGGTGCCTTCGGAGCGCGGGGAGGGCGGCGCTGCCGAGGCGATGGCAGACGCGGAAGCCGCTCTGGCACACCAAAATTCGGCAAGCTCGCAGCTCGATATGCAAGTCATTTCGGCCATCCTGAACGCACACCTGAAGGCCGTCGAGGGCAGGGAAGCGCTTACCAATCTGCAGCGGGAGACCGAAGCCGCTGTTTTGACGCGGTCGGACCTCGACACTCCGGCAGGAGCGCGTGATTTCCAACGGTTTCTCATCGGCAAACTCAAGGACATTCGCGCGGTAGTCCTGAACGCGAGTTTGGATGACACCTCGAAATCAGCGCTGATGGCCGCATGGACATCGCTTTACGACGCCTCCAAGGGCGGACCGAGCGATCCCGGAGGCCACCCGTCGACAGCGGCCGTCCCGGTTGCCGATACCGACACCGGGTGGGATCCGTTGCTGGATCCGATGTTCGCGGACGATCCCGGCCTGCTGGCCGGGGACTCACTGGGGCAGGGCCCCGCGCAGGGCGCCACGCCCGCGGCGATGCCGATGGCGCCGGCGATGCCAACCATTCCCAACTTCAGCGCGGGGCCTATGCCGGGGCTGGGCGCAGCCCCGGGTTCCGCGGCCGGTTGGGGCATGCCCGGTGGCTTGCCGCTGCCCTGGCTGCAGGACGGCGGCCGAACCGATCCGGCACTGCGGGAGCCGGACGACGAAGCGCCGCTGGGATCCCATGACGTGGACCCGAGCGATCACGGCTCGTCACACGAACCTGGCAATGAGAAGCACGGCGAGGACACCTCGGCGGACAAGCGCGAATCACCGGGCCCGACAACGGTGACCCTGCCCGACGGCGAAACGGTGACGGCGGCAAGCCCACAACTTGCTGCGGTCATCCAAGCCGCGGTGGCCGGAGCGCCGATCGCAGATGCGTTCCATCAGCAGGGTATTGCCATTCCCCCACCGGGAACCGCCGTCACCAACCCAATCGACCCGCGGCAAGTAATACCTGGAGACGTAGGTGTCTTCACCGATCGTCACTCCCTTGCACTGGGCCACGAAAAGGCCCTTCTCGATGGCCAGATTCAACACCTCGCCACCGTGGGGGGACCCAACTTTCTAGGCTGGGAGCATCCACCGGCGGCGACTGCGCCGGCTGAGCCCCAGGCACCGACACCCACCCGGCCGGCGGCCACGTCGACCATACGACAATAGAGAATTCGCCGGCCCGACCCGTCGGCGCACGAATAGGAGACAGCAGATGGCAGATTCGATCCGTGTGGTGCCCGCGCACTTACGCGAAGCCGCTGCGCATCACCAGGAGACCTCCGACTACCTGCGCACCGTTCCGTCGTCGCATGCGGCGATCCAAGAGAGCCTGGAGTCGCTGGGGCCTATCTTCAGCGAACTTCGCGATGCCGGACGCGAACTGCTCGAGCTCAGGCGCCAGTGCTACGAACAACAAGCCGACGACCACGCCGACATGGCCGAAAAACTAAGTGTGTCGGCGACGATGTGGGAACAGCACGACGAAGACGCGGCGCAAAAATTCGGCGGCATCGTTGACGGCGGTCCATGACGGACGCCAATCCCGCCTTCGACACTGTTCACCCGAGTGGACACATCCTCGTCCGCTCGTGCCGCGGCGGATATATGCACAGCGTCGCGCTGAGCGAAGAGGCGATGGAAACCGACGCGGAGATCCTGGCGCAGGGCATCCTGTTGACGGCCGACGTGTCTTGCCTCAAGGCGTTACTGGAAGTTCGCGACGAGATCGTGGCGGCCGGACACACACCGTCGGCGGAGGTTCCGACCCCTCACGATCTTGATGCGGCCATTGAAAAGCTGCTGGCGCACAAACTGCGACGCCGCGACCGCGCCAACTGAGCGGCTTTAACCGGACTTCAACACGCTGACGGCCTAGAGTAGCCAGGTCTTTGCGGCATCGGGATCCGGCGTGATATCCGTGGGCGGCTCTACGGGATTGGGGCCGAACAACTCTCGCGCACGCGCCAGCAGCACGCGCACTTCATCGAGTTGCTGCTGCAGCGCAGAATCAGCCATGGCTCCACGCTACCCAGGCGGTCGCAGCTGCACAATTCACCGACTGAATAGACCACCCGTTGGATCCCGGTACGCTTAGCCAGTGGCTATTTTCGGTCGAATAACGGCGCGCCAGCGTCTCCGGAGAGCTACCCGCGAATCACTGGCGATTCCGGCCTTTAGCTCTCCCGTCGATTGCACCCCTTGGGTGACAGGCGGGCTTTGGCCTGCCGAACTGACGACAGCTACCGCCGAAAGCACCACTCTCGCAGCGTATATGAAGGCCGACCTGGAGCGGATCACCACCAGCGCCAACGACCAGCTCAAGATCATCAAGCGAGCGGGAATGCCCGATCTTGCCCGGCGGGCGGAAGAGGCGCGGGTGATCGATGAGGCCCGCGCCCGCGCGGTGCGACGAGTCGAGTCGACGATTCGCAGTTTGCACACGGTCAAGACCGGGGCCGTTTGGCCCGATATCGGCGTGGCGCCAGCCGCTCCCGCCGTCGCGGACGAGGAACAAGAAGCCATCGAGAAGGAACGCAACAATGCGCCAGTGGCTGACGTGGTGGCCGGCCCGGCAATTGACCAAGGGGACGAACCCGAGGCTGTGGAAGGCCGGCATCGAGCCGCTGACGACGTAGACGTTGACGAGGAGACCCCCACACGCGAGGCCAGCGAACCCACGGTCACAAGCGAATCCGACGACGAGCGGTTGCAGCGGCTCCTCGCGTTCGTGGTGCATCAAGAACCACGACTGAATTGGGCCGTCGGCGACCGCTCCGACGGCACCGCGGTATTGGTCACCGACCTCGCGCACGGTTGGATACCACCCGGCATCACCCTTCCGGCGGGCGTGCGGTTGTTGGAACCCGACCGACGCACCGGCAAAATCGCCGCGCTGGTCGGCGAGAATGAGCGCACGGTGACTTATGCCCCGGGAGATTCCCTTGGCCGGCTGGATGACTTCGCCGAGACGAAGGCCTCGGCGGAGCCGCGGGACCTGCCCGCCGCTGAAGACCTGGGATGGGAGTTAAGCCAGGCCACCCACTGGCGCGACGGATTGCCGCGGATGGTGTACACGTTGGCCAGGGCGGCCGCCGCGGGAACTGGCGTCGCCGAAGAGGAGATCGACTTGCTGCGGGTCCACCTCGACACCGCGCGTTATCAGCTGCTGACCCAGTTTCCGAACCTGAATCCAGCGCTTCTGCTCAACTGCCTGCTGTTGGCCGCCACCGAAGCGGCCGTTACCGGAGACTCCCTTTCAGCGAACTATCACCTGGCCTGGTTCCAGAAGCTCAGTGGGCCAACGGACGACCTCTAGTCCGCTAACCCGCGCTCATCGACCGGGGCCCGGGGGGCCCGCAAACGCTTGAGCGATCTGCAGCCAGCGCTGCGCATCCGGACCGTGTGCTGCGACGTCGAGAGCGCTTAGCGGGCGCCGCTGGGTTACCAGGAAACAGAAGTCCTGGGCGGAGCCGGTGACTCGCTGCGCGGCGTCCGGCGGTCCCCAGGTCCAGGTGTCGCCGCCGGGCCCGCGCAGCTCGACCAGGAACGGTTCCGCCGGCGGGGCCAGACCGTTGATGGCGAAGGCGTAATCGCGGGTCCGCACCCCGATGTGCGCGATCGACCTGAGTCGCTCGGTGGCGGGCCGTTTGACGCCAAGCGCATCGGCGACGTCAAGTCCATGCGCCCATGTCTCCATCAACCGGGCGGTGGCCATCGACGTCGCGCTCATCGGTGGCCCGAACCACGGCAGTTTGCGGCCGTCGGGCACCGTCAGCAGCGTCTCGTGCAGCCGCCGGCGGGTCACGCGCCAGTCGGTGAGCAGCTCGGCCGGCGCCAGGGCCGCCTGTTCGTCGGCACCCGCGTCGACGAAGCCAATCGGGTCGGCTTGAGCGGCCTCCAGCAAAGCAGCAAACCCAGCGTCGTCGGTGACCGCGGTCAGGGCCACCCGGTCGGTCCACAACAGATGCCCGATCTGGTGGGCGATGGTCCAGCCGGCCGCGGGCGTCGGCTCGGCCCAGCGGTGCGCCGGCAGCGGGGCGACCAGCGCGTCGAGGTCGTCGCTTTCGGCACTCAGGTCGGCGACGATCGGTCCAGGACCGGCCATCATCGCCTCCGGCATCCCGTCGGGGAAATCACGTAAGTACCTTAGCGATTGTTCACCGGCTGGCCGCGCCTGCCGAGGATGCTGTGCGTGGCGAGCCCGATTAGGTAGAGCACCGACCCGAACAGCACGAACATCGGCGCGCGCCCGTCATCAGGAATGAAAGCCGCGGCGACCGTGATCGAGACGATGAAGGCGACCCAGAACAGGGCATCCTGGACGGCGAACACGTGTCCGCGAAGAGCGTCGTCGACGTCCATCTGGATCGCCGAGTCGGCGCACAGCTTGACCATTTGACCGGCCACCCCGAGCAAAAAGCCGCACACCACCATCACCGGAAGCCGCAGGCCGGCGCCGGGGATCTGGATGATCGCGGCCACGGTCAACGCCCCATTCGCGGTGGCGTAGCGCCCCCACCGGCGCACCATGGACGGCGTCAACACGTTGGCCAGGAAACCTCCGAGACCGGCAGCGGCGAAGAACAGCAACGCGATACCCAAACCCCCGGCGGCCGGTACGGGCAGGTGATGGACGAGCACCAGCATGACCAGCGAATTGACCCCGACCACCATCCGATGCGCGGCCAAGCCGGACAAGGTGGCGGCCACCGTTGGGCGCTGCGCTACCGTGCGCGCGCCGTGCAGCCAGCCGGTGATCACCGCATATACGGCGGATCCGTGGATCGCCCGCCGGGTGTCGTCCGGGCCCAGGACGCGGGAGCCGAATCGGAACGACAGCAGCAACGCGATCGATATCGGAATGATCGTGATGAAGACGATCACCGAGGCGCCCCCATCGCCGGCGCCGACGAAGAAACGAGGTACGAGCATGAAGTTGGCCCCCAGGAAGGCCGCGATGGCGCCGGACGCGATGGCTACCGAGTTCATCGTCACCACCTGTTCGCGCGGCACCACGTGGGGCAGGGACGCCGACAGCCCGGACACGACAAACCTCGCTAGGCCGTTGGCCAACAGCGCTCCGATCAGCAGCGGCACGTCGCCGGCGCCGACAGCCAGGATGGTGCCGATCGCGGCGATCAGAATCAGGCGGCCCACGGTGGCGCCGACGAGCACCAGCCGCCGATCCCAACGGTCCATCAACGCCCCCGCGAACGGTCCCAGCAGCGAGTAGGGCAAGAACAGCACCGCAAACGCGCGCGCGATCGCCATGGGGTCCGCTGCTCGATCCGGGTTGAACAGCAGCGCTCCGGCCAGCGTCGCCTGAAAGAGACCGTCACCGAACTGACTCGCCATGCGCACCTGCAGCAGTCGCCAGAAATCGGGCAAACTGCGCACCGACCGCCACAAGTCGGCGGGTGCGCGTGAGTGCATCCGGGATTGAATCACACAACCGACTTCCGCGAGGGGGCTTGGCAGGATCGCCGCGGTCGACGCCGCTGCACCAACATTACAAATATTCGGCGGCCGCGCTCGATTCTCCCGGACGGCGAGGCGGAGGTGCGATGATGTTCTGGTGCCGCCACCGGAGGATCCAGAGGACTATGTCGCACCCGCTGCACAGCGGGTGCGTGCGGGTACATTGCTGCTCGCCAACACGGATCTCCTCGAACCGACGTTTCGGCGCAGCGTGATCTACATCGTGGAGCACAACGATGGCGGCACCTTGGGCGTGGTGCTCAACCGGGCCAGCGAGACCGCGGTGTACAACGTGTTGCCCCAGTGGGCCAAATTGGCGGCCAAGCCCAAGACCATGTTCATCGGCGGGCCGGTCAAGCGCGACGCGGCCCTGTGTTTGGCGACCTTGCGGGTCGGCGCCGATTCGGAAAGCGCGCCCGGCTTGCGGCACGTGGCCGGCCGGATCGCGATGGTCGATCTGGACGCCGAGCCCGACCTGATCGCGCCGCTGGTCGAGGGGGTGCGAATCTTCGCCGGATACTCGGGCTGGACCATCGGTCAGCTTGAAGGCGAGATTGAGCGCGACGACTGGATTGTGTTGTCGGCGTTGCCATCCGACGTTATGGTCGGGCCGAGAGCCGACCTGTGGGGGCAGATCCTACGACGGCAGCCGCTACCGCTTTCATTGCTCGCTACCCACCCAATCGACGTCAGCCGGAACTAGGGCTCCCTCCGCACCTTCCGGGTCGGGACCGCCGGCACCGAGGCCTCTCGGGGCTCAGTGGCAGGACTGCGTGCAGACGGCGCAGTTGCCGGCGCAGCTCGGCGCCGCCGCACCCTGGCGTAGCGCGAAACGCGCGCTCTGCCAGGAGCCGGTGGCCAGCGTCCCCAGGGCGCCGGCGACGCAGACGATCAGCACCACCAACGCGGTGTGCGCGGAGGCGGCCAGCGCCACCACGCCGCCTGCGGTCAGCATCACCGCGGCCGCCAACTGGGTCGGCGCCATGGCGCGCAGGGCCACCTGAGTGGTGTCAATTGCCTGTTTGGGGGCCTGGTTGTGGGATAGCGACCAGGTCCCGAACCCGGCCGAAGCCACCGCCGCACACACGCACAGCACCCCCGCGATCAACATGGGCCTCACAATACGAGGCGGGCCGCGGATGCGCTCGCCCGGCTCTACCGCGCGTATCCGCGCTGGATCAGTGGCCTTGCAGGAACGTGAAGTTCGGCAGCGGCGGCAGGCCTGGCACCAGGGTCAATAGGTTGGGCGTGGGGCGCGACGCGGTCGCCTGGTTGGGCACGGATGTCTGCGCGGGAAGCCCGACCGGCGCCGCCCCGGGCGCTTGTGTGGGAAGCCCGACCGGCGCCGGCCCGGGTGTCTGCGCGGGAAGCCCGACCGGCGCCGGCGCTTGGGTGGGCGCCGCGGCCGCAGACCCGGGCGCGGTCACCCGGAATCCGTTGACGATCGCGTCGGTGGCCGGTGCGTCTCCGACCGCCACCGCGCGGTCGGTGCTCACCGCAAGAGACACCAGGTACTTGTCACGCCCGGACGTGGCAATGACATTGCGCCGCGATGTGTTGACCGTCACGTCGCCGTCACGGTACGTGCCCTCGATGATCGACGACGGAAAGCCGCCGAAGTCAGCCATTGAGGCATTGGTGGTCTGCCAGGCGAGCAGCTTCTGGCTGTCGACGTAGCCGTGCGTAATCGTTTCCTGGGGATCCAAATTGCCGACCAGCTTGTACACCACCACCTGCGCATTCGATGTGTAAACGCTGTTGCCCTGCCGGTCGGCGATCACCGCGAACGCGTCCGGCACGTTGGGATCGGGCACCTGGGTCCAGCGGGTGGGCACCGGCAGCGTGATGTCGAGCGCCTTGAGGTCCTGGGGCTTTTGCGGCTCGAGCTTGACGCCCTTCGACTGCAGATATTCACGGATCGTGCCGGAGAGCGCGGGGGTCACCGTCGCAGGCGTTGGTCCCGCTGGAGCGACCGCCGCGGGCGCCGGCGCCGCGGGCGCCGTAGCGGGGTTCGGCGGCGCAAACGGATTTGCCGCCGGCGGCGCGGCGAGCAACCTGTTGTTGGGGACCTGCCCCGGAGCGGCCATGACGTTCTGCGGCGCCGCCGCCTGCGCGGGCACTGCCGGCACGGCGGGCACGGGTTGGGGCGCTGGCTGCAAAGGATCGGCCGACGCGGTGGCGCCCGCGAAGACCGTGACACCGATCGCGCCGACGGCCAGGCCCCCCGCGAGTACCCGCAACGTACGGGCGATCTCAATCATCTGCGTCGGTCCTTCCCCATGGCCCGGGCCTCCGCGCCCGTCACTAAAGGCTGACTGTAACCAGTGGTCAAACGTGGTGAACAGGCTCGAAATAGAGCTGGGATGAAGCTCTGACCGGCGCGCAACGCAACCGAGACCAAGCCGTGGCCGGCGGGCCCGCCGAGGCGTCCCTTATACCCTGTTCACGTGACCGAATCCCCGACCGCCGCGCCCGGGAGCAACTCTGGTGCCGCCGCGCCGGACTCCGATGCGCCGCCGTACCGCTACACCGCGGCGCTCGCGGGTCGCATCGAAAGCACCTGGCAGGACAACTGGGCCAGGCTCGGGACGTTCAACGTACCCAACCCCGTCGGTGACCTGGCCCCGACAAACGGAACCTCGGTGCCCGACGACAAGTTGTTCGTGCAGGACATGTTCCCCTATCCCTCGGGTGATGGGCTGCACGTCGGCCACCCATTGGGCTACATCGCCACCGACGTCTACGCCCGCTACTTCCGGATGACGGGCCATAATGTGCTGCACGCGTTGGGGTTCGACTCCTTCGGGCTGCCCGCCGAACAGTACGCCGTGCAAACCGGCACCCACCCGCGCACCAGGACCGAGGCCAACGTCGTGAACTTCCGGCGGCAACTGGGCCGGCTGGGTCTGGGCCACGACAGCCGGCGCAGCTTCTCAACCACCGATGTCGAGTTCTATAAGTGGACCCAGTGGATCTTCCTGCAGATCTATGGCGCCTGGTTCGACACCGCTGCCAACAAGGCCCGTCCGATCGCCGAGCTGATCGCCGAATTCGACTCCGGTGCGCGCCGTCTCGACGACGCACGGGACTGGGCCAAGCTATCGGTGGGGGACCGGGCCGACGTGGTCGACAGCTACCGACTGGTCTACCGGGCCGACTCGATGGTGAACTGGTGTCCAGGGCTCGGCACCGTGCTGGCCAACGAAGAGGTCACCGCCGACGGCCGCAGCGACCGCGGAAATTTCCCGGTATTCCGGAAACGATTGCGGCAGTGGATGATGCGTATCACCGCCTATGCCGACCGCCTCATCGACGACCTAGACGAGCTGGACTGGCCCGAGCAAATAAAAACCATGCAGCGCAACTGGATCGGCCGGTCCACAGGGGCGATGGCGCTGTTCTCGGCGACGATTCTCAATGGCGCCCGGGCTGGCTCGGAGATCGACATCGAGGTGTTCACCACCCGGCCGGACACTCTGTTCGGCGCCACGTATCTGGTGCTGGCGCCCGAGCACGACCTGGTCGACGACCTGGTCGCCGCCGCTTGGCCAGACGCCGTTGACTCGCGTTGGACGTACGGCGCCGCCACACCGGACGAGGCCGTCGCCGCCTATCGCCGCGCGATTGCCGCGAAGTCGGACCTCGAGCGCCAGGAAAGCAAGGAGAAGACCGGCGTCTTCCTGGGCAGCTACGCGACCAATCCCGCCAACGGTAAACCGGTGCCGATCTTCATCGCCGACTACGTGCTGGCCGGGTACGGCACCGGGGCGATCATGGCGGTTCCGGGCCATGACCAACGTGACTGGGACTTCGCCCATGAGTTTGGCCTTCCGATCGTGGAAGTCATTGCCGGCGGCGATATTTCAGAGGCAGCACACGTGGGCGACGGCGTGCTCGTTAACTCCGGCTATTTCGACGGTATGGATGTGGCGGCGGCCAAGGAGACCATCACCGCGCGTTTGGAGGCCGAGGGCCGTGGCCGGGCGCGCATCGAATTCAAGTTGCGCGACTGGCTTTTCGCTCGGCAGCGCTATTGGGGGGAGCCTTTCCCGATCGTCTACGACGGCGACGGACGCCCGCACGCGCTCGACGAGGCCGCGCTTCCGATCGAGCTGCCCGATGTGCCGGACTATTCGCCGGTGCTGTTCGACCCGAACAACGCCGACAGCGAGCCGTCGCCGCCACTGGCCAAGGCGACCGAATGGGTGCATGTCGAGCTGGATCTGGGCGACGGTTTGCAGCCTTACACCCGCGACACCAACGTGATGCCGCAGTGGGCCGGCAGCTCCTGGTACGAACTGCGTTACACCGATCCGCATAACTCGGAGCGGTTCTGCGCCAAGGAAAACGAAGCCTACTGGATGGGCCCGCGCCCAGCCGAGCACGGCCCGGACGATCCCGGCGGCGTCGACCTCTACGTCGGAGGCGCCGAACACGCGGTGCTGCACCTGTTATATGTGCGGTTTTGGCACAAGGTCTTGTACGACCTCGGTCACGTCAGCTCCGCAGAGCCCTACCGCAGGCTGGTCAACCAGGGCTACATTCAAGCCTTCGCGTACACTGACGCCCGCGGGTCGTATGTACCGGCGAATGAGGTAATCGAACGTGGCGACCGGTTTGTTTATCCGGGGCCCGACGGTGAGGTCGAAGTCTTTCAGGAATT
>Ga0182040_10001431_pt1 | contig 11039 bp, 10 predicted proteins | sample flu12Cox44000176_FD_125973 | JGI IMG/M metagenome (GOLD analysis project Ga0182040, IMG submission 125973) | Lab enrichment of tropical soil microbial communities from Luquillo Experimental Forest, Puerto Rico - flux8day.12C.oxic.44.000.176 | ecosystem: Environmental > Terrestrial > Soil >... | reverse complement strand
CACTGCGTCTCCGCCAGATTTTCCCGTTCCGAATCACGACATCCCATCGCTGCCGGCAAATTAATCCGCTGCGTGTCCCAGCGGCCCGGCAGGGGCGGGCATCTTCGATCGCGCGGCCCCTTACTCCACTTGACGAAGGTATGGAAACCAAATTCCTCTCCAGGTTGAGCCACAGGACTTCCCCTAATTAATTGAAAATCAACAGGTATTTGTCCTATTTTGGGACAGGTAAAATGGTCGTTTCAGGCCGTTCACGACTGCGTGTTTTTTACGCAACACTCGTCCGAAAAGCGCCGTCAGGGCCTGTGGGAAGGGCGCTTCTTCATTGCTTAGGGGAGACCTTCCGCTAATGTGACAACGCGACGGAGGGGGGCGTCCCCCTGTAGCGCTGTCCGGGCTGCAGCTTGCACCAAGTGGTGTGAAAGGTTTCTCGGGCCAGCGGGGAGCAAGGGGAAGTTCCAACGGGTGCTGTCGCACTGGGCGGATCGGAACCCTCTCGAGAGAAACTTTTTTGGAGGTTCAAGATGAAGATGGTGAAAAGTCTTCTCCTTGGCTCAGCAGCGGGGCTCGTTGCAGTGGCTGGGGCGCAGGCAGCCGATCTTCCCGTCAAGGCCAAGCCGGTCGAGTACGTGAAGATTTGCAACCTGTACGGTGTGGGATTTTATTACATCCCCGGCACTGACATGTGCATTAAGATCGGCGGCTATGTCCGCTTTGAAACGTCATGGAACACGAACGGCTCATCGACCAGGACGCAGGGTGCCGACTTAAACAACCGCTTCTCAAACGAACTTTGGTATCGTGTGCGCGGCTACATCACAGCTGACGCCCGCAACCAGACCGAATACGGGACGGTGCGCGGCTATATCGCGGTTGGTATCCTCACCGATACAGCCTTTGATCCGCCACAGACCTTCAACGCCAACCGCGCCTTCATTCAATGGGCGGGCTTCACCTTCGGTCGCGCACAGTCGTTCTTTGACTTCTTCTCGCAAGCGGCGGTCGGATACTTGGGCTTCACGCCGAACTCTGACACCGGCGACGGCGGTTGGGACGTGGTTGGCTATACGGCGCAGTTTGGCAACGGCTTCTCGGCCACAATCTCCGCCGAAGATCGGCGTGTGACGCAGATCATCGGTGCGGGCATCACGCCTGGTGTTCCTACCACAGGAGCCTTCCTTAACATTCCAGGTCTAAGCGTCGCCCCGAACGTGGGCTCCATCAATGGTGCTGGCGGTAATGGTGCCGGCCCTGCCGCAATCAACACGGGCCTGGGCTATGGCGGCTGGCAGGCTCCCGACATCGTCGGCAATCTGCGCGTTGACCAGGCTTGGGGCTCTGCCCAGATCGGTGCTGCTGCGCATCTGGTGAATGGACAATACTACCTCAGCAACCCGACAGGCCTGGTTCTCCCGGAAGGCTCTGGTCACCCCGGTGACAAATGGGGCTGGGCAGCCATGGCTGGCTGGCGGTGGAACACGCCGTGGCTCCTAAATTGGCTTGGCAGTGGCGCGGGCGACTACTTCCAAGTGCAGGGCATCTACACCCAAGGTGCGCCGCGCTACATCATGCAGAACCCATCGAACAACAACTGGTGGATACAGAATGGCAATACCGCTGCCCTCGGCATCGTCGCTGACGGCGTCTATGGTGGTGCCAACTTTAACGGCAATGGCGTCTTGCAAACCTCAGCCACCGGCATCAACTTGACCACGGCGTGGGGCCTCAACGCATCCTACGAGCACTTCTGGACCCCGGCGTGGAGGACTTCGCTCTACGGCGGCTGGACGTCGGTGGGCTATAGCAGCCAAGCCAATGCCATCCTTTGCTCGCTGGAAGGCTCTGGCACCGGCTTCGGTAATTTTGCCGTTGCGCAACCGGGCTGCAACAACAACTGGACCAGCTGGTGGATTGGCTCCCGCACTCAGTGGAACGTGACGAAGGACTTCTACATGGGTCTTGACGTCGCTTATCTGAGAGTCGATGGCATGACCACGACCTCTGGTCAGGTCTTGGGCACTAATATCACCCCGAGCAATGCTACAAATTCTACGATCTTCCTAAAGAACGTCGGCGACGAGAACATCTGGATGGCTCGCTTCCGCGTGCATCGGGACTTCTATCCGTGATCAGTTGATCGTGAACCTCTGAACGAAAGCCCTCGGCGGGAAACTGCCGGGGGTTTTTCGTTTCTCAGCAGCCGTAGCACTAGAGCAGAACGTGTTGGCAAAACGGCAGACGACCGCGCCAAGTCGCATCAGCGTTCGGTACTATCTTTGGTCAGCGGAAGGACCGCAGAGAATAACAGAGCTGCTGCATCGCCAATTGTTTGAGCGCGTTGTCGCCATGCCGCAATTTGCAGGTACAAAGCAGAGAGTATTGGAAGTCTTTTGTTCAGCGCCTTGCGGCGTCATCGAGGGTTTGCCGCAAGAGGGAGACAGTATCCGAGGTCGAACGACACAGGCTGTTTGGCCATGATCACCTTCCGCACGTTGTTGAGCGATGGAAACTTTGAGCGCGTCGTGTGACGAGAGCTTGGCCACTGGACACGGAAGTGAAACGATACCGTTTTCTTTGCGTTGGCATTTCATGCGCGCAAGGGCGATTCTAATGAGCTGACTGATGTCCGCTATTGGGGTAAAACGGACATCGCCTATTGCAGTGCGGATGTCCGCTCCCAGAACGGCCACATGTTGTTTAATCCGGGAATCTACCGCGACACATAGATATGATCAGGGGGCATTCTCATTCGATGGCGTTCATACATTGCTTCATATGCAGTTTCGATGTGTCGGGTGAATAGTTGAGTATCGAACAAAGGTGTTGAAAGGCGATTGTTGGCAAGTTTCATCTTAATCGCCGCTAATTTTTCTGGGTTAATGGCTAGTTCAATGGCTAGTTCTTCGTATTGACGTGCCGTTGTTGCTATTAGTTCATCTAGGCCAATCGCATTCAGCAAACTCGCCGCGACTCGCCCCGCAAATGTTTCGCCAATTTGCGTTAATACGGGTAATCCGGCCCAGAGTGCGTCACTTGTTGTGGTATGCGCGTTATATGGGAGTGTATCGAGAGATAGATCTGCCAATCGATGACGCGCAAGATGATCGGGCGCAGGTAGTTTTTTCGCAAAAACAAGCCGGTCGGGATCGACGCCTCTCGCCTTGGCCTCCATTCTTAAATTGCAAGTCGCCGGTTCACTGATTTCCAAGAGCCACAGCACACTTCCTTTGACGTTTTTCAAAATCCCCATCCAGCAATCGAATATCTCGGGTAAGATTTTGAAGCTGTTGTTGAAACAACAAAAAACAAAACCATCATGTGGCAGGCCCAGTTCTTCTCGGGAAAACGCTTTTTCTGAAATTGCACGTTCTCGATCGTTGACCTGGTAGCTATTGGGTAAATAGACGATTTTTTCACTATAGTCCTGTTGGTGCAACGAGGGAATGAGTGTCTGATCCGCAATGATGTAATCGATATAATCGCCGCCCATCGTTCCCGGATAACCTAGATAGTTGACCTGAATCGGTGCGGGACGGTGCGCAAAAATGCTAGTGCGAGCATCCTGAGTGAATCCTTTAAGATCAACGAGGATATCAATTTCGTTTTGTCTTATTTGATGGGCGATTTCTTCGTCGCTCAACAATCTGACATCCGAAAAGCTGTCGAAAGCTTTGGTCAAACGTACACGTATTTTGGAACTATCATCAGGCCCGATTGATATCGCAACGGTTTTGAATTTTGCTTTATCATGGCACTCAAACAATCCCGCGATAAGGTCTGATGTTGCATGTTGTTGAAAATCGGCTGAGACATAGCCAATGCGAATCTTGTCGTGTTTGTAAATCTCGCCATTCCAAATCGGTTTCGATACTGTCGGATATTTCTCGTTAATCCATAATTTTGCACATTTAAGTTGATCTTCACGCGAAGTTGAAATTGCAATAAAAGCAAATGGATTCGTGTTTGTCTTATCGTTTCTTATCGACGAGATTAGGTGTTGGCATTCAGTGGTGAAATTACTCCAATCGCAGAGATGCATTTTGCAATGAAGGCGCTCGCCTTCGAGCTCGGTCAAATTAGGCTTGAGCGCCAGCGCTTTGTCGTAGGCGGCAAATGCTTCTCTATGTTGCTTGAGCTCAATGAAAACATTACCGCGACCAAGCCACGCTTCGGCTAAATCGGGCTTGAGTTCCAGGGCTTTGTCGTAGGCGGCAAAGGCGTCATTGTATCGCTTGAGTTCAGTGAAAACATTGCCGCGTCCAAGCCACGTTTCGGCTAAATCGGGCTTGAGTGCCAGCGCTTTGTCGTAGGCGGCAAAGGCGTCATTGTATCGCTTGAGCTGAGTGAAAACATTGCCGCGTCCAAGCCACGCCCCAGCCAAATCGCCGTTGAGCGTCAACGCTTTGTCATAGGCGGCAAAGGCGTCATTGTATCGCTTGAGTTCAGTGAAAACATTGCCGCGCCCAAGCAACGCTTCGAGTGAATCCGGCCTAAGGGCCAATGCGCGATCAAAACTTGCAATTGCTTCATTGTACTTTTGCGTTTTGCTGAGACAAGAACCAAGATTGCAATGCGCTTCGACAATCGTCGGATCGATTGAAATTATCTTTTGGCAAGTCTTGAGTGCTTCGTCGTAGTGCTGTTGATCTTTTTGACAGGTCGATAATGTTAAATACGCATCGATATTGTTGTGATCTATTTCGAGAACTTTTTGCGCCGTCAGAGCAGCGTGATCTGTTTTTCCTTGCTCATATTGTGCAATTGCTAAGTTATTAAGTGTAGGGACACTCCGCGGGGCAAGATTCAACGTTTCAATGAAGATTTGTTCTGCATACGAAAAGTCTCGTTTTTCCAAGGACTTTAATGCCTTGATGAATAGATCTCTAGCTCGATCTTTATCGTTCATTATGTCCAATCCTATGCAAATCACACGGCTACGCGAATATTATTATTACATTCGTCAGAGGCCTTTTGCCTGTTCACGCGAGCCGTGGCGAATAGCTCAATCCACTGGCCCTAAAGAGCACGTGAGGTCGCAGATTCAAATCCTGTTCCGACATCAGAAATAACGTCGGTAACCGTTACGTGTCGGTTTGATATTGCCTCGTGGCCCGGGGTCTTTAGTGCTTCTTCCGGTGTCCGCGACGGTCATCGGGCTGATAGGCAAAGCACCGATTGACATTGCAGAACCCACGATTAACCCGCAAGCACGTTCGGCCGGCATTGTTCAAATGAGCTGTATCGACAGTCCCAATACACATTATCTTCGCCAATTGTAATTACTGCCCACCAGGGAGCTTGTGCTTTTGCGGGGTGTAACCGTACGGTCCGTCCGTATTTGCGGTTGCCGGACCTATGACGTACCGACGCGTGGCATTTTGGTTCAGGCCGGCCACGCGGGAATCGTTGCGGTAGCTGCGGCGCAGGCAACCGATCTTTCCGTAACGGTCAAGCCGCTCGCAGCCCCACATCCAAAGGTTCCGCTGCTCGCGGACGGCTCCGCTCAACTTTCCAGCGCGGGAGACATGTAATCAGCTTTTTTCTTCCATACCAGTTTCACTAATTCCGCACAGACATCATCGATAACTGTTGACCATTCACCTCTGGTTGTCTGCCTGAACAAGCGTGCTGTCGGGTACCATGGCGAGTCACTGCGGTCCAACAGCCATCGCCAATCAGGGTTAAACGGCAACAGCACCCAAGCTGTTTTACCCAAGGCGCCGGCAAGGTGAACGATGGATGTGTCGCAGGAAATCACCAAATCCAACGACATCATAATCGCCGCCGTATCTTGAAAATCATTTATTTCTGGATCCAGTCTCGCTATTTGGGAATTGATATCCAACATTTGTTTCTCGCCGTGACGAAAATCTTTCTGAAGGCTAAAATATCTTGTGCCTTTAACGCCGAGAATCGGCAGAAGGTTTTTCAAAGGAATCGAGCGATCAAGATCCTGAACATGATTCGGATTGCCTGCCCACGCGATCCCAACTTTTATGTCCGTTCCCCTTAATTTGGCACGCCACTTCTTGATTGCATTTTCCGACACTGTCAGATATGGAACTTTAGCCGGGATTGTCTGCAACGTCGTCTTGAACGCTAAAGGCAAGCTCATAATTGGACAATGCACATCGAATGGCGGAATGGGTTCTCCTTTAGCAACGAGCTGGGAAATGCCATCGAGATTTTCGAGCAATGACTTTAACGACGGCTGCACTTCGGCAATAACCCTTGCTCCTAGGGAGGCGAGTATTGGTGCATAGCGGCAAGCCATCAATGTATCGCCCAACCCTTGCTCTGCATGAATTAGGATAGTTCTGTTTTCTATATCGCTGTCACCTAACCATAAAGGTTGCGAGAAATTGCGCTCCCAACCCCGCATCCGTTTGGTACCCCATCGATATTCATATTTTTCCCAGCCATGTTCTGTATCGCCCAAAGCCAATCTGGTCAGTCCTACATTGCAATGCGCTTCCGCTAAATTCGGGTTGAGTGCAATTGCCTTGTCGTAGGCAGTAAAGGCGTCGTCATAGCGCTTGAGATCTTTAAAGACATTGCCGCGACCAAGCCATGCTGCCGCCAAATCAGGCTTGAGTGCGAGTGCCTTGTCGTAAGCCGCGAAGGCTTCGTTGGAGCGCTTGAGATCGGCAAACACATTTCCGCGTCCGAGCCATGCTTCCGCTAAATCAGGCTTGAGATCGAGTGCCTCATCGTAAGCCGCGAAGGCTTCATCATGGCGCTTGAGATCGGCAAAGATATTGCCACGACCAAGCAATGCTTCGGTTAAATTAGGCCTTAGTGCAAGTGCTTTGTCGTAAGCGGCGAGGGCTTCATCGTAGCGCCTGAGATCGTTAAAGGCGCTGCCAAAACCAACGAATGCTTCCGCTAACTCAGGCTTGAGCGCGAGAGCCTTATCGTAATCGGCGAAAGCTTCCTCGTATCGTCCGAGATAGTTGAAGACATTTCCATGACCAAGCCATGCTGCCGCCATCTCGGGCTTGAGCGCCAGGGCCTTATCGTATGCAATAAGCGATTCATCATAGCGCTTAAGATCACTGAGGACATTACCGCGACCAAGCAATGCTTCCGCTAGATCAGGTTTTAGCGCAAGTGCGTTGTCGTACGCAGCGAAAGCTTCGTCATATCGTTTGAGATCGCTACACGCATCGCCACGGGCAAGCGACGCTTCCGCTAAATTAGATTTGAGGTCGAGTGCCTTGTCATAGGCAGCAAACGCTTCTTCATAGCGCCTGAGATCTTTATAGACATTGCCACGGCCAAGCCATGCTTCCGCTAGCTCAGGCTTGAGTGTGAGTGCCTCGTTGTAAGCAGCAAGGCCTTCGCTGTAGCGCTTTAGGCCGGCAAAGACGTTGGCGCGACCGAGCCAAACTTCCGCGAAATCAGGTTTGAGTGCGAGTGCCTGGTCAAAAGCAACAAACGCTTCGTCATATTCCCTAAGACCAGCAAAGGCATTGCCGCGACCGAGCCACGCTTCCGCTAACTCAGGCTTGAGTCTGAGCGCTTCATCATATGCAGCAAGGCCTTCGCTGTAGCGTCTTAGGCCTATAAAGGCATTGGCGCGACCGAGCCAAACTTCGCCGGTATCAGCTTTGAGCGCGAGGGCCCTGTCGTACGCAGCAAGCGCATCTTCATAGCGCTTGAGATTGGTAAGAACATTGCCACGACCAAGCCAAGCGTCGACATAGGATGGATCGATTTTGATGGCGCAGTCATATTCATTGAGTGCTGCATGATGATCATTTTTCTTGAAAAAGACGTTCCCTCGATTGTACCAAACCATGGGAATTTTGGGAGCGATGCCTGCTGCTTTATTGAGACTTGCTAGAGCTTCATCGAATCGACCAATCTCTTTAAGCGCAGAACCGCGGTCGCAGTGAGCGGGAAAAAAGTTTGGAAAGAGCACTAGAGCTTTGTCAAATTGTGTTATAGCGGCGGTATACTTCTTTTGTTTCGCAAGCAATATTCCATAATTATGTAAGCAGGGTGGGAAATTCGGGTCCAAGGATATCGTTTGCCGAAATAACCGTTCGCTCTCATCATATTGACCGTTTTGAGAACAGATGACGGCCAACATATGCAGAGCGTCGAAATCTTTTGGAGTCTGCGCGAGTATTCCTCGACAGATGGCTTCGGCCTCTTTCCAGTTCCCCCTTTTTATTGCTTGCGACGCTTGATCAAACGACGACATGCTGTTCGTTTACTTTCATTTTTGTTTCTTCACTTATCGTGCCTCGTATTTTAGCCGATCAACTCTATTGGCTTTCTCTTTATCGTCGTTACCGTCACACTGCAACGTCGTTTCCCACTAGCCTCACGGAACAATTTACTGCACCGATGGCTTGCGTCGCTCGGCAGCCGGCATATGTTTTTTCCTATTCTAATCTACGCGATAAGCTTGCCCCCACTGTGCTCGATGACTTCACCAAGCAAGCAGACTTCGCAAATGCTGCTCCATTTGGTCCAGGGCCTCGGGAGGAAAGACTCGATTGCGATCGACGTTTGGAGCGAGACGGCGCATTTCCGCCAACTCAGCTAATCCGCGTTTGGCATATTCGTGGCTTTCTGAGCGCCTGCTGACCATTCCGTAAGCAGCCGAAATCCCCGCGTACGCGACGACCTGATTTTTCGCCAAAGCGATGGCAGGTTCAAAAGCATTCATCACTAATTGGTAAGCCTTTTCAGCACCATCTGCATCGTTCAATTCCAACCCCCTCGCCAGCAAGCCGATTGCCCGATTCCCCGTTAGGCAAAGGATGTGTGAAACTTGAGCGCGGATGATAGCTGGTACTGTAGACTGGCGACCAAGCGACTCGTAGCTAGGCACCAAATTCTGTTCCATGGAGGTTAGGACGAATGCGTCAAGCATGGCGTTATCGGGAATCCCATCAAGAATTGAATCAATGACCGAGGCCGGTACTCGATCCCAATGTGGCGTTTGCGCAAACCATTCTTGTCGTTCTTCACGCGTAGTGTTCGTATGAAAAGGCTTCATGTTTCTGATACCATGGGCAAATGACGCCTCCGGCGTAGCTTGGGAAAATAATGGTCCCTTCGCAACTCCCAGTCGGACATACTCAAGCACCTAGTCCAGCTAATATATGTTTGAAACTTGCGCTCTATTCCACGTGTGAGATGCCAGCAATCGTCCGCAGCGAACACGATCTCGCGTGGTACTCGTTAGCTCTTCGAGGACGTCTTCTTCGATATTTGGTCAAACACGTCTAGGTCGGCCATGCGTTTGATTGGCCGACGCAACCAATTTGGTTCTTCGATGCGTAACGTCGCGCGGAGAATATTAAGGACTTACCAGCATGAGCATAGAGAAGTTACTATAACGCCCTTGATTTTTGATGTCCGCGCGGCTGTAGCTTTTATGTCCTTCAATCTACAGACGGCAAAGGCCCAGGTCCTGGTGGGCCGTAATCATGAGGGATTTGTATTGGGATTGGCAGTAGCGCTCAATTGAAGAGTGTCAACTGTGCGTGTTGGCAAGATAGATATTCGCCAGTTCATTGCAATTCTTCGAGCGAGAGCGTATACGCACCTCGCGACGGCTCGATAATGCATCAAATGCAAAAAAATCCTGGTTATTTGCCTGCACCTGGAGCTGGAGCATCTGCGCGGAGTTTTTGACCAATCTGATGTTCGGGGCCACTTTTTACTGGCCCCCTGCGGCCGCAGCGATCATCCCAACACGATCGTAACATGGGTGGTTGCCTCTACAGTTGTGGTGAAGCAACTACCAACAGATGGAGAGCGGCCACGAATATAATGGAATAGCGACAACCTCCTTGGTGTCTTACTAAGCACTGCATGGAGTTTGAAAGATGATGATACGCGCGATTTTGGTGGCTGCGGCTGGTCTTGCATCGGTAAACTTCTGCCCAAAACACGCGGAAGGCGCACAGGCTCCGTGGTGCGCGATGATCGAGATCGGCAAAGGAAGCGTGTATTGGGACTGCCAGTATCGCTCCTTCGAGGACTGCTACCGCAGAGGCAATATTTTGGCAGGCAACAGAGGCTTTTGCACTCCGAGCCCGTACTTCGCCGTTGGATCCGCGGAGCAAAGGCAGACCCGGAAAAACAGCGCTCGCCCGTACTAATCGGAGCACGTGGCGAACGCCAATATATCCCCTGCGGACACCAACGGCTTCTCGTCAGCTTGGCGAACGACCATTCGTTGCCATCGTACGTCCGACGCATTATACAGACGCCACCCTGGTTCCATCCGGTTTTCGACGATGCCCGCACGGATCTACAAACCGTCCAAGACTGCAATGCAGTCAGGCTTTGCCAATACCAAGGCCTGGGTGCTCGATTTTGAACCCGAAGCACCGCGGCAGGTCGAGCCGCTGATGGGCTGGACCTCGTCCGGCGACATGCGCCAGCAGCTGCGCCTGCACTTCGACAGCAAGGAAGCGGCGATTGCCTATTGCGAGCGCCGGGGGATCCCTTACCAGGTAACTGAGACCGTACCGTTGAAAAGACCCATCATGTCTTACGCGGACAATTTTTCCTTCAAGCGCCGTGACGCCTGGACTCATTGACCCCCGAATCCCCGGCCTAGGTCAGGCGTAGGAGCTAGGTGAGTTTTGGCTGCAGGAGATCAATAACGCCCGTAGTCTTCCGTTCGCTGACGGAGCAAAAAAACGCCGTTGGGTGCCAAGGATTGTCGTCAGGGTCGCGCAAATACCTGAAATCCGCGTGGGTGCGAGGAGGATCCAGACTGGTTTGCCCAATCCCCCCGCCAGAGGGATATGACGCAATCGACCGAAATTACGAGATCCAACTCCGCAATCAGGGCGGCTGTGTCGTTGAAATCGGCGAACATCTCAGCGTGCTTTACTACGGCCGGAGCAGCGTCCAGGACAGCTCGTACGGTCAAGTGACCCAATCGCACCATTCGGCGCCATTCGAACAGAGGCCAGCCTTCTTCGAATTGGCCGAGGTGGCTGTTTCCAAAGGCTATCGATATCGCCCAAAAAGGCCGGGCGCAGGTGGATACCTCCGCTTGTGCT
>Ga0182040_10001430_pt1 | contig 11047 bp, 7 predicted proteins | sample flu12Cox44000176_FD_125973 | JGI IMG/M metagenome (GOLD analysis project Ga0182040, IMG submission 125973) | Lab enrichment of tropical soil microbial communities from Luquillo Experimental Forest, Puerto Rico - flux8day.12C.oxic.44.000.176 | ecosystem: Environmental > Terrestrial > Soil >... | reverse complement strand
TGCGACGTCGGGCGCTGGATCTCATGGAAGAGGTCGGCCTGTCGCGCCAATGGGGAAACCGGCTGGCGCTCGAATTCAGCGGCGGGCAGCGGCAGCGCCTGGCCATCGCTCGCGCGTTGGCCGTTGAACCCAGAATTCTGGTCCTGGACGAAGCGCTCTCAGCCTTGGACCCTCCACTTCAGGTCCAAATCATGAACCTGTTGGTCGACCTGCAGGTGTTGCACGGCTTCAGCTACGTCCTCATTTCCCATGACCTGCATCTGGTCGAAAGGGCGGTCGACGAAGTTGCGGTCATGCACCAAGGCGCTATCGTCGAGCGAGGCAAGGTGCGCGAGGTCTTTGCAGCCCCTCGGCACACAGCCACACAGATGCTGCTGGAATCGTGTTGAGCCATGTTGAGATATTTCACAAGGCGACTTCTTCACGGGCTTTTTCTTGTGGTGGGCGTCTCAGTGTTGACATTTTTCCTCCTGCAGTTGGCGCCGGGCGACTTCTTCGCCGAGATGCGGCTCAATCCCCAGATGACGGCGGAATCGGTGGCTGCCGTGCGCCACCAATACGGGCTGGATCGGTCTGTGGCCACCCGTTACCTACTCTGGATCAATTCGGTGCGGAAGGGCGAGCTGGGGTTCTCTTTTGCCTATGACAGCCCTGTTGCGTGCCTGCTTTGGGCACGGGCGCGCAACACCCTGATCCTGACGCTGAGCGCGATGTTGCTCTCCTGGCTGATCGCCGTACCGGTTGGACTGGGGTGTGGCGCCAGGCCTGGGGGATGGAGTGATCGGCTCTGCCTCGGCGCCACCTCCTCACTGCTGGCTATTCCCGACCTGTTGCTGGCCCTCGGGCTCCTTTTTCTGGCGGTGCGAACGGGTTGGTTTCCCACCGGGGGCATGGTTTCGCCGGGATTCGACGATTTGAGTGGGTGGGGCAAGGTCAAAGACGTTGTTTCCCACTTCTGCCTGCCGGTTGCCACATTAGTGCTGGGGACGGTGCCGGTGCTGGTGAGGCACGTACGGGCCGGCGTGGTGGAAGTCCTGGCCTCGCCCTTCATTCGTGCTGCACGGGCACACGGCATTACGCGCCGCCGCCTACTCGCGCGCTATGCGCTTCGCGGCGCTGCTGCCCCCTTGATCTCCCTTCTGGGTCTTGGAATCACAACCTTGCTGAGCGGCTCGCTTTTGGTTGAAGTGGTTATGAGCTGGCCGGGTGTTGGTCCCCTGCTGTGGGAGGCGGTGCTGGCCCGCGACCTCTACGTCGTGGTTGGCGCGGTGATGTGCTCCACGCTTTTTCTGGTGGGCGGAAACATGGTCGCCGATGCGCTTCTGTTTGCGGTTGACCCGCGAATTCGAACGGAGTAGCGGATGACGATCCGGCGCAGAATCTACCTCGCACTTGGTTTTCTCGGCGCTCTTCACGCTTCCGTGCTGTTGGCTTCATTTTTCGCGCCGTATGACCCCGAGGTTCAGGACCGCGAACTGCCCTTCGCTCCGCCCACGCGCCTCCACTTCGTGGACGAGCGCGGCCGGTTTCATCTGCGGCCCTTCATTTACGCATGTGCTTCCAGTTCGATGCCTGTCGCAGCGTGCGTCGAGGATCTCACCCGGGCTTTTCCACTTCGCTTTTTTGTCCGTGAATCGTCGGCCGTCGAGAAGGCGAACCTGGCAAACCAAGGCGCCGAACTCGGGGCGAGCGAATCAAAGCGAAGGCACTGGCGACTGTTCGGAGTCGACCAGCCGGCGCGCATCTTCTTGCTAGGCAGCGACGGTTTGGGCCGCGATCAGTTTTCCCGGCTGCTCCACGGGGGCCAAGTCTCACTTCTTGCCGGGATGCTGGCGGCTGGTCTTGCCCTGGGGTTCGGCTTGGTGCTGGGTGCCGTGGCAGGCTTCTATGGTGGCTGGGTGGATGAGCTTATAATGCGGAGCGTTGAACTGTTTCTCGCCTTGCCCTGGCTCTATCTCCTGTTTGCGGTGCGCGCGTTCCTCCCCCTTCACCTCAGTGCTGTCCAGTCGTTCTTCTTGCTGATTGCGGTGATGGGAGTAGTAGGATGGGCGCGCCCGGCGCGTCTCGTCCGCGGTGTCGTTCTCAGCGCCCGGGAGCGCGACTACGTTGCCGCGGCGCGTGGCTTTGGAGCTTCTGACGTGTATCTGCTGCGCCGCCACGTTCTTCCCCAAGCCTTCGGGGTGGTGATGACCCAGGCGGGAATCCTGATACCACAATTCATCCTGGCGGAAGTGGCGCTCTCCTACCTTGGGCTGGGAGTGGCCGAGCCCGTACCCAGCCTGGGCAATCTTTTGGCTGAACTTCAGCAGTATCACGTCATGGCATCTTACTGGTGGATGTTCCTCCCAGGGGCAGCCTTGATCCCGGTTTTTGCGAGCTATTACGCTTTGGCGAACGCGCTTCAGGAGCGGGCAGGAGTTGTTCCGACTTAAACGCAGCGACGTGAGTCATTGCGCATGTTCGGCGTTGCGCGGGGTATAAGGGTACGGCTTCACAGGCTGCGGAAAAAGTGTTTGGCGCGCTGCGCAAGGGCGGGGCTTCAGCCCCGCCCTTCCGAGGCCCTGAACAGCGTTTTTTCGCGGCCTCTGGAGCCGTTCCCTGATACGGATTACGCACCAATTTACGGGCATCGGTTTATCTACGCTCTAGACAGTAGACCGTCCCCTTGTCTACTGCGACGGTCCACGGGGAAGGAGAAAAACGACGATGGACATCGAGAGACTCAAGCAGCTCGGGGTGCGGAAGCGGACCTATGCCCGTCTACGGTCCACGGTCTACCATCCGCCGTCTACCGTTTTTCATCCCGTCTACCGTCTACCGTCTTCAGTCTACGGTTCTCTACTGACGACTGCGTTCTGCTTGCTGCTTACCGCCACTGCATGGGGTTCGGGCCGGGCGGACGCCGGTACAGTGACGGCTTCCAAGACCGGTCGCCGCGGCGACACGACCGAAGAACTCCTGGTCAGCAACGGCCAAGTGGGCCGCTACGGCGGGAGGCTAGTGGTTACCCAGCGCAGCGAGCCGAAAACGCTGAATCCTATCGTGGCGGTGGATAGTGCCTCGCGGGAAGTCATCCAGAGGATGACAGGGGACTTGATCCACATCAACCGCGAGTCACAGCACACTGAGCCGGCCCTGGCCAAGTCGTGGAAGGTTTCGCACGACAGACTACGCTACACTCTGGACCTGCGTCGCGGTGTGCGCTTCTCAGACGGCCAACCCTTCGATGCGGACGACGTGCTCTTCAGTTTTGAAGTCTACCTGGACGAGAAGCTACACTCCCCACAACGCGACCTTCTGGTTGTGGGCGACGCACCGATCGCGGTCCGCAAGCTCGATACCCATACGGTCGAGTTCCGCCTCGCCAAGCCCTATGCTGCCGCCGAGCGGCTGTTCGACGGTGTGGCGATGTTGCCGCGCCACTCGCTGGAGAAGCTCTATCGGGAAGGGACTCTGGACAAGGAATGGGGTCTGGCGACGCCTCCGGACCAGATAGCTGGCCTGGGACCCTTCCGGCTGAAGAAGTACGTGCCCGGCGACCGCTTGGTGTTGGAGCGCAACCCTTACTACTGGAAAGCCGATCGCAGCGGCAACCGTGAGCCTTACCTGAATGAACTGGACTTCGTGTTTGTTAGCAGCCAGGACGCCCAGGCCATTCGCTTCCAGGCGGGCGAGAGTGACATCACCAGCGGGCTGAGCGCCGAGAACTACGCCGTGCTGGAAAGAAGCCGCCAGGCACACGGCTTCAGGCTCTACGACTTGGGGCCCGGCCTGGAGTACAACTTCCTCTTTTTCAACTTGAACGATCTTAGTGCCAAGGGTCCGGTCGAGATTTCCGGCAAGCAGGCCTGGTTCGCGGATGTCAGGTTTCGCCAAGCCGTGTCGGCAGCCATCGACCGCCAGGCCATCGTCCGCCTCGTTTACCAGGGACGGGGTGTTTGCTTATGGGGGCACGTCACGCCCGGCAACAAAATGTGGCTGAACACCGCCATTCCGCGGCCACCCGTTTCGCTCGGGACTGCACGCCAACTTCTACAGTCGGCCGGATTCTCCTGGAAAGGTGACGGCAGTTTGGTCGATGCCAAGGGCACACCGATAGAGTTTTCCATTATCACCAGCGCCGGAAATTCCGAGCGAACTCAAATGGCTACCATGATCCAGAATGACCTGAGTCAACTAGGCATGAATGTCCACGTGCTGCCGCTGGAGTTTCGCGCATTGCTGGATCGCCTCTTTCAAACCCACGATTACGAGGCGTGTATCCTCGGTCTCGGCAACAGCGACGTGGATCCGAATCCGGAGATGAACGTCTGGCTCTCGAGCGGCGGCACTCACGTGTGGAACCCTAGCCAGAGCCGGCCAGCGACCTCCTGGGAAGCGGAAATGGACACCCTGATGCGCCAGCAGCTCAGTACCCTCGATTTCTCGAAGCGCAAGCGCCTCTATGATCGGGTGCAAGAATTGGTAGCTACCAGCCTTCCGGTTATCTGCATCGCCAGTCCAGACATCCTGGTGGGAGCTAAGAACGACTTGGGCAATTTCCGGCCCGCCATTCTGGACCATTACACGCTTTGGAACGTCGAAGAGCTCTATTGGCGCGACATGAAATGACAGTTGACAGCGAAAAAGAAAGGCAATGGACATCCAGAGAGTTGAGCAGATCGAGGTCTGGAAGCGCGCATACGCTCGTCTCTAGCTGCTAGGTATCTATCGTTAAGGCGGCAAGCAGTAGACGGCAGACGCCCGGCTAACCTGTCTACGGTCTACCGTCTACGGTCTTCTCCTGCTATGAGAAGTAAGTTTTCAGTAAGCGACGAAAGGGAGTGTCTAGCTGCTCTCGCCGCTTTGTCAGAGGAGGCGGCACGAACGCAATTTCTTGCCCGAAACGCGGAGTTGCATCAACCCGATGTGGTGGCTTGGCTTTGCGAGCAGATCCCTGTCTTGAGTCGGGTCGATCTGCGGCAGGCAGACAACGTCGCGCGGGCGGCTGCCTGGCTTGCGGAAGAGTTGAATGACGAGTCCTCCCGCGCCCATAGCTTGCGTGCCGCCGGCCACATGCTTTTCCTCACCGGCGAGCACGCCCGGGCTTTGGAATACTACAAGTCAGCAGAGGCCCGGTTCGAGCGCCTTGGCGTGGAGGTTGAATTGGGCCGGACCCTCAGCAGTTCCCTGCAAGCGCTCATTTACTTGGGGGAATATGAGGAAGCGTTTGCATCGGCCGACAGGGCGCGGGTGATTTTCGAACGCGCCGGCGACCGCGCGCGGCTGGCGCGCCTGGACGCCAACCTGGGTAACGTCCTGCACCGCCTCGATCGCTTTGAGGAAGCCCTGAAGATGTACCACCGGGCCTACGAGGAGCTAAGGCGTTCCGCTGAACCTCAGGCGGTGGCCACCGTCCTCCACAACATGGCCGTCTGCTATATCAGCGTGAACAAGTTCCCCGAAGCTCTTGCCGCCTACCGGGAAGCGCGCGCCTGCTGTGAGCGACACAACCTGCCCTTGCTGCGGGCCCAAGCTGACTACAACATCGCCTACCTTTACTACTTGCGTGGTGAGTACCCTCGGGCCAGTGAGCTGTACGAGGCGGCACGCGAGTCGTGCGAAAAGCTGAACGACGCCTACCACAGCGCCCTGTGCGACCTCGACCAAGCCGAAATGTATCTCGATCTCGGGCGCAGCGAAGATGCTGGCGAGTTGGCCCAGCAGGCATACGCCAGCTTTGACGCCCAAGGGCTGGGTTATGAGAGCGGCAAAGCCTTGGCGATTCTGGCCCTGTGCTGCAGCCGTCGGGGCAAGCCCTTCCACGCCTTGGAGCTGTTTGAGAAGGCGCGCCAGCTGTTTTCGGAGCAGAAGAACCGGTCTTGGGTAGCGCTGGTCGACCTTTACCGGGCCCTAGTCCTCGAGCAGGAAGGGCGTCTTTACGAAGCTCGGAACCTTTGCGAAAACGCCTTGTGCATCTTTACCGGTTCCTCTCGGACTGGCAAAGTCGTCCTCTGCGAACTGCTGCTCGCGCGATTGTACCTCCGGCTGGGCGATCCGCGGGCAGCGAAAGGCCACTGCACTGCAGTCCTGGACCGGCTTGCGCAGGAGCCGATTCCAGCTTTGAGCTTTCAGGCGTATTCTCTGCTGGGGCAGGTTGAAGGGGCTGCCGGAAATCGGCGCGCGGCGCATGACGCGTACCTGCGGGCCCACAGCCAGCTCGAAAGCCTGCGTAACCGTTTCCAGGCAGGGGAACTCAAGATCGGTTTCTTCAAAGACAAGCAGGTGCTCTACGAGAGTTTAGTTGCGATGTCCGCGCCGCGTAGTACGAGGTTGGGCGGTGGCCACGAAGAAGCTTTCGGTTACATTCAGCAAGCCAAATCGCGTGCTATGGCTGACTTGGTCGCCTTCCGCTCTCGAGCTCTGCCTGCGTTGACGGGGATGCGCAGTGGATTGGTAGAGCAGGTGCGGGAATTACGCGAAGAACTGAATTGGTACTACCGGCAAATCGACTTGCAAGAGATCCGGGAAGAAAATGAAAATCGTTCTCCGGAACGAGTGCAAAATCTGAGCCGGCGGACGCGGGAGTGCGAAGATCAGTTGGCCCGGGTTTTAGGAGACGTTCAACAAAACGATCGGGAATTTGCTGCGCTTCTGAACGTGGGAACGGTGGACTTGGCAGTGATCCGCTCGACCTTGCCGCGGGACGCCGTTTTGCTTGAATACTACCAGGCATGCGGCATCGTTTACGCCGCTATCCTCAACGGCGATGATCTAGCTGTTGTTCCACTCAGTCCCGCCAGCCGGGTTCGTGGGCTATTGCGATTGCTTCAGCAACAGCTTCTCAAGCGCCGGGCAGAAGCCGACAGCTCGCAGGCACTCGACGAGCAATCACTCCTGGCGACCCAGGGCCTTTTGCAGAAACTTCACCAGGAGCTAATCGCTCCGGTTCGCGACCGGCTGCGGGCGCGCCGCCTCATCCTGGCGCCTCACAGCTTTTTGTATTATCTTCCCTTTCATGCTTTGTTCGACGGAAGCCGTTATCTCATAGATGAATATCCTCTCTGGTATGTTCCCAGCTCGAGCGTCTTTCACCTCTGTTGCCAGCGAGAACGTAGGCGCTGCCGGGAGTCTCTGATCCTGGCTGTTTCAGAACGGGACGTGCGCGATGCTTTTCAGGAAGCCGAAGCAGTGGCGTCGCTTGTGCCTCATCCCAGCCTGTGCCGAGGACAAGCAGCCACGGAGCAGCGCCTTCGCAGCCTCGGTCAGACAAGTCGGTTCTTACACGTGGTCGCGAAGGGAGAGTTTGGCGGGGACAACCCCATGTTCTCGTCGATTCGGCTTGCAGATTCTCGCCTGACGCTTCTCGACCTCTACGGTCTTGATCTTTCCGCCGAACTTGTAACGCTGAGCGGATGCGGCGTCGGCTTTGACTCGACTGCAGAAGGTGAAGAGCTGATGGGATTGGAACGCGGTTTGCTTTACGCCGGCGCCCAAGCTGTTCTTTTGCCTCTCTGGGACGCAAGTCGAGCCAGCACTCGCGACTTCATGAAAACATTCTACTCTTGCCTGCAATTCACACCGGACAAGTCCTCAGCCTTACGTTTCGCCATGAAGCAACTGCGTGAAATTCGCGCCCACCCCTTCGACTGGGCACCCTATGTGCTGGTTGGCAAAGCTGCCTGATTTCGCCTCCACTCCCTGGGAACTTCTCCATCTGAGCCCGGAAAGAAACCTAGCAACGCAAGGGCCACTCACATAGTACGAACGTACCATTACCTTCGTGTCGTATACAACCGATGACTTCCTCGGTGGGGGCCATGCATCGACTTCATACGAGGGTGAGAAGGCTATGAAACGACGAACTCAAGTTCTGGTCGCGGCGGTTAGCATGTTGCTCCCGGCAGCGAGCGGTTGGGCACAGAACTCCAATCGGTATATCTTGCGGGCCAATCCCAGCCGGCAGTCTGCTATCTGTCAGACTTACGGCCTAAATGTCGTCCACCAGTTCAGCCAGCCCGAGGTTGTCGTCGTCACTGGCCCTGCCTCGGTCTCGCCCCGTGCTCTTGTCGACCAGGTGAGAGCTGACCCACGGGTGACAGCGTTTGAGCATGAACGCAACGCCCAGCTAGTGGAGGGTAACGGGCGCGCCCAGCAAACGCCCCCGGCCGGCAGCCTCACGCCAGCTCTTAGCACTCCAAAGTCCACGAGCTTTTTCGGTAACCCAGTGTGGGTTTCTTACGTCACCCAGCCAGCTCTGGCCCAGATCGACTGGGCCTGGACTCCAGCCGCCTTTATGCAATCTGTCGGAAGCAACACGCCAGGGTATGGGGCCGTCGTTGCAGACATTGACACCGGCATCGACCCCAGTGAACCTGCTTTGCAGGGAGTCCTCCTTCCGGGCTATGACTTCGTCCACAACCAGCCTGGTGCTTCGGAGTGGGCAGACCTGGACCAGTCAACGGCGGCGGTTCTGAACCAGTCGACCTCCGCGATCCTGAATCAGTCGACCTCCGCCATCCTGAATCAGTCGACCTCTGCGATCCTCGATGGCTCTCAGGTTGTACAGCTCAACCAATCGACGGCCGCCATCCTGGATCAGTCAACGGCTGCCATACTGAATTCCACCTCGCTCCCAGCCGAGTTTGGCCACGGCACGATGGTAGCCGGCCTGATTCATCTGGTTGCCCCCGGCGCAAAGATCATGCCCTTGAAGGCCTTTTCTGCCGACGGGTCGGCAGCCAACAGCGACATCATACAGGCAATATATTACGCCGTCGATAACGGAGCGAACGTCATCAACATGAGCTTCACAGAGGCCGACCTTTCCTCCGAGTTGCTGGTGGCCGTCAACTACGCCAATCGCCACGGAGTGGTGTGTGTGGCTTCCGCCGGTAACACCGCACAGAAGGCGCCCGCTTATCCGGCTTCGCTGGGAGAGGTGATCGGTGTGGGTTCGGTTTCGGCCGCCGGCACCCTTTCGACATTCTCCAGCTACGGCCCTGACCTGCTAACCCTGGTAGCCCCCGGTGAAGGCCTGATAACCACCTATCCGGGGGGCCATTGGGCCGGAGTCTCGGGAACCTCATTCAGCGCCGCGCTGATGTCTGGGAATGTGGCCGTGGGGCTGGCGTCTGAGAATCAGCAAGGCACCAACCCTGCCGACTATTCGGACAGTGACGACGCGATGGACGCCATCGCTTCCGTGAACACGCACCATCCCATCCTGGGCTGGGGTGTCCTGGATGTTGCGCAGATGTCGCAAATCGAACATCTGGTCGCACGCCACCACAAGCACGAACACGACGCACACTAGCGGGCGGTCTCCGGATGACCTCATCCAGAACTATAGAGCCGTCGATAGATTCGATGAAGGCGAGAGTGGGCACGACCAGGCTCTCATAAGCAAACACCGAGCTTGCATACCGTTTGCTGAAAGTGCATCGCCGATTAAACAACATGAACTGGCCCTTGACAGCAGAAACTGCGTGGGAGCTGAAAAGCGCTCCAGACTGGCTACAGATCAAGATTCTGGAAGAGCGCCTGGAGGCAACACGTTCGGCCATAATTTTCGGGCTCAATCAGCTTCTCGATCTCAAGGACCTCAACACGGGCGTCCACAGTACTCGCTTGGCGGAATGGGGCGTTCGGGTGGCGGACAGTCTGGGAGTGGACGAGAGCTACCGACATGACGTTGAAGTGGCTGCGTTGCTACACGACATCGGAAAGATCGGCATTCCCGACGCCATCTTGCACAAACCCGGAACGCTTACTCCCCCGGAAAGGGAGTTGATGTGTAAGCATTCAGAATACGGCTGGGCTGTTCTACGGCTCTTCCCCGGCTTCGAGCGGGTCAGCCTGCTCGTGTTGCATCACCACGAGCGGCTGGACGGCAAGGGCTACCCTGCTGGATTGAAGGGAGAGGAGATTCCTTTAGGTTCCCGCATTGTCTGCATTCTGGACGCCTTTGACGCCATGATCTCCAACCGCTGTTATCGGGCCGGCCTGCCTCCCGAAGAAGCCGTGCGTCGCCTGGAGGCGGACAGCGGAACTCAGTTCGACCCCGCCATCGTCCGTCTCTTCTTGCCGCTGGCACTGGCGGAGCTTGATCAGGTCTCTCAGATCGCTGAACCCATATCGTCTATAGTCCCCGCTCTGTGCACCGCCTAACCCGATTCTCAGTTTAGGATGCCGGCTCAATGCTCTTTACGTGGATTACGCCACCATCGGACGTTCCAGTTACCTGGACTTTTTGGCCCGCGAAGTCCTTGGCCTTATCCTGAGGGTCGAGCTGGTAAGACGTTTTGCTGGCCCCGTCATAGAGAACGTACTTTCCGCCCAACTTCACACACTCCACCGTGCAGGTCTTGGCGTCGTTCCCCATACTCTTCATCATCTTTTGCATCTCTGTGTGGGAACCTGACTTGGCGCACATATCGTCCATAACCTCGCCCGTGAATACTTTGGCTGCATCCCCCGCTGCTCCTCCTGGTCGGGGAAGAGCAGGACACAACCTGGCCAGTACCAGCACGCTTACGACGGCAACTGCAACTTTCGACATTTCTCCTCCTGGTGAAGCCTCTACATCAAGCTGCAAGATCTCTGCTGCTGCCTTGCAAGATGTTGGATGCGGTGTCGTTCCAGGAAGTTACGCCATTGATTAATTTGGTCAGAGGAGCCAATAGACCACTGGGGCGTCTGTTGCTTGAATGGCTTACCGGATACGCCGCTCGATTGGGCCGGAGACGCAGTTCAGGATTTCCCCGTGCACGTGGTCCTGAACCGCTAGCGCGAAGCCTTCCATCATCGTTCGGACATGGTCGAAATGCATTCCCCGAGGCGAGATCAGGGTACCTTCCCCTTTATACTCTTTGCTGATGATGTTAAAATCTTCGAACCATAACCACTGCAATTTGATAATCGAGCCTTTGCGCCTTTCATTCCTGAGGACTTCCCGCACCTTTTTCATTTGAGGTTCTCGCCCTCTGGAAAACGGGAGATAGAGGACCAGTTGTTCCGTTAGATCCTTGGAATTGCCGACAAAGAACGCGTCTCGATCGGGCCTTTC
>Ga0182040_10001417_pt1 | contig 11109 bp, 8 predicted proteins | sample flu12Cox44000176_FD_125973 | JGI IMG/M metagenome (GOLD analysis project Ga0182040, IMG submission 125973) | Lab enrichment of tropical soil microbial communities from Luquillo Experimental Forest, Puerto Rico - flux8day.12C.oxic.44.000.176 | ecosystem: Environmental > Terrestrial > Soil >... | reverse complement strand
TGCCGATCGTCGCCCTGATCAATGGCGGCACCGCGCGGGAAGCAGAGCTCGTGGTCGGCGCGCTGCAGGACAATCATCGGGCGGTGATGCTCGGCACCAAGAGTTTCGGCGAGGCCTCGATCGAAACTATGATTCCACTCGGCAATGGTGGGGCGATCCGTCTGACGACCGCGCGGTTCACAACCCCCAACAGCCGCGAGATCCAGGGCAAAGGTCTCGAACCCGATGTCGGCGTCGGTGCGCTCAAGCTCGCAAAGCTCGGGCACGGCGAAGGGCGGCACGAGGCCGATTTGCCGGGGGCACTGAAGAACCCTGACGAACCCGACAGGGCCCCCGCCAAAGCGCCCGCCGATGCCCCCGCCGGCGCCACCGCAACGCCGCCGCCGACGGAGACCCCTTCCGTCGCCACCGGCGAGATGGGCTCGCCAAGCGACGAACAGTTAACCCAAGCGATCGACGTTCTGCGCGGCCTCTCGCTGATCGGCCGGCGCGCATCGGGCTGAGGCGGCAGCCATCGGCTCCCCCGCAACGGGGGAGGGCTCCATCGTCCGACGCACGCTAACCCGGCGGCTCTGATTGCGGAACGAAAAGGTTAAAATTTAGGCAGATATTATATCTGTTTGCGCTCGATTGGGCCTGCCATCGCCACAATCAGGCTCCGAGGCGGAATTAACGCGTCAACAGGGCTGCCAAGAGCGCAAGCGCCAGCAGCGCGGCCAAGCCTTGCCAGACCTGGAGGGGTGCGCGCTCATAAAGCGTGCGGGGACGGGGAATTTCAGTCGGCGCGCGCGGCGGCCCGGCCTCCATCTCAAAGGCAAACTCGGTCACGTCATCGAAGCGCTTAGCCGGGTCGAGCGCTGTCGCGCGCGCGAGCGTGGCCGAGAGCCAGGCCGGCAGGTCCGGCCGCAGCACGCAAAAATCCTTCGATTGGTTGCGGCGCGGCGGGCTGGTGGCGTCGAGATTGCCGTACGGGAATTCGCCCGTGAAGGCGCGAAACATCGTGACGCCAAGCGCGTAAATGTCGGTGTCCTCGTTACCGGCTTCGCCTGCGAACATTTCGGGCGCCATGTAGGCCGCTGTACCCGGGATGTTCTCCGGCGGAAATTCCTCCAATCCGGGCACGCGAACGACTCCAAGATCGATCAGCTTCAGCGATCCGCCGCCTTCGAGGATCACGTTGTCCGGCTTGATGTCGCGATGAATGATGCCGGCATGGTGCAGCGCAGCCACCGCGCGAGCGAGCGTGACGGCGATGTTCCGCCCTTCCTCTAATCCCAGCGCCGGAGGCCGCGAAAGACGTCTTTCCAGAAGCTCTCCCTGATAGAGCGGCATGACCGTATAGAGACAGTTCTGGCGTCCGGGCGGCAGTTCGATCACGCGCCCGATCGAGGGATGGTGCACTCGAGCACCCACCCAAGCCTCACGTACGAAAGCCGCGCGATATGCTTCGATGCTGGCCATCTCGGGCTTGGGAAATTTCAACGCGACGCTGCCACCGTCGATTTCGTCCTCGGCGGCGAACAGCCGGGTGTATCTCCCCTCGGAGATCAGCGCCTTCAATACGAAACCGTCGACCGTCTCGCCTCGCAGCGGCACCGGGATCACCGGCAGCTGCAAGATGGCAGCGCTGATATCGGCCGAGTGCGCGGTCGGCAGTGCCACAACGTCCAACACCAGTGCGGTGCAGTTGTCGCTGCTGCCGGATTGCAGCGCGGCTGCAACCAACGCCTCGGCGGTATCCTCGGGGGCAGAGCGTTCGCGCAGAATATCCGTAATCCTCTGGTCCGTCAGAAACCCATGCACGCCGTCGCTGCACAACAGGAACCGATCGTGCGGCGCCACCGGTTGAGTCGCGTAGTCGAGGCGCACCTCCGTCTCCACTCCGAGCGCGCGATTGAGCGTGTGCGAGCGACCGGCGCCGTGTTGGCGCACGTGGTCCGCAGTCAGACAGGTCAGGCGGTCGCGGCTCAAGCGATAGGCACGCGTGTCCCCCACGTGAAGGACGTGCGCGATGCGGCCGCGCAGCACCAACGCCGTCAGCGTGCAACCCATCCCGGCGAGGTTGGGGTCGTGGCGGCCCATCGTATTGATCCAGCCGTTGAGCGCACTGACGATTCTGGCCCCTGCTCGCTGCACCTCCATGGTCTCCGGCAGATCGCAAAATCCATCCAGGAAGCCGCGCACACCAGTCTCAGCGGCGACACGACCACCTTTGGCGCCGCCGATGCCGTCAGCAATCGCGGCGATCACCTCCTGACGTGGCTTGGGGAGTTCCGAGCCCAACAGGGCCCCGGCGAAATCCTCGTTGGCTTTGCGGGGCCCGGTATTCGACGCAAACCCGACACTGGCCCGTATGCCGGTCTCAGCCGCCATCAGTCGCGTCTCCACGTGCTCACCGCGATTTCTCCAGACTGCAGCGACTACGTCGAAAATAGCCGCCGGTGCTCGACGCGACACTTGCCGTAAGATCGCCAGATTTGCGGTCGAGCCTATAATTGCCGCCGTCCGTTGGATCGAACCAGGAAATCTCGGCGCGTGTGATCGCGGCCGGATAGGAATCGACGGTGGCTTTGCGGTAATCGATCATAATCTGCCACGACGAGCCGCTGACCGAATTGGTGCAGGTGATCGCAGTCTCGCCCTCTTGCGCCTTACATTTGATCGTCAGGATGGCCAAACCCGCTGCCAACCCGACTATCCCGGTTGCGAGGACTCGGTTGCGGAACATGGTTGTGTGCGCGTTGCCATGTGCCGATCCATACCCAAAGCCGCGCTTCCTGCAAAGGCGGCCGCGCCATTACCGTTGGGCCCAATCACCTATGCCTAAATTTTAGGCGCACCGTCCCTTCGGCGCGACGGCGGAAGGGCTGAATTTGCGAAAACCGAGTATTTGCGAGCGGCTTTTCACCGGAAAGTGCCGCTGGCATGCCGCTTGCCTCCACAGCGGTATCCCGCGCCTGCGTTGGGGGCAGGGAAAACTGTGAGCTTCTCCACGGCAAAAAAGATAGGGAACAAGTAATGCTCGTACCATCACCCAAGTGGCTCGACAGCGGCAACAATGCATGGCAGCTAGCGGCCGCAACATTTGTCGGCCTGCAAAGCATACCCGGCCTAGCGGTTCTGTACGCTGGCTATGTCAAGCAGAAATGGGCGATCAATTCTGCCTTCATGTGCTTCTACGCCTTCGCTTCGGTGTTGGTCGTATGGGTTCTATTCGACTACAACATGGCATTTGGCGAGCAATGGTTTCCGTTCCTTGGGAAACCGGCGCTGGCGACTTCAGCGAATTTTATGACCAGTCAGGCGACGATACCAGCGGCGGCCGCCGGCATGCCGGAACTGACATTCCCGATGGCCACCTTGATGTTCTTCCAGTTCGTGTTCGCGGCGATCACGGTGATCATCCTTGGCGGCGCAGTGCTCGGCCGCATGAACTTCACGGCGTGGGTGATCTTCTGCCCGGTGTGGATGACCCTGGTATACACGGTCGGGGCGTTCAGCCTGTGGGGCGGCGGCTGGCTGTCGCAGTTGGGGGTGCAGGATTTTTCGGGCGGCTACGTGATCCATCTCGCTGCCGGCACATCCGGATTCGTCGCCGCAGCCGTGGTCGGGCCTCGTCTGCAGGCGGATCGTGAGCAATTCCCGCCCAATAGCCTGCTGGTTACGTTGATCGGCGCCGGCATCCTGTGGCTGGGATGGAACGGCTTCAACGGCGGCGATCCGTACTTCGCCAACCACGATGCCGGCGCGGCCGTGCTCAACACCAACACGGCGACAGCGGTAGCCCTCCTCGTCTGGACGCTGATGGACAAGATGGCCTACGGCAGGCCGTCGATCATCGGCGCGGTCAACGGCATGATTGCGGGTTTGGTGGCGATCACGCCCGCTGCCGGCTTCGTCAACGGCTGGGGCGCGATCATCATCGGTATTGCGGCCGGCATCATTCCGTGGGCGTCGATGAACAAGTTCCAGAAGACCAATTTCATGATGAAGGTCGACGATACGTTGGGCGTATTCTCCACCCATGGGATCGCCGGCCTAACCGGCGGTCTGCTGGTGGGCATCCTCGCGTGCCCAGACATGCTCGAGTACATCGGCACCGAAAAGGACGCGCCAGGTGTCAGTGTGACCGGCTTGCTTTACGGCGACAGCGGCAACCAGCTGCTGCTCCAGCTCGCGGGTGCGGCCTTCATCATCGTCTACAACGCGATCGCCACCTTCGTCATTCTCAAGGTGATCTCGATCTTCGTGCCGTTGCGCATGGCTGAGGCGCAGCTGGCAGTCGGCGATGATGCGGTTCACGGCGAGACCGCTTATGCGATCACCGTAGGGGAAGCCGCCGAATAGGCGACCGTCCGGTCACCGCTGCTCTGGCTCTGAAGGGTGGGTGCGGTGCACTGCCGGGTGTGCCCCACCTTTTCCTTTGCGTGATTCAGGACACCGGCACCGCCGCGGCGGCCGGCAGTGCCGGCGCGGCGACGATCTCCCGTTTGAGCCGCTCGATCGCCGGCTCCTCCAGTGTCTCGCTCTCGAGCAGCGCCGCCGCCGTGCGGTCGAGCAGCGCCCGGTTTTGCTGCAAAATGCCAAAGGCCCTATCGAAAGCGCCGTCGACGAGTTGGCGCACCGCCCTATCCACCGCTTCCGCGGTCTCGTCGCTGTAGTTTCGCTCCTGCGGCAGCGGCACATTCGGCTGCAGAAACGGCGAGCGCTCCCGGTCGTAGGTTACGTTCCCGAGGGCCTCACTCATGCCGTAGCGCAAAACCATCGCGCGGGCGATATCGGTCGCGCGGGCGAGGTCGTCCGCGGCGCCGGTCGAGATTTCGTGAAACACCAGCTGCTCGGAGGCGCGACCACCGAGCAGCCCGGCCATCTTGTTTTCCAGTTCGGCGCGCGTCATCAAGTAACGGTCCTCGGTCGGCCGCTGGATCGTGTAGCCGAGCGCACCGATGCCATGCGGGATGATCGACACTTTGTGCACGGAGTCGGTGCCCGGCAGCGCCAGCGCCACCATTGCGTGGCCGAGCTCGTGATAAGCGACGACCCGCCGCTCCAGCGGATTGAGTAGGCGGTTGCGTTTCTCCAAGCCGGCGACGATGCGCTCAATGGCCATCGTGAAATCGGTCATCGTGACTGCTTCGGCGTTGCGCCTCGTCGCGAGCAACGTCGCCTCGTTCACCAAGTTCGCGAGGTCCGCACCGGTAAAGCCGGGGGTCAACGCCGCGATCTGCTCGGGCTTCACGTCGGCGGCGAGCGTGGCTACTTTTTTCAGGTGCACCGCCAGGATCTGCTCGCGCCCGCGCTTATCCGGCCGGTCGACGAGAACCTGGCGGTCGAAACGTCCGGCGCGCAGCAGCGCCGGATCCAGGATCTCGGGCCGGTTCGTCGCGGCGAGCAATACGAGACCGCTGGACGGATCAAAGCCGTCAAGCTCGGCCAACAGCTGGTTCAATGTCTGATCCTTCTCGTCTTGCCCTCCCGTGCTGAAGGGACCGCGGGCGCGGCCGAGCGCATCGAGCTCGTCGATGAAGATAATCGCCGGCGCGTGTTGACGTGCTTGCTCGAACAGATCGCGTACCCGAGCGGCGCCGACGCCGACGAACATCTCGACAAATTCGGACCCCGAGATCGAAAAGAACGGAACGCCGGCTTCGCCGGCGACGGCGCGGGCGAGCAAAGTCTTCCCGGTCCCCGGCGGACCGACCAGCAGCACCCCCTTCGGCGGACGGCCACCGAGGCGCCCATAGGTCCTCGGGTCCTTTAGAAAGTTGACGATCTCGACCAGCTCGTCCTTGGCCTCGTCTACCCCGGCGACGTCAGCGAAGGTGACCTTGGTTTGCTTTTCGACATAAATCTTGGCGCGGCTCTTGCCGATTTGCATCAGCCCGCCCAGCCCGCCTTGACCCATGCGGCGGATTGCGAACATCCAGATCCCGACGAAAAACAGCGCTGGCAGGATCCAGGAAAGGAGATCGGCGATCCAGTGACTTTCGATGACGCCGCTATAAATTACCCCGTGTTTGGTCAAGTTCTCGGCGAGCTCGGGCGGTTGCACTCGCGTCGTGATGAAGTCCTTGGTCCCATCAGGCAAGGCTTCCGTCAAGGTCCCTTGGATCTGATTCTGGCTGATCCACACCTCTTTGACCTTGTCCTCGTCAACGAGCTTTTCGAACTGGCTGTAGGGGATCGGCGAAAGCTTCCTGCTCTCCAGGTAGAGATCCTGGATCAGCAGCATGGCGAGGACCACGCCGATGATATACCAAAAATTTATGTGATATTTTTTATCGGTCTGATCCATGGCAGGTCTCTTTTCCGTTCAACTCGTCGCGCCGGGCGTCCTCAATATAGTCGAGGTGGGGAGCCGATGACCCAGACCGCAACCTCGCGCTGTCAGGCTGAGATGCCGAATTCCCATGCCGCTTCGCGCTCGCGTGTCGGCTCGCTACCGACCGCATCGAGACGCTGACGTACCGCGTCATAGATAGCGCGCGCGAGATCGGGCTGTCGGCCCATCAGTTCGCGAAAATCGGCGATGTCGAGCCTCAACAGGGTGCAAGCTCGAGTGGCGACGACGGTTGCCGTCCGCGCGGCGCCGGTCAGTAAGGCGATCTCACCGAAAAATTCTCCAGCCTCGAGCCGGCGCGGTTCGGGGCTCAGCTCAATCTCGACCTCGCCCGCAGCGATGAAATACATGCAGTCGCCCAGCTCGCCGCGCCGCACAATCGTCGCGCCCACGGGAAAATCCCGCGGCCGCAGAAGCCGGGCGACCTCGGCTATCGTGGCGGCCCCGATCATCGTAAAAAAAGGCACCTTGGCGACGACATCCCAGGTCCGCAGGAAGGCGTGCCGGCGGATCTCCTGCGCAAAGGCGGTGGCGAGGATGCCGGCCATCAGCGCCAGCACGACGATGCCGCAAATCATCACGACACCGGCCAGCGCCCGCCCCGGCAGCGTCTGCGGCACGGCATCGCCGTAGCCGCTGTTTGTCATCGTCACGATCCCCCACCACAGAGCCGCCGGGATCGATCCGAATGCGTCCGGTTGCGCCCGGCGTTCGAGGAGGTATTCGAGGCTCGATGCGGCGACGAGCACGACGCCAAAGCCGAGGAGCACCGAGAAGAGCGCGCGGTGCGCATTGGCGACCGCGCGCCGCAGCCCCGCCAGGCCCGGCGCGTATCGAGGCAGCTTGAGAACCCAGACAAGTCCGAAAAGGATCGCATCCTTCGTATCGAGGACGAAGCTGAGAATGCCCGGCAGGGCACCGAGGAAATCGAGCGCCCCGCCGAACGACAACGCCCAATCGAGGCGCGCGCGCCAAGGGGGACAATCGCTCGCCCCCGGAGCCCCTGGCGCGGCCGCCAGCCGCAGCAGAAATTCGGCAACGAAGAAAGTCGATAACAGACGAAAAGCACCGGCGAACAGGCCGCCATAAGCGGCTCGCCATGGTCCGACGGTATCGGCCAATATTACGGCAATGCCGGCCGCCACCATCGCATGGTGTACCGCGCGAAACCAGCGCGCCCGCCGCTCCGCGGTTTCCGGCCGGAGGATCTCGTAAAGACGTCTCTCGTTCATCGGCCTCCGCTGCTGATTTCCCGGAATTGAGCGCACGATTTAATGCCGATCAAAGTTTCGTGAGCTCGTTCCTGCCAGCCCTCGCTCGACCGCCCGGTGAACAGCCCTGAGGTTACGCCCGGTGGTTATCTCGATGCCACCCTCGCCGCGTCGGAATGAACGTGCCGCAGTGCAGCCATGCGCTTGAAAGCGGCGGGGATGCCAACACCTTAGGATGAATATCTAAATTTGCAGGAACCTGCGAGGCCGCGACCGTCACGGAGATGTCAATGAGCACGCCGATCGCCCCGAAAACCCGGATGTGGAAGGCGGCAGCTGTTGCCGCCGGGCTCGGCTTGGCGATGCTATCTGCCGGGGCCGACGCGGCGCCGGCGAGCGGCGGCGATACCGTGCGCGGGCTCTACGATGCGCTGCTCGGAGCGATGAAAAACGGCCGGACGCTCGGGCAGAGCGGGCGCTTCACGCAGCTGGAGCCGGTCATTCGCCGCAGCTTCGACATCCCCGCGATGGCGCGGCTGTCGGTCGGCGCGTCCTGGGCCGGTCTGAACGAGGCGCAGCGCCAGCAGGTGACCGACGGCTTTGTACGCTACATTTCGGCGATCTATGCCGACCGCTTCGACAGCTACGCCGGTCAGAAGCTGGAAGTGACCGGCGAACAGCCCAGCGGCGGCGGGGTCATGGTGAGGAGCCAGATCATCAAAGCCAACGGCGAGCCGGTCAGGGTCGATTACATGATGCGCCAGAGCGGCGACGCCTGGCTGATCGCCGACATCTATCTCGACGGCGCGATCAGCGAGGTGGCGACCCGCCGCTCCGAATTTGCCGCGATCCTGAAGAACGAGGGCATCGATGGCCTCGTCGCGGCGCTCAACCGCAAAGCCGACATGCTCACCGGGACAAGCGCCCGCGCGTTCTGACCTCTGTGCTCGGCGCGGCTGTTGTCCGGGCGAGCAGCCAAGGTGTCAGGATCATCCTCGACGGTTTCAGGCAGTCGCGTCGCGGCAACTCGCGCACCCTCGAAGACAATCTTGTCGTGCTGCGCGCGGCTGAGGCTCGTATAGGTTCCGAAGAACCGATCCCATACCGATAGGACGGCCCCCGATAATTCGAGTTCGCCTGGTCGAACACGATCGAGTGATGGACGCGGTGCATGTCGACCGTGACCAGCACCGGCTGCAGCCAGCGCTCAAACCAGTCGGGAAGGCGGATATTCCTATGCTGGATGCTGGCCGTACCGGAACACTGCGAGGCCATGGGTTAGCGCAACAACAGCGGAAATATCGAGCACGATCACGGCCACCCAGTATACACCCGACGCCAAGACGTACTCGATCGGATGATGGCGCACCGAGGTCGTCACATCGACATCGGGATCCGAGGTGGTGCAGCGCGTGAAAGCGCCATAAAAACGGCACCGCGTGCTCGCACCTGTGCACAAGGTAGCGCATCACGTCGACAAGCAGAAAACCGGCCAAGAAGCTCACCCCGACGTTGACGAATGGCCAAGAGGGCAAAGTTACCCCTGTCACTGCCTCGAACTCGGCACCGATCGGCAGCTCCGTCTTGTCTTGAGATATTGTGAGTGCTGTTCGCCAACTCAGCAACGTCGGGGTTGGATTTTGAACCTGGTCCTCGTCACCCTTCATATTCGAACCGCCTGCGGCGGTTTCGGCGACAGTCACCAGTTCTTGCCAGTGTGTCGTGCGGGGTCGCATGCTCGAGAATCCGTTTCGCAAAATAGACAGTTCCGCGAGTTTCGGGCGACATGTTCTCTTTTGCAATGGCTTAAGAGAACTTCGCAATGGAAATTGCGCGATCGCGGCTATTCGAATGGTTCGCTTTGGCGGCTCTCCAACAGCCGCAAGAGTGGGCTTCCCCTGGCCTCAGAGTCGAATAGTAATCGCATGAACGGATAGAATTACGTCACTACAAATGAGGAGCTGCACGGAAACGATGTAGTTACCTGGAACGAGTCATTTGACACGCCACATCCATTAGGTCAGGCTCGTCCCTCTGGACCGATGTCAGTGGCATACTTTCGGCCCCGTCTCCTACTTTAACGCTGAGGAGACTTTGTAAAGAATTTCGCTTACTAAAGGGACAAGAAGGTTTATGGATCACAAGACCTCGCTCATTTCCTAAAATATTCGCCATATGGCGTCTGGCTATTAAATTTGACTAAATTGCTATGTGATTAAAATACTTATCGTGGTTTATTGATATTATTCATGTAAATTTCAATACATAACCCTCTCCAGCGAACATGTTCATGAAATGTTCTTGGGGACCTGCGGCTCGCCTCACGGTAGCATAGCCCAGTCGATCAGAGAGGGGATTCAATGGCTGGGCTGCGTGTCGTGCAGTTTGGGACGAGGAGCATTGTGTCGAGCAGTTGGCGGAGCTTCGCTGGCCGGGCGGGTTTGTCTGTGACGGGTGTGGCGTACGTCAGGCGTGGCGGCTGAAGTCGCGCCTGCCGGTGTACGAATACGCGACCTGCCACCGACAGTGGACCATGGCGCACAAGCTGCGCCATGGTCTGAGCGAGGATTCGTAGCGTCCACTGCACGGCTTTCTGGAAACCGACGAGACCTTCATCGGTGGCTGCGGTGACCCGACAAGTCCCGGTCGCAGCACCGCCAACCCCTACAAGAGCTTGGTCGTCGCTGCCACCGAAAAGGTACCGGCGCCAAAGAGGCGGAGCGGAAAACACGGCCACGCCGTCAGGCGCCAGCACGGGTTCTTCGCCGGCGATGCGCGCATCGCCGCGCTGCCGACCGCGTCCGGGGTCGAACTGGGGGTCTACCTCAAAGCCAATGTCGCCGCCAATTCGCATCTGCTGGCCGACGGGTTTGCTGGCTATCGCGGCCGCGAGGCCGATCTCGGTGAGTATTTGAAGCACACTCCGGTGATCCAGGACGACAGCGCCAATGCCGGCCGATTCTTCCTGATCATCCGCACTCTGTTCAACAACATCAAAGCCTGGCGGGTCGGCACCCATCACGGGGTCAGCGCCAAGCATCTCCCGCGCTACCTGCGGGATTGGTCCTACCGGTTCAATCGCCGCAACCTGCCCGATGGTCTGGATCGCTATCTGCTCCGCCGCGCTGTCGAGTGCGCCACCATCGCCTACCACCAGCTTAAGGCCGGCGCCATGCCAACCGGCGCTTCCCGCGTTCGCCGCCTTCCCGTTATGGTTGGGCAACCTGCTTCAGCCAGATAGGGAGATCCATTTTTATGGCTTTGCCATTGTGAATGCCCTAATTTTTGGAAAAGTGATACTGGAGACCCATCTATGCTATCTTCGAATCGGTCGCGTTTACACTTTTATTGCTGGTATTCTATATAATCTAAGAAGTAGTGGTTGGAAAATTCAAAGGAGAGACGATTAGTGAGTTTCCCTATCCGGTTAGAGCAGGTAGGGCTCCGTTGATTTGAGTGCCGTGTACAAGCTGGCTGTAGGTGATGGTTGGCCGGGTGGCGGCTCGGCGGAGCAGGAAATCGGTCAGATCGGCGATGCGTCGGCGGCGATTGAAGCGG
>Ga0182040_10001408_pt1 | contig 11130 bp, 13 predicted proteins | sample flu12Cox44000176_FD_125973 | JGI IMG/M metagenome (GOLD analysis project Ga0182040, IMG submission 125973) | Lab enrichment of tropical soil microbial communities from Luquillo Experimental Forest, Puerto Rico - flux8day.12C.oxic.44.000.176 | ecosystem: Environmental > Terrestrial > Soil >... | reverse complement strand
TTGATTTGCACTGTAACCACCAAGTTGTGCACCAAGTAAGCCAAGTCCATAATTCTGGCGCATCTGTTGTAATCCAGCTTGAGTTCCATATAAATTATTCAATTGATTAGCATATGATGAGGCTAATCCGGGTGTCGTTCCATATAGACTAGCACCACCCTGCTGTCCGAATTCTTTACCCTGTTGTACCATTCCAGCAATATTACTATTGACACCAGTCATAGCATCAGATAGTTGCTGTGGTAATTGTCGTTGAGCCTTACTTACAGCAGCAATATAATTGGGTGCATTAGCACCTCCTCCACCTAATGCACGCGCTCTATCAAGGTTCTGCATTGATTGAGCATATTGTGCCCTAATAGGTGATACTGCGCGCGCTCGCATATTCGCGAGGTCAGAATCACTAAATCCACCCGTTTGCTGGAAGTTTTTATATCCAGCCATCGTATCGCCATAGTCCTGATTACTTTGGGCTACAGCATTACGATATACACCACCCACATCTCCTGCGAGATTACCTACTGTATTCTCCAAATTAGATGGAGTTCCAGTAGGTTGATAGGCAGTTCTGGCTGTATTAATTACATCCTGCGCGGGATTATTCTTTTTGCCCATTTGGAACTCTCATACTAAGAGCCGGAAAGCAATCGCTGAAACCATGTTGTCTTAAATGAGATATGAAATTCTCATTATCTTTAACAAATGCATAGAGTTCTTTGATATTGAATTCCCTAGCAGTATACAACATACATTTCTGAGCTTCAACCAGTGCTTTACCTATAACTGTCCTATTTCGTTCTTTGTTGGTGACTAGAACCGCTTCGGCTACAAGTTCTAGTCCCCCATACATTATTGGACCTTCTTCATCCTCAATGACGAACCCAATAATCATCTTATTGAAATCAGGCATTCCTAATTCAGGAAAGAATTTCTGATGCAGTAATTTAGCATCAACCATATCTTCCTGTTTGAAAGCTCGTATATCCATATTAACCCAATACGCTTCTATCACCATCAATGGTCAGAGTCAGAACGTTATTAGTTCCAGCAAATGCCTGGAAAATTTCTGTCGCTTCAAGAATATAGTAACAGAAATGGTCAAATACTGAACCTGCTGCGATACTGAATCCATCGAAGATTCGAGTTGCAGCAGAATCAGCACCAATTGATGCAGTAAATGTCACAGCACCGCCAGATGGATTCTCAATGTGAATATGTCGAATAATATTCTTTTCACTTGCAGCAACTGTAAACTTAGTAGCTGCAACGTTACTAACTTGAGCAGGTCCAGAAAATCTAGTTGCAATTCGTGGCATATATCACCATTAACCAAGAGTAATTTGTCTTTCATGCCAGCCAATGAAACCCTGGAATGTTTCACCGACTACACTTGATAGAACATGCATTGCAAAATATCTACCAGGAGGTACAATTACCGAACCATCTAATCTTTGATATGTTCCATAACCAGGAGTAGTAGTAACACCGGGTTTAACAGCATTTTGACCTACAGGAAACCAGTTTCCAACAATACCTGTAGTTGCTGGTAATGCAGTACCACCAATAATTGGAATTGCAACACTATCTACTTGTTGATTAGCTCCACCAGCTAATCCATTCATTTTCTTGAAAGTAATAGCTGCCGCAGTAGGAGCAGTTTCTCTAGTCTGACCAATAAGAGCTAGCATTTGAGCTTGTGTTGCAACAGCTGTAGAAGCTACATTCTGAGCAGCAATCCAATCAATAATAAGTGACTTCCCCCCATCAATAGCATTATTAAATAATGCTAACATTACAGCAGTAGTTGGAATAGCAACTACACCTGCGACAGCAGTAGTAGTACCAGTCCAAAACGCGCGACCTGGTCTAGTAAACTCTTCGTATTGAGCACTTCCTTGCGCAACTAATAACTCTAATGCTTGATTTAGAGTTACATCTCTTGGGTCGCCCCCTGGTATTTCAGCATCAATAGCTTCAAGTAGTTTTCTGATTCTTCCGACTATCGATACATGCATTAGCTAACTCCTTGCATCAACATGAGAAGTTCTTTCATCTCCTTCATTTCTTCAATTAACATTTCGATTGACGTTCTCAATTCTCTATCAGTTTGAACTCTTAATTGCAAATCTTTAGTTATACTAAGAAAGACAGATTGTCCATCAGATGGAGAGTCCTGAACTTCTTCAGCGACCACTCCACCTACTGAACCAAATAGTAATGGTGGATAAAGATAAGAATTCATGATAAATGTAAGCTCTGAATCTTCTCCATCTAATCCATCTGTACCAGGTATACCGGGCGCACCAACTGCACCTTGTACACCACTAAATCCTTGTGGCCCTGGTATTCCAGGTAAACCATCTTCACCATCTTCAGCATCGATTGCATAGAATATAGATATAGCATTAGCACCAGTTGGTCCTACTGGTCCTGCTGGTCCCACCGGACCTTGTGGACCCGGTGGACCATCATTACCTTCTCCTTCACCTTCATCTATTCCAAATGGAAGTGCTGTAGATATTACCCTACGTCCACTTGGAGCATCATTAAATTGTATTCCTGCGCCCGCGATTAATTGGCGTGAATTAGGTAATGAACCAGTTTCAACACCAGTGGTTAAATATGTAGCTCCTGTAATTCCCCCTCCTCCACCACCGCCGCCACCTGATACAGCGGCTGTACTAGATGCGAGGTCACTTAATGAATCAATTAGTAAATTTATTACTTGATATAAAGGTTGATTTTTCTGGGATAATCCAGAAGTAAGTAGTTGGGCTTTAAGCCTCGAAATAGTCTGTGGAGTTAGAGCCATTACCGCGGATATTCTTCAGCAACTGGCTTCGCGAATATAACAATCCGATTAATTTCAAACCATTCATTAATCGCTGTTACTTGTCCAATCAATCTAGTTCGTTGAGATTGAAAATTCGATAAAACATCAGGTTCAAATCGAGTTGCAGCTTGCATAGCTAATGGAACTAGGGTCTGATTCTGAATAGAAGAATAATCCTGTAATGTATATCTAAGATTACCACTCCCGATTACACGCGTACGTGTCACTACGATATGAAGTTCTGATTCACCACCCGATGATTTAGCCACCTACATACCCTGTTTTGAAATTAATGTTTGGTATGGATTGGTCTATACTCGTTTGACCAGCTTGTCTATCAATCAACGTATCATTTCGTTTACCAGTAATTAATTGATATAGTCCTGAAGTACTTTGCAGTAGAGTAGATGGAGCAACACCATCTAGAATTAATCCACCACTTCCAATAATATTCAATCCTGCTGGAGTAACAGGTGGAACATATGGACCAGTTCCTGAACAGAAAGGTTGCTGGAATGTTCCATTGTTGAATCCACCAGAATCCCCCATAATAGCGAATACTTGATAAGTTACTGCATTCGTATTGACTGAAGTATTGATTGTGACTGTATCAACTCCAACACTCACAATAGCAGTAGTTACAAGTGAACTAATGATATCGACCCGACTAGCATTTGAACCCGAGTGCGAAGGATCTTTAAAGTAAGAAACTCCAGAAGCAGAAGTGGGAGATATCATTATGAAGCATGGAAATTTACCAGAAATTTGAGCAGGTGGAGGAGTTATAATCCTGTTACTGCCTGAACCATTTCCAGTATAAGAGTAAATCTGAACAGCAATATTAGCACATCCATTAGTTCCAGAATCTAACACTCTCCATGCAGAATAGTTAACAGGAATGAAATTAATGTTATGAAGTCCTGCTTGAGAATTGAATATATCAGTTCCAAAGTTTCCAAAATTAGTCATTAAAGCTGTAGCATCTAATGCTGTCGCATTATTTATAGGAGAACCTTGTCCTTGCATATACATTCCTGAAAATGCAAGGCCCCAAGTATCAAATTGTGCAAATCCCATCAGAGGAGTAAATCCAACTGTCACAAATGGATTTGCACTAGGAGTTGGAAAATTATTACCATGACAAAATTCACTACAATAAGTAAATCTCATTCCAGGGTCGCAGAATGCAATATATTGAAATACTGCCGCATTTTGATTATATTCAGCACCAGGTCCAGCTACTGCGAATTTGAATTGATTATTCGGTAAATCAAAGAACATCCTCACATTCGGTGAAGCACCTGATACCGAATCTAAATGTGGTACTAATGCCGCACCAAATAATTTAATTCCCTGTGAACCAGTTGTTAATCCTCGAATCCAAAGAAAATGACAGGCAGCCGGAAGGTTAATCTCCTGATATGTTCCATTCCCCGTATAAGTTCCGCTTACTGCATATACGGGCGCCGGTGGTTGCGAGGCATAATAGCCCCATTGAGTATTAGGATAACGACAATTATGAAGCCAACCAGTAGGTGGAATGGGAAATTTCCAAGTTGGGTCATCTTCTACACCAAAAATACCCAAATATTCAACGACTGAAGTTATTGTTCGAGTAGTATCTAGATTTGCATCAGTAGATTTAGTATGAGTAACTGACCAGGGTGAAATTTCCGTGGGAGTATTTACTCCTGATGGTAAATATACCACTTTTTGGTCAGACTGAACATTTTGTTGAGTAATTGTGGCTAATACAGGCGCACCACCTGCAACTCTATATCCTAATTGACCATTAGTAGGACCAGCATTAGACCCTTCATATGCAATAATCGCAGCAGCCGCGCCATTAACCATCGCACTTGTATCTGGTGCAGATTGTAATGGTGCATCAGTTAATCCTTCGAGAGTCGCGCCAGAAGTTGTACTAGTACACGAATTTCCTGAATCACTTGGGTCTAATGGAACATTCAATAATCCTACAGCATTAGCCGCGGGTGACCAATTTACTTGGCTTGCTGATTTAGCATAATGAACTCGAACATGACTACCAGTCAACCAATCAATAGAATAATTAGTATTAGTGAAGAGAAGACTAGTTGGGTCAACATTACTAAACAAATCACTATTAATCCAATCATCAAAATCACATTCAAAAGTACTATCTAGTAAGTCAATTGATATACCAAGTTGGCTATTAAGATGTCCGTTAGCACCACCAAATGAAGCACTGTTAATAGTTTGGAGATACATCGGAACGCCATTCAAATAGACACTAATAGATTGACTATTAACTACTGCTCGATAGAATAAATCTAATCTATACCATTTATTTAATTCCAATGGAAAATTAGGACCAGTCCCTATTGGATTTTGTAAAGTTCCTTGTTTAGCAGTAACACTAGTATTAGCAACTGACCATACTTCAACATTACCCGTTGGATTAATTTTAAATGCCCAACCAGTAAAAGTTCCACACAGTCCATACCAAATATTAACTGGATTAGTAGTAGGAAGAGAACGAACTCTGAAATAAAATCTTTCCCTAGATGTAGCCGAAATTAATCCAGGACGATTTTCAGCGATATTATGATTCCAAGTTCCACCAAGAGCTGTATTACTTCGAATGTACCATCCTATTCCATCAATAGTTCGTGAACTATCCCTACTAAGATTTCTAGCACCAATTCCACTACCACCTTCAAAATTTCCACCCTGAGATACAATCTCGCGACCACAAATCCAACGTCTTTGTGGAATTGGAGTAGACGGAGATGTACCAGTAGTACCAGTAAATACAACATTAGCAGACCAGGTAAATACCCCACCGAAGGGAAAAAATCCGCCTGGATTAACTGTTGTATTTAGAACTGTATCATCAACTAAGAATCCAAATGGACTAGTTCCTGGTATAAAAGGCGGACTAAATACAACTCCAGCAGGATTAGAACCTACAGGTCCAGTAGGATATGGGAATGGAATTCCATATGTAGATGCAGCAGTTCTAGGAGCGATTTTAACGATTCCAGTATTACTTGTTGAAGCTAATATTATGGCATAAATAGACGCATTACTAGTATATATCGTATAGTTCATGTAGTACTGAAGCTGAAATCCAGGCATTTTAGTCCTTAGAATTGAGATTGTGCAGAAAATGCCGGTAGAATTCGGATTCCACTACCAGCAATTGGAACAAATGGTACATTCGCAGGTGGAAATCTCTCCGCCCACATTAGAGCGTTATCACTATTTCTAGTTACATAATATCCATAAATCGTTCCAGGTCCAGTAGTTGGCCCAGTGAATGTGAATGTTTGCGAAGCATTATAAAGTGCAGTCGATGGGTCACCTGCTGTAATAGTCCAATTCGCGAAGGTTAATGGAAATGAAGTATATCCTCCGCCCGTCACTTCAGTGAATGAACCAATAGCCATTGAACCAGAAGGTGTAAAGTTATTACTATACAATCGTAGAGTTAGAGCATTAGTTAGAACGTCGTTTAGAATTTCGACCTCTAACGTGTTTGGAACTACTTGACTCATACCTGGTCACATCCCAATAAGAGGTCATTAATATTGTTAAGACACAACGAATTCACAAAGGTATTAAATGTCCAAGGACTCCATCTAATTGACTTTGGGTCAAATCCATTCGCATAATTCGCATATAGGACTTGTCGTCCTGTAGTTACCATATAGATATTCTGACCTACGGCATCATTTACAATTTGAAGCCATCGATTGTTATGTAGAAAGTCCTGTGCAAGCCAGAATGTTTGAATTTTCCAAGTTAGTTCAGGTAGGATATACCTACCATTGAACATTGCCATTCCCTTGTAGGTTCCAACTACTGCATAATCAATATTCTGTGAGCCTGCGTCAACCACAGTTGCCACACCGTGAACACCAGTCCCCATAGCAGCATCGATGCTAGTAAGGGGCCAAGTAGTAGGGTCATCCCCATTATCCACGTATGCAACCGTTTTGTTTCTTTTCGTGAGATATAAAACATCACGTAATTCAAAACAGTTAGTAAGAGGATTACCATCAGCGGGGACTTCCAATAATCCAGTAATTTGAGAAATAGCTTCAGGCTCACCCACAGCACTAACCCGAGCAGTTGAAATATTGTCATGTTCGCCCACCGATACAAGACGATTATGATATAGACAAAGATTAACACCCGCTGGAATCAATGCGAAATTATCCAGAAGATGTGTAGCGTCATCCAATAAATCAGCATCAAAAAATGAAACATCATTCAACACGGTAGTAGTGTTGTTAGGAATATCCGCACCTGGAATAAAGAATAGGTCGTATCCGTTCACATCCCCATTGTAAGTAGGAATTAAGGCCGACGCGACAAGATGTTTCTTAACCACAAAGCTATCAGGAGAATTAGCAATATTAGAAAAATCGAGGGCATGTACCCCATCTGTGGTAAATGCAACTAATCCTCCAGGTGCAGTGAGATACCCTGTGTCAGTTTCATATACATACCCAAATATATGAACACCTGCGTCACCCGGACCAGGATTAGCACTATTAACAACAGTAAGAGGTACAGTAGGTGGATTCCCACCCGCACGGCGCGCAGCAGAACCATCACCCTTATATACATAAAGATAGTCATTCACAAGTCCTCTTTCAATATTCATAGTTCCTAGAACTTCAGTAGTGAAAGGAGTAATATAAGCTCGTCCTGCGTATGGAACGAATCCAAAATCAGTCATGGCAGCAATAGTCAAAATAGGACCGAAGATAGTAGTTGGATTAACGATATGATATATAGTTCCACCAGTAGTCAAAACGAGTAGAGTCTGTCCTGTATTAGTAGGATAATTATAGATGCGAAGAATACTCGCCAAGGGACTGGGCACATTTTGGTTTGGCCCAATCCCATAGCGAGTACCAAAAGAGTTAGCACCAAAGTATCGGATGTTATTAGCATCAGAAAAATGGTCCATTGGGGTATTCTCAGGGTCGCCCCTATTCCAATAACCATTGAACTTATCGAATACTACTGGTGCATGGTCTCTAATCATTCAGTTTCCAATTCCAATAAACCAAACTTGACTACTAACATGCCAAATTAATGTGGTAATTCTATTTTGGTTAATAGCAATAGGGCCACCGAGAATATTTCCAGCATTTCCTAAAGTAATGGGTCCCCCACCCCCAAAAGGAATAAGATAAATAATTAAATCAAATACTCTCCCACCAAAAGGAGCAGGAATATTATTAATAGTAGTAGTTCCAGTTAAGATAATTACATCACTTCTAGGAGATTGTAATGTATCTGCAGATGCTTGAGTTTCAGAACTTAATCTTAAAATTCTTCCTGGTGTTGACATAATTACACACCAGAGTTAATGGCCCACTTCTGCTGAGACTTGGACCAAACTAACCAAACTGGTCTATTTGTCAGAACAGTAATACCAAGAAGAATATTACCTGCAGCGCTCAACACTAAGTTACCAGCAGTAATAGGCCACAGAATTAGTTGAATTCCATACACTTGCCCTCCAAATGGAGGAGGAATAGTATCGATTTGAGTATTTCCAGTGACAATGAGAATGTCACTTCGAGGAGATTGCATTGTTGCTGCTGAGGCTTGGATTTCCTCAGACAGTCTAGCCATTTTTCCTGGAATCATGACCCCTCCACCATCCTCACCTATACTATATAGGCTAGGTCATCCAACCGCGTTTCTTGTATCCTGCCCTGAATGGGCGTCTTCTTGTAACAATAGTCTGCTTACCTTTAATTCCAATTCCCTTAGCTCTATCCATTCCCATTATTGCATAATTATTGAGTCCCTGCGCGCTCGTGAGATTTCTTTCGATGAATTCTGCACAAAGAGCCGCGGTTCGATATTCTAGAAAAGTCCGTGAATTAATGATATTAATTTGGGTATTTTGGTCAGTAATAATGTTAAACAACTGCTTAATATAGTCAATCTTAATGTCATTATCTTGCACCGCCGGTAGAAATCTAATCTGCTGGTCTTGCCAGACAAAATAGATGAATTGCTCAGATTCAATATCCTCAAGATAATGAGGAATGTAATCCCGTTTAGTCATTGGAATGAATGGGTCGATACCATGTTGTCGTTCCCACAGTTGCGCAGGTTCGACCATATCAGATGGTAAAGTAGGATTCTGAGGAGTTCCAGCAGCATTATAAGTAATAGCCGAAACTCCTGCAGCAACCCAGATAATTGCTGAAGTTTCTTCAGTTACTGGAATATTCGAAAGTTCAAATTCTTCCTGTAATTCCTGAACTGCAATATTGAGATAAGGTAATTGTGCTGCATACGTATAGATGTTCTTAGCAGTATCGTTCAACAACGACGCCGCACGGTCCATTACTTCCGACGCTAATAGGTCTGCAGCACTCATATCTTATCCAGCAGCAGGAAGTTGTTTCTTCATCTCCAATAACTGTTTTGTCATTGGATGGTCGGGGTCTGGGAAATGACACTGTGCACAAATTGGATACTGTGGATTCTTCAATGAACCACAAGCCTTACAACGAACCATTTCAATCATAGTGAAGTCCTTCATCCAATCTTTAAGATGAGCAACTCCTAATTCCCTCGCGGCTAGTCGCATATCATCACTAATCGCGAGGGGATTACCATTACTTCTAGCCCACAATGAATCACCCATTTTTACAAGTAGTCGATACCAATTCTTCTGATATAAATCAGATTTATCTAGTTGAGTCTTGAAATTTTTCTTAATATCCTCAGTGGAATGAGCACCCTGAACGTAAAAATATCCCGGCATGTGGTCTGCCATATTGCATCCAAGAATTCCATTGCACCAATCTCGTACAACAGATTCAGCAATCTGGACAGAACTCACAGGAATTTCAAGTAAGGGCTGGTCCTCGTCAATATCCCTCCACCAAGACGATGGGCCAACAACCAGAATTGAGGGTGATACAAGTGACCCAGGAGGTACAACGAAGTGCCCCGGAAATACCGTTGGTTTTCTATCGTCGAGAATCTTCGGACAAATAGACACGACTGTCGATTTATCAAGTTCATTAATAGGCCCACGAATTGTATGCCGTTTCCAGGCATTAATTCCCGCGAATGCTCCAACTGTACCACCAGGCATAATCACTCCTTGACCGGACTAATTTTTGGCTCTCCGGTATAAGCTACGGCTTCACCAGTTACTGTTCTAAGTAATAGCGAACTCTCATCCCCAAATAGTTCTTCCTGAAGTTTATTAATTCTCTTTTCCTGTTCTTCTAATGGATTCTTAGCTTCCTCATCCACATATTTCGCGAGGCTCTTTTTACCCATTGCTGCATAAACTACATCAACAACAAACTTGCACGCTTTGAAAATGGGATAAACAGGTTCCTTCGTCCTTTCATTTTCAAAAATATGCATACATTCATATGATGTATGTCCATCTACTAGTTCATTTTGATTAACTTCTGGAATGAGACAAAGTCTTTCCAGAATCCATCTATCCTTACAGTGCTGATATTTTGGCATATCAATCACTTGGGGATACAATAAAATTAGTCCTTCAGGAGTATAATCTACCTTCCTCTTTTCATATTGGTCCGATGACCATGAGACACGCCACATAGCCTGACTAGTAATCGTATCGATACCAAAATAATTAACAAGTTGATTGTTAATCGTTTGGATATCTTGTGGTAGAATTGGAAAGTCCATTACTTATCCTGTGATACGAATTCGTATTTCGATTTAGGCATAACCTGTGGAGTACAAATCATTCCAACAGGCGCACCTGTATCATAACCCGATATCCACTGTTTTTCTTTTTCATCCCATCGCGGCCAAATAATCATAGTTCCCATATGTCCACACAGAACTCCTATGTCAACATATGATTGAATTCCAGCTTTCCTTAGTCTATTAAAAAATCCAATATCATCACACCATTGTTCTGAATTCAATTCTCCCAATCGAACATATGGCTTCTCTAGTTTATCGAATACACTTGTTTTACACAATAGAAATCCAAATCCAGCTGCAACAATCGGTCTTAGTCTAGGTTCCTTATCCAATAGATACATTGGACATGCAGAACCATCATCATCTGCTAAATCAAAAACTAGTGGCTGGTGAGGATATTGTCTGCTCAAATACAAGCCAGAAACGACATCCTTATCATCTTCCAAAAGTTTATTCAATGAATCTGATGTATAAGCCATATCATCATCAATGAATAGAATATGAGTACAATTATTTTCTTGTGCTGCTCTAATCAGTAGATTTCTGCCATGCGCAGGTGACCTATCATGGCATAG
>Ga0182040_10001405_pt1 | contig 11145 bp, 10 predicted proteins | sample flu12Cox44000176_FD_125973 | JGI IMG/M metagenome (GOLD analysis project Ga0182040, IMG submission 125973) | Lab enrichment of tropical soil microbial communities from Luquillo Experimental Forest, Puerto Rico - flux8day.12C.oxic.44.000.176 | ecosystem: Environmental > Terrestrial > Soil >... | reverse complement strand
TCCAGGGTCATGATTTCGTCTTCGCAGTATCCCGAGATCGAAGTTCTAGAGTGAAGCAATCATGCTCTACCGGCAGGAAGCGTCGCCTAGCAAGTCTCAGCCGAAGCTCTTCCACTTAATTACCATATGGATGGGACCTGCGTTTGTTTCCCGGTGCCATTTTGTGCGCACTCGCTATGCACACAACACGGAGCCTCCTTTTCGGCATGGGTCCACTTGATCCCTGGACAATCGCTCTAACGTCGGCAGGATTGCTGGTGGTCGTGGCTGTCGCGACTTGGCTGCCCGCCCGGCGAGCCTGCGGAGTGAATGCACTCGAGATGTTACGAGCGGAATAGCCGAACTGTCAGTCCCATACTCCGAAGGCGTTGGTTTAGTTGATTGGATTTTCGATCCTCAAGCTGCTCCGGGCGACAGCTGGGTGGCATAAAAGCTTACCATCGCCGTCCTATACATAGGCCAGGGCGGTGCGAGCACGAAGGTGTGCAAAAACGGTTTGACCTCTTCGCCCATCCTCGGGGACAATCCTCCGATCGGCTAAGCAGATTCCCGGGTAACGGTGAGATGATGACCCACGATGAGGCTATTTTGAGGGCCAGGGAGATCGCTGGTCGCGTATTGGCGCCGGCGGCAGGACCCAATGACAAGGCGGGACGATTCTCGACCGAGGCTGTCGACTCGCTCGGCGAATCCGGGCTGCTGGCGCTAATGCTCCCGGCGGAGGTTGGCGGTCCTCGTCTCGGCCCGCGCACATTTGCGGCGGTCACGGCGACCCTCGCCGAAGCAGACGCTTCGGTCGCGATGGTCTATCTGATGCACATCCTTGGCGTCGCGACGATCCGAGCGGCGCGGCCAGGCGCGGCCAAGGCGGTTCGACCTCTGCTCGAGGAAGTCGGCGCCGGCCGGCATTTATCGACGCTCGCCTTCAGTGAACCCGGCTCCCGCAGCCATTTCTGGACTCCTATGTCGCGAGCGCGTCGGAACGGCAGCGGCGTGTCGATCAGCGCCAAGAAATCCTGGGTGACGAGCGCCGGTTACGCGCGAAGCTATGTCGTCTCTTCCTTGGCCCCGGACGGAGCAGCTCCCACCGACTCGACTCTCTACCTGGTCCCAGCGGATACCCCCGGCGTGTCAGTCGCCGGCCCTTGGGACGGTTTGGGACTCCGGGCCAACGCCTCTGCGCCGCTGGCGCTCGACAACTGCGAAGTTCCGTCCCATTTTCAGCTGACCGATGACGGCGCGGGGTTTCAAGTGATGCTCAACGTGGTACTTCCGTTGTTCAATTTGGGAACAGCATGTGTGGCGCTCGGATTGTGTCGAGCAGCGGTCGCAGGCGCCACGGCGCATCTCAAGGCCGCGCGATTCGAGCATCTAGGTCAGAGCCTCGGGGAGAGCCTGCCGACGCTAAGGGCGCAGCTCGCGGCCATGCAAATTGAGACAGACGGACTTTCCGCGCGTGTCGACGATTTGATTGAGCATCTTGAGAGCCCTCGCGAGGCCACCATGTTGCGCGTGCTTGAAAGCAAAGCGGCTGCTGGCGACGTCGCCATCAGCGTCACCTCCACGGCCATGCGCATTTGCGGCGGTGCCGCGTTCTCGAAGCATATGAGTATCGAACGCCTGTTCCGCGACGCGCATGCGGGCGCTGTTATGGCGCCGACTGGCGACGTGCTGCGCGAGTTCATTGGCAAGGCCCTTTTGGGAATGCCGCTCTTCTAAGACGAAGCTGAGGCAAGATGCGGGGGCCTTTTTTTGAAACATTTCCAAAAAAGGAATCGCGGGGAACTATGAGCAGAACAATTTGGGTGGGAGCCGTTGCATACAACCCAAAGGTGGTCCCAATTTGGGAGGGTATGCGGCGATATTTTCACGACGAAGCGCATTTGCCCGTGGAAGTCGTACTTTTTCAGAGCTATGAGGCGCAGGTCATCGCCCTTCTCGCGCAAGCAGGCGATCCGCTGCCGTATATCGATATCGCCTGGAATACAAACCTCGCTTATCTTCAAGCCGAGGAATGGAGCGGTCATCGCTGCCGCGCGGTCGCCATGCGCGACACCGATCTTGGGTGGATGACGAAGATCGTTGCTGTCACGGGAGGTCCTGTCTCCGCGTTGGCCGATTTGAAAAATCGAACGCTCGCGCTCGGTAGCCGAGACAGCGGACACTCAGCTATTTTGCCCGTTCACTTTTTGGAGCAGCAAGGAATGCGAGAGGGCACGGATTACCGGACAATGCGGTTCGACAGCGACTTGGGCAAGCACGGTGACACGGGGACCAGCGAAGTGGAAGTCGTCCGCGCCGTACTCGACGGGCGAGCCGATGCTGGCGCAATCGGCAGCCCCTTCTGGAATACCGTGCAGAGCGAGGGACTGGTGCCCGAGGGTGCGCTTGCCGAGGTATGGACCTCGCCGGCGTACCACCATTGCATGTTCACGGCGCGGCCCGATCTCGACCCGGCACTCGAGCGCCGCTTTGCCGACGCGCTCTCCGTGATGAGTTACGATAACCCGGTTCACCGCACCGTACTCGACGCCGAAGGGCTTCAACGTTGGTTGCCGCCTCACGTTGACGGCTACGATGCGTTGCGTCAAGCCGCCGCCCGACAAGGATTCTTTAGGCAGCCATTCGCCAAGTCGGCTGAACGATGAGCCGACTTCCGCTGGAGCCGCGTACCGTAATTTTGCCGCCACCGAGCACTGTCTCACGCGCAATTGAAGATACTTGCCAACTTGAGCGCGTGTTCGCCTTCGCGCTCGAAAGCGCGGCGAACGGCAGCGAACGCCTCGGCCAGCGGAAAAATGTCACGGGTGACGAGCAAGTCGGCGTCTTCCGCCCCTACGGGATGCCAATAGACGCCTTCGGCGGTAATCGTAACTTCGGGCACCAAGTCGGACCGCGCGAGAGCGACTCCTTCCGTTGCTGAGCCGCGCAGCGCGATCCGCCGGATCACCCGGTCTTCGGGAGCAATCTGCTCCTTATCGAGGAACTGGCGGAACTCCTCAGCCTCTCGATCGCTTGCAACGGTCGCCGCCAGTCGAACTCGAAAGCCTTGCGCGCGAGCAAGCCCGATGCCTTGGCGTGTGCGCATCCAAGTTCCTGCCCCACGGTGGAGATCGTGCCGTTCCGGCGTGGCGCTGTCCAAGCTGATCTGAAGGACAATGCGATCCCGGGGCAACATCCGCAAACTCTCCATTCGTCGTCCCGCGAAGAGCATTCCGTTGGTCAGCACCGTTGTCGGTGCTGCCGCGGCGCAAGCAAGGAGAAGCTCGCCGACATCAGGAAGCAAAAACGGTTCGCCTCCAGTCACGAAAATTTCTTTAACGCGTAGTTCGGCCGCCTCCCGGGCGATTCGCTTTACGCACGCGAGCCCTAGTTCCCGCCGCGGCGCACCCGGTGACGAACGCACACAGCAGTAGTCGCAATGTAAGTTGCAGTCGAAGTTCGTGTACAGCCAGAGCCGCGAGCCCACCGGCCGATTGCCCTCCAAAGGTACCGTCCCGTGCCGGATCACCCAACGACCATGGTCATTTTCGACCGTGGATTCAACCAGCGCATTGCCCGTAAAGCGGCACCACGCTTCCAAGTCGGTAGCAATGCTTTTTTCGGCGCCAACCACCGCGATCAAATCGCCCGGCTGGGTGCGGCGCAGAGCCGCGATCAACTCTGGCAACAGGCCAGATGCAAACGTTTTGCGCCCGACATCCAGGTCGATCTTTGCCTTCATAGGAATGCGCTGTATTTTACAACCGCCTGCGGAACCGAAGATAGCTTCGACCTGCGCGCAGCCCAGCAATCGTAGACCAGCCAAAGGTAAACGGGACCGTATTCGAGCGACAACATCAGAAGAGAATTCCCGAGGGGCTCCCCTGCTCCGTAGGTGATTGCCGGAGTGTAGGCCAAAACGCTAGTGACAGTCATGAGCAGCCATGCAGCGCTTGGGTAAAAGCACAAGAAGGGGATCGACCAAGTGAAATACCAGGGATAGGCAGTCGGCGACACTAGGAGCACTCCGCCCGTAAGCACGAGACTCGACCATAGCGGCGTCGCCCGATTCTTCGCTAGGTAGCCAATCGTCGCTATCACGATCAACCCGGCGACCAACTCGGCACCGGCTCTCGAGCCCGCGACGAACTGCAGCAGGGAGAAGAGGGTCGCATTGTTCACCCAATCGCGTGCGTAGTTCTCCGCACCATCCAATAAGTGCCAGCCAGCGCCCAAGAACGGAACATAACAGGTGAAAACCAGGGCTACAAAGATGCCTACGAGAGCGAGCCGCACGCGCTTCAGGAACGTAAGCAGGAGCAAGACCGGGAAGAACTTGGACAGGAACGACAACGCAAGCGCGGCCATCGAAAGCGCCGGGCGATTCGTCACGAGGAAAAAAAGCGCTACCAGAATTGTCACAATGGCCAGCGAGTCAAAATGACCACTCATCGCAAACGAAATGAGCACGGCGGGGTTCCACGCGTAAACAAGCACACGGTCGAGAGGCTGGTTCATGGCGGCAAGCAGAAGCATCAAGAGACCGGCGCTCGCTAGATCGAGAATCGTGGAGACACGTTTGTATCCGGGCACCGTCCCGATCAGCCTATAGGCGAATTCACTGAGCGGCGGGTACATCGTTGGCGTTTCTTCGCCCGGCGGTTCAGGGTGCTCGGGGTTTTGCAGCCACTCCAGCCCCTCTGCATTGGGAAATACGACGTATGGATTTAGGTGCGCTCGTTGCGCCCGGCCATCCCATTGGTAGCGATACACATCGTCAGAGAGTGTTGACGGGGCCGACAGCAGCACCACGCGAAACAAAACCGCACTCGCCAGGATGATCAGGAGAGCGGCTGCTCCGAGCCGAAATCTCTCGACGCAAAACACGCCTGTCACGTAGAAGATGCCCGCTAGCAGCAGAAGTCCGATGAATTCCGGCATGTGCGCGTCCAGATCCTGCACCCGCGCGACCCACTTGAAGATACCTGTCAACCCTACCGCCAGGACAGCCAGGCCCAGCGTGACAATGCCACGGGGCCAAGGAGTCTTTAGGCGTTCGATGTACTCCCGCCAGAGCTCCTTCATAGAAGTCCTCTATTCGCGCCCTGCACCTGCCCACCCGGAAAGCCATTTAGCCGTTCTTGGCGCCTTCCGTGGCGAGCGCTGGAGTTCATCGGCGAGCTGACTCAAGTCTGAGGCCACATCAATATCATAGAACGGATCAATCAGCTGTACGGAAAGCCCCAGCTCACGCGCACGCCGCAACAGCGCCTCAAGCGCGTTTGCCGTTCCCATCCCAGCATTGCTGAACAGACCCGGATGGGACGCTCTCGCACCGACAAGATAGTAGCCACCGTCTTGAGTGGGTCCCACAACCAGGTCGCACGTTTCGAGTACCTCGAACGCGGCTTCGAGTACTGATGCTGGCAGGTGTGGACTGTCGCTATTGAAGGCAATGACCTCAGGGTGGCCAGGAGTTGCAAAGTGCTGGAACACCGAGGCAAGGCCCGCGGCCAGGCCTTGGCCCGTCTGAGGGACGATGGGCACTGTTTTAGGGACCACGCGCGACAGATCTTGCACGTCAGACGCCGGGCACATAATGGCAATTTTCACGTGATGGAGTGTTTGTGCTAGCGCTATCGTGTCGTTCAGAAGACATCGGTACAACTCGGTGACGGCTTCCAGAGGAACGATCTCGGCCAACCGGGTCTTAACCGAGCCCAGTCTGGGTGCTTTGGCCATGATAACCAGTATCCGGTTGATTGATGTCATCGAAAGGGATCACCGTTCAGACGTTCACAAGCATTGCCCGCATGGAAGTTTACGCCGAACCAGGCATATTGCTTTTTTCTCGCCGGAAGTAGTAGCGCGCGATGAGACTAAGAATAAACCACGTAGCTCCAATGGTGCCTCGGAGCGTACCGCTGATCTTCGATTTCCCGATGCGTGGGTGATAGCTTACGGGAACCTCAACGATGCGGAAACCGCGGATGGCTCCCTTTAGGATTAATTCCACGGCCCATCCGTAAGTGGTTTCTTCAAGCTCAACCGCGCGGAGGATCTCTGCGCGTGCGGCGCGGAACGGACCGAGGTCGCTGATTTGCAATCCGTAGAGGCGCGTGATCAGGCTGGCCGCAAGCCAGTTGCCGAACAGGGCATGCCAAGGCAGCGCCCCGGGCGAGCGCGGACCCGCGAGACGCGAACCGATGGTGATGTCGGCGCGACCCGCCGTGATCGGAGCGAGCAGAAGCGGAAGCTCAGCAGGCCGATCGCTGTAGTCGCCGTCCAGAAAAACAACAACATCAGGCGCGCTCGCGCAGGCGAGCCCCGTCAAGCACGCGCGGCCGTATCCACGACGCGCTTCGGAAATGACTCGGGCACCCATGCGCGCAGCGATGGCAGGTGTTTCGTCTGAAGAGTGATTGTCGACGACGATAACTTCGTTGACGAAATCCGATGGGATGTCAGCAAGGACACGACCAATCGCCTGAGCCTCGTTGCGAGTAGGAATGATTACTGAGACCCGCACGCGACCTCCGTTTTGTTACCACCAGGGAGCCGATGGCCGCCTGCGCGCCAAGAAGGAATCAACACCCCACGTGCGGCCCGCTCCCCCTACGACCAGTGAGAGCGAGGCTAAGACCGGAACCAGCAGTTCCCATATCCACGCCGTCCCCCACTCCGAGACCCATAAGCTCGCGAGGAACGCAAATGCGACGAGTGCAACCGGACGCGTAAGAAGACCGAGTATCAGCAGCACGCCGAGGGAAATCTCTGTGAATCCTTGAAGCGGTGCGGCCATCGATGCGTGAGCCGCCGCGAACGCCATGACAGTCTTCCACACGGCAGGCGCGTGACCATTGTCAATGTAGTCCTGAATGAGGCCCGCGTAGCCGGACGGTGTGTACAAGCCTTTCCCCAGATTCTCGAAGAAGACCCACACGAGCATGGCGCCAATCGTGAGCCGCACCAAAGCGAGCCCCATTCCGGCATGGGGCTGGTCGGCTACTTGGGATGTGTTGTCGCTCGGTTGCATCGTAGGCGTAGTCATCATGGCTCCTCACAGTCCTCCAGTCTAAGCGATCTTTGGTGCCACCCTCCCCAGGAACCATCGAGCCATGCTCAGGTAAGCGCACCGTGATACATGGCCGGATTCTAGATCAACAGTCCCGTACCCGAAAGTCAACTCACAGCCCACATGCATTCGCCGGTATAATCCGCGAGGACCCCAGTAGTAGTAATTCTGGTGCCTGGGAAGAGCCAGTGACAGGCCCACGAGTAGCCAATCTCCTCGAAGGGATTTGTTGTCACGCGATAGCGACCGTCCGGGTTCCTCACTGAGCTGGGTCGCGAGCGCTGCCTGCGACTCATCAGAAGAGTTTTCTTCCGGGAGCATAGCGAGTCCGAGCTTAGCAGAAACACCGGCTCATTCGTCTAGTTCGCTATCAGCCGTTCGCGGTGTGCTTGACATCGCCACCGATTCCAGGCCTTCAGCTCGGAGGATAGCGTTGAGCTACTGGCGGGCAGCGGGGGTTCCTGTCGATGTCAGCGGAAAGACTATCGTCGAGGGCTGGCCATGAGTGACAACCGGAAGATTACGATCAGCAGTTCCCGAATGGCAGAGCACAACGCACTGCGACTCATGGGCAGAGGGTCTCCTGCCCTGAGGCCGGAGACCATCGCGGTGCGGGCAGGCGCCGAAATTGACCCCGATACCGGGGCCCTGTCACCTCCCCTACACCTCTCCACCACGTTCGAGCACGGCCCCGCAAGCGAGGCCATCCACGGATTCCGTTACGCACGGGAAAAGAATCCAACGCAGTTGCGGCTTGAGGCCGCCCTTCGCGATCTCGAGGGCGGCTTGGCCGCCGTGGTTTTCTCCTCAGGCATGGCCGCGGCGGCAGCCATGCTACAAACACTGAAACCGGGTTCGCACGTTATCTTCTCCGACGATATCTATATCGATGTCCACAATCTCGCCCGCGATTTCCTGCCCATGTGGGGCATCGATAGCAGCATCGAGAACCTGCAGGACTTGGACCGCCTTTCGAGAGCCATCCGGCCATCGACAAAGCTCATCTGGATGGAGACGCCTTCCAACCCTCTTCTGAAGATTTTGGACATTCAGGCTCTTAGCCAAATCGCCCGACGGGCGGAAGCTCTACTGCTCGTGGATAATACGTTTGCCACACCGATTCTCCAACGCCCTCTCGGGCTTGGAGCAGATATCGTCCTTCATTCCACGACGAAGTACTGCGGAGGTCACAGCGATGTTCAAGGCGGATGCCTGATCGTCAAGTCTCAGGAGTTGCTGGACAAGCTTCTTCACGTTCGTGAGATCCTCGGTGCAGTCGCATCTCCGTTCGGTTCCTGGCTGATCCTGCGAGGACTTCGCTCGCTGCCCTGCCGTATGGAGCGACACTCGGCAAACGGAAATGCGGTCGCCGCCGCGCTCGCTGCATGCCCTTCTGTCCAAACCGTCTACTACCCAGGCCTCCCGTCACACCCTGGACACCATGTCGCCCGGCGCCAGATGAAGAGCTTTGGGGCCATGCTCTCGTTCTTGGTGCGCGGCGGGCGCGAAGAAGCACTTCGTGTGGCTTCCCGCGTGAAACTCTTCGTGAACGCGACTAGCCTCGGCGGCGTGGAGAGCCTGATCGAGCACCGGGCTTCGAACGAAGGCAAACTCTCCCGCGCACCGCAGAATCTATTGCGGCTCTCGGTAGGCCTTGAACACCCTGACGATTTGATCGAAGACCTATTGCAAGCGCTAGCTTGAAGGACCGCTGACCAGCACATCCTACTCAGCTTCTGCCAGTCTCAATAGTTCGTCGTTTGCTTTGCCAGCCCAGGCAGCCTTTTTGAACCGTTAGAGGTTTGTGTTCGTGCTTGCAAGCAAGGGCTTCAGCGATTGGCGCGCACCCGTCCGTTGAACCCGAAAATCCGGGTAATCCTCCCGTGCGTTGCCGCCATGCACAAGACAGTCTGGTCTGGTTCGCCGTATAGGTGAGTGACTTCGTGGGGTTCCCCCGCTAGAATTGGTCGTTGTTCGTCTGGAAGAAGGCCAAGTTGCAACTGCGTTGTCAGCAGTCGAGATGCTTACGATGCCTCCGCATTTAATGCGACGAAAAGTGACCCCTAAGAATTCACAGCCCCTTGCACTGAGCCTTTGTTTAGCAGTTCTCTGGTGCAGTCAGGGTAGCGCGGGCCAAGGCATGGCCGGCCTGAGAGCGGAGGTTCGCAGAAAAGGTCTTCGGAGCTTTGTTGTGCAAGCTTCCAGTGCCCAGGATCCGCGTGGCCAGGAGCAAACTTCTCAGCCTCCCCCGTCCTCTCCCTCCCCACAGGTGCAAGCCGGCCAGACTCTCTTTGCCGCTCAGTGTGCCTTTTGTCATGGACGCGACGCGGCCGGAGGCGAGACCGGCCCGGACCTGACGAGCTCCGAGATCGTGGAAAAGGACGTCGGCGGGAACGAAATCGGCACGGTAGTTCGCTCAGGGCGGCCTGATAGAGGAATGCCGCAGTTCAACCTCACGGATACCGATCTCGCGGCCATTGTTGCATTTCTGCACGATGAGAAGGCAAAGGCGGAGTCAAAGCCAGGCCGCCGCCGTAACGTTCAACCAGAAGACCTCCAGACGGGCAATGCCGAGGAAGGCAAGCACTATTTCAATGGTGCCGGGGGCTGCGCGAAGTGTCATTCTCCCACCGGCGACCTGGCTGGCGTGGCCAACCGGCTGCGAGGATTGGCGCTTCTCGAGCGTATGCTGTACCCCAAGCCCCGCAAAAGCGGCCCTGCCGATTCCCCGGCGTCCCCGGCGACAGTCATTGTGACATTGGCGACGGGGCAGACCGTAACCGGCAAACTGGCATATCAGGACGAATTCGTGATCGGACTGACAGATTCTTCAGGGTGGTACCGTTCCTGGTTCAAGGGCGCGGTGAAGTTCAAGGTGGTCGATCCACTCGAAGCGCACAGCGCGCAGCTGGGTAAGTACACCGATGAAACCATGCACAACGTGCTGGCTTACCTGCAAACGCTGCGGTAAGGCGGGTTTCTTTTCAATGGCTCGCGTTTCGGTAGTACGCGGATTTCGTCGAAGGCAGTCAAGAATGAAACTCGTATTTTGCTATTTGCCTCTTCTGGCTGCAGGTTTGCTGCTGGCGGTGTTCGACGGCCCGGCGCTTGGTCAAGGTGCGGACGGAGGGCTGGACTCCGCCGCGCTTTTGAAGCCGCCTGAGGACAGTTGGCCCACTTATCACGGAACGTACTCTGGTCAACACCACAGCCGTCTGGCACAGATTACTCCGGCGAATGTGTACCGGGTGACGCTTGCGTGGGCCTTCGAGACTGGTCAAACGGCGGAGATAAAAGCTACGCCCATCCTCGTCAACGGCATTTTGTACGCAACGACGCCGGATAACGTCTGGGCCCTCGACGCCAGGTCAGCTAATGTCGTGTGGCACTATACCTACCCACCCAACCAGGGCTTTCATATTGGTCACCGGGGAGTTGCGCTCTACAAGGACTCTGTGTATTTCACGACGCCAGACGCGCACTTGATCTCGCTGGATGCGAGAGACGGGAAGGTGAAGTGGAATGTTGTAATCGTTGACGTAAAGAAGGGGTATTGGACAAGCATGGCGCCACTGGTGGTTCGCGACCACGTTATCGTTGGCACTTCCGGAGATTTCGACAACCTGCCTGGCATGCTGAAGTCGTTTGATCCGGAAACCGGGGACGTTCAATGGACCTTTTACAGCACTCTTCCTCGAGAAGCGCCGGAAGCTTTCAGCGGTGGCGCCACCGGCGGAAACATGTGGATCACGGGAACGTACGATCCACAGCTCAATCTCGTTTACTTCGGAACAGGAAATCCCACGCCCGTGCTGGCAGCGCAGGATCGTCCAGGAGACAATCCTTGGACATGCAGCATTGTGGCCCTGAATCCCGACACTGGTAAGCTGGCTTGGGGGTTCCAGGCGTCGCCCCACGATACGCATGATTGGGATGCCGTCGAGGTTCCCGTCCTGGTCGATGGCAATTTCAAGGGTGTCCCTAGGAAGATGTTGTTGCAGGCTTCTCGAAACGGTTATTTCTTTGTGCTGGACCGCACCACGGGAAGAAGCCTTCTTACGACTGCGTTCGCAGCTGTCAATTGGTCC
>Ga0182040_10001397_pt1 | contig 11194 bp, 15 predicted proteins | sample flu12Cox44000176_FD_125973 | JGI IMG/M metagenome (GOLD analysis project Ga0182040, IMG submission 125973) | Lab enrichment of tropical soil microbial communities from Luquillo Experimental Forest, Puerto Rico - flux8day.12C.oxic.44.000.176 | ecosystem: Environmental > Terrestrial > Soil >... | reverse complement strand
CGAAAACGACGCGCAGAAAAACGCCCAAACTCTGGCCGATGAATTCGTCCACGACCGTGACGGCGTCACCGTCCGCGCCGGTGGCCCGGCGATGCAGTACGCGCAGATCAACAAGCAGAACCAGGACGACCTTCTGGTCATGGAAATTATCGCGCTCCCGCTGAGCTTCGTGGTCCTGATCTGGGTGTTCGGCGGGCTGCTGGCGGCGGGGTTGCCGATTGCGCTCGGCGCGCTGTCGGTGGTCGGCTCAATGTCGGTGTTGCGGTTGGTCACGTACACCACCGAAGTTTCGATCTTCGCGCTCAACCTCAGCACCGCGATGAGCCTGGCGTTGGCCATCGACTACACGCTGCTTATCGTCAGCCGCTATCGCGACGAGTTGGCCGAGCACGGCGACCGGGATCAGGCGCTGATCCGCACCATGGCCACTTCCGGGCGCACCGTCTTGTTCTCGGCGGTCACCGTGGCGTTGTCGATGTCGGCGACGGCGCTGTTCCCGATGTACTTCCTGAAGTCGTTCGCCTACGCCGGCGTGGCCTCGGTGGCCTTCGTCGCGATCGCGTCCATCGTGGTCACCCCGGCCGCGATCGTGCTGCTGGGGAATCGGCTCGACTCGCTGGACGTGCGCCGGATGCTGCGTCATGCCTTGCGGCGCCCGGATCCCCTGCACAGGCCGGTCGAGGAGTGGTTCTGGTACCGGTCGAGCAAGTTCGTGATGCGACGCTGGGCGCCGGTCGGGCTGGCCGTGATGGCGCTGCTTCTGTTGCTCGGGCTTCCTTTCTTCTCGGTGAAGTGGGGTTTCCCGGACGACCGGGTGCTGCCGCGTTCGGCGTCGTCGCATGAGGTCGGTGACCGATTGCGCAGTGGTTTCGCGCACGATTCCGCAACCGCAGTGCCCATCGTCGTCCCCCACGCCGGAAACCTGAACCCCGCGGACATTGACCGGTATGCGGCCGACCTGTCGCGCGTCCCCGAGGTTTCGGCGGTGTCAGCCCCCGATGGGACGTTCGTGAACGGAAACCGAGTGGGACCGCCGGCCGCCGCCACCGGGTTGGCCGACGGGAGCGCATTCCTAACCGTGAACAGCAACGCGCCGCTGTTTTCCCAAGCCTCCGACACCCAGCTGAAGCGGTTGCACGAGGTGGCCGGGCCCGCCGGCCGATCCGTCGAAATGGCCGGTGTCGCACAGGTCAACCGCGACAGCGTCGACGCGGTGACGGACCGACTGCCGCTGGTGCTGGGGCTGATGGCCGGCATCACGTTCGTGCTGCTGTTCCTGCTCACCGGCAGCGTGGTGCTGCCGGTCAAGGCGCTGGTGTGCAACGTGCTGTCGCTGACCGCGGCGTTCGGTGCGCTGGTGTGGATCTTCCAGGACGGCCATCTCGGCGCGCTCGGCACAACTCCGAGCGGAACGCTGGTGGCGAATATGCCAGTTCTGTTGTTCTGCATCGCGTTCGGCTTGTCGATGGATTACGAGGTCTTCTTGCTCTCCCGGATCCGGGAGTACTGGCTCGCGTACCGACCGGCAAAGCCAAACGCAAAAGCGGCGCACGCCGCCAACGACGAGGCAGTGGCGCACGGTGTGGCCCGCACTGGGCGGGTGATCACCGCTGCCGCGTTGGTGATGTCGATGTCGTTCGCCGCGCTGATCGCCGCTCATGTGTCGTTCATGCGGATGTTCGGCCTCGGGCTGACACTTGCCGTTTTCGCGGATGCGACGCTGGTGCGGATGGTGCTGGTCCCGGCGTTCATGCATGTGATGGGCCGCTGGAATTGGTGGGCGCCAAAGCCTTTGGTGTGGCTGCACGAGCGGTTCGGCATCAGTGAGGGACCGGTCGAAGACGTCGCGGCCGACGAGCCCATAGAGATGGACATCTCGGTGCAGCACAACGGGTACCCGATCACTGAGTCGGTGACGCAAATTGGTTAGCCTGCCGATTGAAGGCCTTCGTCGTGGTCGCGCCAGGGCCCCCCGCGGGGCCGGCGATCGGCTTCGCGACGAGATCATGAAAGCGGCCACCGAGCTGCTGCTGGAAACCGGGCACGCCAGGTCGGTGTCGATCCGGTCGCTGGCACAGCGCGTCGGCGTCACACCGCCGTCGATCTATCTGCATTTCGCGGACAAAAATGCCCTGATGGACGCGGTTTGCGCGCATTACTTCGAGAACCTCGACCTGGAAATGCAGCGGATGGCCGCCGAGCACAGTTCTCCGGTCGAGGTGCTGCGCGCCCAAGGGCTGGCCTATGTCCGGTTCGCCACCCAAACCCCGGAGCTGTACCGGATCGCCACGATGGGCGAGTGGCGCTCCGGAAACATCATCGATATGACGCTGGACAGCTCGGTGTTCAAGCACCTGCGCAGCACCGTGCAGAAGCTGATGGATCAGGGTTTCTACCTGTCGGACGATCCCACCGCCGTCGCCTTGGAATTCTGGAGCGCCGCACACGGGGTAGCTTCTATGTTGATCACCAAGCCGCACTTGCCTTTTGGCGATGCCGATGCGTTCGCCGACCGGGTGCTGTGTTCGGTCCTCTGTGGGCGTGCGGTGATCGGGTATTACGGCCCGAATGCCACTCCCCGCAAATTGGCGGCGTGGCTGAGCGCACGTCGGCCTTCGAGGGAGTCGCGGATATGACGCAGGCGACGGTGTCCAAGGTCGACAATCCGTTCTTCGCGCGCGTCTGGCCCGTCGTGGCCACCCATGAAGCCCAGGCGGTGCGGGCGCTTCGTCGGGAGAATCTGGCCGGCCTGTCCGGTCGGGTGCTGGAGGTCGGCGCGGGTATCGGGACGAACTTCCCCAATTACCCGAAGGCGGTCGAGCAGGTGGTCGCGGTGGAGCCCGAGCCGCGGCTGGCGGATCAGGCCCGCGCCGCAGCCGCCGTGGTACCCGTTCCGGTGGTAGTAACCGGGGATAGCGCGGAAGGGTTCAGTGACGGGGAGCCCTTCGACGCGGTGGTGTGCTCGCTGGTGCTGTGCTCCGTGCGCGATCCCGCCGGCGTGCTGCGGCGCCTGTATTCGCTTTTGCGGCCCGGCGGGGAACTGCGGTATCTCGAACATGTGGCCAGCGCCGGCGCGCGCGGCCGGCTACAGCAGTTGGCCGACGCGACGGTTTGGCCGAGGTTGTTCGGTAACTGCCACACCCATCGCGATACCGAGCGCTCGATTATCGACGCCGGGTTCGAGGTAGACACCTCGCGGCGGGAGTGGACGCTGCCGGTGTGGGCGCCGTTGCCGGTGTCGGAGTTGGCGCTGGGCCGAGCGCGCAGGCCTTAGTTTCTTTAATTCGTGCAGGCTCGGCGCCATTACTTGAGGAGGGCGGGCAGCCGCTCCAGCAGGCCGGGCAAAGCCTGGCTCGCAGTCTCGCGAATGCTGATCGTGGCGCTTCTGGACAGCGGCGTGACCTCGGGATTGACCTCGATGACGGCCGTGCCGCGGGACAGCGCCAGATCGGCCAGCCCGGCCGCCGGATAGACGATCGCGGAGGTTCCCACCACCACCATCACGTCGGCGGCTTCCGTCGCCTCGACCGCACAACGCCAGGGCTCGTCGGGCAGCGGCTCGCCGAACCACACGATGTCGGGCCTGATCATGCCGCCGCACTGCAGGCACATCGGAGGTTCTACCTCCAGCATCGGTTCGGCCATCTCGGGCAGCGCGCCGGTGTAGGGCGAACCGCAACGCTCGCAACGGAATTCAAAAAGGCTACCGTGCAGGTGGTGCACCGGTGTGCTGCCGGCGCGCTCGTGCAAGTCGTCGACATTCTGAGTGATGACGCTGACCTCGACGTGGTCCTGCCAGGCGGCGATCGCGTGATGCCCGGCGTTGGGCTGGACTTTGGCCACCAGGTAATGGCGCCACAGGTACCAGCCCCACACCCGCTCGGGGTTGTCGCGCCACCCTTGTGTGCTGGACAGCTCGTAGGGATCGAAGCGGGCCCATAATCCGGTCTTGTCGTCACGGAATGTCGGCACGCCGCTTTCGGCGGAGATGCCCGCGCCGCTGAGCACCGTTACTCGCATCCCACAAAGATAGCCGTGTGTGCGACATACTGGGTGGGTGGAGTTGCGGGATTTGCTACGGGTCGACGTGAAGGCGGGCAAACCGTTGTTCGACCAGCTTAGAAATCAGGTCATTGACGGGGTCCGCACCGGCGCGTTGCTGCCCGGCAGCCGGCTCCCGACGGTGCGCGACCTGGCCGGTCAGCTCGGCGTTGCGGCAAACACCGTGGCGCGTGCCTATCGTGAGCTGGAGTCGGCGGCCATTGTCGAAACACGTGGGCGCTTCGGCACTTTCATTTCCCGCTTCGATCCGACCGACGCAGCGATGGCGGCCGCCGCCAAAGAATACGTCGAAGTGGCAAAAGCATTGGGGCTGAACAAGTCCGATGCGATGCGTTACCTGGCGAACGTGCCCGATGACTGACCGTTAGCCGACGTCCGTTCTACCGCAATACTTTCGCCAGCGTGCGCAGGTTGCGAGTCGTCGTCGAGGATTTGTAGCGCGGCTTGCCCATCGTCTTCCCGATCGTGCTGTCCAGGGTCGCGCCCTTGGGCACCTGCCAATAGACGACGCCGTCACCGCGGCTGATCTTCTCTCCCGGGCCGGCGCGCCGGCCCAACTCGGCGAGTTCGTCGAGCACCGCTTTGTCGGTGACGAACGTGACGTAGGACTGGTACCCGTCGACCTCGGGCTCGAAAGGGTAGGCGTCGACGACCGCGCGCACCGTATCGATGTCATAGGCGAGCACCCACGCGTCGTAGCCAAACCGGTCTCGCAAGGTGGCTTCGGCTTTCTTGCGCACCGCCGACACCGCGGCGGATGACTCCAGCAGCACGTTGCCGCTGGCCAGGATGGTCCGCACATTTACAAATCCTGCGGCGGTCAACGCACTCGCCACCTCGGCCATCTTGAGATTGACGCCGCCGACGTTGACGCCGCGTAGGAATGCCGCGTATTTGATCATGATCCGATTCCACCAGCCCCGGCTGCCGCGCCGCGACGTAGGCTTCCGACATGGGACGCCAAGTCTTCGACGACAAGCTGTTGGCCGTGATCAGTGGGAACTCCCTCGGGGTGCTGGCCACCATCAAGCGTGACGGGCGTCCACAGCTGTCGAACGTGAGTTATCACTTCGACCCGCGCGAACTCGTGGTGCGGGTATCGATCACCGAGCCGCGGGCCAAGACCCGCAATCTGCGCCGGGACCCGCGGGCATCGATACTCGTCGATGCCGACGACGGCTGGTCCTATGCCGTTGCCGAGGGCGCAGCGGAACTGACACCCCCGGCGGGTGCGCCCGACGACGACACCGTCGAGGCGCTGATTGCCTTGTATCGCAACATCGCTGGTGAGCATCCGGACTGGGACGAGTTCCGGCAGGCGATGGTCACCGACCGGCGCGTGCTGCTGACGCTGCGGATCTCGCACCTGTACGGCATGCCGCCGGGTAAGCGGTAAAACCGCAAGCCAGGCCGGGGCTGTTCACGCTAGGCTGCCGGTATGGCCGAATCGAACCCCCAGCAAGAGGACGAGACCAAGCGCAAGTTCCGCGAAGCCCTCGACCGGAAGAAGGCCAAGGCGTCGGGCGGATCCGACCACAAGGACGGCGGCGGGTCGCAGTCTCGGGCGCACGGTCCCGTCGAGAGCCGTCGGGAATTCCGCCGCAAGAGCATCTAGAGCACACAGCCATTGATGCTGGGCCCCGTCTCTGGGAATGCGCACCGCATGGGGTTTTTGACACCGCACTCGCAGTCCTAGACTGGCCGAGTGCCGAAACTCCAGCTTGTCCAAGATCCGGCCGCCGACGCGTTGCTGGACGACAACCCGTTCGCATTGCTGGTCGGCATGTTGCTCGACCAGCAAGTGCCCATGGAAACCGCCTTCGCGGGACCGAAAAAGATCGCGGACCGGATGGGGGGCTTTGACGCCGCCGAAATCGCCGAATACGACCCGGACAAGTTCGCCGCCCTGTGCTCGGAAAGGCCTGCGATACACCGCTTTCCGGGATCGATGGCCAAGCGTATCCAGGCTCTCGCGCAGATCATCGTGGACCGCTACGACGGTGATGCTGCCGCTTTGTGGCGCAGCGGTGACCCCGATGGCAACGAGTTACTGAGACGGCTCAAGGGATTACCCGGCTTTGGCGAGCAGAAGGCGCAGATCTTCCTGGCGTTGCTTGGCAAGCAGTACGGGGTGACGCCCACGGGCTGGCGGACTGCGGCCGGGGATTTCGGCAAGCCCGGGACACACGTATCCGTCGCGGATATCGTCGACACCCAGTCGCTTGGGAAAGTGCGGTCACACAAGAAGCAGATGAAAGCGGCAGCGAAGGGAGAGGCAGCAACGTGAAGACACACATAACGTGTCCGTGCGGCGAAGCCATCGTCGGCAAGGACGAGGATGAACTGGTCGAACTGACCCAGGCTCACCTTGCCAGCGTTCATCCAGGCATGGAGTACGACCGCGACGCGATTCTGTTCATGGCGTACTAACCAGCCCTAGCCGCCATCCGTTGCCGACAACTGGCGCAGGACGCGTAGGAAAAGGCGACGGTCATCGGCCGATAGCTCCCCGAGCCAGCGCTCTTCGCCGCGCTGGATATCTTCCTGCGCCGCGTCTTTCGCGGCCCGACCCGCCTCGGTGAGCGCAAGCAGCCGCACACGCCGGTCGTCTGGGTCGGGACGGCGTTCGATGTGGCCCCGGTCCTGCAGGTCGTCGAGTGTGGGGATGATGCGCGTCTTGTCGGCGCCGATCGTTTCGGCGAGCGCGGCCTGGCTGCGCACCGGCGAGCGATCAAGCGCACACAGCACGATGTAGCCCCACATCGACAATCCATGCGCTTCCAGCACGGGCACCTCGGCGGCGATCATTTCGCGAACCAGCGGCCCCATCATCGCCGCGAGATCGGGACGCCTTGCCCTCGGTGTCATGCGGGAAAGCGTAGCTGTTGACAGATGATATGCGTCTATATACGATATGCAGATGCACACTATTTGTCCGACCGTTTCACCGAGCCGCGGTGCTGGCGTCAATCGACGTCGTTGCGGAGGTCACCCGCGACGATCTGGGCCGGCCGACGCCCTGCGCCGGCTGGAACCTACTTGACCTGCTCGCGCACATGACGGTGCAGCATCATGGGTTCGCCGCGGCGGCACGTGGCGGCGGCGACAGTCCGACCATATGGGCGTCGGACCGCGTGGCCGACGCCGTAGCGGCCGATCCCGGTGGCACCTACGCCGCGGCCGCCGCCGACCTGCTCGACGCGTTCGCCGCCGACGGGATCCTCGACGCGACGATCGCGCTGCCCGAGTTCGGCCCCGGGGCGACCTTCCCCGGCGCGGTGGCGATCGGCTTCCATTTCGTGGATTACGTTGCGCATGGCTGGGACGTCGCCCGAAGCATCGGCGCGCCCTTTGCGCTCCCGGACGACGTCGTAGCTGCCGTGCTACCACTCGTGTTCGTCATCCCAGATGGGGAGTACCGCACCATGGACGGCGCTCCGTTTGGACAGGCCGTCGCGGCGCCAGACGGCGCCACCGACCTCGACCGCATTCTCAGTCACCTCGGCCGGTGGCCCGACTGGAAACCCTGAGCGGGCAACCGACCGCCGTCAGATTTTTACGGCACCACCGTTGAGCCGATGGTGGGCATGAACTGGCACTGCTTTTCTTTGGTGGTGACCTGCCCGAAGATCGTCGACATGATGCTGCCCGAACCCGTGTCGACAATCGCGGTCAACGTCGTCGGGCCGTCCGCATTGATGTCGGTGCGCGGCTTGAGCGCGGCCGTTCCGGACTTGCCGGTCGTCAGGTTCACCCAGGTGACGTTCAACGGGAGCTTCTGCACGTCGGCGGGTCCGGGCGTGCCGACCGCGGTGAACACGTAGGCGGTCTGGCCGGGCCCGGGACCGGGCAGCGGTATCTTCGCCGGACCCGCCACGGACAGCGCGGTCGCGATCGAGCTACTGCCGTCCCCAAGACAATTCGTGCCGATCGACGGGTACATGAAGTCCTGCGTGGGCGGCGCGTCGGGGCCAAAATCGGGAGCCGCCGCAGGGGCCGCGGCCGGCGCGGGACTCGGGGCTGGGGCCGGTGCCGGTGCCGCCGCCGGCGCCGGGGAGGCGGGTGCGGGCGCTGCCGCCGGCGGCTGCGGCAACGGGGCGGTCGCCGCGGCGGGCGCGGCAACGGGTGCCGCAACGGGCGGCGCGGCGGGCGCGGGACCCGCTGCGTGAGCCGGATCGATACCCGGCGGCAGGTGCGACTGCAGCCCGGGCTCTACGCCTGCAGGTGGCACGTGGGGCGCTGGGCCGTTGTCGGGCGGGGCGGCGCTCGGCGCCGGAGCCGGCGCACCGGGAACCGGCGAGCCCGGCTCCTGCACGAACTGGTTAACCGACGCCGCAACACTCTTGGACTCGGCGGGCGCCGTCGGACTGTGGGCGAAGGCTTGGGCCGCGGCCATCAGCAGCTGTGTCGCCTGCCCGGGATTGCTGGCCGCCTGTTGGATTATCGGGCTCAGCTGCGATAACGCCGGCAGTCCCGGTAGCTGTTGGGTGGCGTTCGGCTGCGGCATCGGCTGCGGTGCGGCCGGGTCGGCCGCCGCGCTCGGGCAGACCCCGAACGCGGCGGCCGACGCCGTAACGACAGCGGCCAAACCCTTGGACAGGTTCAAAGTGCTTGCCACGGTTTCCTCCGGTCCTCGGTAGTGGGTTGGCCGTCTAACGGGTGATTACGGCAGGGCGGAGAGCAGCGGCGCCATCGGCCCAGGGGGGCTGGCCGGCGCCGGTGCGGCGGGTATCGCCGGAGCCTGCCCCGAGGTCAGTGCTGACAGATCCTGCGGAAGCGTCAGCTGCGCGGGCACATTGACCGGCAGACCGGGCAACTGCGGCATGTTCACCTTCGCCTGCGGTATCTGAGGGGCGGGCGGTGTAGCGGGAGCCGCAGGCGCCGGCAGCCCGGGGATGGCGGGCAGCCCCGGAATCGACGGAGCGGCTGGGACGGCGGGTGCCGCGGGCGCCTGCGCCAAGCCTGGGATCCCGTTGAGCCCAGGGATGGTTGGCGCCGCCGGCGCCGTCGGCGCGGCGGGCGGGGTAAGCCCCGAAAGCCCCGGAATCGACGGGATTGCTGACGCAGCCGACGCCGGTCCGGTCGCGGCCGCCGAAGGCACGCCCGGGAAGGTGATGCCGGGAGCGGCCGGCGCAACCGGCGGCGTAGCGCCGAGGGCGGTGGCGAGGTTTTGCAGGATTTGCGGCGCGTTGGCCGCCGAACTGATCAGCTGTTGCGGAATGTTCGGCACGGGCAACGGAGCCGGCGCGGGATCGGCGTGGGCGATACCGCCCGTAAGTAGCGCTGCGGACGAACCGACCACGATGGCGGTCGCACGCACGTAAGTCCAGATGGTTGGCATGACTCTCCCTGGTTGTCGATGACAGGTCCCGGGCCGAAGTTACTTTGATACTGATGTGACTCAAGTGACACGTGTGGCATTTATTCGATCGTTACGCATACGAGTGGCGCCGGTGACCGGACGCGAGACCGCGCGGGACCGACAGCACCACGGCATCCGACGCGATCGCTAAAGTCGGGCTGATAGACACCACCTCGGCCGCCCCGGCGGCACCCTTCACGCGGCGGCTGGCGAATCTGCTTCGGGCGGCCGCGCCCCTGCTGTTGGTCGCGACCGTCGGCGCGCGACTCGCCTGGTCATACCTGGTGCCCAACGGCGCCAACTTCGTCGACCTGCACGTTTACCTCGGCGGCGCCGCCGCCCTCGACCATCCGGGCACGCTGTACAGCTACGTTTACGCCGACCAGACACCAGACTTCCCGCTGCCGTTCACGTATCCGCCATTCGCGGCCGTCGTCTTCTACCCGCTGCATCTGCTGCCGTTCGGCCTGGTCGCTTTTCTGTGGCAGATCGCGACGATGGCCGCGTTGTACGGCTCCGTTCGGATCAGCCAGCGCTTGATCGGCGTTCCCCGCGGCGCCGGTCGGCGCGTCGCGATGTTGTGGACGGCGATCGCCATCTGGATCGAGCCGCTGCGCAGCACGTTCGACTACGGGCAGATCAATGTGTTGCTCATGCTGGGGGTGCTGTGGGCGGTCTACACGACCCGGTGGTGGCTATCGGGCCTGCTGGTCGGTGTGGCGGCCGGAATCAAGTTGACGCCGGCGATCTCCGGCGTCTACTTCCTCGGCGTTCGGCGGTGGGCCGCGGCGGCGTTTTCGGTGGTCGTGTTCCTCGCCACCGTCGGGGTGTCGGCGTTGGTGGTCGGCGATCAGACTCGCTACTACTTCACCGACCTCCTGGGCGATGCGCACCGGGTCGGGCCGATCGCCACCTCGTTCAATCAAACCTGGCGTGGCGGCATTTCCCGGATCCTGGGCCATGACGCCGGCTTTGGTCCGCTGGTTCTGGCCGCCATCGCCGTCACGGCGCTGCTCGCCGTCCTGGCCTGGCGGGCGCTGGACGGGTCCGATCAACTGGGCAAGTTGCTTGTGGTCGAGTTGTTCGGGCTGCTGCTCTCACCGATTTCGTGGACCCACCACTGGGTTTGGTTGGTGCCGCTGATGATCTGGGCGATTCACGGGCCACCACGCGAGCGCCCCGGCGCGCGGATCGTGGGCTGGGGCTGGTTGGCGCTCACCATCATTGGCCCGCCTTGGTTGCTGAGCTTCGCTCAGCCGACCATCTGGCAAATCAGCCGACCGTGGTATCTGGCCTGGGCCGGGCTGGTCTACATCGTCGCGACGGTGGCGACTTTGATCTGGATGGCCGCCACCGGCAGACGCGAGGCCGGGTCCAATTGGCCGGTGCCCTCACACCGGCCGCCCGTGCGGGCCGCGTCGGAGGACTAGCTTCCCACGATCCCGTCGATATCGCGCGCCATGTCGATGTCGTTCTTGGTGATACCACCCGCCGAATGCGTGACGAGAGCGAAAGTCACTGTCCGCCAACGGATATCGATATCCGGGTGATGATCCTTGCTCTCGGCGTGCTCGGCCACTCGGCGCACGGCATCAATGCCGTCGAGAAACGTCGGAAACTTGATCGACCGGCGCAGGGCGCCGTCGACACGCTTCCATCCGTTGAGGTCGGGCAGTGCGGCGTCTACTTGCTCATCCGTTAACACAGCCATACCGGAACCATCCTCTCCTCTGCGAAATGCGCTTCTAACTGCGACTATATGACCAAAAT
>Ga0182040_10001390_pt1 | contig 11213 bp, 14 predicted proteins | sample flu12Cox44000176_FD_125973 | JGI IMG/M metagenome (GOLD analysis project Ga0182040, IMG submission 125973) | Lab enrichment of tropical soil microbial communities from Luquillo Experimental Forest, Puerto Rico - flux8day.12C.oxic.44.000.176 | ecosystem: Environmental > Terrestrial > Soil >... | reverse complement strand
GCAAATTGCCTAACCGCTTCCACGTTCTGGGCGCTAATGGTCGGGGACACTTCGATTAATTTCTGGCCGGTCGCCGTTCCGTAAAAGGCAGCAATGTCATGCAGTTCATCGACCGTGAAGTAGCGGGCGTAGATGCCCACCACGGCCTCGGTCAATTCATCGACACGTTGCATCTCATGCTGCTGAAGAGTCGGCATCATCGCGTCATACTGTTTCTCGACTTCCGGCCGGTTCTGCACGATTGTTGGTTTGAGGTTTGCTAAAAGAGTCGGAACCATTGCCTTGTATTGGTCTGCTGCCTTCATGGCCCGCAGGAGGTCGCGGGCAGCAGCGAGGTTTTCCGGCGCAATCGACGTGGCGGGCGTCTGTGCCCGGACCGGACCGGCAGCAAACAAAGCGGCGGCAATAGCGGCAACAATCAAAGAGCGCATCAATTACTCCTGTCTGTACAAGTTACATTTGAGACCGGCGAACCGCACGTCACGGCTCACGGCGTCGGCTTTTTGACCTTATCCAGTGTGGCGAACGCCAATCCTCCTCGGCCTCGCGCGTCACGGCGGGCGCTTTGGGGTTCTTGACCTTCACCCAATACGGCGAGCGCCCGGAACGGTAAAGCGAGCCAAGCCGCTTCGATACAATCCCCCCACAGCCAAGCTTGCACGCCTCGCTTCGGCCATGTCGCGTTCATGTTGCATGGAGCTGCCGGGAGCTAAAAGCAGCCATTGAAAATAAAAGGAAAAAAGCTGCAACATACGCGACATACTCGACCTGAGAAAATTGATATAAGTATTTGATTTTGTTGGCGACCCCGGCAGGATTCGAACCTGCGACCTTCAGCTTAGAAGGCGGGGCCTAATCAATTTAATCCCGTAAATTCAGATATTGAGAAACGCCGATTCCATCGGTATTATTTACTGATGTTTACCCGGTGTTAGCCCGTTTTACACCGCGGCGATGTTTACCCGGTGTTTACCCGAGGTCGAATCTATGGCTCGTAAATCGCTGACCGACAAAGGCATTTCTGCGCTTCGCCCGAGGCACGCCAGATACAGCTATGCCGACCCACAGCTCGCGGGTCACTACATCCGCGTCACTCCCAACAACGTAAAGAGCTATATCTGCGCGGCGCGTAATCCCGACGGTAAGCAGGTCTGGACGACAATCGGCAATTGCGAGGTGATGCCGATCGAAGAGGCGAGGGGACGCGCCCGTGAATATTTGCAGCGCGTCCGCGATGGCTTGCCAGCCATTGCACCCAAGGGCGAGACTTTCGGCGCAGTCGCAGCAAATTGGATCAAGCGCCATGTCGAGCCGAACGGATTGCGTTCCGGCAAAGAGATTCGGCGGTTGCTTGATCGGCATATTCTTCCGGCCTGGCGTGACCGGGAATTTGTCGGCATCGGCCGATCAGACGTCGCCGACTTTCTCGATGACGTGCAAGATGATCACGGCGCTCGCCAAGCCGATTACTGCTTGAACATCATTCGCTCAATCATGAACTGGAAAGCCGCACGCACCGATGCCTATCGGCCGCCTATTGTCCGCGGTATGCGACGACAAAGCCCGCACGCGCAAAGCCGAACCCGCATCCTCGACGACGCCGAGATCGCCGCGATTTGGAAACAGGCGGAATCCAAGATGCCGTCGGCATCCGGCAAAGAGGAATGGAACGACACCTTCGGCGCGTTCATCCGCGTCGCATTATTGACGGCGCAGCGCAGAGAAAAGATTCGCAGCATGAAATGGGACGACATCAGCGACGATGGCGAATGGACCGTGCCGAAATCGCCGCGCGAAAAGGACAGCATCGGCTCGGTCATACTGCCCAAGGCGGCGCTCGCCATCATCAATGCGCAGCCGCGTCTCGCCAGTAATCCGTTTGTGTTTGCCGGAAGAGGGCAGGGCGCGTTCGATGGCTTCAGCAAAGCCAAGGCGCGGTTCGATGGCAAGCTGAAGGGTGTCGCGCCCTGGACGGTGCATGATTGCAGGCGAACGGCGAGGAGCCTGCTGGCCCGTGCGGGCGTCGCCGAGCGCGTCGCCGAAAAGGTGCTCGGCCATGCGACCCCTGGCGTCAAAGGCACCTATGACCGATTTGAATATCGCGACGAAAAGGCCGATGCCTTGGTGCGGCTCGCCAGCCTGATCGACAGCATCGTGCATCCGAAGCCGAATGTCGTGCCAATGCGAACACGAGCAAAGCGGGTGACGAAGCCGCCCACGTAAATTTATAACAACTGACGTAAAATTCCGCTAGACAAGCGAAGCTGAATCACGACGCATTTCCATGAGGCGGTTGCAGACGCCGTAACTCAAACTGTGGGGAGAGGGTATGGCGAAGAATGGAAAGAAGGTTGCGTTATGCCGACCTTGAGAGGGGCGGCATCGTCAATAATCGTGCAACGCTCGGAAACTGGATCAAGGACCACGGCTTCCCGCCGGGGCAACTGACCGGCCCCAATTCGCGCACATGGGGCGAGGACGAGGTCCAGACTTGGCTCGATAGCCGGCCCACCGCGCCGAAGCTCACACCGATTGGGAATCGCCAAGGCCGTCCTCGCAAGGCCGAGCACGCCGGAGTCGAGGCGTGACCCGGCATGCTGCATATAGTGAAACCCGCTGCGTTGGGCGCGCAGCGGGCTTCGGTATCCGTCGATTTTTGGCAAGTTGACGGCGCCGAAGATAGTCTAGCCAGATATGCACGGCAAGCCATCTGCGCCGAGCTGACCGGTTCGGACACTTGCACGGTGTGCGGCATTACCGTCCGGTCGAGCATTCCGGTCCTGGTAATGTGCCGCAAGCTGATCGCGGCCGGGCATAATCCCGCGACGCCGCTTGAGGCTTACCGCCGCGGAATCCTTTGCCTGCGAGTCCGCTCGATCGGCGAGGCCGCGGCGCTCGAAATCAACGCCAGAGGTAACGGCTTTATTGCCCGTCGTGCGGTGCGCGCAGGGCCGCTGGCGCGAGAAAACGGGCGGGCCGGCCCATGACAGCGACTCGCCCCGTTTTGTCGATTTTGGTGGGCGAGCGGCATCGCCGTGAACTCGGCGATATTGACCAGCTCGCCGCCAGCATTACCGAAGTCGGACTCCTGCACCCGATTGTCATCACGCCGGAAGGCCAGATGATAGCCGGCGAGCGTCGCCTCCATGCCGCCAAGGCGCTCGGCTGGACCGAGATTCCGGTCAATGTGGTCGATCTCGACTCCGTCGTGCGCGGCGAATTTGCCGAGAATACCTGCCGCAAGGATTTCACGCTCTCTGAGGCTGTCGCCATCAAGCGGGCGCTCGAACCGCTGCAGAAGGTAGCGGCAAGGGAACGGCAGGGCACACGCACCGATAAACATCCGGGCAAGTTGCCCACAAGTTCGAAAGGCCGCGCCGCCGATAAGGTCGCCAAAGTGACTGGCATGGCGCGGCGCACGCTGGAAAAGGCCGAGGCTATTGTTGATGCCGCCGAGGCCGAGCCGGAGAAATACGGCAAGCTGCTAGTCGACATGGACCGCACCGGCCGGGCGAACGGTGTGTACCGCCGATTGAAGATCGCCAAGCAGGCCGAAAGGATTCGTGCTGAGCCGTCGCCGCTGCCGGGTAATGGACCCTATCGAGTCATCACCTGCGATGTGGCTTGGCCCTATGAAAAACGTGACTCGGACCCGAGTCAGCGTGGCGCGCTTCCGTATCTCACAACCTCAATCGCAGACATCTGCAAACTGCCGGTGGCTTCGATCGCTGCCCCGGATTGCATCCTGTGGTTTTGGGTCACCAACCATCACATGCGCGAAGCGTTTGCGGTGCTCGACGCATGGGGATTTGAGCAAAAGACGATTCTCACTTGGGTCAAGGATCATTTCGGCACCGGCGACTGGCTACGCGGGCAAACGGAACATTGTTTGATGTGTGTCCGTGGCGAGCCGGTTGTCGAACTGACGAATCAAACAACCGTCCTGCACGCCCCGGTACGCGGACACTCGGTGAAGCCCGTCGAGTTCTATGAGTTAGTAGAATCGCTCTGTCCCGCACCGCGCTACTGCGATCTGTTCTCGCGCTATCAGCACAACGACAAGTGGGATTGCCACGGCGACGAAGCACCGGGTGTTGAGATGGCAGGTGCGCCCGCCTCAAGCGACTTATCGATTCCACCGAGCCTGCGACGGGGGGCGCCATGAGGGAAAGACTGGAAAACCGCCGCGTTTGCGAGACGTTCAGCTTCATCTGTAATTCACTGAACTACACAGCCTCGATCGGTCGTTTTCCCGATGGCCGCCTCGCCGAGATCTTCATCTCCAATACGCGCTCTGGCTCTCATAGTGATGCAGCGGGACGCGACAGCGCCGTTGTTTGCTCGCTGTGTCTCCAAGCTGGCATTTCAGTTGATGTAATCAGGCACGCGTTGCTGCGCGACGCCCGCGGCGTCGCTTCTTCGCCGCTCGGCGCAGCATTGGACATCATTGCGAGGTGGCCATGAGCGCCCGCTCGATTTTTCCTAGGCTGCAGACGCGCAATGTCGTTCGCTTTCCAGCGCGGCACGCGAGCTGTGTCTGGATCGCCCGCGAAGGTCCCGCCTGGCTGGTAATCGCACACGAGCATGGTTGGCTGCATGGCGACGATTACACCGCACGTGCCGATGCTCATTGGTTGGCCCAAAATCTCGGCGTGCCAATCAGGAGCGCGGCCGAAATCATCTATCCAAACAAAACGGAGTGTGAAATGAGCGACGATCGGAAATTCGACAACAGCGGAATTTTGTTTCGTAACCACGATAAAGAAACCGACAAGCACCCAGACTACAAGGGCAGCCTCACCATTGGCGGCAACGAATTTTGGTTGTCCGCTTGGCTCAAGGATGGCAAGCGCGGCAAGTTCTTGTCGCTTTCGGTGAGGCCGAAAGACGCAAGTGCTGCGGCGAAGCCCAAGTCGACATTCGACGACGACATTAACGACAACATCGGATTTTAGCGGTGCTGTCATGGCCGTCGGTCGCGCTTCTGCTTTTGAACATTGGAAAAAACAGGCGCGTGCAATTCCAATTATGAACGAGATCGTACGCCGGGGTGTCGAGCTAAAACGTGAAGGCAAGGAATTCATTGGGCCGTGTCCGCTGTGTGGCGGCCACGACAGGTTTGCCGTCAACATCAAGAAAGAGGTTTGGAATTGTAGAGGTTGTGGCGTTGGCGGCGATGTAATCGAACTTGTTCAGCATCTCGACGGCGTGGAGTTTATTGAAGCGTGTACCACATTAGCCGGACCGCCGCCGCAGAATGGCAGGGATGCGGCCGTGACAGCACATGCAATACTGACAGATAAATACATGTACTGCGACGAAAGCGGTGCAGTGCTGTTCGCCGTCGGGCGATATGAATATCAAAATTCAGATGGTTGTTACGTTCTCAAGGACGGCAAGCATAAAAAGCAATTCAAACAGAAGCGGCCGGACCCCGATCACCCGGGGAAATGGATCAACAACATCGATGGCGTCCGGGTCGTGCCGTATCGGCTGCCCGAGCTGATCGAAGCCATCGGCAAAGAGAATTCCATTGCGATCGTCGAAGGCGAGGCCAAGGCAGACTTGTTGTGGTCGTGGAATGTTCCGGCGACGTGCAACGCAATGGGCGCTGGCAAGTGGAAACCGGAACACAGCGAGTTCCTTCGCGGCGCCGATGTGGTGATCCTGCCAGACAATGACGAGCCCGGCCGCAATCACGCCGATGTGGTTGGCGCATCACTGCAGGGCATCGCCAAGTCGGTGCGCGTACTTGAGCTGCCCGAGTTGCCGCCCAAGGGGGACATTATCGACTGGGCCAAAGCTGGCGGCACCGTCGAACAGCTTTATGACCTGAGTGAACGCATAGCCAAGCAGTGGGCACCGCGCTACGCGCCCGGCAAGACCGAAGGCGGCAATAAAAACAAAGGCAATACCGAGGAGGAGGTCGACACGCTTGAAAGCGTCCGCGCCTCAGATGTGAAAATGAAAGCGCTCGTCTGGATGTGGATGAATCGCTTTGCTCTCGGCAAACTCGGCATTCTCGCCGGATTGCCTGATCAAGGCAAAGGCCTAATCCTTTGTTACATCGCTGCGCAGATCACTCGGCACGACCGCGAAAGCTGGCCGTGTAACGAAGGAGTAGCGCCAGAAGGCAACGTCATCCTTCTCACCGCCGAGGATGACCCCGGCGACACTGTGGTGCCTCGTCTGGCAGCCGCCGGCGCAAACCTGACGCGCATTCATATTGTCAAGATGGTTCATACCGGCAAAAAACGACGCATGTTCAGCTTGATCACCGACCTGGAATTGCTGCGCCGGAAAATCACGGAGATCGGCGGCGTCGTCCTGGTCCTGATCGACCCCGTCAGTGCCTATATGGGCCACGGCAAAATCGATAACTACCGTACAACCGACGTCCGCGCCGTGCTCGCGCCGCTAATCGAGCTTGCTAGAGAACTGCGTATCTCAATGATCGGTATCATGCATTTTAACAAGAAGACCGACGTTACAAATGCCCTGCTGCGCATTTCGGATAGCTTGGCTTACGGCGCTGCAGCCCGCCACGTCTACGGCGTGGTCGATGATGCCGAGAACAAGCGCAAACTCATGGTGCGCGCCAAAAATAATCTGTCAGCACACACTGTCGATAAAGCGCTCGCCTACAACTTCAGCGTCTGCTCCAACGTCGGTAAGGACGAGGATACCGGCGAGACCATATCAGCACCCTACATCATCTGGGAGCCAAAGCACGTCGATGTCACGGCAACCGAGGCAATGGCCGCCGCAAACGAAAATAAATCGCCCGTCACACGAGACGCGGCAAAGAAGTTCCTTCTCAAAATCCTCGCAAACGGTCCAGTCGCCAAGAAGGAAATCGACGAGGCGGCCGAGGCAAATTGCATATCCGACGCCACCCTTCGCCGCGCCAAAGATGAACTCAACGTCGAAGCCGAAAAAGATCGCACCTCACCAAACGGACCTTGGACTTGGCACTTGCCAAATCAACCAAAACACTGGGCAAGAAGCGACAATGAATAACCCGTATCACCCACCCTTCTCAGGCTTGACCAGCATCGATTTCCTCGAAGATCCGTGACTCGCCGCAAGTCACGGATGATCCGTCTGCGAGCGCAAAATCGGAAAAAAGACTGCCCAAGTCAGCATCCACCTCACACAGCCACAGGTCACCACACCGATCAATGCCCTCGAAATCCCATCAAAACCACAAAACTAGGTGCGCAGAGAGGAAGTGAGCATCTAATCTAGCGGGGGTCTGACAAGGTTTTGATATTCTAATATATTTGAGTACGTATTCTACATGCTCACCTGCTCACACACCCACCCGTTTGTCGTTGAGCACCTAGAACACCTAGTGACTGCCCGGTTGAAACCCGCTGCCCTGCAGTCGGCTAGGTTAGGGGTCTCTTTCGCGGTTTTGCGGCCCCAATATTTCCGAGTTCCATGACGCTGATTTTTTATTAGGCGGCAAATGTGCTTGCGTATAATAGATTTCATTACATGCAGCTTCGTCTTTTCGCTTTCTGAGGGTTGAAAATGGACGGTTCTGCGGCTGGTACTGCGGCGGGCCATAATCGATTGAACGGTCGCTTTACCGCCGGCAACACCGAGTATCGTGCTAGGCAGCAGCGGCTTGCCGAACGGGTTAGGCAGTTAACCCTCGATTATGATCCTAGCCCGTCACAGCTGGCGCTATTGCCAATTATTGCGCGCCACTTGGATGATGCTTTGCGTGGGCGGAGCGCTGAGCGTCGTGTGCGTGCTGGCAATGCTGCTAATAGGCTTTTGCGTCTGATCCCAAGGCGGAAGCCGCAGGAAGAGCCGTTATCGCCGACCGATTTTGAGCGGGAGATGTGGGCGGGGTTGAAGGGCGATAAGAGCGAGCTCTGAGTTTTGGTGGTATATTTGGTCATGGATGATGTTCAGCCACAGCCGCCAGACCTAAAGGCATACGCCGATCGGCTTGAGGTTCTCTGCCGCGCCCAGGCTGACGAAATCACTAGGTTGCGGGCCCAAGTGGCCGCGCTGACAGAGGGTACTGATGACGCGCATTCGACATTACGTCGCCTGTATCTGGACGAAACGCAGAATTCGAATGCCAGAATCCGTGCTGCTACCGCCGCTTTGAACGTAGAAAAGCCTAGGCTTGAACCTGTCCCGCCGCCCATGGAGCTGGTCGCTGAGCAACATGAAAGTCTTGCAGATATAGTGACACGGCAGCGAGCGAGGGCGGATGCGATGCGGCCGAAGCTGATTGAGCAAACAATTAAAGACAACGAAGCGGCTGCTCGGGCATGGCGCAATGGCGGCAACGGCCGCGACGACAGCAGCAGCAACGACTGACGGTTGAGTGGCGCTAGATATATCTGGTCGCGTGCTAGATATATTTGGTCGTTAGCAAGCGTTTAGTCGTCACGCGCAGAGATCAATCCAAATTTGGACTGATCTAATCCGCTCAATCCTTAGGAATGCGCTGGTCTATCTGTTAGTCAAACAGGTGGTTGCCTGCACAACCGACTGGCGAGTGACTAATCGAATTCGATTTGTCAGGCTATCCGACAGCACCAGGCGCATTTTAACGCGCCGGCGGCCTCAGGGCGGCGTGCTGCCGGCATCGTAGCGGCGATGCAGCTGTCCCTGGTTCAGTTGCGCCAGGACCGGCCCTGCGGCTGCCAGCGCCTGACATGCCACCCCCGGCCACCAAAATTTGCCGAGCTCGCCGATCGATATCACCCCTCGCAAAAATTGTGTGTAATTTTCAGCTTCGGAGAAGCATGCTTTCCCGGGAGCCATCTCGACTATCTGCATTATCGCGCGGGGCTAGCGGGACCTGCCGCGCATCGAAATACGGACATGTCAGGATCCGGCCGCAGAAAATAATCCCAGCTCGACCACCGGCACAGAAGCATCGAGGGCAAGCTCGAAAGTCGTAACTTGAGGAGAGGACAACGGCTGCGAGTCCATTAAGGACGACGGGGTGTTGCCAACTTATCAGCGCGCAGTGCTCTCACATAATTGCAACCGGGGTCGGGTTCATAGACGCTACCAAACGAGTGAAATGCGAGTGCACGACAACCACCGCCACAGACCTCGGCAATCTTACTGCAACTAGCGCAGGGCTCGATTCTTTCCAACTTGATTCCTCTCATTGTGTTGAAGCACACGGCGTCCCGCCATTCGGAGAGAAAGCGTCCGTTCCAGACGGGTTGGGAATGCATCTGCGGATTCGTCGTATTGCCGAATATTGCGCATGGGACCATCGTTCCATCAGCTCTGATCGTCGCCAGCATCGTTCCGGCGGCGCAACTGAGCACGTCCGTTTTACGTCGCTCATCCGCGATAAATGGTTCAGTGTAACTCCAGTTGAACCTGTTGCCGACGTGCAGCACGTCGAAATGCGGTGAATAGACGGTTCTTAGCCTCTCAAAGAGCGGCTCGTTGGCCCGCGCCTCTTGCCAAGTGAGAAATGCCTCTTCGTTATCGTTTGCCCGGCCGATCCGCAATGGCATGCGAACAATCCAGGAGGTCGCGCCCTCGGATTTCAAAAGCAAAGCCAGCTCATCAAGCGCCTCAATGTTATACCGAGAGACGGTCGTTTGAGCGATGACCGGGATGTTCCGGCTTTGGAATAACCGGAGCGCTTTAACGACTTTATTCAAAACCTGAGGATGGCCTCTGAATTTGGCGAACTGCTCCGCACTACTTGAATCCACGCTAAGGTTCACAACATCAATGGCGCTCGATATCCAATCGATATTGGATTCGTTGATTAATGTTCCGTTCGTGGCCAGCACGAGTTCGGCAGTCAGCGGCCTTAATAATGGTAAGATCTCCTTCAGATGTTTATGCATCAGCGGTTCTCCGCCGGAGACGATAATACCTCTCACCTTTACTTTGGCGTCCGTCAATTCATTAACGACAGATCGGATCTGGTCCATCGTTGGTTGCGGACTAGCAGCGATCGAGTCATTGTAGCAATGGAGACATTTGAGGTTACATTTTCCTGTTATTTCCCAATGTATTTCTAGGGGTGCAGAGAGCGTGGGGATAGACGTTGCTGCCGAGTTGATTGCGATTGTATGTCCCTTCGGCCACTTAGATGGGTATGAGAGAATTTCTCGGAAATTGTGAATGTCGGATAGCACAAGTGCAGGATCATCTACTTCGAATTGGGATTGAACATGCGCAAGTATTTTCTCGTCCGACCACTGGCTGGCAAGTCCGGAGCATATCTCGTAAGCCGTATGGTTGATAAAGCGCAACATACCCTCTTGTACGTAATAGAGGACGCCGCCAAAGGGTTCTCGTCTCAAAAAGTACTCGTTCATAGCCTAGTTCCACATAGAGTGGGAGGCCACAACCACGGTCGCGCGCTCTCCCACACTAATCAATGGTATTGAGCTATCTCTAGGATAGTTCAACCACCCTGAACTTTACTGCATCGTCTTTTCCGCTGAAGGTTTGTTGTTGCGGCGTTTCTTTACCCACTGAGTAGTAGACAGTAACGGTGTTTGCACAATGGCACGAACAAGCCGCGTGCATCCCATCTTCGAAGCGCGCAACGCTGTATGTCGCTGCCATGATTCTCACCTCCTTTTGAGCCAGTAATCTGCGGGAATAGAACTTGGGTGTCCTTGACTTCGGTCAAATGGGATTCGGCAGCAAGGCCCGAAGGCCACCCCGGACTCCAAAAACCTCCAGCGTCGCGCGAACGAATTTTTGCTCTTCACCGTGACGCTGACTCCATTTTTTGATATAATTCTAACTGCTGAACCAATGCTGGACGATTGACTAGCCACCACTGCCGATCATCGTTCCGGCCTCATCTGCCGCACCACCGGTCGCCAGGTGGCGGTCTACCGCGTCTTGTCTTTGGTGAGTAGCTTGGCGCCGCTTGCTCTGCTTCGCCACAAACGGTTCATGTCGCATTCATGTCGCAGCGGCCATTGTTTGTCACGAGGGGTAACATGGAGGAAGAAAGCCATGGCGAAGAAAAAGAAGAAGAGCTCAAAATCGAAGTAACCTGAAGCGCTATCAGAACCTTCGGATCTTTATTTACGCTAAGCGGCTGAACGAAGTTCGGCCGCTTTTACTTTGGCGAAACGATTTGCTCTCGTCGTAATCCGTCGCCCCCTTTGCACGCATCGGGTCACGAAAGACGCCGTTCGCGGGCATGCGCGATGAGCCAACCCATGATCTCCGCGCTTTGCTTG
>Ga0182040_10001389_pt1 | contig 11213 bp, 9 predicted proteins | sample flu12Cox44000176_FD_125973 | JGI IMG/M metagenome (GOLD analysis project Ga0182040, IMG submission 125973) | Lab enrichment of tropical soil microbial communities from Luquillo Experimental Forest, Puerto Rico - flux8day.12C.oxic.44.000.176 | ecosystem: Environmental > Terrestrial > Soil >... | reverse complement strand
TCCTCCCAAGACTTTCCTGAGCGGTGCGCCCTTCCGCAGATTGGTTCCGAGGCTCGAGCAATGACTCAAGGTTACGCTCAACCATGTGCTCTTCGAGTTGGGCAATCGGCACGTATCTCTCGTAGGAACGGCGATCCTTTCAAAAGCGCACTCGTCCGTGCGAAACTTCGCTGCCTCTCTTTTCGCGGCTTACCTCGCATTTCTGAATCAACTTCTGTACAATCCCGTTGCTTTCATTGAGTTTTTGTTAGCCGGCGCTATGAAACTGAATTCCATGCTGTTGAAGAGCACTGTGGTTGCAGCATTGGGAGGGCTGCTGTTCGGGTTCGACACGGTTGTCATTGCCGGGGCCATCCAGCCGCTCAAAACCCTCTATCATCTGTCGCCTTTCTGGGAAGGGTTTACTGTAGCCGCCGCGCTCGTGGGCACAGTGATTGGGTCCCTACTCGCCGGTATTCCCGGCGATAGCCTGGGCCGGCGAGGCAGCTTGCGCTGGATGGCGATTCTCTATGTGGTCTCCGCGGCGGGATGCGCCTTGGCGTGGAACTGGAGCGCCTTGGTACTGTTTCGCTTTATCGGAGGGCTAGGCATCGGCGGATCCTCCGTTCTCGGGCCCATGTACATCGCGGAAATTTCCCCCGCCCAATGGCGCGGGCGGCTGGTCGGCTGCTTTCAATTCAATGTCGTGTTTGGGATTTTGCTTGCCTATTTCTCGAACTACTGGATCGGCACCATGGGTTTTGGGAATGCGGAATGGCGCTGGAAACTTGGCATTTCCGCCCTGCCCGCGCTGCTTTTCCTTGCGATGCTTTTCGGAATTCCCGAGAGCCCGCGCTGGCTGGTGAAGCAGGGAAGAACGAAGGAAGCCGGGGACGTGCTTCGCCTGACTGGTGAAGAAAATGCGGAGCAAGAGCTTAAAGATATCATAGAGTCTATCGGCGCGGAGCACGTCCCGAGCGACGCGCTCTTCTCCGCAAAATACCGTGTCCCCATTTTCCTGGCCGTCACCATCGGAATGTTCAATCAGCTCTCCGGGATCAACGCCATCCTGTACTACCTCAATGGCATCTTTGCCTTTGCCGGCTTCAGCAAAGTCTCGAGCGACCTGCAATCCGTCGCCGTCGGTGCCACCAATCTCGTTTTCACCGTCGTTGCCATGTCCGTAATCGACAGGCTGGGGCGCAAGACGCTGCTGCTCGTGGGATCGGTGGGGATGTGTCTTTCCCTCGCCGGTGTCGCCGGCATCTTCCTCACCGGGCGGCGCGAAGATTTGCTGGTGTGGATGCTGATTGGCTTCATCGCCTTCTTTGCGTTTTCCCAGGGCGCGGTGATCTGGGTCTATCTCAGCGAGGTTTTTCCGAACCGTGTGCGCGCCAAAGGCCAGAGCCTCGGCAGTTTTTCCCATTGGATCATGAACGCGCTGATTTCCTGGACGTTTCCTCTGATGGCTGCGTCTTCCGGCGGCTACCCGTTCGCGTTCTTCTCCGCGATGATGGTGGTGCAATTCTTCGTCGTTCTTTTCTTCTATCCGGAGACCAAGGGCATCTCGCTCGAAGAGATGCAGAAGAAACTCAAGATCGCCTAACGCCGTTTTCAGCGGCTTGGCCAGCGACCCAATTCGTGTGTTCGCTCGACTCCCTGGCTTGAAACGGGGTGAGCGAAGTCCCCGTCATCAATAGAATTATGGCGCAGGCAATTCGGCCCGTAACCTCACCTCAGCGATTGCGGTGCTGCGCCTCCGTTAGAATGAATTCAGCGGCGGCCGGCGGACTTTGCCGTCCTCGCCGCAAGGCGCTGGCGCGCATAATCACTCCACGGGCTTGACGGGTCGAGCTGCAAGTAAGCTTGCCAGTGCTCGCGCGCCTCGTCGAAGGCCCCCAGCTTCTCGCACACCAGCGCAAGGTTGTAGCGCGCGTCGGGATGATTCGGATCGAGGCGCACGGCCAGCCGCAGATGCTGCCGCGCCTCTTCCAGTTGGCCCATTTCTTCCAGGACGCTACCCAGATTGAAATGCGCCAGCCCGCTTTGCGGGTCGCATTCTATGGCGCGGCGGTAGCATTCCGCGGCCTTTTCGAAATTCCCTTGCTCGTAGTACAGCGTTCCGCAATTGATGAGCGCGTCCGTGCGCTGCGGATCCCGCCGCAGAACATTTTCGTAGGCTTCGATGGCCTGCGTCCAGGTCTTGCGGTTTGCGCGGTCTGCTTCGTAGTCGAGCGCCAACGCGAACCACTCGTCGGCGCCGCGCTCGCAAATCACCTGGACTTCTTCGTCCAACTGGCGCGTCTCGAAATTCATCACAAACTGGCCGGTCAGCGGTTCCAGACGTGCGCCTTCGCGCTCCACGATCACGTCCTTGCCATCGGAAAGAATGCGCAACTCGGTCAGCGGCGCCTGCACTTGGGACAGTTTCTCACCGAGCGCCGCGAGAGCGCGTCGCAGGCGGTTGGCGGGAACGCCCGTTTCGATCAATTGCTTTACGGTGCGCAGCGCGATCAGGTCGCGAAAATCGTAGAAGCGGCTGCCTTGATCGTTCCGCGCGGAGACCAGCTCGAGTCGGTCCCAGTAGTCCAGTTGTTTTGGAGACAGACCCAGAATACGCTGGACTTCGTCGCGGCTGAATCGGTCCGTGGTGCCCATGAAAAATCGCGTGTGCTGCTTTTTCTAACCGACGGCCTTCTTCCCCTTCTTTGGAACCGCCACCGGACCCGCCGCCGCGGCCGGCTCGACCGCGCGCACTGGCGGCTTCTTCGCGGGCGCCTGCCGTTCGGCCAGGCTCTTCTTGAGCGCTTCCATCAAATCAATCACCGGAGCCAGGTGCGGTTGCGCGACTTCGGTCACTTCCTGGCCCTTGAGCTTGGCTGCGATCATCGCGCGCACGTTGTCCTGGTACGTGTCGTGGTATTTCTCCGGCTGGAACGGCACGGCAAGGTTTTCGATTAGTTGCTGCGCGAGTTTCTTTTCCTGATCCTTCAACTCGACCTGGTCGGTCGACGACGATTCGACGGCGCGGATTTCATTTGAGTAGAACATGGTGTGCAGCGTCAAGCCCTTCGCGCTCGGCCGAACCACCACGATGTGTTCGCGCTGGTGCATGGTGAGCTTCGCGATGGCTGCGTACCCTGACTCCTCCATCGCGTTCATCAGCAGTTTATACGCCTTCGCGCCACCTTCATCCGGCGCCACGTAGTAAGACGCGTCGAAATACAGCGGATCGACCTCGGCAAGCTTTACAAACTCCAGGATCTCCATCACGCGCGCGGAGGGCGGCTCAACCTTGTCGAGTTCTTCTTCGGTGAAGAGCACATACTGATCTTTCTCGTATTCGTAGCCCTTCACGACATCCGAGCGCTCGATGATGCGGTTGTGGGTGGGGCAGAACAAGGGCTGTTTGACGCGCGTGTGGCATTCCTTGTGAAGCTGGTTGAAGCTGATTCGCTCGCTGCGCGCCGCCGTGGTCATCCGCACGGGAATCGAAATTAAACCGAAGGTAAGATGTCCCTTCCACACTGTTGAAGCCATGCAGAAACTCCTTTGCAAAAGTTTCCCAGGGTCTTTTGTCTATAGAGCCGATGCCCGCCAAAAGGATTGCCGCTTTGTAAGGTTAGTCGGCGCCCGGGGAGAATGCAAGGCGAATCCTTGGGGATCCTTGGAGGCGCATGCTCAAACGGGGAGTTGACACCGCCTTGCGGCCGGCCTGCGCTTTCCCCAGGCGTCGAGCCAGCCGCACTCGAGACCGCCCGCAAGATGCGGGCCAAGCGAGGCGGCAGTCACGGGGCCTGGGGTAGAATGCCCGCATGGGTAAGTTGGAAGAGTACCGGCGGAAGCGGAAGTTTGACCGGACGCCCGAGCCGGCGGGGGCGGAACCGGGCGAGGCGGACGGTCGCGGTCGAGCGGTTCGCCGAGAACGGGGGAGTAAACCCGCCGCCACCAAAGCGGAAGGACGAGAGACTCCACACGCCGCCCCCTTTGACTCTGCTCAGGGTAAGCGCGATGACGGAACTGGCAAGCGCACGCCTCGAACGGCAGGCACGCGCCTGCCGAAGCCGATGCCCAAGCTGCGGCTGGAGGCCCGTCCCGAGGAAGAGTACGGAAATACCTTTGTAGTACAGAAGCACTCCGCGACGCGGCTGCACTACGATTTCCGGCTGGCGATTGACGGGACGCTGAAGTCGTGGGCCGTGCCGAAGGGGCCGTCGCAGAGCCATGCGGACAAGCGCCTGGCGGTCGAGACCGAGGATCATCCGCTCGAATATGGCGGGTTCGAGGGGAAAATTCCTGAAGGCAACTACGGCGCGGGAAGCGTGATGGTGTGGGACCGCGGCACGTTTGTTGTGGAAGACGACGCCGGTAAGCTTGGCGGGCCGACACTCGATGCGTTGCAGCAACTCGAGCGCGGAGAGCTGAAGTTCAGCCTGAACGGGGAGAAGTTGCGGGGCAGCTTTGTGCTTGTCAAGCTGAAGCGTAGCGAAAAGGGCAATGAGTGGCTGCTCATCAAACACCAGGACGCCGCCGAAGATACCAAGTGGAACATCGAAGAGCATGACGGGTCGGTTCTGACCGGGCGGACCATCGAAGAAATTGCCGAGGAGGCGCCGCCGAGGCGCAGCCCCGTTCCGATCCGCGCCGTGGAAGTGCAGGGCGCGCGCAAAGGCGCGATACCGGCGCGCATCGAGCCGATGCTGGCAACGCTCGCCGAAGGTCCGTTCTCCGATCCCAACTGGCTTTTTGAGATCAAATGGGATGGCGTGCGCGCCCTCGCCTGGATTGAAGGCGGTGCGGTAACGCTGCGGTCGCGCAACAACGTGGACATCACTTCGCGGTATCCGGAATTCGCTGCGCTTCCTAAGGTTTTTGCCGCGAGCCAAGCGATTCTCGATGGCGAAATTGTGGCGCTTGATGAGCGAGGCCACAGCGATTTCCAGCGCTTGCAGGAGCGCATGCACGTGCGCGCGCCGGGCGAAAAGCACTTGCGCGAGACCCCGGTTGTTTATTTTGTGTTCGACCTTCTCTATTGCGACGGATATGACCTGAGGGGAGCGCCGCTGCTGGAACGCAAGCAATTGCTGGAACGGCTGCTGCACGCATCACAGCGGTTTCGTTACTCCGATCACCAATTGGAGCACGGAAAAGAGCTCTTCGAGCTGGCGAAAGAGACCGGACTGGAGGGAATTGTCGCGAAGCGTGCGGACAGCGCTTACGTGGGCGACCGCAGCGCGAATTGGGCAAAGCTGAAAGTCAGCCAGACGGTCGACGCGGTCGTCGGCGGATGGACCGAAGCGCGCACGGGGGCGATTCCGTTCGGGTCCTTGTTATTGGGCTTGTACGAAGGGAAGAAGTTGCGCTTCATCGGGCACGTGGGAAGCGGGTTCGATGCCAAGAAGCACGCCGAATTGAACGGCAGGTGGAAAGAATTGGCGGCGTCCACGTGCCCGTTTGAAAGCGTGCCCGAAACCAACGAAAAGCCTTCCTGGCTAAAGCCGGCGGTCGTGGCGCGCGTGAAATACAGCGGCTGGACGCAAGAAAGGTACTTGCGCCATCCGGTTTTCATTGGGCTGCGCGAGGACGTGAAACCAGAGGACTGCAAATGGGAGAGCGAAGTTGCGGCGGCACCACCGGCGGTGGTACGCGCGGCAGAAGTAGTAGGGAGCGTGATCAGCAAAAAAGCGGAGATCGAGGCGGAATTGTTCAAGGGGCGCACAGAAACGATCACCATTGAGCTGGACGGCAAGCGGCTGCGCTTCAGCAACCTGAACAAAGTCTATTTTCCGGAGTCTGGATACACGAAACGCGACCTGCTGGCTTACTACTACCGCATTGCGGATAACATCCTGCCTTTTCTAAAGGATCGCGCACTGGTTTTGCGGCGCTATCCCGACGGCATCCAGGGACAGGCTTTTTTTCAAAAGGATTTGCGCGAAGGCGTGCCGGAATGGCTCAAAACTGCGCCAATCGAATCCGAGGAGCGCGGCAAACAAATTCACTACGCGACGGCGGACGATCGCGCCTCGCTTTTGTTTTTGACCGGACTCGGCTGCATTGACCACAATCCGTGGTCCAGCCGCCTTGACGATCTCGAGCATCCGGACTATTTTTTCTTCGACCTTGATCCTTCGGACGGCACGGAATTCTCGGTGGTCGTCACGATCGCGCGAGCGCTGCATGAAAAGCTCGAAGAATTGGGGATCGTGAGTTTTCTGAAAACTTCCGGCGCAACGGGATTCCACATCTTCATACCGGTGGAACCGGTTTACACCTATGAGCAGTTGCGGACCTTTGGCGAAATCATCGCACGCACGGTGACCGCGCAGCATCCCAATTTGGTGACCAGCGAACGATCCGTCGCGAAAAGACCCGCGGGGCGCGTGCTTATTGACGTGCAGCAAAATGCCATAGGCCGCCCGCTGGCTGCGGCGTATTCGGTGCGTGCGTTTCCCAAAGCGCCGGTTTCCGCGCCGGTGTTGCCGCGTGAGTTGCGGCCGAGCCTGCGGCCGGAAAGCTTGAACATCAAGACGATTTTTGCACGGCTGAAGGAGAAAGGCGACTTCTGGAAAAACTTTTGGACGGCTCGACAAAGAATTGAAGGGGCCATCGAGGCGCTCAGCAGCCGCATAAATAGTCACTAGAGTGGTTGGTTTTAAGTTGTAGGTGAAACGAAAACCTCGCGGCGAAGAGGGTCGCGTTATTCCCAAGTACGTCTTTCGACTCAAGCTGCGCTGTGATTAAATGCTTTGCCTCAGAGGTGCTTTATATCTCCAACCGGCCAGCTTCGCGTGGGGACTTCGGGATATTCCTACAAACAGTGGAAAGGGAATTTCTATCCCGAGAAGCTGCCCGACAAGGAAATGCTCGGCTACTACGCCACGCAATTCTCGACGGTGGAGATCAATCACAGCTTCTATCGCATGCCGACGGAGAATTTGCTGCTGAACTGGGCGAAAAGCGTGCGGGAAGGGTTTCGTTTTGCGTTGAAGGCTAACCAGCAGATTACGCACATTCAGCGGCTGCGAGGCTGTGAGAGCACGCTGAAGCGCTTTCTGGAAGTAGCCAGCGTGCTCCAGGAAGGGGATCATCTCGGCCCGATCCTGGTACAGCTCCCGCCTTCCTTTAAGTTCGACAAGCCCTTGCTGGAAGACTTTCTGGCGCTTCGCCCACCGGCATTCGCCTTCGCCTTTGAGGTGCGCCACGCGTCATGGTACACCGACGAAACGTATGCGGTTCTTCGGAGGCACGAGACCGCCTTGTGCATTGCTGAGACCGAAAAGCAAACGCCTCCCGATGTGCTGACGGCTAGCTTTACCTACGTCAGGCTGCGCCTTGAAAACTACACGCCAAAGCGATTGGCCGACTGGAGAAAGCACTTTGACACGTGGCTCGGCCAGGGCGTCGACGTGTATGCGTACTGCAAACACGAAGACGAGGGTAAGGCTCCGGCCTACGCCCGCAGGATTCTGGGAAGCGACGGTTCAGCGCCTAAGAAATAGGGGCAACCCAGAGTGACGACCTGACAGCCGTACCTGTGTACGGAGCACGCAGACGACACGGGTTTAGTGTTTATGATTTACGTACTGCACAAGCCGAATGCTGTGCGGGGAGAGCGGCCGAATTAAACAACTCGCCTACCCCCCTGGAGTCCAATACGCTTCTGGACAGTGCGATACAAAGCTCGAGTTTCTGGATGTGGGGGGTCTCGTCATCGGATTTACCCGAAATTTCCAAAATTGTCCCGTACCGGATAGCACGCTCGATAAGCAAATCCTGCATGTGCGCAACTCGTCCGGGTGGATGCCGGAACCCCAGTTACCGCTTTAATCGGCTAAGGAGTAACTACTAACGTCACTGGGAATTTGCTACGCTTCCGCAACCAGCAAGAAGGTAGCCACAATTTTCACAGGGGGAAGCGATGAGGTCCATTAGGCGCGCTCACTGTAAAGCGATGGTTTGTCTATTTGGTCTACTTGCTCTATCCACGGTTGCTCTTTGCCAGAATTCCCCGTACTGCAAGGCCATCCAGAAAGGTGCGCCTACCCAGATTCAGCCTAAGCAGTTCAAGCAGATGGAAGAAGATGCGTTAAAAGAATATGCTCGGCCTGAACCATACCAATTGCGGGCAACTTCTTTCGGAAACACAACTGAAAAAGTATGGGCTGTGATTTACGGGGAGGTGTTCTGCAATCTTTCCTCCGACAAGGACCGTGCGACCCACATGGGCGCTCTTGTGTTTGAATGGTACGACAAATCGCTTTCCAGCAGGGGCAACAGCGTGTCCGCCAATCTCACGGAAAATGCCGAGGCCCCGCAAAAACAGCCGGCGTTTGAACCTCAATTCGAGATGTCGTTCCTCATGGCAGCGGTGCCATTTGGGAGCAACGCCAAGCCCCTATCCATTCACAAGCTGTCCGACATTCGCAAGAATCAGCGGCCACTTCGAGGCGTACAACTATTGGCTCTTTCAAAGCGCGCGTCCCGACGAATTTAATCAATGGCTTGGACAGCATCAGGCTCAATTTCAAGCTTGGCTTGACTGGCGGAGCCAGAACAAATTTGCGGTGTCGTCCCCTGATTTTCAGAGGCGCCACATCTTGAAGGGTCAGTAAGGAAGTTCCCATTTGGCTAGCGGTCTCACCCACAGGTTTCCGCAGGCTGGTAGAGAGTCGCGTAGAGGAGAAAGACTATGAAAAAAGCATCTTTCGTCATGCTAGGCCTCATTTTATTTGGATATGGCGCGCGGCCTGCGCTGGCGCAAAAAGCGGCGGAGGGACTCTGGCAGGGCTTTGACGGAGAGTGGCTCCATGTTTCCAGTCAGTTGATCGCGCTCGCGGAAGTCACTCCCGCCGAGAAGTTCGGGTGGCGCCCCGCGCCGGGCGTGCGCTCCACCAGCGAAGTGTACATGCACATCGCCCTGGCGAATTTTTATCTCCTTAGCGTGACCGGTCCGAAGATGCCGGTTGAGTTAACGCGTGAGCCTGCGCCGGGGTTCAACATGGAGAAGAGCGTCACTTCGAAGGCCGAGGTAATCAACTGGTTGAAGCGCTCGCTTGAAGCCGTCAAGCAGGCCCACTTGGCCGTCACGCCACAGGACCTTCAGCGCAAGGTTCACATCTACGACCGCGACACCAACGTGGACGGCATGTATCTCCGTATCATTGTTCACGCCAACGAGCACATGGGCCAGCTTGTTGCCTATGCACGCATGACCGGCGTCGTGCCGCCGTGGTCCGGCAACTAAGAGAAGCGGCTCGTAAAGTTTAGGCGCCATCTCGCGTTGCTATTCGTACCGCCGTGACGGCCTGGGCGGCGCGATGCTTTCGTTCCTCTCGGTAGCTGGCTCGGAGCGGGTTCGGAGACTTGTCCTCGGGAACATTTACGTCTCTCTGTAGCTCAGACCTGGTTCACATATGATCTTCCCGGCGGGGAAACTTAAGCCCTAGGTCACGCGAGTCGAGTGTGCTGGTGAGCCAAAACCTCGCTCGTAGGAATGTGCTAAACTGCCGAGAAATAACGTCCAGCGCGCCCGTAGCTCAATTGGATAGAGCATCAGATTTCTAATCTGAGGGTTCGGGGTTCGAGTCCCTGCGGGCGCGCCACTTTCACTATTCTCAGGCCGCTCATGAAGGTAAGCAGAGAGTAAAACCTAGCCCTGCGGGTCGCAAAAACATGCGTTTTACAAAGGAAAAATGGCTGTTTCTTCCGGCACATCTCGGCTTAGAAGACCGACGCTTCTATCCAGCTGCGCTACGCGAGGACCAGTACGAACAGGTAAGCGAAACTTACCGGACCTCGCGCGCAGCCGCACTGGCTTTAGTCGCTCTTGAAACCTGAGGATGGATGGGTCTAAGCTTTGCCTAGTCCAGGGGTGAGGACGGCACAGGTTTTTACCGTTTCTCTGTCCCGGGTTCGGCCGAAGGCGAACGGTGGCAGGCCGGGCCACGTTCTCACCCCTTCATGATCGTTTTTTTCTCCTTTTGATTTCAGAAGGGCCACGTCGCGTCGAAAAGTCTAAAATGACGACCCAGTCGCAGTGACGGGGGGAATCGTTGTAGCCTGCCATACGATTCTCTTACTTGACTGCATATCAGGCAGTTGAGCGCAACCCCGAAGTCAACCGACCAAATCGAGAACACAGGAGAGATGGCCGTATGGAACGGGATTTGACGGAACGAATTTCGGCGCGGATCGTCGGCTCCAATTTGCTCAAGAAAATCAGTATGCCTCTGGATAACTTCTTGAATCGTTGTTTTCGAGCGCCTGCGTTGCGGCGGCTCAAAATTTTTCTGAACGGAACATGGGTTGGCCATCCATTGCATCCGGTCCTGACGGATATACCCATAGGAGCGTGGACTTTAGCGATGGTGCTAGACCTGATCGGGCTGCTGTTCGAGCTTCCTCAACTTGGCCTGGCTTCGAGCATAGCTGTCGGGGTTGGCGTGGTAGGGGCCGCTGGTGCTATTGCTGCGGGGCTGATGGACTGGCTGGACGTTGATCCTCCCGAAAAAGCCATCGGCGCATTTCATGCCACTTTCAACACCAGTGCAACGGTCCTGTTCCTAGCCTCGTTCCTCATCCGCTGGGGCCAGCACTGGCAGGCCGGCTGGGGAGCGTTTGCGGTTGCTTTGGTAGGATACCTGTTGGTAATGGGAGGTGGCTATCTGGGAGGGATCATGGTCTTTCACATGGGAGTCATGATCAACCGCAACGCCTACCGGAGCGGTCCCAACGACTACAAGCCAGCTCCGGCAGCAGGCGATCTCGCTGAGGGTCAACTCAAACGATTACTAGTCGAAGAACAGCCGGTACTGCTCGCGAAGTTGGACGGCAAAATCTATGCGCTGGGCGCAGTCTGCTCTCACTACGGCGCACCGCTCAATGAAGGCACGGTTGTCGGCAGAACAATCGAGTGTCCGTGGCATTTCTCCAGGTTTTCACTGGAGGATGGCAGAGTTGTTCAAGGGCCCGCGTGCGCTGCCCTACCTGCTTACGACTGCAGAATTGTCAACAATCAGGTGCAAATCAAAATCCGGCGATAGCATAGCAGGCTTTTCAGGGAGGATTCGACCGAATTCTGGAGCCAATGACGAAGACAATCCCAATAGCTTAGCGGCGGGAAGCCGGTCATTTCGACCTTCACCGCCCCCGCCCATACACCGCAAGCAATCTGCGCCGTGGTGTAGACGGGCAAACGACATCAAGCGAATTGCCACTGCGCTCGGTCAACC
>Ga0182040_10001385_pt1 | contig 11228 bp, 11 predicted proteins | sample flu12Cox44000176_FD_125973 | JGI IMG/M metagenome (GOLD analysis project Ga0182040, IMG submission 125973) | Lab enrichment of tropical soil microbial communities from Luquillo Experimental Forest, Puerto Rico - flux8day.12C.oxic.44.000.176 | ecosystem: Environmental > Terrestrial > Soil >... | reverse complement strand
GCAGGCGCTGGCGGCAATCGCAAAGCAGCGGCCCGATCTCATTTTGATGGATATCCAATTGCCGATCATGGACGGCTATACCGCCACGCGCCAGATCAAAGCCGATCCTGCAATGCGATCGATCCCAATCATTGCGGTCACGTCTTACGCGCTAAGCGGGGAGGAAAAGAAGGCGCGAGCGGCCGGCTGTGATGATTATGTTCCGAAGCCCTTCAGCCCACGTCAGCTACTGGCGAAAATTAGGCAATATCTTAAGCCTGCGATTAATTGCTGCAGTCCACGAGTCCGCTTGTTGCACAAAGCGGACATAGGCTTCCCAAAATTGCTGCCGCCATTGAACCCCATTTCCCAAATCGCAGTTTCCTGTTTGAATTGCGAGATATGACGAGCCCAAACGACGCAACTGATCACCCAAAGCCAGTGGTGGAGCCAAGTCCAGCCGCCGCCGATCCTACCACGCGCGCACTTCAACAACGGATTCATCAGCAAGAAATTCTCGCTGAGTTGGGTGTTGTGGCATTGCAGGGGAAGCCATTTCGAGAGCTTCTCAATGAAACTGTGCGGCTTACTGCCGAGGGAATGAATGCAGAATTCTGCAAGGTCTTAGAATACACTCCAGGGGACAATCGCCTCCTGGTGCGCGCAGGTGTCGGTTGGCATGAAGGCATTGTTGAAAGGGCGACTGTGGGCGCAGATTTGGAATCCCCCTCTGGGTTTGCTTTGCGTACTGGAAAGCCGGTGATCTCCAATCATCTCGAAAACGAACAGCGGTTTAGAACTCCGGAGTTGCTAGTTGAGCACGGCATTCGACGCGCAATGAACGTAATTCTTCAAGGTGATGGCTCGCCGTATGGCGTGTTGGAGGTCGACAGTCGCTCCGAGGGAGAATTCAGTCAGCACGATGTTGCTTTCCTTCAGGGCGCTGCAAACATTCTGGGAATGGCCATCGAGCAACAGCAATATCAGCGCAAGCTTCAGGCCGCGCTTGATCGTCATGAGGTCTTGCTCCGGGAAGTTAATCACCGGATGAAGAACAGCCTGCAAGTCGTTTCGAGCATGCTTCAACTTCAAGCTAACGCGGCCGGTGACCAGAACTTAAGTGAAACACTTAACGAGGCAGCTAGTCGCGTGAATGCTGTCGGCCGTGCCTACGAACGCCTTGCTTACACCGCGGACTATGAGAACATCGATTTAATCGAGTATCTACGCCAGATCATTAACGACCTGGAGCCAACGGTGGCTCCTTGTAAAATACAATTTGATGCTCCCGAAGCAATTCGGTTTGCTGCGGATCGTGCGATTCTTATCGGGCTCATCATCACCGAGCTCGTCTCAAATGCGGGAAAGTATGCTTATCCAAATCGTGCAGGCGGCTTGATCTCGGTGCAGGTTTCACTTCAAACGGATAAAGAGGCAATTGCGATTTCGGTCCGCGATGAAGGCGTCGGCCTTCCTCCCGGTTTTGACCCGGCCGCGAGCAAGCGGCTGGGCACGCGCCTCGTCAACGCGCTTTCAAGGCAATTAGGGGGCGAACTGACGCGGCCGCTGGCGCCAATTGGCAGCAATTTCACCCTGCAAATTCCGTTGCGATCTAGCAGGACTCAATGATCTCGCCTTTTTAGATTCGCCAGTGCCGCAGTGAAATATAAGCTTCTGACTCTAAGCACAAATCGGTAGAACCGAATTTGCCTGCGACATTAAGAAACCCGCAACCCCGTGCGCTGCAACGAAATCATTGCAACGGCTTTAGGTCATCCATCATAGTCGGAATAAACTCCGACACCGTGGGATGAATGTGCATCGCGCGTTGTATCACTGTGTAGGGCGCCTTGGCGTACATAATATCGAGAATGCAGTGGATGACCTCGTCACCTGCTAGTCCCAGGAAGGAGGCGCCCAATATCTGTTTGCTATCTCGATCCACCAGGATTTTCATGAACCCCTTGGTCTCGCCGTTCTCATATGCGCGGCTGACATCTTCCATAGCCAGTGTAGAAATCAGCGCGGGCTTGCCAGTCTTGCGGACTTCCGCTTCCGTCATCCCCCCGCGACCGAGTGGCGGATCGGTGTAGAGCGCGTAAGCGGTGATGCGGTCGCTGACGCGCCTCTGATCGTTGTCGAGAAGATTAGCCGCCACGATCTCGAAATCATTCCACGACGTGTGCGTGAACGCACCCCGGCCATTGCAGTCGCCCATCGCCCAGACGCCTGAGACGTTAGTATGCAACTGGTCGTCCACCTGGATATAGCCGCGCGCGTCGGTGACGATGCCGGTCCTGTCGAGCCCCAGGTCGTCCGTGTTCGGCCGCCGACCGGCCGCGACCAGCACCTGCGTTCCAACAACATTTGCGAGCTTCCCCCCTGACTCGACCTTCACGGCGATCGAGTTTCCCTGTTTCTCCGCACCGACCACCTTACTGTCAACCCGCACGTTAATGCCTTCATCGTTGAGAAAATCTGCAACAGCTTGCGAGACGTCAGCGTCTTCCCGCGAGATCAAGCGCGGTCCGAGCTCGATCACGGTCACCTCGCTTCCGAAACGGCGATACATCTGTGCGAACTCAAGGCCGACGTAACTGCCCCCGAGGATAACGAGATGCGTGGGGAGAAAATCGATGTCCATCATTGAGCTGTTGGTCAGGTAAGGAACCTGGTCGAGGCCGGGGATCGGAGGAATTGCCGCGCGCGCACCGACATTGAGAAAGATGTGATCGGCGGTAAGCTCAGAGTCATTCACTGCCACTTTCTTTTCCGCGACAAAGCGGCCGTGGCCTTGATAAACCGTACATCCTTGCAAGGTTTTCAGCGATCGCTCGATGCCATTGTGGGACGCAGCCACAATGGCATCCTTTCGCGCCTTGATTGCCTTCATGTCGACATTGACGGACCCCTCAATTCTGACACCGTAGTCAGCGGCGCGGCGTGCAAGATGTGCAGCGTGGGCGCTGGCGAGTAATGTCTTTGTAGGGGTGCAGCCGGTGTTGATGCATGTGCCGCCGAACAGCTTGCGTTCGATGATCGCGACCTTCCAGCCTGCTGCCACCAATCGCCGCGCTAACGCGGGTCCTGACTGCCCGGTGCCTATGATAATCGCGTCAAAGTTGGGCATGACTGACCTCCGATTCATGCGCTTCCGGATGGTGACCAAGCCGTCCACTTCGTTGACAGGTTTTTCCTCGGTCTGTCAAAGAAACGATGCGGAAGCTGCGAGGTGCTCGCAACCGACGCTCCGCGGCATAGCCGATCGCATCCTTGCATTGTTCACTCTCTTTCACACACATTAGGATGCGGCCTACGGCACGCTTTATGCCAGAGCATTGCTCTCGAAATTCTCCTTGCAGGCGACGCCCATGGCGACCGCGTTGTGCTATCCATTTAGAATGGAAAGACCGCGGTATCCGCAGCCCGCGTCGATCCAGAGCAATTAAGGTCTGACCCACGGCCCATAACGAGGGCGTCACCAATGAAGCATCCCGATTCAAATTGCGACTGCACCACCGCGGCTTCCCCATTGGCGTTACGGTGGGGATGTTCAGTCTGTGGCAAGACTGCAATCATGAAGGTCTCGACCCTTGCCGCGAGTTGCGACGGTGACACGATTAGAAAGGTTGAGCCCGAGTTCGTTTCACATCAGAGTACCGCAGGATCATAGCCGGCCTAACCATCTGTGCGGCTCCGGACTGCGGGCTGTGATGATTACGTTCCGAGATGATTACGTTCCGAAGCCCTTTAGGCCGCGCAAAGTGTTGGCCAGAATTCGGCAATACCTCCCCTACGGCCGGTATTGATTCCTGCAGTGCCTGAGTCTGCTTTTGGCACAAAGCGGACGTTCAATTCGCAACCGACGAATGTCCGCTTTCGAGGGTAAAGCGGACATGAGCGGTTCTGGATTTGTGCGGGCAAACTTGCTCAAAACGGAATCGAGTGGTCATCGTGTGTGACCAAGGCGGCGTTCCCCGGACAATAGCCGCCGTCTTTCAGTTCACGCACGATGCGGTTTCCATGATCTTTTGCGGGGTCATGGCTTGTAGCTGCACACCATCCGGATCGTCGTCCGTGTAGTCAGGTTCGCAAACCACGAAATGACCGCGCGGCACGTAATTTGTCCCCGGTTTTGGTCCCAAAACAAAACTTAGGTCCAAAAGCCTAGTTCCCGCTTGCTTAGGGCAAATTATGACAGTGGTTTGTGAGTTCCTGCGCCTCCCGCCATCTCGCAATTAAATCAGCCGTGAGTCTGGGAACAAACTTTAAGTTCCATCTTTACCTGTCTTTGAGGGCGCCAAACGTCGGTGTCCTATGGGGACCCAGAGCGCACACTATGAGCCGTTTGCATGGTGGCTCGACAGAGCACGTATTGGGGCGGACCTTCGAGACTACTATGCGGCGCCTCAGGAATTGCCGTCGGAGATGCTCGCGCTTATCGAGAGATTAGGCGCCACCCTCGAAGGCGACCAGTTTCGCGAAGAATCCGATGCGCCTTCGTTTCTCAGTAAATTAGACGCCATCGAAGGTAGCCAGTTATTACGCGCATGCGGGACACGTCTGCGCGGCCTGTATTGCCTTCACCGATTCGGTTCATTGACGTGAAAGTTCTCGGAACGATAGCTCTTCTGCTCGCCACAACTGTGCCCGTGATTGCAGAGATCATTCCACTGCCGCGCGCTCGCCCGGTTGGTATTCCCGGGGATCTCATCAGTGCAGAGACGGCCATATCGGCGTGCCGGTCACGACTTGCTGAAATTGCTGACTTCAAACCTTTGCCATCCATTACAGGCCCGGGGGACTGCACGGCAACAGATGTGGTCGCGCTGGATGCAGTGCTCCTGGCAGACAGGCACCGCATCGCCCTTTCCCCCGCAGCAACGCTGCGATGCCCAATGGCCGAGGCGGTGACGCACTGGATACGCGACGATGTGGCGCCGAGCATCGCCGCCTTGGGCAAGTCGCTGCGCGGCGTGGAAATTCTCGATTCATTCGACTGCCGCAGGCGCAACGGTATTACCGATGCGAAAATCAGCGAGCACGGCCGCGCCAACGCGCTCGATGTGCGTGAGTTTAAAATCACCAACAGTGCTCCTATTGAACTGACTGACGCCAGCGTCGCCAAATCATTGCGCGAGAAGTTGCGGCAGAGTGCGTGTTCTCGTTTCTCGACTGTGCTCGGTAACGGCGCCGATGCCTATCACGATAGTCACGTCCATCTCGATCTGCTTGAGCGGAGTAACCACTACAGGATTTGTCAATGGGACGTACTTGATGTCGCTGAGACGGCCGCCCTCGCGGCCAAGAAGGCAGCAGCCGCGACCGCGTCCAATCCAGCCGTTGTGAACGTAAGTGATATTCCATTGCCGCGTCCTCGCCCGGTGGTTTTATCTGACCGTCCGCGTAACCGCGGTATTCGTTTACGCGAGGCAGGCCGGTATCCTCTTTTCAGTCTGTTCGCTCCGTTATTGAGAGGCACGCCGCGGTGATTAAATGATGCTTTTTCTGCGGTGCAATGTCTGCTTTTGGCACAAAGCGGACGTGCTAATCGTACTGACCGATCTCCGCTTTCGGGGGTAAAGCGGACACCGCGTCGGACGTCCGCAATATCATGCGGACATCGCGTATTCGGCTGGCAATTCCGTCGGTGGCGGTCGGCTAGACCCCGGGATATTCTTTTACGGGTTAGATCATCTTGGATTCAAATCAAGGTACGGCACGACCATCGAGCGGGTACTTTGAGGAGTGGCAGCGAATGGCGACTTATTCGATAAGCGATCTTAGCCGTCGTGAAATCTTGAGGATGTTCACGGTGCTCGGTGCCGCGAGCGCCGCCTCAACCAGGTTTGCGATTGCGCAAACGGCCGGGCGGCTCACGCCGGACCAAATACTGGGCCCTTTTTATCCGCTGAAAACGCTTGGTCAAAATACCGATCTGACAAAGGTGCCTGGCCGACCGGGACGCGCAGCGGGCCTCGTCCTCAATGTTATAGGGCAAGTGCTCAATCTGAAGGGAGAGCCGGTTCGCGACGCAAAAGTTGAAATATGGCAGGCCAACACGTATGGACGATATACGCACCCAAGCGATCACAACACTGCGCCTCTCGATCCGAACTTTGAAGGGTCAGCGCTTCTGACCACTGACAACGACGGCCGGTATCGATTCAAGACGATCAAGCCCGCCGCTTATCCTGCGGGGCCCAATCGAATGCGGCCAGCACACATTCACTTTCAGGTTTCAGGTCGGCAGGACAGACTTGTGACCCAGATGTATTTTGAAGGTGACCCTTACCTCGAATCAGATCGTTTTTTTCAAACCGCATTGGAGCAAAAGGATTTGCTTGTTGCCAAGTTATTGCAGCCAACCTCGGAGATGGAGCTGGAGTCGAAATTGGTGGTGTTTAATATCGTGCTGAATGCAGGCTAGGGGAGAGCTTCCGAAGTTGGGCGTTTTCGCTGTGTCCGCTATTGGCACAAAGCAGACATCGCGATCGTGCTGAACAATGTCCACTTCTGGGGGCAAAGCCGACATGGCGCGAACCTCCGAGAGTGTCAGCTTCTGACCCGCTGCAGTTCCGCTATACTCGACCGGTGCTCGCCGGTTTGGGCGCAGGCGTGGGTTGGAGAGATAAATGTCGCTGGGCTGCCGGATCGCAATTATTGGCGGCGGGCTAGCGGGAATCGCAACCGCGCAGGCGCTGAAAACTTTCGCCATCGAGGCTGAAGTTTTCGAAACCGCGCCGGCACTGGGGGAGATTGGCGCCGCGGTCAACACCAGCCCCCAGGCCGTGAAGGCGCTGCGGGCGATCGGCGTCGGCAACAGGATTGCCGCCGTCGGGCACCTGTCGCCCGGCATCTACACGCGCAACATGCAGACCGGTGAATTCCTTGAATTCAACGATCGCTTCAAGCTCGCGGAGCGCTATGGCGCTCCCTACTACAGCTTTCACCGCGCCGACCTATTGGACGCGCTGGCGAGCGGACTTGAGCAACGCGCCGTCCATCTGGGACACCGCCTGGCAGGAATAGAGGAGCGAGGCGGCGGCGTCATCCTCATCTTCGCTAACGGCGCGCGCGTCGAAGCCGACTATGTGATCGGCGCCGATGGGGTACGCTCAGTGCTTCGTCAGACCCTGTATGGCGCCGATAACCCGGCCTACACCGGCCAGATGGTCTGGCGGTCACTGCTGAACGCCGGCGATGTGCCGCAAGAGGTCCTGGACCCGACGGGTCATACCCAATGGGTCGGACCAGGTCGCCATTTGCTCGCCTATAAAATCCGGCAGGGCAAGCTGGTGAACATCGTCACCCAGCAGGACACCGACAAGTGGGTCGAGGAAGGTTGGTCGACCCGCGGCGATCCCGACGAGATGCGGGTGAGCTTCCCCAACTCCGAACCGCGCCTCGAGAAGCTTTTGAGCCTCGTCACCGAGTGCTCAAAGTGGGGGCTGTTCACGCGCCCGCTGACGCACAACTGGGGCCGTGGCCGCATCCAGCTCATCGGCGACGCAGCGCATGCCATGCTGCCCAATGCCGGCCAGGGTGCTTGCCAAGCTTTCGAAGACGCCTACATCCTGGCTCGCTGGCTCGACGCCTGCGGCGATCCGGCCGAGGCCTTTGCCAATTTCCGCCGCGTCCGCATTCCGCGCGTGCATGGCGTGCAGCGCCTTTCCTTCTCCAACGCCCGCTTCAAGCACATGCGCGACGCAACGGCGCAGAAGCAATCGATCGCTGCCGGCACCGGCAGCGTCCACGGCGACTCCGAATGGGTCTGGGGCTACGATCCGGTTGGCGAATGGGACAAGGAACCTGTTGTTCCTAGCGCCTACGCAGCGTGAGCGGCGCGATCGTCATTCGGCTGATATCTTTGTTGTCTCCACGATCTTAGCCCATCGAACTTGCTGCTGCGCCAGGTAGGAAGCGAGTTGCTCCGGTGTAGCCGGTTCTGCCTTGGCGTTTATCTTGGCAAAAGCCGCCTTAATTTCATCACTGGCGAGTGCACGCGCTACCGCGTCGCTCAGCAAGTGCCTGATCTCAATCGGTGTGCCCGGAGGCGCGACGAGGAAATTGATCGATGCGGTAACGAACTGGTCGAACCCGCTTTCCTGCATCGTCGGAATGTCTGGCGCGAGCGCACTGCGTGCGGCGCTGGAGACGGCCAGCCCGCGCAAGCGCCCCTCGCGAACATATGGGAGCAACTGAGTTACTGTTGAGAAGAAAATTTGAACCTCACCGCCCAGAAGACCGACCAACGCCGGGCCGCCGCCGCGGTAGGGAACGTGGATTATATCGATCTGCCAGCGACCCAACGCCGGCCGAGCCGTAGCGCAGTACTCCTGGCTCCGACTTCGCTAGACTCACCAATTCGATGACGGTATGGGCCGCAACCGAGGGATTGACCGTCAGCAGTTCTGCACTCTCCGAAAGACCGGCAACAGGTGCGAAGGATTCGGCGCTATACCCTGCATTCTTGTAGATCAGCGGCGCAATCATCAACGTGCTGGTGCTGCCCATCAGCAGCGTGTAGCCGTCGGGCTCGGCGCCCAGCACCGATTTGGCGCCGATCATTCCGGCAGCGCCGCCGGCCCGATTCTCGACGATGACGGGCTGGCCGAGCCCGGCGCCCATTTTGTCGATGAGGAGCCGCGCCATGATGTCTGGTGGCCCCCCGGGAGGGGTTGGCACGACGATCTTGACCGGCCGGTCGGGGAAGGCTCGCGCGCCTTGAGCGATCAACAGTTGCCCAATGCACGCAAGCAAAGCAACGAGCAATTTTTGCTTCATTGGTTTCCCCAGGGTTTCCACGGCCGAGCGCTCGCGCACCGAACGCAGATAACTCACCCAGCACTCTACTACTCTCGCCAATGCCCGTTAATGGCTCGTCGGCTAGGTGAAACGTTGCAGCTAGCGAGTGGGATTCGACAACGCCACCGACTTGTTCGAGCATCAATGAGATGGCCGCAACTATCCGGCCAGCACAGTACAAATGGCGCCAGCATTGAGCGCCTAAAACCAAAAAGAGGAACGAGAATGCGTATCTGCCGCTTCAACGACGACCGGTTGGGCATTGTCGCAAAGGGCCTCGTCCACGACGTTACCGTCATTCAGGAGCAAATCAAAACGAGCGCGCCATACACCATGAAAGGTGATCTCGTGGTCAAAGCGCTGCATTGGCGCCATCGCGAGCAGCGGATATGATTTCCGCGAAGGACAGCCGTTCGCAACAGCGCCGCGCGGGAGGCAGCATGTCATTCGAGTTCGGTGTCTTTCACGAGTTTCCGCGCTACGCAGGGGTGACGGATGCAGAGGCATTCATGCAATCCTTCGCCCAGGTGGACGCAGCTGAGCGTTGGGGTCTCGACGTCATCTGGATCGCGGAATTGCACTTCCACCCGGAGCGATCGGTGGCGTCCGCTCCGCTGCTGATCGCTAGCGCCATCGCTTCGCAGACCCGCCGCATGAAAATCGGCATTGCGGTGCAGGTGCTGCCGCTGTGCCATCCGTTGCGCTTGGCCGAGGAAGTCGCAACACTTGATCACATCAGCCATGGACGCCTTATTTTCGGTGTGGGCCGTAGCGGCTTTCCTCACACCTACGAAGCCTATGGCATACCCTACGGCGAGAGCCGCGAGCGCTTCGCCGAAGTGCTCGAAATCCTCAAGCGCTGTTGGGCTGAGGAGCGCTTCTCCTTCGAGGGGAAGTTTCACAGGTTTCACAATGTCACAATCGTCCCGAGGCCGTTACAGAAGCCATATCCGCCGTTGCGCATCGCAGCGACGAGCGCAGACACCTATCGGGCGATTGGCGCCATGGGCTTGCCCATCTTCGTTGCCGTCCGCCTCGGTTCGTTCGAAGAACTGGGTCCCAACATAGCGGCCTACCGCGAGGCCTATCAGTCGGCCGGTCATGCGGGGCAAGGCGAGGTTTATTTGCGAGTTCCGATCTATGTTGCAGAGACCGAGTCGTCGGCACGAGCAGACCCTGAGTCATCAATCATGCAGTTCTACCGGACGCTCGGACTGCAGCTCGAGGGTGCGGCGAAAAGGCCCGGCATGGGTGCGGGCGAGGAACGCGCCGAGCGCGGTCAGGCGTTGCAGATCATCAGCTACGAAGATGCGCTGCGCAATAAAGTGATTGTCGGAACTCCAGCATCCGTGGCGATGCGCCTCCAGTATTTAACCGACAAGCTCGGCCTCAATGGCGTCCTGGCGGAGCTTAATTGCGGAGGTCTGCTCGGCAATGAAAAAGTCATGCGCTCGCTGCAGCTCATGTGCGAGGAGGTCGCGCCGTGCTTCCGCTAAAAAGGCGCGTTTCGCCTTGCCATCGAGCTTTCGCTGGCATCGCGCAACGTCTCAGAAGTGCCAAATCGGACATCGCCAAACTAGCAGACCGTTTGGGTAACCCGTAACCGCCATCGCGGTCTACAGCGTGGCAATCGCGGCGACGATCTCTTGCGTGCTGACAATCGCGCTGGCGTAGTTCGGCATGTTGATGTCGAGCGCGGCGTGCATCATTTCGTCCGAGTAATCCGCAGTCGCGTCTCGTACCACCGTGACCTCGTAGCCAAGTTCGGCGGCATAGCGGACGGTTGCTTCGATACAGGTATGCGCGATCAGGCCGATGACGATCAGCTGATGGATACCGTGCTTCTTGAGCTGCAAATCCAAATCGGTATTGGCGAAACCGCTGGAGCACCAATGTTCCTGCGCGACGATCTCGCGCGACGCCGGCACGAATTCGGCGCGGAATTCGCCGCCCCAGCTGCCGTATTCGAAGGTCTTGTGTTGCCACGCCGCCCTTTGGATGGGCGCGACGTATTTCCAGGTCTCGTAATCGCCCTGACGGTAACGATGATGCATGGCATAGAAGACCCGAAGCTTCGCCTTGCGCGCGGCGTTCAGAACTTCCAGCATGTGGGGAACGCAGTTGTTGGCTTCGGCAACGGCTTTGATGTGAGGCCAGATCTTGCCGCCTTCGGAGATGAAGTCGTTATACGGATCGACCACCAGCAGCGCGGTGATGCCCTTGTCGTAGGTCGGGGTATTCACGGCGGTCCTCCTGCGGGTAGTCGGATTGTCGCGATTTGGTGACAGCCACTAGTCCACGACCGCGCATCGCACTCCATGAAGTTTCATTACCATTCCGGCAGTCTCTTTTAACAATTGTGCGAGGGATGGCCCGTGCAGATGCGCCTCGAATGCAGCGGCGTCCCGGTACATTTCGAACGAGAGAACTTTCGTATCGTC
>Ga0182040_10001382_pt1 | contig 11243 bp, 20 predicted proteins | sample flu12Cox44000176_FD_125973 | JGI IMG/M metagenome (GOLD analysis project Ga0182040, IMG submission 125973) | Lab enrichment of tropical soil microbial communities from Luquillo Experimental Forest, Puerto Rico - flux8day.12C.oxic.44.000.176 | ecosystem: Environmental > Terrestrial > Soil >... | reverse complement strand
CGCAGTTATGCCGAGACGGAACGGCACCTGCTGGTGAATTGGAAGCCCCTGCACTCGGTTTCTGTTTTCCATCTGCGTCGTCGTCAGGTTGCGGCTCATCTTGCTAAGCTTGAGGACGAGCGCGGCAGGGTGACGGCCGCGCGCGCGCGTGCTGCGTTATCGGCAATGTTTAATTGGGCAATTCGCGAAGGATTTGAGATTGCTGCAAATCCCGTATTCGGGACGAATCGACCCGCTGAACCCAAATCGAGGGACCGAGTTCTTACGAATAGTGAGCTAGCCGAAATCTGGCGCGCATGCCGCGATGATGACTACGGACGGATCATCAAACTGCTGATGCTTACTGCCCAAAACGGGATGAGATAGGAGGAATGCGCTCGGCAGAAATCGATTCCGAGAAAGCCCTATGGACCATCCCCGGTGACCGAACCAAGAATCACTGTGAACATGTCGTTGCCCTCCCCAATTTCGCATTGGCACTCATTGCCGCGTCGCCCAAAACCGACCGGGAATATGTTTTCGGCAATGGCCCTCGACGCAACGGCGATAGGCAGCGCGGCTTTTCGGGTTGGTCAAAGGCTAAGGCTGAGCTTGACGAGCGAATTGTCGAAGCGCTCAAGAAGGCAACCAAGCCGCCCCTCCCCGACTGGCGGCTGCATGATTTACGGCGTACAGCCGCCACCGGCATGGCTGATAAGCTCGGGGTGCTGCCGCACATCATCGAAGCCATCCTAAATCACGTGAGCGGCCATCGCGCAGGAGTCGCAGGCGTGTATAATCGTGCTCGATACGAGGCTGAGATGCGTTCTGCGCTGTGTGCTTGGTCCGATTACGTTCTCGAAATTGTAAAGGTGAGCACATGCTGCCAAGGCGATTTGGGATACGACGGCCCTGCCTGCTAGAGACCGACCAAGAAAAGCACCGACGACGTTTGGCAGTCGAGACGCTGATCGACTCTATTGCGCGTGAATGTCTCACTGATGATGAGAGATACGAACTATTCAAAAAATACGCAAGGCGACCTACCCGCATCCCTAATTGGGAGATTCGCAGGCTACTCGTCGCTGCTATGGATGCTGAGCCAAATACCTCTGCTTCGGCCCTAGGCAAACGTCTATACCAAAAGCACGGGCGGAAAGCCGGACAGTCCCCGGATGCGATTGCCCAACATATTCGCCGGGTGAAGAAAGAGCGCGAGAAGCAACATCGATTTCTTAGCAGGATGCGCTCCAAATCACTCCTCAACAGTATTGATCCAACAAATTCCTAGCCCGCAATAAGTCATTAGGGGCGAGCCGTCGTCCGTGGTAATGCGGGCGTATCTGGCGGACCAAGGCAACTCGAAGGGTGATGGATGCTTCGCCTGCTCACGCAGCGGAAAGCCGCGAGCTTGTTGCGACTGAGCGAACGCACCCTTGAGAGGCTGCGTGTCACAGGGCGTGGGCCGATCTATGTCAAGACCGGCAGATTCGTGCGGTACCGCGAGACCGATCTACTCGCGTGGCTTGATCGCAATGCCGTTGGCAGCACTACCGAGGTGCGGCAATGACCCGGCTGACAGTTCCCCGGCAAGGAGACTTCCTGTTGAGACGGGGCAAGAAGCCCATCGCGAAACGAGAAGATGGGAAATGGACCACGCTAATCCCAGGACTGGATGTGATCGAAAATGGTGATGCGATCACGTTGCGGTGGGGAACGCCGAGAAGCGCGGACCTTAAGCGGCTGCTCAAGGGCAAGTCGAAAAGCGAGGCATAAAAGCTAATGAAGAGCTGGGGTTATGTCAGATGCCCCGATGCCTCGATTGCCGAGATGTATCACGACGCCGTCGGGCGAGGCGATGATCCTGATGAAATCGCGTGGCTGAAGGCGCAATGGCTGAAGGCGGAAAAGGAGGCGATGCAATGACGACTCCGACACCGGCGATGACGGCCCACGAATATCTTGCGGCTATAATCGACAAGGTGTTTGAGGACGCCAGAAAGAAATATCGACTCGTCAATGACTTGATCGACCTTGCGGAAAGGTGGGACTGGGAGGATATGTGCGCGATGGGGGAGGCGCGTCATGGCTGAATCGCCGCCTGCTCGCACTGGCGAACCTCCGGCGAATCCAACACCAGCACTAAGTGGTGAAATTCATCGGCCCGGCGACCCTGACCTGAAAACTCTCGCAGAGCAGATCAACGCCTAATACGACGCTCTCAAGATGGCCCTGCTAAGCGGTGCGCAACGTGCCATCGCACTCGGCAAACTCCTCCTGAAAGCCAAAGCACTTGTGCGTCACGGCCAGTGGGAGGAATGGGTTGCCACCAGTACCAACCTTTCAGAACGTGCAGCGCAACGCTGTATGTCATTGGCCAGCGGCGAGGCATTGTTGGCGGCAAAAGCGCCAAATCTGGCGGATATGACCATGACCGACGCCGTTAAAGTGTTGGAGGAACTACGCGAGCCCGATAATGCACCACGCACGCGCAACACTCGGCAACAGCGTAGTCGTGGCGACGCAGTTACGAAAGCAATCAAGAGCGGCCAAGCGTTGAGCATTCTCGAACGAGCGTGGGCCGAATGCACGGATCAAGAGCGCGCCATCTTCCTGAAAAAGAACGGCTAAGCACGAAGCCGGGGCAGATCGTGCATCCTGTGCGTCAGGCTCCAACTACTCACAAATAATTTGGATGCGGTACTATGCGGAGCCTCATCTTCGCGGTTCCAAAAGTCGTACCATGCCTTTCTGAAAGTCGTTGAGCTTGATTATTAGTTTGATACAACCTTATAATTCTCTGATTGGTTGGGAACTTTGATGTGACGGTGATGGTGGTACTACGAACCGAAGGGAGAAGGAAATCATGCGGAAGGCTTTTAGGAAACGACGAAAAAAGACAAAGCGCAAACCAGACAAGCTACAGGACATCGATGTTCAGGTCATCCGCAAGCTGTGCGTGCTTCAACACCCTCAGGCAGAAATCGCAGCATTCTTTGATGTCACTCAGCAACTTGTTAGTGCGATCTACAATAGAAGCAAACGAGTGGACGTGCCTCATGACCCTGACGTGGACATTAACAAGTTTCTTCAACGCAAACCTATGTTGAAGAGAAGGGAGGTTTTCACATTGCTTGGTCTTGCGCCAACTACGAATGGGTTTGTGAGGAGAGTTTGAGAGGGGCAGTGACGACGATCTCAGGAGATGCGGCAAACTCACGGAAAGGAAGGAGCAAATGCGAACCGCTGAAGAGCTGTTGGATGAAATGTGCAAGCACGAAAACAACAAGGAGCAAGCATTGGAGTTATTCGAGGAACTACTAACTTACCATTTCGCAGGGTACTTGCGGTTTGTATCCGACGACGACCTACTCAGGTGCGTTCACGATGATCGAGTTGCGTTGCCTGGAGCGTGGATAACCGAGGAGGACTGGAAGGACCTTGGTGACAGCTACGAGGACTTTTGTAACAAAGAACGTATGTCATTCAGCACCAAACAGGAAGCGATTGAGGCGGAGTTAAATCGTCGTGGCCTTGAGTGGCGTCAATACTCAGACGACGAACGTGACTGCATTTGGTTGCTTCAACATCTAACGTGCGCCACCGGCAACGTGACGCCCGAGGAGGTAGAAGAATTTCGCCGCCTGGTGAAAGCTACCGGCGGAAAAGTTCCCCGACACAATTTTAGTCCTTGTGAAAAGGATGTCGAAGCAATAAAGGCGCGGCTAGAAGCTGTTGGCCTGATCGCCGATTGGACGCGTGATGATCGAGGCAATTCGTGGTGCGATATTAAAGGGCTGAAGGAGGCGGCATGAAGCGTGGTGAGCCACTGGTGAAGCCGCCTGCTAGCCCACCAACAACAAGGTTGTCGGGGGACCTTATTTGAGGATTCTGGTGATGAGTGAGTTAAGTTCAGAATTGCGAGAACAAATGGTTCGAGTTGAACATGGCGATGGCCGGTTCGCTTATGCGCGGGATTTGAGCGGAGAAATGGTAGTCGATGCCGCTTAACGAAGATCGGGCGTTAAAGGAGAAGCACAAATGAGTGGAGGCAGGATGTGGCCCGGTGGTCTTACGACCGAGGAGGTCATGGCAGAGGTTGCCAAAGGTTACTACAAGGAAGAAAGGAGGATGGAGGCCGAGGCGGCTAAGCGCCGGGCTAAAGAACAAGCTCGAACGGAGAAGGTTGTTGAATTCCCCCGGATGCTCTCTGAGCAAGAACTCATGCGTCGGCAAGCGATCATCGATCAGCAATGGGAAGCGATGCTTATAGAGAAGACGCGAATTCGCCAAGAGGCGGAACGTAGAAGCTTCCATCGTGCCCCGGGCGATCCAGATTGGAGTGCGTGAATATGACTACGACTGCGAAAGATATTGAAACCGAGATGAAAGCTGCCGTTGCTGAAGGCGACTATCAGAAGGCTGGTGAGATTGGTAAGGCCGCCGGCTTCAGCCTTGACTTTATCCCGGTCGTAATTGCGAACCTTGAGATCGAGCTCGGTCGGGTCCCTAAAAAAATTTATTCGAAGCCACAACCTGTAGCTGAAGACAAGCCTGCTGATAAATCCGAAGATGTGATTACTTCGATCCGTCGTCGGATCAACACGGCGCTTGCGAAGGAAGCTGCCGGAGCTAAAGCGTGGGCTGAGCGAGCCGCTAAAGCCGATGAGACCGCGAGAGAAGCTCAAGCGCGCGCGGATCGAGAACGTCATCGCGCCGCAGAGCCGGAGAAGCTCCCCGTTGTCCGCCGCGAACGAGTTGCCGTGGGCAGAAGAGAAAAACCCCCGGATGGTCCGCTCGAATCGTCTTTACGACGATGCCAAAGACTATAGCGCAAGGAATCGTTATCTCACTGAAACCGGGCTTGGCTTATTCCTCCGGAAGATGGGCTGCGCACACCACCACAACGCTAAATTCCGCGCGTGGATATTTCCGCCATTAACTGCCGCACGAAAGCGTTGGATTGCCGACGTTGGCGGCGAGTGGGATTGGCTCTCAGCCGCGAAAGACTGGAATGATAAAGCCTCTCTCCTCGAAGGTTTAATGAAGAGTGCAAAGAGAGGCTTCGGGCCGCGATGACAGGTATGACAGGTATGCCACCCATGCCGGGGGCTATTACTATAGGGTATGTCCTATGCCTATAGTACCTGTCACACCTGTCACACCTGTCATTTCATAATAAAACATGTCACTAATGAAAACCTACTTTCCTCCAATAGAATATAAAGAAGGGGAGGAGGTTGTATCCTTCAACGGCTCGGCCTTGGATTATCTGCAATCTGTCTATCGGGATCCTACAAGGGAACCGTATGTTCGGATGCGCGCAGCTATTGCCGCGATTTCATTCGAATCGCCGAAGCTCCAAGCAACCGCCACCCTCCAACTTGGCTTGGATTTCGCGACTAAACTAGACCGAGCAGTCTTGCGCAGCGCCAAGGTTAAGCTGGTTGCTAGTGCGCCTGTGGAACGGCCTGAACCCGAGCCTCCGAAGGAGCAGCCGTGGTTGCCTACTGTTCCTGATATGCGGCGATTTAGGAGAAGGTTTTAATATGGTTAGGCACGACCTGTTAGAGGTTGGCGGCGCTTCCGACGCTTGGGCTGCTGTACAGGTTGCTGCTCAAACCGAGCAAGCTGTTCCTTATGGCACTCAAGAACAAACAGCCGAAGGGCTGATGATAGGTTGGCAAACTGCCGCCGATTGGTGTTAATGCCTGCTAGGAGCTGGGATAAGGTTACGCGGCGTTCGTGTGCGATATCTTTTAAGGCGTTCCAGAACGCATCTTCAAGGCTTACGCTTGTTTTGTGACCATCAATGACAATCGAGCGCTTGATGACCGGGGATGGTTTCATGGCCCGTCTCCGATAAAGGGTGATACACCTTGACTGTATAAGGTGGGGAAGGAGTATGATAGTTTGCCCTCTGGTCCCCTGGGCTGGACCCTTCAGAGGATCAAGGGTTGCGCGCCCTGGCCTTGGGTTCCATGTCAGGCTACTCCTCCAGGGCTAGGGGGCCGCGCAAAGGAAAAGGCCGCCTTGTGAGGGGCGGCCTAGTTAGTTCTCGGATTATGCGGAGGAGGGAGTATAGCCGAGGACTAATCGGCTGCCTAGTCCTTCCAGAACCCCGCGAACCTCCGGTGTATCTTGCCGCCGATTAGTCTCTTCTTCCCTCACGGCTTCGCAATAGTGCGTACCGATATGCGCAGCCCATCCGCAGGCGCAAATCACGTAGTCATCGCGCAGTATATCGAACCAAGCGCGAAAATCATTTGTCCCGGGCAACGTGCTCGCACTGTGGCGAGTAAGGTTATGAACGAGAACCCTTCCCGTTGGCACAACGGTCGGGATGTTGAAAACATATTTCATCCTGCTCTTGGACATCATGGGTAACGTCCTAGAGGCTCGTTGCGGCGGTCGATATCCTTGAACGGTATGAGAAACACATCCAAATGGAAACCGCAGGATACCTTTCTCTGAGCAGTGGAGGCCGCCGCTCCCCAACTATGGAGAAGAGCCCATTTGGTCGCACGACCATGATATTTGCTCCCGCGCCCCATTCAAGCGTGTCAAGCAAAAGGGCCGCCAATTGCTTGACGGCCCAGTTATGAGGGGAACAAAGAAGCTTGTAGTGTAACGCTACAACCGGCTGATTGTCGAGTGCGAAACTCCATACGATCTGCCAATATCTGCTAACGGTTCGCCGTTACCTCTCCGCGCCAACGCCTCAGCGATCTGGAACTGTGATAGCTTGGGCTTTCTGCCGAACTTAACGCCTCGGTCTATCGCGCGCTTACGGCCTTCCGAGGTTCTCGCCAATATCATCGATCTCTCGAACTCCGCCAATGCTGCCAACACAGCCGTGATGAGCTTGCCATGAGGCGAGGTGGTGTCGATCATCGCGTCAGCAAGAGAGCGGAAGCCTGCACCCTTCTCGGAGATAGTCGCCAAGACATTGAGCAGGTCTCTGGTTGATCAGCCGGTCCAATCGCGTGACAAGCAGAACATCGCCCTCGCCTAGCGCAGCTATAGCCTTAGCCAGCGCTTTCCGTTCAGTAACCGCACCACTTACTTTCTCCGCGTAGACCTTCTCCACTCCTGCTGCTTGCAGCGCAGATTGTTGGCTCTCCAAGGATTGACCGTCCGTACTTACGCGAGCGTAGCCTATTATCATATTTTTGGTTCCTTCTGGATTAGGAAGGAGCCCGTGGCATTCTCATCCCCATACCATGCAGGAGAGATGTGCTACGGGCTCCTCTTTATGCACCGAACATTCGCACCGGAATAACCCTGTCTTTTCAAAGCTCCTCTGTTTGTGCGTCACTCCTAATAATTGCACCATGCTGGAATGGCATCCCGCGTATTGGGCACGGTTGGCACGTGATTGGGAATGGTGGCGGAATAGGCTCGCGGTAAAGCAGTAGGATCGGCGCGGCCAATAGCGCTCTGCGCGTCATTGCCGAGGAGTTATCGGAAAGGTAAGCTTGATTGGCTTCAGCCATTGGCCTGCTCCTTTGGTTGAGGTTAGGCCGACCATTGGAGTGCCATCCTTTGGTCGGCCGCTTTACTTTAACATGAAGCGCAGCCGCGATCTACAAAATAGTTGTCAAATATTTGACGCGGACCGCCATTTCTAAGGATGGTCAAGGCCCAACGGGGGTAGGGCCAAAAATCGACTTTGCCAGCGGCGGCGGAGGCCCTTCGCAAGTTATGTGGAATTTCAAACGCCCATACACTTGCTGGGTACGGAAACGCTTCGTTGCGCTAATTGGAGCAGTACGCGAGGTGATAATGAGTTGCGTGGGCGCAACGGCGATGATTTGCGCTAACCAAGATGATGCATCTACACATCGTACGGGCGGGCTGTCGTTAGAGGCTGCACTAACCTCTGCGGGCTGTTCTTACAGGAATTGGCAAACCAAGTACGCAGCGACACCAACCACGATAATGATTGGGATGACAACAATTAGCAATGTCGTAAGGAGACAGCCCGTTCGATGTCTTTTTGCAAAGGACATGGATGCTCCACGGCAGCACCAATTCTAGCCCTACGGGAAGCAATGACAATTGCTAAGGGAAGTACGCTAATCATGCACTGGGGCTGGAGGTACGGCGGGTGCCTTCTACGGCGGTCAAAGGCACTTGCGCCAATAACTACTAATCACCAACTGCAAGTCGGAGAGGGAACCACCGATGAACGCAACAATCTGCGACTGCGGCAAGACGTGTTTCGCGCCAACGTCGCAGTGGTGTGTCGCGATAGTGGATGCGGAGGATGGGTGGTTGTTACGCAAGTACAAATGGACTGCGCATATTACGGGTGGGGATGGGTCACCATCTGTGCGCTGTAAGACGTACGCCTACGAAACTGGGAAGAGCGCACTGCTCCATCGAGCCGTAACAGGACACGCTTATCCGCTGATGGATCATATCAACCATAACGCTCACGACAATAGGAAGGCCAACCTCCGGCTGTGCCGATTGGTACGCCTAATATGACGACCTTGATACGGGCAGCGTAGGAGCCAGAGTGCGCCTGAGAGAAGGCCGGCGACGATGGACCAGCCTAGAACGCTGTGCATTGGGTAATCCTTTCGTAGGGACCGAGGTGCTTACGCCGACGGCGCAGCGGCAACTCCGTCAAACGCCGACAACAATGCAGACCAGCCGACTAATGTCTGCTTATGACTTTAACAAGGAGGGAAAGCGGACATCTAGTTAGGTCTGAGTTGTGCCACTTCCGGAACTCATGCAATGCAGCAAAAACTACTCTATCACTTCGTCGGCACGCAGCAGAAAGGATTCGGGGATGGTGAGGCCGATGGCCTTGGCGGTCTTGAGATTGACGATCAGCTCGATCCTTGTCGGCAGCTCGACCGGGAGATCGGCGGGCTTTGTGCCTTTGAGTATCTTGTCGACGTAATCGCCGGCGCGGCGGAACAGGTCATCATCGGGCACTATCTCGGCTGCGGCTGGAGTGTTGAGCAGATCGTAGCCCTGCTTGAGCAGCATCCCGACGGGATCGGTGGTCGCTATATTGCGGAAGGTCGACTCGCAGGTGAAGTCGAGCGCAGCGCAGGCAAGTATCGAACGTGCCGAACCATCGCACAGCCTGAACTCTGGAGCACTGACTGGAAACGGGAACCGCAGTCAGAAAGACCGCAATGCCAGCCAGAACCTGAGCCGGAGCCAGAGCAAGAGTTGGAGCCGGATCCTCCGATTGCGGAGCCAGAACCGCAGTCAGAGCAGGAGGAGGATCCTCTTGCAGAGCCGGAACCGATGCCGGAGCTGGAGGAGGATGATGTAGTAGCGGAGCCGCAACTGCAGCTGCCGCAAATGTTCGCACATGGCGACCCAGACCCGCGGCCAATAAAGCGCTGGACCATCCGAAAGCTGATGCAGACCTGCGGAGTTGGGCTGCTTAGTGGCCAGTGGGGCACCTACAAGACCTTCATGGCGCTGGAGATCGCCGCGGCGGTGATGACCGGGCAGCCGTTCAACGGCTACGTGGTGCAGCGCCGGTGCGGCGTCTTGTTCCTGGCCGCGGAGGGGGCTGATGAAGTTCGGCTGCGGCTCGAAGCACTCGTGCGCGAAAAATGCGGCGGCATGGCTCGCGCACCGTTTCGCTGGTTCGAGGCAGTGCCGACGTTGCTGCACCCCGACGGCCTAAAGCAGCTCATTGCCATGGCCAAGCAAGCCGATGCGTCTTTGCGGCGAGAGTTCGAGCTGCCGCTGGGCTTGGTGTTCATCGACACGGTTGCAGCAAGCGCCGGCTACGCCATGCAAGGCGCGGAGAACGACAGTGCAGTCGGACAGCAGGTGATGCGAGTGCTTCGGCAGGCTGCGGAAGCGACGGACACCTTCGTGTGCGGCATCGATCACATCGGCAAGAACATCAACCTCGGCACCCGTGGCAGTTCCAGCAAGGAGGCAGCCGCCGACCTGGTACTGGCCTGCCTGGGACAGCGCGAGCTTAGCGGCAGGGTGCTCAATCTGCGCCTGGCCGTGCGCAAGTGCCGCGGCGGCCCCACTGGTCAGGAATTTCCATTCAGTATGCGCGAGGTGACGCATCCGCAGGGGGATGAGGAGGGCAATCCCATCTCCACTCTTGTGGTGGACTGGACAGCACCTGCCGCAGCACCCACGGGGCCAGGACCAGATCGGTGGGAAGCGGAGAGCCGCACTGACACGCGACAGGCGATGCTGCTGTTGAAGCGGGTGCTAATGGCGAAGCTGGCTAAGCATGGGATGGAGCTCGAGGGGCTCACCAGCGGGGAGTTGACGGTTCGTGGCATAGATCAGGAGCTTGTGCGCGAGGAGTTCTATCAGCAGACCCCTGCTGACGGCACTCAGCGCCAGAAACAGGATTTTCGCCGCAAGCGCTTTACCCGCGCCATAAACCGCGCCATCGAGAAACAGCTGATCGGGATGCGGGAGATCGAAGCCATCACGTATCTCTGGCTGCTGCCGAAGCAACCTAGCAGCGAAGATGACGACTTCTAGCAGAGGCGGCTAAACGGGGGTCGCCGGACCAAGCCGCACAACCGGAAGCTAGCGGACAATTCGATTGCAACCAAAATCGAAGTGTCCGCACAAGTGTCCGCAACGGTTAGAAGAAAAAGCTGAGCAAAATCAGTGTCGTAAGCTTTCACACAGCGGCCCGCTTGGGCTGCGGACACTTCAACTGCACCCCTAAGGAAGCCCGAATTGTCCGCACGAAACGGCTGTTGGCGGGCGCGTACCGGGAAGTGTCGGCGGGAGGCTAACCGCTAACCCGTTTGAGCCGAGCCGTCGCCGTTGTGGCGGAGCCCCTGCGCATGTATGCACCGGGACGGGATCTGGGGCCTGTTATTAGGCGCGATCCTTTGCGTCCTGCGCGGGCAGGTCCTCTGCGCAAGTGGAGGTACCTACGATGTCAGTGCGAGCGGCTGCCGGACCTTCGCGCTCTCCTCGCTTACGCCGTTCGTCTTCGGCCATCTGCGCTTCCCATTCGGCCAGCCGCGCCTTTTCCTCCTTCATCATCGCGATTATCCGCTCCATGATATCCGTGCGCCGCACTTGCTTCAGCCTGGCCTCGTCCACACGCATCTGCACATTGACGGCAAGCCCTGCCGCAGCGGTTTGCGCTCTCAGCAGGTTACCGTCACCCCGGGCGGTCGGGATTTGCAGTATTTGCTGTAGCTTCCGCAATCCCAGCCGCGTCACCGCCTCAAGCTGAGGCGCCAACGTCTCCCCCTCCACCGCTTCTACTTCAGCCACAACCCCCTCCT
>Ga0182040_10001378_pt1 | contig 11263 bp, 9 predicted proteins | sample flu12Cox44000176_FD_125973 | JGI IMG/M metagenome (GOLD analysis project Ga0182040, IMG submission 125973) | Lab enrichment of tropical soil microbial communities from Luquillo Experimental Forest, Puerto Rico - flux8day.12C.oxic.44.000.176 | ecosystem: Environmental > Terrestrial > Soil >... | reverse complement strand
TGTCCGCTCCAACAAATACACTTCGCCGCCGGTCCGGGAGTGTTGTCAGGCGCAACTCGCGCCTATAGCGAACAGTCATAGACGGCTCAATGGCTTTGATTTCAGAGCAGGCCGTCATCGTGGCGTCGGGCTCGCGGCTGCGGCACCGCACGAAGAATGGTAACAGGTCACTCGGGCATGGCACACTAGATAGCTATGAGCGCTCAAACCGAATTCGTCACCTTGTCTGTGAGCGACGGCACGTCGATGCGGGCCTACGTCGCACGTCCACAAGGAAACCCCCGCGCGGGACTGATCGTGTTCCAAGAGGCGTTTGGCGTCAACCCTCACATTCGTGACGTCACTGCACGCTTTGCCGGCCAGGGCTACCTTGCCATCGCCCCTGAACTGTTCCACCGGACGGCTCCGGGCTTGGAAGCCAGCTACACGGATTTTCCATCGGTGATGCCGCACCTACAGGCGTTGACCGATGGCGGCCTCGAGAGAGACAGTCACGCGGCATTCGAGTGGGTCCAGCGTGATTCCAAGGGCCTCGCGACCGGGGCCATTGGATATTGCATGGGTGGGCGCGCGGCCTGCTATGCCGCAATCACGGTGCCGGTGGCTTGCGCGGTCTCCTTTTACGGTGGTGGGATCGTGCCCGGCCGACTGAAGGACGCCAAGGCGCCGGTGATGTTCTTCTGGGGCGGCAAGGATGGGCACATCGCGCCCGAGCAAGTGGACGCCGTCGTGAGCGCCATGCGCGCGGCAGGCAAGCCATACGTCAACGTGGTGTTTTCCGAAGCCGACCACGGCTTCTTCTGCGACGCCCGCGCCAGCTACAACCCCGCCGCGGCGAAACAAGCCTGGCCGCTGACTCTAGCGTTTCTCGAAACGCACTTGGCCGGAGCAACCCGCCAGGCGGGCGCGTAAATTCGCGGCGAACGCCTTTGCTTCATGCCTGAGAGTCCGGGCCTGCAATCAGACTCGACACAGGTGCCATGGCTGCCGAGACGGGCGATAGCGGTTCGAAGGCGGCGCAGCGCCCTGCCGCGACATCAGCGGTTAGAGTTTAGAATTAGAACCCGGCGAAAATCTTTGGATCACGCCGGCGAGTCCCGGTTAGGAGGCCTGCGCCAACCGGCGATGTTCCTTCAAGATGCAGTGGTCCATGACGACGGTGAGGCCGGCGGCTTCGGCACGCCGCGCGGCTTGTTCATGGATGACGCCCTCCTGCATCCAGATCGCTTTCGCGCCGTTGCGGATCGCCGCCTCAACAATCTCCGGCACGAACTCGGAACGGCGAAAGATGTCGACGACATCCACCGGCACAGGCAAGGAATCCAAATCAGGGTAGCTTTTTTCACCGAGGACTTCGGCTTCGAGCGGGTTCACCGGAATGATGCGGTATCCGACGCGTTTGAGGTACTCGCTGACGCCGTAACTCGGGCGGAACCGCTTGTTGGAGAGACCGACCACGGCGATGGTCCGGGCCGAGTGAAGGATTTCCGAAATCGATTTCATACGGCTTCTTTTAGGGAAGTGCGGCGGAGCGCGCGCCGCAGGCGGCGGACCTCTTCTTCGGAAAGATAGCGGAATTTTCCGGGCTTGAGAGGTCCCAACTCGAGCGGGCCAATGCGCACGCGCTTGAGCTTCTCGACCAGGCGGCCGAAATGCTTGAACATCAGTCGGATCTGTTGATTCCGGCCTTCGAAGAGCCGCACTTCATACCACGGGTTGTCGGCCGCGTGGACAAGCTTAAGCCCGGCCGGCAAGGTGCGCTGCCCCGAAAGGGGGACGCCATGTCGGAATTGTTCCTCCTGCGCGGCACCGAGGGCGCCATTGACCTTGACCAGGTAGGTTTTGGGCAGATGCGTCGCCGCCGACAAGATGGCGTTGGCCATTTCTCCGTCATTCGTCAACAGCAGCAGACCCTCACTGTGATAGTCGAGACGGCCTACCGGATACACGCGTTCTTTGACACCGTAGAGCAGTTCCATCACGGTAGCGCGATTCTGCGGATCGCTGACGGTGGTGACAGTGTTGTTGGGCTTGTGCAGCGCGATGTAGGCTAGCCGCCGGGGGGCGCGCAGAAGGCGGCCGTCCACCTTGATGTGGTCGCGGGCAAGATCGGCCTTCGACCCGAGCTCCGTGACGATGGCGCCATTCACGGTTACGCGGCCTTCCCGCATCATCTGCTCCGCATGGCGGCGGGAGGCGATCCCGGCGTGAGACAGGATTTTCTGCAACCGCTCATCGGGCATCACGTCTCCGGTCGAGGGGCGGCCGAGTCGCTGGCAGATGGCTCGCTGGCTGCTGGCTCGCTGACTGCTGGCTCGCTGACTGCTGGCTCGCTGACTGCTGGCTCGCTAGCTGCTGGCTCGCTAGCGGCAGTTTCGCTAGCAGCCGTTTCGGTTCCGGGAGTCTCGCTCTCGGCCATAGCCAGCCGCCGGATCTCTTCGAATTCCTTGAGCGAGGGTAGTTCACTCAGGTCCTTCAGCCCAAACTGAACCAGAAAATCCTTCGTCGTTTTGTACAGGATCGGCTTGCCGATGACCTCCTTATGGCCGGCCGTGGTGATCAGCTTGCGGTCCAACAGCGTCTTGATCACGCCGGCACCCTGGACGCCGCGAATCTCCATGACTTCCGGCGCCGTGACCGGCTGTTTGTACGCGATCACCGCCAGGGTTTCCAACGCCGCCAGAGAGAGCTTTAAGGGCGATTTAAGACTCCGCACCAGGTTGCGAACCGCTTCGTGATGCTCCGGCTTGGTGGCCATCTGAAAGCCTCCCGCCACTTCCCGGATGGTGAGGCCGTGGCCGGGCTTTTCGAATTCGGCGACGAGCTGTTCGAGCGCCCCGCGAACCCGTTCTGGGGGCTGCTCGAGCACAGCCGCCATCTGCGCCACCGTGAGCGGCTCCTCGGTGACGTAGACCATGGCTTCGACGACCGCCTGGAGCCGGGCATCTTCCATCGACACCGGCTCTTCGGCGCTCGCCAGCAGTTCATCCATGGACAGTAGCGGCTGAGGGTCCAACTCTTCCATGGGGTTCAAACGTAATCCTCCTCGATCGCCGCCATCGGCTGATCGGAGGCAAAGACGGTGTCGAACCCGGCGTTCCGGGTAAGCGCGATTTCGCCAAACAGATCTTGTTGCGTCACCGCCACGGCTTGCAGCCGCACCACTTCGAGAACCGCCAAGAACAAGACGACCATCACACGTCGCGTGCGCTGCAGCTCGAACACGCGCAGGATGAATACGGGTTGGTCGGGGCCCGCTTCCACAAAAAGGTCCCGGAGGTAGCGGATCATGTCAGCCACGGTCACGTCCGCCTCATCCACCTCGTACACCGGACGGTTCTTTGCGCGTTCCAAGATCTCGCTGAACGCCTTGACCAGGTCGAACAGCGTAACGGCCAGCCCCGGATCTTCCTCCGAACCGAAGGTCTTCGCTTGGGGGTTGGACCAGACATTCTCCTCAATCATCCGCTTCTGTTGCAGCATTTCAGCGGCGTTCTTGAATTTCTCGTGCTCTAAGAGCCGGTTCACCAGTTCCTGCCGAGGATCCTCGGCCCCTTCACCCTCGTTCACGAGGGCGGGATCCTGGGGCAGCAGCATCTTGGATTTGATGTGGATGAGGGTGGCTGCCATGTATACGAATTCCGCGCCCAAATCGATATCCATGACCCGCGCCGTTTCCATGTATTCCAGGTATTGCGCGGTGATCATGGAGATGGGAATTTCCTTGATATCAATCTGCTGTTTGCGGATCAGATCCAGCAGCAGATCGAGCGGCCCTTCGTAGTGCTCCAGATGAAAATTCAATGGCGCGGACACTGTCCTCTCAACGATAACACGGTGGCCCGAGGGCCGTGGACAGCTGCTTCGAGCGGCGGTAAACTGCTATCATCGCAAGCGTTTAGAAAAACCGGGCACTTTGGCGAGGAGGGTGCTAACCTTTGTCGACAGGGCGGCGTCTTCTCTTCGCGGAAGAAGACGGGCGCATTTGGCCCTGACTCAGGCTCGAAGGGACAATGGGATGCAATCGCCATGGAGCAGCGCGCCGGTTCCGGGCGACGGGGCTCAACCCGCCCCGGCGCCCCGTGTTCCGGGACCGGCGCTCGTACCACGAACGGGAAAACCCAGGCGGCGAAACGACCTGTGGAGGATTTTCCTGGTTTTGATCGCGGTTTCGGGCTCGGCCGCTTGGTATTGGAACGCAAAATCTAACCACAAGGCTCCCGCCACGCGGCTTCTCACGATTCCGACGGCCACCATCAGTTCGGGCGACCTCGAGGAGACGATCCGGGTTTCGGGCACCGTGGCCGCGGACAAATTCGCCTCCATCATGGGTCCGCGCATCCTGGGGAATCGGAACGGCTACAACCGCGGCGGCCAGCAGGGCAACGGGGGCAATGATTTCAATCTGATCATCACCAAGCTGGCCACGCCGGGGAGCCGGGTCCGCCTGGGTGACGTTGTTGCGGAATTCGACAAAACCAACCAAATCACCCGCGTGGACGATTACAGGGACACGGTCATCCAGACCGATGCCAATATCAACAAAATGAAGGCCTCGCTGGCAGCCACAATGGAAGCGCATGACCAGGCAGTGCGCAGCGCCAAGGCCGATTACGACAAGGCGCAATTGGATCTGAAAACCATCCCGATCCGCTCCGCGATTGACGCCGAGAAGTACAAACTGGCGGCCGAGGAGGCCAAGGCCAAGTACAACGAACTGGTTTCCGAATCGCCCCTGGTGGAGGAGGCGCAGCGAGCCGCAATTCGGGTTTCCGAACTTGACCGGGAGCAGTCCAATATCGAGCTCGATCGCGCGCAAAGGAACGTGGAGATCATGTCGCTGAAGGCGCCCATCGCGGGGATCGTCGTGATGCAGAGCATCTTTCGTGGCGGCGATTTCGGCCAGGTCCGAGAAGGCGATCAGGTCTCGGCCGGCCAGCCTTTCATGTCGATCGTCGATCCTTCTTCGATGGTGATGAACGCCACAGTCAACCAGGTCGACGCGGAGAAGTTGCGGCTCGGGCAGAAGGCCACCGTGCGTTTGGATGCGTATCCGGATCTAAAATTGCCAGCGACGGTGGTTGGAATCGCAGCACTCTCGAAGACTTCCCCGTTCCGTGCCAACTATGTGAGCGAGATCCCGGTGCGCATCAAACTGGACCAGATTGACGCGCGTGTGATCCCGGACCTGACGGCGAGCGCCGAAATCCTGCTGGGCGCCGAGAAGGACGTATTGCTCGCTCCCCGCGCCGCGGTATTTGGGGAAGATGGCGGGTGGTTTGTTTTCCTTGAGCGGCCGGAGGGCTGGCTGCGGAAGAACATACAAGTCGGACAGGCCAGCAACCTCTCGGTAGAAATCAGGTCCGGCCTCGAGAAGGGGGATAAGGTCGCTCTCCAGCGCCCCATCTAGCCGGCGATGTTCCGAGAGAAGAAGCCGCGGGGACTCGTATGTCCAAGGATCTGAAGCCGGCACAACGCCTGGGCCAGGTACACGCCAAACGAAACAAAATCCTCACTTGGACCCTGAGCGCTCTGTTCTGCAGCGGGGCCATCTATGCGGCGTATCGCTACACGCTCGTCACTGAGGTGGAAGTTGCCGTAGCCCGAGTGCGCCGCGGCGATTTCGTGATTGCGGTGCGGACGCGAGGCGAAATCAAAAGCACGCACTCGGTGGTGTTGAACGCACCCAACCTGCCGAACCCACGCATTACCCACTTGGCGCGCGCCGGCAGTGCGGTGAACAAAGGCGACCTGGTGGTCGAGTTTGATTCCGTGCAGTTGGAGCAATATGTCATCCAGCGAACCACGGTCGTGCGGCAGGCAGACACCGATATCGATCAGATGAAGGCTACGCACAAGATGGATGACCAGGCGGACGCGATGAACCTGATGGCCAGCGGGTACGACGTGGAACGCGCCAAGCTCGACGCGAGCAAGGCCGAGGTGCTCTCCGAGATCGAGGGGGAAAAGAACCGGATTCAGGTGGGAGTGACCGAAGGAGCCGAGTCGCAGGTGAAAGCCGTGGTCAATGCGCACCAGGCGTCCCACGCGTCCGACCTAAGCCGGCTGAATCAGAGGAAGGACAAGGCCATCCGCGATTTGGATCAAGCCGAGCGGTATCTGGCGCAAACCCAACTGCACGCTCCGATTGCCGGGTACGTCGATATTCTGCCGAATTTCCGTGGCAATGGTTCGTTCGGCCAATCGCCGCCACCCTTCAAGGAAGGCGACAACGTGTGGACGGGCGCGCCGATTATCGAAATCCCGGATTTATCCGAGATGTACGTGGATATCAAACTCGAAGAGGTCGATCGCGGAAAGCTGAAGCTGGGGCAGCGCGTGCGTGTGCGCGTGGACGCGATCCCCGATCGAGAGTTCACCGCCAAGTTGGATTGGATCAGCCCGATCGCGGCGCTCGTGTTTACCGGCAACAGCGGGAACAGCAGCGCGGCGCAGAAGACCTTTCCCGCGCGGGCGACGCTTACGAATCTCGATCCACGTTTGCGACCGGGCATGAGCGCCACGGCCGAAGTGATTATCGAGCAGGATCAGGGAGCGTTACTGATCCCGGTACGGTCGAGCTTTACACGGAACGGTAAACCCGCCGTCTACGTCGAGGTCGGACAGCAGTTCGCCGTTCGCGAAATCGAGGTGGGCAAGCGTAACGACGAGGACGAGGTGGTGACTGGAGGGCTGAAGGAAGGGGAAATGGTGACGCTCGAGAACCCGGAGGAAGCGGCCAAGCGGGCCCGCAAGAGGTTGTAGAGGTCGGCCAACAGCTCCATGTAAGAGTCTGGTTTTGATGAAAAGGCTGGTCATTCGCGCAGCGTTTCTGGTCGTTTTGGCGGCATTCGGCTGGGGTGGGTATCATTTTGTCAAACAACTGCCGGAGCGGCACGAGACGCTCGCCACGACGAAGGTGCAGAGAGGCGACGTCGTCATCCGCGCTTATACGCGCGGCGAGCTGCGGGCGGTGCGGTCGGTGACATTGGTGGCGCCGAACCTGTTTGGCACCACACAGGTAACACGCCTTGCCCCCCTAGGCGCTCTGGCGCGGGAGCGGGACCTGATTGCCGAATTCGATGAATCCGAACGGGTGGCGGCCCGCGAACAGGCGGAGCTCAATCTGGAGCAGGTTGATGAACAGATCAAGATGACCAAGGCCAACCAGCAGGTCACGGCCAAGCAGGACAGCGTCAACCTGATTCACGCCCGCTACGAGGTGCGGCGCGCCGAGCTGGATGTTCAGAAGAACCCGATCCTAGCCGAGATTGACGCCAAGAAAAACGTCCTGACCATGGAACAGGACAAGCGGGCCCTGGCCCAATTGGAAAGCGACGTTCAATCCCGGCAGCAACAGTTCCAGGCGCAACTCGCGGCTTTGGCGGAGCAACGCAACGCCGCTCAGATTAACGTTCAACGTGAGGTGCAACGTATCGCCCAGACCAAGGTCCTGTCCCCGATCACTGGACTGGTGGCGATCCGGCAAAACCGCTCGGGGTATTACAATTTCGGGCAGACTTTGCCCGACATTCGGGAAGGCGACACCTTGCAGCCGGGCATGCCGATCGCCGACGTGCTGGATCTTTCTGAATTGGAAGTGGTCGCCAAGGTCGGGGAGCTCGACCGGGCCAATCTGATGGAAGGACAAGAGGTCCGGTTACAGCTGGACGCCATTGCCGACAAGCACTTTCATGGCAAGATCAAGTCGCTCAGCGGGACCGCCAGTTCGGATGTGTTCTCGGGAGATCCCGCCAAAAAGTTCGACGTCGTCTTTTCGATCGACATGCGGGAGCTGCTGTCCGGGCTGGGAATGAAGCCCGCCGAAATTGATCGCATTATGGCCACGGCCGCGCAAAACGCCAAAAGAGTGCTCTCCAATCCGAGCGGCGGCTTACTGGGCGGAGGACGAGCCGATCCGGGAGGCCCCGGCCGAGGCGGTTTTCGGGCCGATAGCCCCCTTGATTTCGCCTCTGGCGGTGTTTCCGGAGCCGGAGGCGGGTTCCCCGCCCTGCCGGGGAGTTTTGACCCAGGACAAGGAGGATTCGACGGACGCCGGGGCGGGCGTGGTGGGGGCGGCGGGGGAGGAGCAGGTAGGCAGGCCTTTTTCGGCAGCCTGTCGGACGACGACCGCCAGAAGCTGCGTCAGATGCGCCAGCAGGGTGCCCCGGAGGACCGGAAGAAACTTAGCGATCTTATGGAGCAAGCACGCGGCGAGTTGACCGCGGACCAGCAGAAGAAGCTAGTCGAGCAAATCGAGGAGCTCCTCAAGGGCAGCCCAAAAGCGGTGGGCACCCCGGTGGGGGCCGAAAACGGGCGAGCAAGCCCGGCCGGCAATCCGATGGAGATGCTGCGGCGGGCCAGTTCCGCCCCGCAGTTCAGCGAGGAAGACCGTAAGAACGCCAAACTACCGCTGCCGCCTGAAGAGGATTCGCAAGTCGAGGAGCTGCTCCGTCCTGGCCTGCTGGCCGATGTGGAGATCGTGGTGGAGACCATCCCGAACGCGCTGCACGTGCCCGCTCAAGCCGTCTTCCGCAGGGATGGGAGGCCCACGGTGTTTGTCGAGCGGGGGCAAAGGTTTGAACCCCGCGAGGTGCAATTAGGGAAGCAGAGCGAGTCGCTGATGGTGCTCAAGGGAGGCGTGGAACTGGGCGATGTGGTGGCCTTGACCGATCCCACAGCCGACCCCTCAGCCAAGAAGGGCAAGGGCGACAAGAAGTCTTCCGCCAATCCCCTGGGGTCTTTGCCCGGAGGTAAATAGGCAATGGGCATTTCCCACTTCGTTCCCGAACTGATGATGGGGCTCGCCAGCCTCTTCGCCCACAAACTGCGCAGCCTGCTGACCATGCTGGGGATGATCTTCGGTGTGGGCGCGGTGGTGGCCATGCTCTCGATTACGGCCGGGGCGCAGAAAGAAATGATGAGCTTCATCGATCAGCTGGGAGTCAACAATATCATCATTGAGGCGCACGAAGCGGTGGACCGCGACACGCTCCAGGCGGTGCGCGCGGTCTCTCCGGGACTCTCGTTCCGCGATTTTCGAGCGATCCAAGAGAACGTGACCGGCCTGGTGGCCATCACGCCGCGTAAGCGTTTCAAACCTCAGCGCGTGCTGCCCAAGACCAGCCAAGAGCCGCCGCAGTTAATTGGCGTGTTGCCGAACTTCGTGGAAATTAACAGCCTCAAGCTGGTCTCCGGCCGGTTCTTCACCGGAGAGGAGAATCAGGATTCGGCAGCAGTCTGCGTGCTGGGCGAAAGCGCCAAGGTCAACCTACTCGGCTATGAAGAGGCCGTCGGCAAGTACGTGAAGATCAACGACACCTGGCTCGAAGTGATCGGAGTGCTGACGCCGCAGGCCTCTGACGACACGCAGGTCGAGGGGGTACAGGCGGTGAACCGCAACAACCTGGTGATCGCGCCGCTCAATACGGTGATGCGTCGGTTCGAGGACAACACCAGCTATTTGAGAGACGAGATCGACGGGATTTACATGAAAGTCGAGCCCACCGTCGATTCCATCGAGACCTCCAATGTGGTACGCGCCATCCTCACGGCGACACACAAAGATGCGGGCGACTACACGGTGATCGTGCCGGCGGGACTGCTGGAAGAAAGGCGGCGGACGCAATCGATTTTCAACATCGTCATGATATGCATCGCCGGCATATCGCTGCTGGTGGGCGGAATCGGCATCATGAACATCATGCTCGCGACGGTGCTCGAGCGGACGCGCGAAATCGGGATCCGGCGCGCCATCGGTGCCCGCCAAAGCGACATTGTCCGCCAGTTCTTGACCGAAGCCGTGCTGATCTCGATCCTCGGCGGCCTGATCGGCATCGCCTTTGGTTTCACACTGTCTCGAATCATCGCTACAGCAGCCGGCTGGTCGACCGTGGTCACGATGTCATCGATTGCAATTGCATTCGGAGTTTCGGTCTTTATCGGCCTGTTGTTCGGAATTTATCCGGCCGTGCAAGCCGCCAAGCTGGATCCCATCGAAGCCATTCGCTACGAGTAAGCAAATATGCTATTTCGATCGTTAATCACAGCAAGCCTGGGCGCGGTGTGCGTGTTAGCGCAGGTGTCATCCTTCCCGAAGGCCTCCTATTTTCGCGAAACCTACGGAAAGGCGAAAACCAAAGTCGAGTTAAGGAACCCGGTACGGTTGAAGGACTTCGTCGCCGACGGCAAACTCGAATTGTCGCTGAAGAACTACCTGGCACTGGTGATGGCCAACAACACCGACGTCCAGCTTCAGTTGATCAGCCTGGAAATCCCGAAGTCCAATATTCTGCAGCAGTACGGCGCTTGGGATCCGAAGGCCACAGCGCAATTTTCCACCACGCGGGCCACCACCATTCCCACCAACGCCACCACCGCTCAGAACGCCGCGAGTCTCACCAAGTCGCTGGCCCAACCGTACAGTCTCCAGTATACGCAGACGCTGCCGGAGGGTTTGCAATACACGGCACAGTTCGCCGGGGCCAAGACTTCCCAAACCAACTCTTTTAACAACTACAACCCGGCTTTGACGGCGAACCTGAGGGTGAGTGTGACCCAGCCGCTGCTGCAGAACCGTGGTTCCTATGTGAACCGGATCCCCTTAATGGTGGCACAGGTGGGATTGAAGATGTCCGAATCCCAGCAGAGGCAGCAGTTACTGACCCTCATCAACACTGCCGAAACCGCCTACTGGAACGTGATCTCCGCGCGCGAGAACCTGAAGGTGGCGGATTCTGGGCGGACCAACGCCGACGAATTCCTAAAGTACATGCAGAAACAGCTGGATCTAGGCGCGTTGTCGCCGCTCGACATCTACAATCCGCAGCAGTCGCTGGCCGCCGCCGACCTGACCGTTTCCCAGGCGAAATTCAACCTGCTTCAGGCCGAAGACGCTTTGCGTCACCAGATGGGTGCGGATCTTGACCCGGAGATCCGCCAGTTGCCGATCAATCTCACCGAAGGGGTCGATTTGGGACCGGCCGATTCGATCGCCGTCGACGCGGAGCGGGAGGTGTCGAAAGCCGTGATGAATCATCCGGCGATCCTGCAGGCCTTCGAGAAGCTCGATTCGGATGATCTCGGCATCCAATCCGCCAAGAACGGTCTTCTGCCGAATCTCTCCCTCTCGATGTATTATCAGGCGAACGGTACAGGGGGCGTGTATGACTCGGCCCATTCGACGCTGCTCGGTGGGGGCCCGGCGTTAATTATTCCCGGTGGTCTCGGCGACGCGCTGGGCCAGATGTTTGGGTTCGGATAC
>Ga0182040_10001374_pt1 | contig 11274 bp, 8 predicted proteins | sample flu12Cox44000176_FD_125973 | JGI IMG/M metagenome (GOLD analysis project Ga0182040, IMG submission 125973) | Lab enrichment of tropical soil microbial communities from Luquillo Experimental Forest, Puerto Rico - flux8day.12C.oxic.44.000.176 | ecosystem: Environmental > Terrestrial > Soil >... | reverse complement strand
GATTCCCGGAATACAAACTGCCCCGATCAGTCTCGAGAGTGGCCGGCTCGTCATCGTCATGCGCATCCCAAAGAGCTGGAGCCCTCCGCATCAGGTGACTTACCAGAAAGCATTTCGATTTTACGCGCGAGATACGAATGGTAAGTACCAATTGGATGTCGATGAGCTGCGAACGGTCTTCGTGAGATCTGAGCAGGCAGCAGAAAAGATGCGTCAATTTCGACTAAATAGGCTAAGTAACATTATTGCGGATGAAGCGCCTGCAATGTTGCCTTCAAGTTCTCGCATGATAATTCATTTGTTGCCGTTTGCGGCATTTGGAGGATTGGTGACCCTCAACTTGCGCGAATTGCCGAATGACGCGAGATCCTTCGTGGGATTGATCGGGGGGTTTAGTAATTGTCGATTTAATATTGACGGCTTTGCCGCATGGAACGAGACATCCTACGCACAAGTCTTTAGAAATGGGTGTCTAGAAATAGTCTCGATTTGTGCGACGACTGACCGACCTCAGAGTGCGGCAGGATTTTTGCCTAGTGTTGCTTTTGAGCAAAAGTTATTCGTTCGGGTGAAGCACGCCAATGAGCTTATGAGGTCGTTATTCGTAGAAGGTCCCGTTGCAGTAATGGTGTCGTTTACAGGAGTAAAGGGTTGGCAAATGGGAGTGCCGCCAGGGAAATATTTGACGAGCAAGATTGACGTATTCGATCGAGACCCGTTAATAATACCTGAGGTTCTAATCGAAAGCGTCGACGGTCCATCAGTTTTGGAGATGCGCTCCACCATTGACGCGATCTGGAACGCGGCGGGATGGCCGGGTTCCCCTCATTACGACGAGTTCGGTAACTGGGACGGAAATCGATAACTCGGCTGACAGCCAAGGGCTGCGGCGAGGCCGGCTGCGCCGGCGCCCTGCCCTCGGTAATGAATGCGCTGGTCGATGCGCTCTCTGAATACGGCATTCGGCACCTCGACATGCCGGCCACCCCAGAGCGCGTGTGGCGCGCAATCGCAGATGCCCGCGCGACGTCATCGCGATGACCGACGAACTCTGGCGGCTCGACGCCACTGAGCTGGCGCGGCTGATCCGCCTCGGCCGCGCCTCGAGCCGCGAGGCGACCGAATCTTGCCTCGCTCGCCTGCATGCGGTCAACCCGAAGATCAATGCGGTAGTGCGCATCCTCGAAGAGGAGGCGTTGGCCGCAGCGACCGCTGCCGACGAGGCGCAAGCGCGGGGCGATGCGCTCGGCCCGCTGCACGGCGTGCCTGTAACGACCAAAGTCAATACTGACCAAGCCGGCTGTCCGACCGACAACGGTGTGGTTGCCTTCCGCGACAATATCGCCACGCGGGATGCCCCGGTCGTCGCCAACCTCAAGCGCGGAGGGGCCATCGTTATCGGCCGGACCAACACTCCGGCCTTCTCGATGCGCATCTTTGCCGACAATGCCTTGCGCGGGCGAACTTTGAACCCGCGTGATCCGGCGCTGTCGGCAGGCGGATCGAGCGGCGGTGCTGGAGCGGCCGTCGCCACCGGGATCGGTCCGATCGCCCACGGCAACGATATCGGCGGCTCGGTGCGCATCCCGGCTATGTACAGCGGGGTGGTCGGACTGCGCGTCTCGCTCGGCCGCATCCCCGCTTACAACCCGAGCCAGCAAATCGCACGGGCGGTTGGCGCGCAATTGATGTCGGTCCAGGGGCCGTTGACGCGCAGCTTGCGCGATGGCCGCCTTGCACTGGCGGTGATGGCGCAGGGCGACCCCATCGACACGCGGTGGGTGGATGTGCCGCTCGGCGGTCCACCGGTGCCGCGGCCGATCGGCGTGGCGCTGGTGCCGCACAACCCCGGCGGCTACACCCACCCGGCCCAGGGCGAAGCGGTGCGCCAGGCCGGGCGCCACCTCTCGGCGGCCGGCTACGCGGTCGAGGAGATCGCACCGCCCGATCTCGACGCGGTGATCGACACCTGGCATTGCATCGGCTCGACCGACGTACTGGCGCTGCTCGCGCCGCAAATGGAAGAGCACGGCGATCCGGATGCACAAACTTCGATGCGCCTGTGGGGCGAACTGGTACCCCCGACCGATCTGCGCGGCGTGCTCGGGGCACTGGCCCGGCGCGACCTGCTGTTGTGGCGCTGGCTCGAATTCATGCAGCGCTATCCCCTGGTGGTGATGCCGACGATGGGCGACCTGCCGCCGCCACACAATCTCGACACGACGCGCGAGGGTGCCGCCCGGGTGTTGGACGCGCTGCGCGTCAGCCTGATCGCGCCGGTGCTCGGCCTTCCCGCTCTCGCCGTGCCTGTCGGCACTCACGGGCCTTTGCGGCCGGGGATCCAGATTTTGGCTCCGCGCTTCCGCGAGGATCTCTGCCTCGATGCCGGCGAAGTGATCGAGGCGGCGGAGGGTGTCGTTACCCCGATTGATCCGCTGACCTCGGCCGCCGCGTAATCAGCGCCGGGCGGTAGGCTCGAACGAAACTGATTCGCGCGGTTGGTCCCCGTCGAGCAGCTCGGGCCGATATTCGAAGTGCATCGTGTCATAGTGCGACCACTTGCCGCCCCAGATGAAGCCGTGCCGCTCGAAGATCGCGACGATCTCGGGCGGTATCCGGTTAACCAGCCCAGCGTCGATCACCCCCGAGCCATGCCAGAGCCAGTAATCGGCGTGCGCCGCATTGATGTCGATCGCGGCACCCCAGGAATGCATGCTCGGCTCTCCGGTGTCGGCGACGGTCCGGCAGTTGTACGTACCGGCCGGCGGGTAAGCATACCGCTTGACCGCGCTCGGCAGAGCATCGAGCTCGTCGGAGACCGCGGCCAGGCGCTCAGCCACCCCGTTGACTGAGGTGATTCGGATCGTGTGGCCCCAACTGCGCGGCAGCCAGACAACGGAGACCAGCCGCGGGGCCACCTCACCGTTCCAGCAATCGCCATACATTTTGTCGAAAAAGGCGCGGTTGCGAATGCGCCCCGGATCATCATCCGGACCGAACGCCGTGTGGGTCGCACCGGCAGGGTAGGGCAGGCGTAGCTGGTCGAGGATCGATCCGGCTCGGAGCATTTCGGCAAAGCTTCGGGCCGGGTGCCCGTTGGACAGCGGCATGCGCGTGCCGTCCCGCCAGATCAGATCGGTCGAATCGTAAGCCGCCAGACGATCGGGATAGGCGCGGATAAGAGCGTCCAAGGCGTCCCGGTCCCCGGCCGCCGCCATCACCGCTTGTCCGATCAGAGCTAGGGCCAAAAACGCCGGCGCGATCAGCCGGCGCAACGGACGCCGCCCGCAAAGGAATAAGACACAAATTTGTCCCCGCCTCGATTTGATCGCTTAAATGGATCAAATTGACGGCGGACACAACGCTCGAGGAAAACCAGTCTGGATCGCGCAGCGGCGTGGGGTAAGGGGGACGGTAATGAACAGGCGCGATTTTCTTAGATTGTCGGCTGGCACGACCTTGCTGCCAATCGGCACTGCTGCGTGGGCGGCAAGCGCCGAGGGTGGCCCCAAACGGCTGATCGTCATTTTTCTGCGCGGCGCCGTCGATGGGCTCAATGTGGTCGTGCCCTACGCCGAGCGGACGTATTACGAGGTCCGCCCGACTATCGCGATCGGCGCTCCGGGAACAGATTCGGGTGCACTGCCGCTTGACGGCCGATTCGGGCTGCACCCGGCGCTCGCCGCCCTGCTGCCACTATGGAGCGATCGGAACCTCGCTTTTATCCACGCCGCGGGCTCGCCCGATGCGACGCGATCGCATTTCGATGCGCAGCTCTTCATCGAGAACGGCACCCCCGGCGACAGTACGACGCGGGACGGTTGGATGAACCGTCTGCTCGCCGCACTGCCCGATCCGCACGGGCCGACCGACGCGGTCAGCGTAGGTCCGACCCTGCCGCAGATCCTGAGGGGCTCGCTGCCGGTCGCCAACCTGCCGCTCGGCCCCGAGGCCGCGAGGCCGATGCCGCTCGACCGACCGGAGATCAGCCGCGCCTTCGACCGCCTTTACGCCGGAAACGATCCGCAGAGCGAGGCCTATCGGGAAGCACGAGAGGCGCGCGCCGAGCTGCTCAGTGATCTCGCAAGTGAAACACGGCGAGCCGACGACGGCGCGCCCCCGCCAAGCGGCTTTCCCCTGGAGGCTGCGCGGCTCGCCCGTCTGATCCGTCGGGATCGGAATATCCGGCTCGCCTTCGCGAGCCTCGGCGGCTGGGACACTCACGTCAACCAGGGCAAAGGGAAGGGCCAGCTCGCCAATCGTCTGCAGCCCTTGGGCGAGGGGCTTGCCGCGCTCGCCAAAGGCCTCGGCAAGGACTGGGACGACACCGCCGTCACCGTGATTTCCGAGTTCGGTCGCACGGTTCACGAGAACGGCAATGCCGGCACCGACCACGGCCACGGCAATGTCGTCTGGGTATTGGGCGGCGGTGTGCGCGGCGGTCGCGTCTACGGCGACTGGCCGGGCCTTGCCAAGGCGCAGCTCTATCAGGGCCGCGACCTCGCCGTGACTACCGACTATCGCGCCATTTTTGCTACCATCCTCGAGCGCCACCTCGGTCTCGGCGACCGTGAGCTTACGCAAATCTTCCCCGGCCTACCGCCGGCGCGCTCGAACCTCGGCGAAATGCTGGCTGCTTAGTCGAGCTGGGCGGCTCTAGTCCGAGAGCAGTTCCTCGACGGCTCTGTGGGCCTGATCGATCGCAGCGTCGGTATAGGCTGCGGCAGCGGCATCGGAATTGGCGATCGCGATCGGCCCGAATCTGGCGCGGCCGATCTCGTGCGGCGCTTCGCCCTTCTGCCAATCCGGGTCAAACAGCGGATTGTATTCGTAGGCGTAACCATGCGGCCAGCGATTGACCGTAATCGCAGTGATGTCGCGTGCATGATCGAAGCCGCCCGGACCCAATATGCGGCCGAGCTGGTCGCGGATCTTTTCTTCGAAGGTCGCGAAGCTGGTCGTGAGCAGTTCTCCACGACCCATCCAGTGCTGGTCGCGCTCCGACATCCCTGGGTAGCACGGTGTCCGCACCATTCGGACCACAATCGGCTCGTCGGGGGAGCGGGGTGAGCGGTAAGAGCCGATATCAGTGACCGGATTGAGCCGAACACTCGAATGATAACTGCCCGGGCAATGGATTGCGGAAATCGTCAACGCGGCAAACGCCCGCCAGTTCCTCAATGCCACATTCGTGTAGACGAGAGGCACCTTCGCCGGATAGCGCAGCGCCTCCTTCTGTCGCTCCGGCAATTGCCGGCAGAGATACGGGATCATGATGTTCCAGCAGGCGAGCACACAGTGCTTGGCGCGAGCGGTGTAGAAGCGGTCCATCCGCGAGTAGATGACCTCGACAGCTGCCGGGTCGCCGCTGGCGCTGACCGAGAGGGCGGTGCTGCCAAGCCGGACACGCGTGGTGTCTTCCGGCCGGTCCAGTCTGCCGTAGTCGATATGCGCGGCGACCACGTCTTCCACCGTTCCTCCCGGCACGGCTTGCGGGATTAGGCTGCGGACGAGGAGCCGGGCGATGCTGGCGTTGCCGTCGGGGAAGTGGAATTTGTAAGAGCCGCCATCGGCATAGCCGGCCGGCGTATAGCCCATATGCGGCGCCGAGCCGGGGTCGAGGTTCAAGCCCTGGAAACCGGGAAGGCCAAAAGGCCAAACGTCGAGCGCCGAGACCGCGTCGATGCCCACGCCCCATTCACCGTGCGTTCGGGCCTGGTAGAGCGGGATCACCGACGGATCGACTTTGACCAGGTCGAGGAGATAGTCGCGATAGCTGATCCGCGACAAGCGGACCTTCTTCTCAGGCGAAGAGAGGCCCGGCAGATAATCGGTCGGATCCGTTTCGAGCCGTAGAACGTCGCGACGCGCGGCCTCGCTGAGTGGTGCTAGTTCGAGGAATTCGGATGACGAGAGTTTGCCTTTGACCAGGCGATCCTGGCCGAAGGTATCCTTGTCGAAAAAGACCGCGGACCCAAGGCCTAAGGACTGGTAGAACCCTGGGTCCGCGTGATTTGCTGCGAGTGCGACGGGATCGATACCCAGCGCATTCAGCAGGCCGGCAGCTTCCGGGCTGTAAGGGCGCGGACTGTCGATGCCGAGCGTCCCGCCATTGATCAGCTGGTTTTTGCCGCCGAGCTCGAACTCGTTCCGTTTGGCGTGGCCGCCGAAATCGTCATGATTGTCGAGAATCAATATGCGCGCGCCGGCGCCCGTCTTGGCCCGGTAGAAATAAGCGGCAGCGAGCCCGCTGATGCCGCCACCCACGACGATCAGATCGTACTGCTCTCCGGTCTCGATCGCGTTGGCTGAAGATTGCGAGAGGGCACCGTCGCGCAATGCGTGGGCGGCCTCAAAGCTGCCGGGATGGCTGCCGCGCATACCCGTCAGACTGGGCGGGTAACAACCGGGACGATCCTGTGGCGCTACAGCGACGGCATCCGGATCGACGGCCGCCAGAGTGCGGCCGGGTGCGGCGAGGACGGCCGAAGCGGCGATCCCGTCAATAAAATCACGCCGGGTAATCGCCCTCCCCATGCCGAGGCGGCGCAACCGTGCGGCGGGCGTTTCGCCTCCGGCCATGGCTTTTGGCCGCGACCCAGGCCCCTCACCCCAGCCCTCTCCCCGCGAGCGGGGAGAGGGAGGGACCCACGAAGCGGGAGGGTGAGGGGCGGCAAATGCGCCTGCTCGCCGGTGTTCTCTGGAGGAGCGTCAACAGAGACGCGGCACTCGGGTGGCGAGGTCTGCTATCTCTTCTGGGGTGGCACTGGAATGCCCGGAATTTTCACATTGACGGCGCCCAGATGATTGCGGCTGGTGAAATAGAGAGTTTTCCAGTCGGCGCCGCCAAAGGCGAGATTGGTCGTGGCGGGTGCTCCGTGCACAATGCGGCCGAGCTTTTTGCCCTTGGGGTCCATGACCCACAGCCCGCCGGCGCCGCCGCAATAGACATTGCCTTCGACATCGACCTTCATGCCGTCGGGAACACCCGATTCGGCGCCGCGCAGATCGACAAAGACGCGGTCGCTGGCTTTGGCGAGCGTGCCGTTGGGCGCGACATCAAAGGCGCGGATGTGCCCGCGTCGCGAGTCGTTGATGTAGAGCACGCTCTCGTCCGGCGAAAAGGCGAGGCCATTGGGCACGATGAAATCGTCGACCAACAGGGTCAGGGTACCGAGGTCGGGAGTGACCCGATAGACACCGGAAAAGGTCAAATCCCATTGCTGCGCCGCATTGGGGCTGGTCCAGGGGTCAGTGAAATAGATGCAGCCGTCGGATTTGACGACGACGTCGTTTGGTCGGTTGAGCTGGCGGCCCTGAAAGCTGTTGGCGATGACGGTGATGCTGCCGTCGAGCTCCTGCCTGGTGACGCGGCGTGAGTCATGCTCGCAGGCGACGAGCCGTCCCTGCAGATCGCGGGTCAGGCCATTGGCGCGGTTGGTCGGCTCCAGCAGCAATGACACGCCCCTGCCGGGTTCGTATTTCATGCGCCGGTTGTTGTGGATGTCGCTAAACACGAGATAGCCGCCCTCGCGCCACCACAGCGGTCCCTCGGCTGGCCCTTGCGGCCCGCCAAAGCCATCGGCCAGCTCTTCGATCGGCTGCGAGACCGCGATGATCCGTTCCAGCTCCGGTGCCAACTGCTCGATGCGCTTCGCCCCTTCGGCCATGGCATTCCTCCTATTGCAAGAGCGTAAGATGTAACGGACGTGGTCGAGCCCGTCTCTGACAGGGGACAGTACGGTCGCGCACAAGCGATGGCAATCCGCAAGGGCTGGCCCGCCCCGCGCAGAACTGACATCCTATCTCACTGAGCCCTTAGGGAGGACAAAGCAATGCCGACACGCAGCTCCTCGGCGGTGGCAATGCCGGGATGGGTGTGACCGTGGCGACGCGGGAGGCGGGCCTGAAGGTTGTCATGTTGGAGCCGGATCTGCTCGGCGGAACCTGCCCCAACCGCGGCTGCATGCCGAAAAAAGTGCTGGTCGCCGCCGCGCATGCGCTCGACGAGATCGAGCGCGTCAAGGCGCACCGCATCGCGGTCGGCAAGCCGAGCCTCGATTGGGCCGCACTGATTGACCGTGAGAAGGCGATGATCTCGGGCATCCCGGGCTCCCTCGCGGAGCTGATGACCAGGCGTGGCGTCGAGGTGATCCGCGAACGCGGCCGCTTTGCCGGCCGTAACGCCGTCCTTGCCGGCGGGGAAACCCTGGAGGCGAAGCACATCGTGATCGCCACAGGATCGCGGCCCCGGCGGCTCCCGTTTCCGGGGCAGAGCTGATGATCACCTCCGACGACGTGCTGAGTGATCGTACTTTGCCGGCGAGCATCGTCTTTGTCGGCGGCGGGGTGATCGCGCTCGAATTCAGCCACGTCTATGCTCGCGCCGGCGTCGAGGTCACGATCCTCGAGGCGCTGCCGCGGCTGCTCGGGAACATGGATGCCGACGCGGTGGCGCAGCTGCAGCGAGAGACCGAGCTGATCGGTGTCGCGATCCACACTGGGGTCGAGGTCAGCCATATCGAGCCGGCAGGGGACGGCTTCCGCGTCGTCTATGAAGAGGGCGGGACCGAGCGCGCGATTGAGGCCGAGCGGGTCGTCAACGGCGCCGGGCGCGTCCCCTTTCTCGACGCCCTCGACCTTGTCGCCGCCGAACTCTCGGCGGAGCAGGACAGGATCGCAACGGACGCGTATCTGCGCTCGCCGTCGAACCCGGCGGTCTATGCCTGCGGCGACGTCGTCGCCGAGCACGCGCAACTCTCACCGATCGCGACCTATGAGGGCCGCATTGTCGGCCGCAACATCGTGGACGGGCCGCGGCACACGCCTGACTATGCGAGCATACCCTCATGCGTGTTTACCGTGCCGGCGCTGGCCAGCGTCGGTCTGACGCAAGCTGCCGCGGAGCAACAGGGGATCGATCTCGGTGTCGCGGTCAACGACATGCACGAGTGGCTGTCGGGCCGCACCTATGCACTGTCGGCGGCGTGGTCGAAGGTGATGATCGACAAAAAGACGGATCGTATCGTCGGCGCACATCTCCTCGGGCATGCCGGAGAGGAGCTGATCCACATCTTCGCGCTGGCGATGAAGCACGGCATCACCGCAAGCGATCTCCGGGACTTCGTCTACGCCTTCCCGACTTTCTCCGCCGACATCAAATCGATGCTGTAGCGGCCGCTGTTCAGCAGCCCCTTACCCCAGCCCTCTCCCCGCAGCGCGGGGAGAGGGAGGGACCCGACCCCTGGGGAGACGTCTGCCAAGCACAATCGGAGGGAACGATGAACCTGATCGCGCGCCTAGGCCTTATGATCGTGGCTCTGCTAGTAGCGTCTCATGGATTTGCTCCGTCCTCGCAGACCACAAAGACGGCGCTGACGAGGCTCAGCGCAGCCGCAACTGAAAAAGCTGCGCCTCCCAGTGCAAATTCGCTTAGACCCCCACAAGGCGAGGGCCACGAGATCGACAAGGCCTCAGCTGCGGAGTTAAGGAAGCGCGATGAACAGACAGCGAGTTTTGCCGGCGGGGTGGTCTCGTTCTTGCCGGAATGTTTTCGGGCTCACGAGGGTGTGCTGGAAGGTGTCGCTGCCCGTTCCGAAAAGGACATCTGGGCAGTGGGTTGGAAGTTAGATCACAACAAAAACGATGTGTCCCAGCCCCTCACCTTGCATTGGGATGGCATATGTTGGCACGAGCTGCCGTGCCCGGCCCTGGGCAGCGGGGCACGACTGCTTGCAGTTGCAGTCATCCCACCGGCTGATGCATGGGCAGTCGGAGATTATTCCGACCCGGTGTCTGGCTTCACTCTGACGTTTGCGTGCCGCTGGGACGGCAACTTTAACGTGTGGCAGATTTCCCCCGGCGCGAATGTTCCGAATGTTGATAACCACCTGTATGGGGTGTCTGGTACCTCCCGCCAGGATCTCTGGGCTGTCGGACTTTACGAGGATCATATCAACCTATACCAGACTCTAGTGCAGCATTGGGACGGGAAGGTATGGGCGATTGTTCCAAGTCCGAACGTGGGCGGCCAAAACCTCGCGAATGGGCTGACGGCTGTGATGGCGTTATCACCTGAGGAGGCTTGGGCTGCAGGCCTTGGTGGCGGGTCTCACACCCTAATCGAGCAGTGGGACGGCAAGACGTGGACTGTGGTTGCCAGCCCTGACGCTCCCGATACAAAGGTCAACAGAATAAATGAACTCTTCGGTATCGCCGCAAAATCTCGGGATGATATCTGGGCTGTTGGAGTGTATGAGGCCCAGAATATTCTCTCCGAGACGCTGATACTGCGCGGTTCTCCTAGCTGGCGGTATGTCCCCCATCCCCTCTTTCAGGGAGCGCAGCCATTAGACCGACATTGGCTTAGGGGGGTGGCAATCGATCCGCAGGACGGGGCCTGGGCTGTCGGACATATTTCTATCAATGCACAGGGTAACGCGTCGAGGCCACTTATCACCCGTGGGCATGGCCCTAAATGGCAATTAATTCCCGGCCTCAATGTTGGCCTTCAGGGCGAACTGAACGGGGTTTCAGCGATCTCCAATAAAGACGTGTGGGTCGTTGGTTCGTACACGGACCTAAACCACAAATATCGCCTGTGTCTCATCGAGCATTGGGACGGCAACCAGTGGGCTTTTTTTCCCTAGCCGGGTCGAGTGCGGGGGCGGCGCGAGCCCGATCGGCTACAGGACGGATCATATCATCTGCGCGCATCTCGTCAGACACGCGCCGAAGAGCTGGTCCACGCTGGCGATCGAGCACGGCATCATCGCGACCCAGATCCGAGATTTTATCTACGGCTCCGCGACCTTGTCGGCTGACATCAAGTCGACGCTGTAACGGCACCCGCACCCGCTCTCCCGGGACGGGGTCTGCGGTCCCACCCTCTCCTGCAATGCTGCAGGAGAGGTGGGGCAGTAAGAGGGCTTCGGCGGAGAGCCTACGCCTGCGCGCCCTGGTAGAGCGGGCCGCGGATGATCTGGCCGGGCAATGCGTCGGTCAGTTCGCCCTTGTCGAGCAGCACGCTGCCGTTGACCACGACGTAGTCGATGCCGACCGCTTCGCGCTTAACCTGCACGCCGCCGCCCGGCAGGCTTGCGACCGGCTCACGCGGCTTCTCGGTGATCGTGTCGGCGTCGAAGATCGTGATGTCGGCGACCTTGCCGGCCGCGATAAAGCCGCGGTCGGTAATGTCGTGCATCAGCGCGGTCTTGCCGGTCAGCCGGTAGACTGCCTCATCGAGCGGCATTACCTGCTGCTCACGCACCCAGT
>Ga0182040_10001358_pt1 | contig 11358 bp, 19 predicted proteins | sample flu12Cox44000176_FD_125973 | JGI IMG/M metagenome (GOLD analysis project Ga0182040, IMG submission 125973) | Lab enrichment of tropical soil microbial communities from Luquillo Experimental Forest, Puerto Rico - flux8day.12C.oxic.44.000.176 | ecosystem: Environmental > Terrestrial > Soil >... | reverse complement strand
GTCGACCCGCTCCTGGAACGGCTGAAGCAAGTGCACGGCGAGCGGAAGTAACGAGGGTAAACGTTCCGATCAATCCGCCCAGCAATATTTGGGCGCTGTTCCGCTGAGCAGGGGAACCTACGCGCGCGTTGATTCTAACGCTGTAAGCGCAGAGCTCCGGGACGCTCACGTTTGGAATTTCGTTGAAATTTACCCATCGATCGGCTGCCCTTCAGCCCGCCGCCACGACCGACAACCCGGGCTCCCATTTGCGGAAACCATTTCCGGGGTTTCTGATATCGACCGACACAATTCAATATCCCTTTACCATCACATTACTCATTTGATTTAGCGTTGTGGCCCATTCGCTACATCCAGCAGCCCGAAGCCATGTTAACAGTTCGTTAAATAGTTTTACTGACAATTTAACCGAGTCGGAGAGCACCGTGCTGCAGACCGACATAACGATACTCGAAAAGAGACAGAAGACCCTCGAGAAAGAAATCGGCGAGGCGCTCACTTACGCGCCCATCGACGATCCGATGGTGGCCTACCTCAAATCTCGAATTCTATACGTCAAGGACGAAATTGATCGTCTTCGTCACGAAGCCTCTGTTTTTTACCACTAACTTTTGATCTACCTGTTTCGTGCGCCGAAACTGCTCTCGCCATCAACTCTCTTCTGATCTTTATCTCGACATTCTAACGGGTGTACGTGATTGGAATGTCTGCTAAGGGTGTTACAGTTGAGTCTCGTGACAATGTGGCCGGGAGGTTTTCATGGTTAGCTTCGTTCGTGCAAGTAGGTTTTTTGCGGTCTTGACAATGGCGGCGGTCGTGCTCATGAGCGCGCCCTCTCGTTCTTTTGCAGAGAGCGGCTCAGTACGTATGAGAGTGACCAACGTCGGATTCATAGTGGGCGTCGGCGGCGGTTCAGGCATTTTGACCTTCAGAGGGCACCGTTACCCGCTGAGAATCGGCGGTGTCAGCCTTGGCTCCATCGGAGTGGCGGGAGCAGACCTGGTTGGTACGGCCTCTCACCTGCGAACTGCGGCGGATATCGCGGGAACCTATTCGGCGGCCTCTGCTGGAATTGCGGTAGCGGGCGGCGGAAAAGCAGCAACGCTCCAGAACTCAAACGGCGTAGTGCTAACGTTGCGCGGACGGCAGGTCGGTTTTGCGGCCAACCTCAGTGTAAGCGGAATGACCATTTCTTTGCAGTAGAGCCAATCGAAATCTGCTGAGCAAATGTCCGCTTGAGCCGTCAAAATGCGGTGTCCGCTTTACCCCAAAAGCGGTCATGTGCGGTACACCTAGGGATGTCCGCTATGGACCAGAAGCGGACATCTCTACGCTCTTTTGTAGACGGATTCTACTAGCGCTAGTTCAGGCTGGTGCAGTGGGCGCGATACACGATCGCCGCCATTGAGTCTGGATTACCATCGACGATGTACGCCTCATCCCCCTGCACCAGATATAGAAAAGGCATCGCGCCGGTGGTCTGACCCGACTTCTTTTTGCTCTTGACCTGGCCACAAACGAACTCGAAGGATTCGCCGAATGTATTTTTTCTCAAGACCCGCTTCATGTCTACAAATTCGGCAGACGTTGGATCCTCCAATTTTGCCGCGATCGTGATTTTTGCTTTTTTCAGAACAGGATCGGATGCCTCTAAGGGCTGATCAGATACTGGGCCCTCTGTTTTCCCACCGATTGTGGTTGGGCCTTTGTTCAGAACAGGATCGGACGTCTCTGAGGGTTGACCGGATGCTGGACCCTCTGTTTTTTCCGCCATTGTGGTCGTTGTCTTTTTCTCGACAGGACCGGGTGTCGCCGGCGGTTTAGAGGGCAGGGCCTTGGAATCCATATTCCGGTAATTTGTTTGTCTTCCCACAGACCGGACCTCGCTTGGCGGCTTGGCAGCCGCTGGTTTTGTTAAGATCCCAACCTTTTTAGGCTTCACCGTCGTTGTCGCAGGCTCAGGCTTGAACGACACTCGTTTTAAGTCAATCGGTACAGTGGCTGCGGTTTCACGTGGCGGCACAGGGCAGCTGCAGCCGATCAAGATTACACACAGACCGCCAATGACAAGCGTTCTCAACATCCCCCTCCACGGAACAAAATCCCGGACGGTTTGCGATAATTGGGACGGTGAAATAAACGAAAATTACGAGCGGTCTGTTAGTCGCAATAAATGCCACCGGAAATTGCGCGGAGTATGGTTAATGCACTTTGGACGCTGCGATCGAACGACTGTTTTGGTCAAAAGCAGACATGTGCAGTGCACGATCCTATGTCCGCTTTGCCCCCGAAAGCGGACATACCGATGTCTGCTTTGGGCCACAAGCGGACATAGCGCCGTCATGAATGGAGAGAACGCCATAAGGAGGCGTGGCGCTCTTCGCCATTGCCACTCTTGTTCTGGGCGCTTACACCGCAACCAATGCCTTTGGGAGTGGAGTTGGGTAGTTGGCTAATCTACTGACGATCGGCGACCGCGATGTCTTCCTTGTGGTCGACGTGCAGAATGACTTTTGTCCCGGCGGCAATCTTCCTGTGCCCCGCGGCAACGAGGTCATACCGTTAATCAATAGGATTGCGAAAACATTTCAGCATGTGGTGCTCACGCAGGATTGGCACCCACGCGATCATCAATCGTTCGCGTCCTCGCATGGCAAGGAGCACTTTCAGACCATCGATGTTAGCTATGGCAAGCAGATCCTTTGGCCCGATCATTGCGTGCAACACACAGCTGGCGCCGATTTTCACAGTGAGCTGCACATTCCCCATGCCGAGTTGGTATTGCGCAAAGGCTATCATCGCGAGATCGATTCCTATTCGGCGTTCTACGAAAATGATCGTAAAACGGCGACCGGGCTAAGCGGATATTTACGTGAACGCGGCTTTACGCGAGCCTTTATAGCCGGCCTTGCCTTCGATTTTTGCGTGCGCTACTCGGCCGAAGACGCGTTACGCGAGGATTTCGATGTGACCGTGATCGAAGATGCGTGTCGCAGTATCGACATGAATGGTTCAGAAGAAGTAACAAGACATCGGTTCAAGGCGCTGGGCATTCGCTGCGTCCTGGCCGACAACGTGCGTGGCGAAGTGGTGCGTTGATCCAAAGCGAATTCGAATTGCGGGTTGCTTCGCGCGCTTTCACACGACTCCAATGCAACTTCGGTAGGTGTATGAGGATTGCTATCCCTAAGCGGCAGCACTCCCGGCGCCGCAGCAACGACGGCCCCGTCGCCGAGGTGTGGGAAAGTCAGGCCGTCCGCTTTTATGTCGATGTATCCCCAAACTGCCGGCAGCATTTTGGTAGCCCTTTTTCTTTGTTTACCTTACGGAACTACATCCGACCCTGTGCGTTCGGCGATCAGGAACAAGGTATGTCAAAAGACATATCGGGGAGCGCTATGACGATGAGGGACGAGTACTTGACTAGGGCAGCCGAATTTTTTGCCCGTGCACGGTGCGATAATAGCCAAAGGGTCGAATTTGAAAACTTGGCAAAATATTACCTTCGGTTAGCCATGGAAGCTGACCGCAATTCTCACCGCGACGGGATCTATGAGCAGCCAACGCGCAAGCTCGGCGACAAGACAAGCTAGGTACTAACATCGGAGGCCGGTGAATGACGGACACCGAGCTTTCCACAGATCAAGGTAACCTTCGTCATCGCGAGCGCCATCGCGCTTATGTTTGCGGTTTTGCTTGTCTCTAGAGCAACGCATCGGACGCCTTGAACTTAAAATTCGGCAAGCTAATAGAAGAGATGTCTGCTAAGGGCCACAAGTGGACATCACAGTAAACGATTTGCGTTATAGTTTCCGAAAATGGAACTCGGTCGCCACATTACTGTCGAACTCAGATGGAAGTTTCGATTCGCGCACAGTTGTTGATAACGCGCATACATAGTATTTGGACGCTTGTTGGGTCCGCTTCTTTGTAAAGTGAGAGTCGAGCTATTTCATTGGCCGACTCTTTTTTATTGAACTTTCTGTTCGTGTGTATGCCATGCCAACCACTCAAAGGTGTTGCATGCGAAAAGATCAAATACTTCCCCAGCAACGCATCATCGGTCGTCCGTTTTGCGAGCGATGCAAGTCACAGATGTGGCTCGCATGTATTGAGCCTGATCAGCCGGATTACGACAGACGAACTTTTGAGTGTCCCGCATGCCCAAACATCGTGGTTAAAACCGTGAAGTATCGCGCTCAGGCTATCGGGCGATTTGGTGGAGAATCTACGTAATTGTGTCGCGTCTAGATCGCCACGGCAATGATGTCACCGTTGTTTTTATGCCACCAACGAATTGCCGCGCCTTGCGCGGGCTGTTCGGTACATCAATTCGCCGAAGCGGCGACGAAATTGTTCGTCCAGCATATCTTCAATAGAGTCAACGCCATCGCGCATCATTGCATTAAATTCGTCTCTTAATGAGGCCCATTCATTGGGTTCAGCATCGCGAGAAGTATCGGCCTCACTTGTAGCGGCTCGTTGCTCAGCCCCCTCAAGCCGGAACTGATCCTTCATGTCGGAGCGTATCTGATACGTCGTTGCAAGTCCTAAAGCCGAAAGCAGGAGCGCGGCGGCAGCAGACGTAATCGCCAACACCACAATGCCGTGGTCAGTAAAAAGTACGGTGTCCATTGTGGGCGTCCATACTCTCTCTATCTTGGGCGACGGGGCCGGAGCCTTAGCAGCAACTTGCTCCCTTGGCTCAAGGTGCGTCTTTTCACACATTTGAAAAATTCGTGAACCGGCTATGAGTTCCTTCTGACAGACGACGCCCCAAATAATTGTGGTGAACCTGGAACTACGTGGCTGGGCTCGCGTTTGGTAGTTCAGAATTGTGGGAGGAAGGGCTTTGTGGCCCTGTCTGAGAGGAGGCTGCGCGGCGTATTAAGCGCAGTCTCCTCTTTTTTAAGAAGCTCGGTGTCCGCTATCGGTCAAAAACGGACCCTCCCTTGCAGTGCAAAACGCCGTGTCCGCTTTGGGACAAAAGCCGACATTGGCTAGAAAACGGCAGCATTTTTCCGTGACGCGGAGTGAAACGACAGTTTCGTTTCCCAATGCAGCCCAATCACTGTTGAGCGAGGATCTCTTTCTGCACAGTTTCAGGATTGTCGCCGACCTTTGCGACCGCGGCCTCGATTTTGTCTTTGGAAGTACCAAAGTACTTGCACCAATGTCGCGCCAGTTCCTTGCTGGATATATCGACGCGATTTCGGACAGTCTTGGTACGAGAAGAAATTCGCATGTTTTAAACAGAACCATCGAGATGAGGAACAAGCTTCCGTTTGCTGTGTGCTTCCCTTAAGAGCCGCAATTTCCTCAATTCTTGAGTGCGATCGCGAAGCCTCTGCTCGACCGCATGATAGTCTGCTGTCGCCTTTGACGCGTCAGCTTTTTGGAGCTCGCGCACTTTGAACATTCGCTCCGCTCGGGCGCGGACTTCGCTTTCATGTTGGGGCATGCACAGCCAACGCACTTGTGCCATTAAGGTTCCCGTGCCGTTTGCCACGGACGGAGCGTGAACCCAGTTATCGGCTTTTGCGCCCCGGCGGGATCTTGCCGCTAAGGCCGTAGTCTTCCGATTTGGCGCCGAAGGCTGCAGCCCCAAACCCTTCGGCCGCGAGGCCGCGCTTTAGAAGCTCGCGCACAGCTGCTCCGCGGCTTGGCATACGCGTCTTGTATCGAAAATCATCCAGAAGGACCAACTCGTTGCCGGTGAGCATGATTTGCAGGCGCTCACCACGGATGCCATCTGCCATGGCGTACCTCCCTTAGCAAAAGCCATCATGTGAGTAGTTTACTCATTACAAGCCGACTGTTCAAGTAGTTTATAAACAGCCAAATTGGCCAATGGTTCCAAATGGCCATAAAGGCGAACCGTCGTTCCCTACACAAAAGGATTTGCCTGACCAAATGCCCGGGTCAGCACAAACATTGGTTGCAAAGAAACAGAATTGACGCCCGAGGTGTGTGCCGTAGCTTTGGCGTCATGAAACCCGAACTTATAGAGCTAAAAAGTTTTGCCCCGCTTCTTTGTTCGCGCTGCGGTCATGTGATGCGCCTGATTGGTAGTGAACGTGACCCCGATGAGGCCAACAACGATTTGCTCACCTACTGTTGCGAGGGCTGCGATGAATTTTTGGTTTTGCCCATCGAAAGTAGAGCAAGCCCCGTGACACATACTTCCTCTTTGCCAGGACCGCAGGCCTTTCCCAAGCATCCCATTTGCCCTCGTTGCGAGGTGCCGATGTGGCTCGTAGAAATGCAAACCAGTTGCGAAAAGGTGGAATATTTTTACGAGTGCAAAGCATGCGAAGGCAAAATGTCTGTCACGGATGACTAAGCAAATTCATGGGAATACACAAACTGATCGCAAACGGCTCATTTGGCCCAGACGAAATTCGGGCCATGTCCGAGGCTTATGAGGGTGCCCTCGTTGTGCTGCAGCTCAACAACGATCGAGACGAGCCGATCACAGAGCTGATTGCAAAATCAATCATCAATATAAGCGCGGCTGGCGAACGAGATCCGGCGCAGATGGCGGAACGCGCAATCAATGCGCTCGGAATTCGACGACCTAGCGCCGCCTAGCTCACCAGAAGCCCTCACCGTTTTGGAAAACGATGTCCGCTTTGGGTCATAAGCAGACATATGCGGTGCACCAACCCATGTCCGCTTTACCCCCAATAGCGACTGCAAAATTGTCTGCTTTGGGTCAAAAGCGGACATCTGCGGTGCAATAGGCTAAGTCCACTTTACCCCCAAAAAGCGGACATTCGTTCGTCGGCGCCGTTATGCCTAGCAGCGGCGAGGAAGGCCCTTTCCCCGTCTTGTTGCCGGGAAACATCAGTGCCGGAGAATGAGCGATGCTCGTATTTTAACGCAGCGCTTCTTGGCCGAATTCTATACAATTCAAGCTAGCGGCTAGCTGGTTTCATACGTATGGAAGCGAAAGACTGACATGCGGAGCGCTTATCGGTTGGCCCGGAGCGTTCATATTCTGGTAGCCTTGAGCTCAATCGCCATCCCCATTGGGTTGATGGCCTTCCCCGCTGCCGCAAATGACTCGGTAGTCCGGGCTCCGGGTTTCCCCGAGTCCGCACCTCCCAATCCGAGCCGTACTTACAAGCCCTACTTCGTCGAATTCCGCTCGCGACGCGCCGCAAACTATGGCCACATGTATGTGCTCTACGGCGAGGTGAATGGGCAGGGTGAAATCGTAGAGAGTGACATCGCCGGGCTGCATCCGAAAGGCGATGCCAACGACTGCGCAAATTGCAGTCTCATTCCTTGGACGGTTGGGCATGTTCTGTTTGTGCCATCCGAAACCGGAGCGAGTAACGGCGATCTCGAAGAAAAATATGTAACCGGCCGCTACCGCGTCATGTTGGACGCTGCTGCGTTCAACAAGATTGCGGCCTACATCCACGAGAAGAAGGCCGAGAAGCCGTTGTGGAACGCGCTCGTGAACAACTGCGTGACTTTCGGAAATGATATTGCCGCTTACATAGGCCTGAAGACCCCAGCGGGAGCCAATTTGCTAAAACCTGAGGTCTACATCGACAGCCTTCGTGAGATGAATGGCGGCGAGCCGCAAGAGGCTCTCAGGTTTGCCGAGCCGGCTTCGTCAAATTCAGCGGGACTGCCGCCACCGTCTACACCGAACAAGAAGAAAAAAAAGCCTTTGTCGCCGCCACTGGCCATCGAGGTCTCTGGGGCCACGCGCTGATCCACCGGCAATTAGTGGACGCCATTTACTCTAGCGCCCGGTCAGCTCAGGTTGGAGCTGCTTGGGGAGACGCTGATGTCCGCCTTGGGTCAAAAGCAGACATGTGCGGCGCAAAAGGCAATGTCCGCTTTGGGGCAAAAGTGGACATCCCGTTGCAACGATAGGGCCGCCGCTTAATGTGGCCCAACGAGTGGAACAGTGTATGTTTGACAGGATCCCGCGCCGGCATGTCGTAGCTAGCCTGACGGCGCTCAGCTTTTGCGGCCTCCTGCCGCATGTCCGGGCGTCGCATGCCGCATCGTCCGAGCAGACCATCCGCCCGCTCGCCGAAAGGCTGGCCACCTATGCCGATCGACTACGCTACGACGATCTCGATGCTGCGACCATTGAACGGGTCAAATCGCATGTCATTGATGCGCTAGGGTGCGGGATCGCGGCGTTTGATGAGAATCCAGTGCGCATTTGCCGTGATGTCGCGCTAGCGCACGTGGGCGACACCTCGAGCGTCATCGGCACCGACAGGCGCGTCACGCCCGACCTTGCGACATTCGCCAATGGCGCCGCCATCCGCTACTATGACTTGAATGATGTCTATGTCGGGCGCTTTGCTGGTCATCCGAGTGATCATATTGCGGCATGTCTCGCGGTCGCGGAGGCCGAACGGGCAACCGCCTCGGAACTCATCACTGCGGTCGTGCTCGCGTATGAGATCAACTGCCGGCTAATTGATGCCGTCGACATCGGGAGCTGGGACCCTCCGGTGTTGAGCCTCCCAGCTGTAGCGCTCGCGGCAGGCAAGCTGATGAAGCTGCCTCCCGACCGGCTCTTGCAGGCCGTCAATCTCGCCGTCAACGACCATATCCCGATGGGACAGACCCGAACGCAGACCAATTCCGATTGGAAAGGGTTCGCCGACGCCGAAGCCGGGCGCAACGCGGTTTTCGCCGCCATGCTGGCACGGGGCGGCCTCACCGGCCCCAGCCCAATTTTCGAAGGACGGAAGGGCTTCTTTCAGCTGATATCCGGACCGACCGAGGTGGATGTTGACGCCTTCGGGCGGCGCGGCGTTCCGTTCAGGATCCATCAGTGCGGCATGAAGCCTTATCCGGCCGTAGTCTATGCCCAGACCGCGATCGTGGCTGGTGTCGCGATCGCCAAGGAGTTAGGCGATCTCGGCCGCATCGCGGCGGTCGAAATAGCTACCACCCGCCGGGGTTACGAGCAGACCGGGCGCGACCTCCAGAAATGGACGCCGGATACCAGAGACACGGCGGATCACAGCTTGCCCTACATAACGGCGCGGGCCATGTTCGACGGCGAAATCAATAACGATAGCTACGAATCTGGAAAGTTTCGTGATCCACATATCCTCGCCTTTATGCGCAAGATCACAGTGAGCGAAGATCAGGCGCTCACGGCACGCACCGGTCCATCCACGGTGCCGATACGTATCACCGCCATCCTCACCAATGGACAGCGCATCGTCCGCGAGGTCGACGACGTGCCCGGGTTCGTCGGCCGTCCAATGAACCGCGCCGACGTCGAGCGAAAATTTCGGAGCAATGTCGACAAGCGTTGGCCGGCGGAGCGGACGGACGACATCCTCCAAGCGCTCTGGACGCTCGATGAAACGAAAGATCTGTCTCTCTTACTCGGCATGCTTTCGGTGCGGACAAAAAAATAATGTGACGGCAGTGCAGAATGTCTGCGTTTGCTGGCTGCAATCATCAGATTGGCATGACGGTGCTGGAATGTCCGCTTAGGGCCAACAGCGGACGCATGCAACGCAGCAAAACAGCACGCGCTCAAGCGGCTTCTGCGAGATCACGGCTTGCGCGTGGTGACGATCCGCGAGCAGCGCGACGACACCGACCACGAGCGCGACGGGGCGCGGCATAAACCCGTTTCTTGCGGTAGCGCCCTACGCCCATCGGTGCGCCCACACCGCGACATTGGCCCAAGGTCCACTTCCTGCACGCGCTGATCAGGCCTTCGCTTCTACCATCCATGAGGCAGGCAGGCGCGGCCAAGCCGTAACGCGCGAAACGCGGGCGCAGGTTCCTGTCCTGTTTCCAACACAAAAAGATCAGAGCAAGAATACGCGCGTCGTTGGACCAAGGTCCAACGTTCCCGCCGCTTCGTTTGGTCCCCCGGCATTAACTAATGTTGCGTGTTTTTGTGTGACGACGCCCTTGGGGTGGCCCACATGGATTGTGACGGCGTAGCAGCTTGCTTAGCGACCATTAGCGTTGTGTTAGCTACGGTCGTATTTGCAGCCGAGAACGTCCGCACCGGACCGATGCGGTTTATTGAACGTTACTTGTGCTTTTCGCCAGGCGGTGGTGATGGTTCGATGGAAATACTGGTTGCCGTAGTGCTGGTGGCAATTGTCGCTGTGGGAGCGTTTCGGCTGGCGACGAAGTGATCAGCCTCGCGCATCGGTCCGACGCGTTGCAGGCCCGCAATGCTATCGCACGTGATGCCCGGCCATCACTGCTGCCAAGACGAAGACGATAATGATGATCAAGGCGATGAAAACGCCGCGTAGGTCTGGGTCCACAGCCCTACTTGCCCCCTGTGACCCGGTTCAATGCTGAACCCTAGGCGCGTCCGGCAACGGGCGCATTGCGATGGATCAAAGCGGCGGCCACTGATCTTGGCGCTGGCGTTGGTCGGGCTTATGGGCGGCACACGGCGAGTAAGCTTACTTCGCCTTCCGTCGACAGGTGTTTCGAGAGGACAAAATACGCGAACGACTTCGCCCCGGTGTAGCCGCCAAAGCCGTTTTTGGCGTTGACCTTGCCGCAGACAATATAACCGCCGCCGGTTTTGACGAGATCAGAAAAGCGCGCACTGTCCGGGTCTTTCAGCCTTTTGACGACAGCGGCCTTTGCTTCTGCCACGTCGGCGTCGTCACCGAAAATTTGAAACAGGCCAAACAGGCCAATGACCGCGCCGATCAGAGCCAAGCCGAGCGGTGCATTTTTCAAATGTGACATGTGCTGAACAGCCATTTTCTCTCCACGCCTTCGATGTCAATGCTCCGCGTTTTCGATCACGACAATGGCCGCTCGCAGATCATTGGCCAGCTCGCCGAGGGCGCGAGCGGCGTCGCGACAGCACTGATGCGGTGCATCGATGTTGCGCTGTAGTGTTTCCATGCGATGGATGACCATGGTGAGCTCGCGGCGGACGCGGTCGATGCTTTTCATTGACATGGTTGCTCTGTTCTCATCGCAGCGGCGCGATAGCGTCGCGCAGATCGATCACGAAATCGCCGACCACTTTCGCGACGGCGCGCCCATTGCACGTCGACGGCGCGTTTTCGAGGTTGCGCTGCAACGCTTCGAGCCGGTGTGCAATCATCGCCACGTCGAGACGGACCCGTTCGGCGATCTGGCCGAGCGTCTCGATGTGCTTAAACGTGTTGTTTTCCATCCGTTGGTTTTTTTCCGAAAATAAAAACGGCCCGGGCCTGGGGTGGTCCCGGGCCGTTCCCCCCTCTTGCCGCGCTCGCGGCTTTTTACGAGCGGCGTTAAGCGCGATGCCCCAACAAACTCAAGCGGATTTTTTCGCCTTGGTCTTGTGAGCTTGCGCCATTCATTTGATCGGAACGGCCGCCTATTTCC
>Ga0182040_10001350_pt1 | contig 11381 bp, 10 predicted proteins | sample flu12Cox44000176_FD_125973 | JGI IMG/M metagenome (GOLD analysis project Ga0182040, IMG submission 125973) | Lab enrichment of tropical soil microbial communities from Luquillo Experimental Forest, Puerto Rico - flux8day.12C.oxic.44.000.176 | ecosystem: Environmental > Terrestrial > Soil >... | reverse complement strand
GCTGACTCTCGAGTCGGTCAAACTGCTCGTCGGCTGGGGTGTGGACGTCAACGCCGCCAACAATGACGGCCGTAACGCGCTCGATGCGGCCCGTTCGCTGGGTTACCCAAGCGTGATCCAGTATCTGGTCGACAAAGGCGCCCAATCGGACCGCCCCGTGCAGCCGCTTCGCGCCCGCCCCAAATTCTGAATCCAGCTCTGCCTTGCCGGCCCCCTCCGCGATTCGTCATAATTAACAGGAACTACAGGCGGCGGGTCTCGGGCACGGCCGCGGCCGAAATCAGAGGGGGTCGGAACAGAACATGGTCATTGATGCGCACGCGCACGTTACGGCGCCGGACAAGTTGTATGTGTACAAAGCGGGAATTCTCGCGCACCGCGGCGGTCACGGCCGCGGCAGTGCCGGTGCCACCGATGACGACATCACCAAGGCTTTGAAGGCGCCGGTCTTCGGAGGCTCCTCTCACCTGGATCAACTCAAAGAGGCGGGCATCGACATGCAGCTCATTTCGCCGCGCCCCTACCAGATGATGACCAGCGAGTCGCCGAAGCTGGTCCAATGGTTCACCGAAGAGACCAACGCCATCATCGCGCGGCAGGCCAAGCTGTTTCCCAACGTGTTCCGCGGGGTGTGCGGCCTCCCGCTCACGCCCGGCATCCCGGTCCAAAACGTCGTGCCTTACCTCGACAAGTGCGTGAAGGAGGACGGATTCGTCGGTTGCCTGCTCAATCCCGATCCGGGCGAGTGCAGCGGTCGGGAGACGCCGGCTCTCGGGGACCGTTACTGGTACCCGCTCTATGAAAAGATGGTCGAGTTGGACATCCCCGGCCACATTCACTCGACCGGCTGCAAATCGGACCGCCTCACCTACTCGCTGCATTTCATCAATGAAGAGAACATAGGCGTGGTCTCTCTGCTCACCTCGAATGTGTTCAACGACTTCCCGAAATTGAAGATCGTCGTGTCGCATGGCGGTGGCGCAATTCCCTATCAGTGGGCTCGTTTCGAAGCCAGTGCGTTGCGTCGCGGCGGCGAACGGTTCTCCGAGCGCATGCGCAAGCTATACTACGACACGGTGCTGTATTCGAGCGACTCGCTAGCCCTGCTCATCAAAACGGTGGGCGCCGACCGCTGCCTGTTCGGCACCGAACGGCCGGGGATCGGTACCGTCAAGGATCCCCAGACCGGCAGGTGGCTGGACGAGACCCGCCACCTGATCGATGCCTTCGACTGGCTAAGCGCAGCCGAAAAGAGAATGATCTTCGAGGACAACGCCAAGAAGGTTTTCAAGCTCGAAGTCGGGGCTAGGAGCGAAGCCGCGTCATAGAATAGGAGGATCGGAACGCAGCTTTTCCGGGGCCGGACATGGTCAAGCTGGAGATCGCCAACCTCTCGAAGCGGTACTGGCGCGACGCACGCGACGTCCTGGCTCTGTCCGATGTCTCGCTTTCCGTCGAGGACGGCGAATTTCTGGCGATCGTCGGACCCAGCGGCTGCGGAAAAACGTCGTTGCTCAACATTGTCGCCGGCTTGCTGGCCTACGAGGAAGGCACCGTCGCCATCGACGGCAAGAGGATTTCCGGGCCGGGCACCGACCGCGCGGTGGTCTTCCAGCATGCCAGCCTGATGCCCTGGCGGACCATCGCCGGCAACGTCCGCTATGGCATGGAGATGCAGCGGCGCTTCGATGAAAAAACCATGCGCGAGCGCGCCCGGCACTTCATCCAACTGGTTGGCCTCAATGGATTCGAAAAGCATTATCCCTCCGAATTGTCCGGGGGCATGCAGCAGCGCGTCAATCTGGCGCGTGCGTTGGCCGCCGACCCCGTGGTGCTGCTCATGGACGAGCCGTTTGCCGCGCTTGACGCGCAGACCCGCGAATTCATGCAAGCCGAGCTGCTGAAGATCTGGGCGCAGGCCCGCAAGACAGTCCTGTTCATCACCCACCAGATCAACGAAGCCATCTACCTGGCGGATCGTGTGGTCGTGATGAGCGCGCGCCCCGGTCACGTGAAAGACGTCTTCCGGATTCCGTTCGGGCGGCCCCGCACCCTCAGCCTGAAGCGCGATCCGCGGTTCCTCCAGATCGAAGACAAGATCTGGCAACTGGTGGAAGAAAGACCGGAACGCATCGGCATGGTGGTGACGAATTAGCTATGGCCCAGACACCGCTGGTGGATACTGAACCCGTCGCCGCTGGTCTCAGGCCGCTCCCGCCGCGCCGTAGCCTGTACAAAAAGCACGAGGCCTTGATTTGGGGAGGTGGCGCCGTCCTACTCGCTATCACGGTGTGGCAGGCGTGCTGGGCGGCCGGTTGGATCTCTCCCCTCTTCTTCACCGGGCCCTCGGCCATCGCCAGCCGCTTCTATGACGATCTCTTGCACGCCCACCTGCGTTCCGATATGGCCTATAGCGGCCGCAACGTCATTGTCGGATTCGCGATGGCCTTGGTCGCCGGCGTAGTGCTGGGTGTGATCGTCGGCTGGTACCGCCGAGTCGAGATGCTCCTCAATCCGTTCCTCACCACTCTCTACGCAACTCCGAGAGTTGCCATGATCCCTCTGATCATCATCTGGTTCGGTATCGGCATGTGGTCAAAAGTGGTCATCGTTTTCTTATCGGCATTCTTTCCGATCTTGGTCAACACCATCGGCGGCGTGAAGGCAACAGACCCGGACTTGCTGCGCGCGGCACGTGCGTTTTGCGCTTCCGATCGGCAGATCTTCACTACGCTGGCAATTCCCGGATCTGTGCCTTTCATTTTGACCGGCGTTCGCCAGGGCGTCATGCTGGGATTGATCGGTGTGGCGGTTGGTGAAATGTTCGGCGGAAGTGAAGGAATCGGCTTCATGGTGTCTTACGGCGGACAGACGTTTGCCACCGACACGCTATTCGTAGGGGTCCTGATTATTGCGTTTGCGGGCATTGTGCTGACTGCTCTTACCGAGCGGCTGGAGCGGCACTTCTCCCGCTGGCGCCCGGAGCGGTGAGCGCGCGATGGACGAGCTCGTCTCCCGGTTAAGCCGCCTCGATACCTGCGCCGTCTCCGATGCGCTCGACAAACTCGGCCTCGCGGGAGCGGTCACTGGCATTCACCGTTTTTCGACGGACCGCCGTATTGCGGGGCGCGTGCAGACAGTGACACTGGCCTTAGCCGGAGGAACCTCAGGCCCACCGCGCCACCTTTGTACTCAAGCGATCGAACGAGCGGCGCCAGGCGATCTGATCGTGGTCGAACAACGCACCGGGGTGGACGCCGCGGCCTGGGGAGGCAACCTTTCCCTCGGCGCTCAAGTGCGCGGGGTCGCCGGCGTAATTGTGGACGGCCCGGTCCGCGACATCGACGACAGCCGCCGCCTGGACTTTCCCGTTTTCGCCCGCGATCGCACGGCCCGCACCGCGCGCGGACGCATCGTGGAAGTGGCGACCAACGAACCCATCACCGTGGCCGACATCTGCGTTTCGCCCGGCGATTACGCCATCGCCGATGGCAGCGCCGTGGTCTTTGTCGCGCGGGTCGAGATCCAGCGGGTCGTCGAAACCGCCGAATCGATCATGCAAAAGGAAGAAGCCGTGGCGGCAGCCATCCGTGAGGGAAGGCCGATCAGCCAGGTGATGGGCGCCAGCTACGAGCACATGCTGAAAGGGTAGATGTCTTCGCCTCCATGGCCAACCACGATCCGAACCTAGAGCGGGCATCGAAGCTCGACACGACGTCGCTCAGCGATGCCATGGATCGGCTGGGTATCGCCGGGCAATGCCTGGGTATCAAGCCGCTCGATCCCAGCTTCCGCCTGACCGGACGCGCCTTCACCATTTTGTACGGCCCGGCCGGCAAACCGCCCGGCACGGTGGGCGACTATATCGACGACGTGGCTGCGGGCAGCGTCGTCGTGCTAGATAACGGCGGCCGCGAGAATGCCACCGTATGGGGTGACATCCTCACCTGGGTCGCGCACTCGCGGGGCATCGCCGGCACGGTGATTGACGGCTCCTGCCGCGACACCGCCCTGGCGCGCGAGTTGGGCTACCCGATCTATAGCCGCAGCTATTCCATGCGGACCGGCAAGGAGCGTGTCGAAGTGGAGGCCACCAACGGCCCCGTGAACATCGGCGACGCTCGCGTCCTCCCCGGCGACCTGCTGCGCGGCGATGCCGACGGCGTGGTCGCGATCCCGCGCGCGCACGAAGACGAAGTGCTGAAGGCGGCTGAAGAGATCGACGCCGCCGAAGACCGCATCCGCCGCGCCGTCAAGGAAGGCAAAACGCTGGCCGAGGCTCGTCGCCAGCACGGGTATCATCAGCTGCAAAGCAGACGTTAACTCGATTGGACCTAGATCAATGGCAAATCTCGGATATATCGGTTTAGGCGTGATGGGCAGCCGCATGGTGAACCGGTTGCTCGATAAAGGTCACACCGTCACCGGGTACAACCGGACTCGCTCAAAAGCGCAGTGGCTCATCGACCGCGGTATGCACTGGGCCGACTCGCCGCGCCAGGTCGTCGAGGCCGCCGGCATAACCTTCTCCATGCTCACCGACTCCGCAGCGCTCGAAGAGGTCGTCGCTGGACCGGGCGGCGTGCTGGCGGGCATTGCCCCCGGCAAAGTTTTCATCGACATGAGCACCGTCAGCCCGGCCATCAGCCGTGAGCTGGCTGACCGCGTGCGCGCCAAGGGCGGCGAGATGGTGGATGCGCCGGTTTCGGGCAGCGTGATCACTCTCGAACAGGGAAAACTCTCGGTAATGGTCGGCGGCCATCCCAATACCTTCGAGGTGGTCAAGCCGCTGCTGCTCGATCTCGGCCCGAAAGTCACGCACGTCGGAGCCAACGGTCTGGCGCTGGTCATGAAGATCGCGACGAATCTTAGCCTCGCGGTTCAGATGCTGGCGTTTTCCGAAGGTGTCCTGCTGGCCGAGAAGAGTGGGATCGCGCGGGAAACCGCGGTCGATGTCTTGACCCACAGCGTGATCGGTTCCCCGATGGTTCAGTACCGCGGCCCTTTCGTCCTCAAAATGCCCGGCGAGGCCTGGTTCAATGTCAACATGATGCAAAAGGATATGCTGCTGGCGTTGGAACTCGGACGCCAGGTGAATGTTCCCCTGCCCACCACCTCGGCGACGAACCAATTGCTGACAGCCGCGCGTGGCCTGGGTCTTGCGGACCGAGACTTCGCAATCGTCTTCGAAGTTCTGGCCCGCCTTTCTGGGATCGGTGCGGACTGAAGAACGAGCCTGTGCCGTTACCGTCCAGGACCATTCGAACAACCTGAGCTACGTTGCTGTTCCGGCTATCGGCTGGTGTATTGTCATGGCGGTCCTCTTTGTGCTCCTAGCCGGAGCCCGGGCCACCCCTCGATCAGAGCCTACCAACTCGTCGATCGACGCCGGCCGCCAGCAGTATCCGGTCGCCCGTAAGCCCCGACCGACGTGTCCGCGTTCAGCAACCTCGCCTTTCTCCATGCGGAAACCGCTAGCAACCTGGATGACGATCTCCGGCAGACCACGACCGTCTCGCAGAAAATCCCCTCCCAGGCCGACCTCGCCGACACCGTCCGCCATGTCTACCGGAAACAGGAGAGTTTGCCAGCGCGCCCTTCAGGTTACAGGGGTTGGCATGGCGTACCCCACCATCTGAGGTTCCGGGAATCGGCCCTTGGCCGCTAAAACCTTCCAGGAGCTCGCCAAGATCCGGCCGGCGTCGGGCGCATCGGTTGGCCGATCTCGCGGTCAAGGGGGGAAAGAGGCTCACTTCGCCGGCTGGATGGCGAAATCCCAGACCTGGACATTGAGTTTCCCGGCCGTGTACTCGATCAACGCGTACTCCCCGGCCGGCAGCGGCTCCTTCGCCCAGATCTTGTAGAGGCCTCCGGGCGCAAGCTGCAGTTGGAATGTTTCCACCATGACGGGCTCTTCCACCACCTCTTTGGTCACCGGCATGTAGGTGATGTTCTCGACGATGCGAATGCCGCCCTTCGCCGTGCGCTTCGGCGTCAGCCTCACCACCCCAAACCGCTCGACTTCAGAGAGCTGAATGTAAAACTCCTGCGCGGGATTCGTGAAGACATTCTTAGAGTGGTCGCCGTCCAACTCCAGGGTTCCTTTTCCAGGGACCATCGGAATCGGAGACAACGCCTTCAAAACCGAACGTCCCTTATTGGTGCGCACGCTGGATTCGGCGGCCTTCACGACCTTGGTCTCTTTACCGTCCACCCAGTAGACGCCCGGGTCCTGCGGAATGCGGCTGACTTCCTGCTTGAGCTGCCGCTGCACCCGTTCCTCTTCGGCATCGACTTTCGCTTCCTTCGACAGCGTCTCCTGGCGCTCGGCAACTTCGCTTTCGGTGCGTTTCAGATCAACCAGATCGAGCGGGATCACCTCCCATTCGCTGCGTTCGACACTGTAGAAGCGGACGCGGTCCTGGTCAACCTGGTATTCGCGGACAACCTGGAAGGTCCCGTCCTTCAAGTACAACTTGAGGTTTGCCCCCCAAGCCGTCAAAACCACCATTACCAGGAGAAACCCGATTCTGCGCATATCTCTAGTGACTACTGTACCGCCGCGACGGGTTCCCTGTCCGCTGGCGAAGACCGTTTCCCGGAATCGGACAGGCTAACTTTCCCTGAACTCCGCCGTCTTCATGGACGTACCTTGTTACGATCGAGCTGAGGGGGGCAGGTGTGGCCCTTGAGTTGCCTGCCCCGAGTACTGACGCGAGGTGTCTCAAAAGCCTTATGATACGAATTCCATCGATTCTTGTGATCCTCCTCGGTAGCCTGGCCGCCGCGCCAGGCTTCGGACAGACGCCCGAGATCACGGTCGGCACCGGGGGTGGCATCTTTTCCGGTCTGACTCAAAACTACCGGCCGCGCCCACTGCGGAGGACCGATTTCGCGGATTCCCGACGAATCGAGAGCCTGATGCGCGCCGGAAGTATCTATCTCTCCCTGCGCGACGCCATTGCGCTGGCGCTTGAGAACAACCTCGATATCGAGAACGCGCGCTACAACCCGCTGCTCTCCGAGGCCAACGTACTGCGAGCAAGCGCCGGCACGCTGCTGCGCAACGTCTCAAACGGTATCACCCAGGGCCCGTCCTCTGCGTCTTTGGGTGTCAATGCAGGGGCGCAGGTCGGCTCGTCCGGGGTCGTGACCAGCACCAATCCTCAGCAGGGCGTTTTGAGCGGCCTGAACGTCCAACTCGCGGGCACCAGCATCCCCAATCTCGATCCCCAAGTCTTCGTAGTCGGCCAGTTCGCGCACTTGACGCAAATCGAAACGGCCACCAATATCACTGGCACCAACTTCCTCATCAACCAATACCGCTCGGCCGGCTATGGCATTCAGAAGGGATTCTTGACCGGCACGACCGTCAGCTTGGGAATGAGCAATCAGTTAGCCGTCACGCAAAATTCGCCGGCAAACAGCGTGAACCCATTTAGTCAGGGCAATCTCCAGTTGGGGATCCAGCAGAACCTGCTGCAAGGATTCCGGCCGTCAGTCAATAACCGCGCCATCCGCGTCGCCAAGAACCAGCTGCACGTCTCCGACCTGGCCTTCCAAAATCAGGTGATGACCACGATTGCCAACGTGGTGAGCCTGTACTGGGATCTGGTTTCCTTTAACGAATACCTCAAGGTCCGGCAGCAAACACTCGAGCTAGACACGAATCTGTATCACGACAACCAGCGGCGCGCGGAATTGGGCGCCATCGCCCCCATTGACATTATCCAGGCGGAGGCGGAAATGAAATCTGCCGAGCAGGATGTGACCAACGCCCAAACCCAAGTCTTGCAGCAGGAGATGATCCTCAAAAACGTGCTGACCCGCAACGGCGTCGACAATCTGGAGATCATCAACGCGCGCCTAGTCCCCACCGATCACTTCGATGTGCCGGCCCAGGAACAGACCCGGCCCATTCAGGACCTAATTACGGAAGCCATGGCCAACCGGCCCGACGTGGAAGAAAGCAGTATCGGTCTCGAAGACGCACGGATCAACATGAGAGGGACTCGGGACGCTATGTTGCCGCAACTCACGGCCTTCGCGAACCTGCAAAACAACGGGCTGGCCGGACAGCCGAACACGGTCCCGTTCCCGCCATCGACGACCGGCGGAGCTTCGGGATTTATCGGATCCCAGGTCACGCCACCAAACCCCTTCTTGCTGGGAGGCTACGGCACGGTTCTCAGCCAGATCTTCAGCCGCAATTTTCCCAACTACACCGTCGGTATGCAACTCAACATTCCGATTCGCAACCGAGCGACCCAGGCAGATTTCATCACCGACCAGCTGAATTATCGCCAGTCGCAGGTCCAGGACAAGGAGCTCCGCAATAACATCAAGCTGAACGTGGTCAATTCGCGAACCGCGCTGACGCAGGCGCGCGCGGCTTACGAAAACAGCGTGCAGGCGCGCCAGCTCCAAGACCAGACGCTGGCCGGCACTCGCCGCAAGTACGAGCTCGGCACCGCGAGCATCATCGACCTGCTAACCACGCAGCGCGACGACACCACGCGTGAGCTCAACGAATCGACCGCCCGCAATCAATACATTCACGCCGAGATCACCCTCGAAAACGTCCTCGGCACGATTTTGAAGGATTATGATGTGAGCATTAACGAGGCCGTGAAGGGCACCGTCAGCCGGCCGCCCGATGCGATTCAGGCGGTAACGAAACCGTAAGTTGCTATTCTGAGGAGTGGCCCGAGTCTACCCGTTTCAGCCCTTCCGCTACACCGAAAAAGCGGGATCGCCGGAACGGCTTCTTACGCAGCCGTACGACAAGATCTCGCCGGCCATGCGCAGTCGCTACCAGTCGCTCAGTCCCTACAACCTGGTCCAGATCATTTTGGGCGAACCGAAGCCCTCGGATTCCGATACCGACAATATCTACACCCGCGCGGGGAGTTATTTGAACCAGTGGATCGCCTCCGGTATCCTGGCGCGCGAGGACCAGCCCGCAGTCTTCCCCTATTTTCAGGAATTCACGGTGCCGGACACGGGCGAGCGTCTCACGCGCGAGGGCTTTATCGCGCTCGGCGCCGTGGAGGAATATGCCGCCGGTGTGGTCTACCGGCACGAGCAGACGCTTTCGGGTCCCAAGCAAGACCGATTGCAGTTGCTCCGTCACACGCACGCGCATTTCGGCCAGATCTTCATGCTCTACTCGGATCCCGCCAGAACCATCGACGAGCTGCTTGACGATTCCGCGCGCGGCCGGCCGATCACCGAAGCCACCGACGAATACGGCGCCATCCACCGCATGTGGAGGATCTCCGACGCCGGGCGGATCCAGCAGTTGATCGCGGACAAGAAGCTGCTGATCGCCGACGGCCATCACCGCTACGAGACCGCCCTCGCCTTTCGCCGCGAGAATCCTGGCCTCGCTGGTAGCGACCGCGTGATGATGACATTCGTGAACCTGTACTCGCCGGGTCTGAAAATCCTGGCCACACACCGCCTGGTCAGCGGGGTGAACGCAGCGACGTTCCCGCAATCGGCCGCGAACCATTTTCACATTGAAGAAATCGATTCCCCGGCCCTGCTACAACGGGCCTGGCGCGAGAAGCCGGACCGGACCATTATCGGGGCCGCCATGGGCGCCCGCCTTTACCTGATGGAGGCCCGGGAGCCGCGAGGCGCGCTGGACGTCCGCGTTCTCCACGAACGCCTTCTCGGCGACGCGCTAAACATCCGAGAGGACGCGGTGCGCGAGGAAAAGCACCTGCGTTACATACGCGGCATCGACTCAGCCCTCGCCGAAGCGCGTACAGGCTCGACCCAGATCGCCTTCCTGCTCAAGCCCACCTCGCTCCAGCAAGTGGCCGACATCGCGTTCGGCGGCGGCGTGATGCCGCAGAAGTCGACCGACTTCTACCCCAAGCTGCTTTCCGGCCTGGCGATTTATAGACTGGGATGATGAAGCTCTACCTCAAACCCACTTGAACCTCCTGCCGTAAAGCGAAGAGTTGGCTTCGCGAAAAAGGTGCGGAGTTCGAAGAAGTGGACCTCAACCAGGGGCTTTCGGTCAACGAACTCGACCAGCTTATCGGCAAGAGGGACTACCGGCTCTTCCTGAACTCCAGAAACGAGCTCTACCGAGAGCGCGGCATGAAGGACAACCCGCCCTCGCGCTTCGAGGCTCTGCGGCTCATGTCAGAGAATCCCAATCTAATCAAACGGCCGATCCTGGTGAAGGGACGCGAGATCGTGCTGGGCTTTGATGAACCGGCTCTCAGGAGCCTCTTGTAGCTCGCCTCTTAAGCCGGCAGGCGCAGGCAAGCCGCGCAACCGGGGCGGTCGCTGCGATTCTCCAAGGTCAGCGCGCCCCCGTGGCCTTCGGCGATTTGGCGGCTCAGCACCAGCCCGATGCCCGAACCACCCGGCTTGGTCGTAAAGAACGGGACGAACAAGTTGGCGGTCGTCGACAGGCCCGGTCCTTCGTCTTTAATCCAGATCTCCACCATGGCGCCGTCCCGCCGCCAGCCGATCTGGACGGCGACGCCCGGTTGGGAGGCATCGGCCGCATTGCGCAGAAGATTGATCAGCACCTGCTCGATCTGATCTGGATCGCCGGGTACGGTTACCGGCGGACCCGGCACAATCGACACCGGCACACGGGTTTCGAAGCTCACCGCTCGCTCCACCAAGGCGGCCACGTCGAGCGGCTGCAGCTGCGGGCGCGGTAGCTTGGCGAGCCGCGCATAGGCACCGATGAAACGGGTGAGGCTGTCTGAACGCGAGTTGATGACGCCCAAGCCGCGGCGCATGTCCTGCCGCCAGTCCTCGGGCAGCGGCTCGCGTCCGAGCAGGCTCTCCAGCGTGCCGGCGATCGACTTGATCGGCGCGAGCGAATTGTTCAACTCGTGGCCCAAGACACGGACGAGCCTCTGCCAGGCCTGCAGCTCCTGCTCGCTCAAGGCCTGGGTCAAATCGGTGATGACCAGCAGATCGAGCGGCAGCCCGCGCTCACGTATGCGCGAACGCCGCATGCCCCAACGGCCGGCGCCGCCGGGAAAGACGGCCTGGAACGTGCCCTGCGGCTCGCCCTCCAGGCACGCCGCGAGGCGCAGATCCACTGCATATTGTCCAATCAAACGCCCGGCGGGAGCGGCCAGAAGGCGCTCTCCGGCGCGGTTGACTAAGCGCAGGCGCTGCCGCTCGTCGAAGGCGAAGATGGCCACATCGATTTCGCGCATCACGATGCGCAGTAGGGTGGTCGCCTCCAAGGCGCCCAAACGCTGCTCGCGGAGCGTGCCGCTCAGTGTATTCACCTCCCGCATTACCTCGCCCAGCGCGTCATCCGGACGGGGCGCGCGGCCGCGCACGGAAAAATCACCCTCGCGCAAAGCCGCCAACAGGTTGGAAAGAGTCTGAAG
>Ga0182040_10001348_pt1 | contig 11384 bp, 20 predicted proteins | sample flu12Cox44000176_FD_125973 | JGI IMG/M metagenome (GOLD analysis project Ga0182040, IMG submission 125973) | Lab enrichment of tropical soil microbial communities from Luquillo Experimental Forest, Puerto Rico - flux8day.12C.oxic.44.000.176 | ecosystem: Environmental > Terrestrial > Soil >... | reverse complement strand
TAGACAGTATCCGGGTGGCGACCCATTTGTAGCAGCTCAAATCTCCCTCCGGCGTAGGCATATTGGCTTGCATCTAGCACCTCCTCCGGTGTTTCTCTGCTAATAGGAACATGATACTTCTTGAATACTTTATTGGCTACAGCACCAGGACCATGCCACCATCCAGGTACAGCATCGACTGAATGTAGATCCTCTCTAAGTATGTTCATAATACGAACGTGCATCTCCATCTCAGCATCATTGTATGGGATGATGAAATCTTCTAGTTCTTCCCACTTGAATTGTTCTCGGGACTCCTTTCCTTTTCGTATGAGTGAGAGTTGAGGATCATCTTCACCGAGATAACTTATACAAGTATCAATGAATGCTTTTTGGAAGAAGCCAGATGAATCGTAGAGGACCATTGATCTTTGAGTAGGCTGGTGCTTAACCCAAAGAGCCTTCCTGGGTAACCATTTAATCCAATACTTACGGTAAGTGATCTGACCATACTCTTGTAATCTTCTCAGTTTCCATTCTGGAAGATCACGGAGGATTTGGTTTGTGTCATAGTTAAAGTAATACCCAACAAAGATGCTATTGGGATGTCTTACTTTACTTTCTAGCAGAAATTCGAGACATTCAACAGTAGACAAACCATCCTTGTTAGTGATGCGTTCTTTCTTACTATTTCCTAACAAAACATATGGCTGTGGTAGTGGATTATAATGTCGTGTATGGTTTCTCGGTCCCCAACTATAGAATACACCATTGAGAACAGTGAGAGGCTCATTAACCTCTAACCCTTCACCATCGAATGAAATAAACTCATTGTAATCCCATGCTCGGGCAGCATTTTTACGGTGTCCTGTACCTTTCCAATCGTATTTGTGTTCGTAGTTAATCATATTCTTTCCATATTCTACATTCCATTCCTTATCCTTCACCATAAAACTCTCGCCAAACCTCCCAGTCGTCTGAATCCCACAGACCATAATCCATAAGTTCATAGATGATATCTAGAACATCCATTTGATAAAACTCATTGGCAATATCGTCGCCTATAAGAGTAGCAGAGTACCATTCGTTAGCGGGTAATGTTATAGCCTCGTCGTAATCATTGTAAAGAGTAACGTCATCATACCACCAAGGTTCCGGTACTTCTCCGCCAAAGAATCCATAAGGGTCCTCAACCTCAGCGTAATCTTCTGGATAGCCTAGTGGGTCATATCCCTCATCTTCTGGTGGACCTCCAAAGATATCACTCATCTTACACTAGCATCCCTCCCGTAGTTAAGGTATTAAAGAAGGGTGGCCGAGGCTTTCTAGACACACGACCACCCTTCCCAGTGAATCCTAAGAAGCCTTCGTCCTTACTATTCTATCTCGTCATCCTCCTGTATAGTTGTCAATTCCTCAGCGATTGCCGATAGGAATACGTCCTCATACTTCCACGGCTTTTCTACGGCATAAGCAATATCTTGTGCATTATACCCATTGTCTGCCATGTAAGATACAAGAGTAACGATGTTGCTATGGTCACCGAACCAGGGACTTTTCATGGCCGACGCACAGCAACACGGTACAACTCTGCGGGGTTCTTTCCACCCTTACCTTCACCCTGAGTGCCACGGTATTGAATAGCGATTTCATCACCGATCTGCAAAACACCTCGATGCATCTTCCGTTCGATGTTATTCCGCAGTACCGTATGAAATGCGTGGACCGCTACCATTCTTCCCGATGGACTCTCAATAATGATGATAGGGTATGAACCGTAGTCTCCCTGAGATGAATCGTCAATGTCTCGGAATGTACCAAAGACACTGTCACCAGGCTCAGGACGCCATGCTACAACCTCCCTTTCAACCTGATTGAGAAGATTCAGCATACCCTCGGTAGCTTGTTCCTTGTCTATGTCAGTTAGACCAGGAAAAGCTTCTTCAAGGGTCGTAGGGTCAGACACTTCTGACATTATTTATTCCTTCCTGTTAGTTGATTCTATTCCATGCATACATGCGATCTACTCTTGGTAGTCGCTCCTAGATGACTCTCCCAATAGGGGGCCGGAGGTGCTGGATTACACCCCCGACCCCCGCAGGAAGGAATAGAATCACATATATGCACTTAGGAGTCTAATCTATTTTGGTCTGCTTGTCAAGTTACCCCTTGACAGATCGCCAGATAAGGAGTAGACTAACTGTAATCCATTGCAAAGGAGAACTATGGAAGGTACAGAGGTGAAGCAGGAGATAACCCTAGATGATCTCGCTGCACGTATGGATATGTTTGGAGAACAGATGAATTGGCTCTGCGAAAACTTGCAGAGTCTTTTTGTTTTCGTGAACCAAGTAGGATCAAACGGTGGTGGTATTCGTGGACTCCTCAGCGCAATGAAAACAGCCCCAGAACTTACTAACACACCTACAGGAGATGAGATTAAAGCATGACAGATAGTATGATTTCCGCAGAAGATCGTGAACGGCTCGCTAGAGGTAAGTTTCTTGACTGGTTGTTTGAGGGTCTGGACGATGAGAAGGTGAATAAGAAGCTTGATGAACGAATTGACGGTAGAATTGCAGCACTTACTGGACGTTCAACACAGTCACAGCAGCAAGGATCACAGCAGCAACAGCAAGGGAGCTTGCAGCAGGAACAGCACCAACCACAGAGGAAGCGTAGCCTGTTTGACATGGCTATTTCAGATACTTTTAACTGGTGATTTCATATGTCTGATTCGTCTATTCCTTCTGACGATGAGATCGCCACGTTTCTAGGTGATGTATCTGTCTCTGGATTAGATCAAGGCCCTGAGTTCTCAAGCGTTGAGTTTGAGATGATTACCCCTGCTCCTGGTGATGAAGATTTGCCACCAGAAGATGATGGAAACATTGAAACAGGGTTAGAAGATTCCACCATTGAGATAGGGGATGGTAAGTGCCGTGTTTGTGGTGCGCCTACTTTTAGACCCCCAGGTCTTACGCAGACTGGGAGGAAGAAGCGTGCTCCTCGTTACTGCGATTTGCACAATCCAAAGCGCAAAATATCGGATGAGAGACCCTTCCCTCGTGGGGTGGAAAGTCAACTTCAACGGGTCCAAGAGGAATTAGCAGATGATCTAAGGTTGCTAGGAGTATTGGCAGGGCCAATGCTTCCGGTTACTGGATACTACGTTGTAGACCATGCTGATTCTTTTACTATTGCACTACTCAAGCTTGCTAAGAATAACCAAAACATACTTAGAGTTTTGCATAGAGTGGCACAAGTTGCGCCTATCTACACAGTAGCAGAATGTGTAGCTGGCACAGCCTACGCCGTGCAGGTTGACTTGCAGAAGGCTGATCCGCATAACACGATCGGACAGAGGCTCGGTGTATCCAGAGCTTATGATACTGTACACCCAGAGACACCTACTAATGTAGAGACTAATGGTTTCCAGACCCCTCCACACTACGCTTCGGCCCACTGACCCTGGACTCAGGGAGATGGAGGAAATGCTCCTTGTGGAGCGTATTCCTCGTAAGCCGTGGCATGAGGTTAAGTTTGATATCTATGATAGATGGAAGCCAAAGGATCAACCACACCATTCAATTGTTTCCTTAACAGGAGGAGGAAAGAGTTACCTTGCTACAAGAGGATTACTTCCAATGCGAGGTTGGCGGAGAGTTCTCATCATTGACAATAAGGGGGATGATGATACTCTCAGGGACGTGGGAAAAAGAATTCGACAGATACCTAAAAGAGACCCTTACCTGCGTAACAGAAAACAACCTGATTCATTATGGTACAGGCTCATGGTCTCTGACGACTGGGGAAAAGGTAGAGAGCAAGTAAAAGAAGCTCTACAACAATGCTATCGTCAGGGAGATTGGACTATCTTTGTCGATGAAACTCGTAACCTAACTGATCCCCGTGTACCATCATTAAATCTACGGAATTATGTGGAGCAGATATGGTTAAGAGGAAGAAGTCGTGGAGTAGAAATGGTCTCCATGACACAGGCACCAAGGTGGGTTCCTTCTTCGTTTTACGACCAGCCTTCCTTCGTTTGGATCGGCCGCATCAACGACGAAAGAGCCCATCAAAGACTAAGAGAAATAGGAGGATTGCGTAGAAGCCACTTACCTATTATCCAAAGACTACAGCGTAGAGAATTTCTAGTTGTAGGTGATGGTGGGGACTATACAGCCATCACAAAAGTACCGGACCTATCAAGGAGACAAACGAATGGTGGACAGCACAGTACCACATGATACTGAGAGTAGGCTTCGTAACATTGAGGCCCATCTCGGTATCGGTAGTGTGGACCCGGACACTGGTGAATACACCGTAAAGCAGTATGAGGAATCACCAGGACGTCCAACAGATGAAGAACCAGACGTAGACGAAGAAGGAGTATAATGCTAGGTATTGGAGTATATATTCTAGCATGGCTGATTATCATTAACTTTCTTTTTAGAGGGTTTCTGTCTCACCATGCTGACAACCCGGCAGCCGCCGGACTGGCACCACTTATCTAGAAAGGAGGCGAAATGCCCAGTGGAGTTCAGACATTGCAGGTTGCGAATCCATCGCAATCAACCGTTTCAAGAATGCCTCAGACTACGGCACAGCCAACATCCCCAGCGGGTGCGGCACCGTTTTCTAGGTTGTCAAGGCAGGGTCAAATCCTTGGACCTGCACAGGCAGGACTTACATATGGTTCCCTTTGGACACCAACCCTGAAGCCTGTCGGTGGATATCTAAGGTATCTTGACCTTACCGTTTCAATGGTTGGTCAAACCTCAACAGGTCCATCTGTTCTGACACAGGATGGTCCATATGACATTATTCAGAACTTCTTTCTGCGTGACCCATATGGACAACCTATTATTCAGGCAGACGGTTTCTCTTTGAACCTTATCAACTTTTACAGTGGTCAGAGAGGTATGCTGGGATTCGGTAATGATATTGGAGCATTGCCTAGCTTCATTACTCCGGTGCTTACTACTGGTGCTCAGCCTTTCACGTTCAGCCTTGACATTCCATTGGAAATGGACTCTAGTGGGTATTGCTCGCTGGCATCTATGAATGCAGCATCACAGCCCCAGGTTCAGCTTCAGCTTAACCCGGTGGGATCAGTTTACACGACTGCTCCTACTACTCCTGGTACTGCTACGATGGATATTAACGAACCATTCTGGATGGCACCAGTGGACAATCCACAGATTGCTCCACCAGATGTTGGTTCGTCAGGTCAATGGTCAGTGACAAGAGCGCAGACGCTTATTTCTAGTTCTGCTTTCCAGCGTATTGTACTACCAAGAGTAGGCACTTTTATTCATACTCTGGTTCTTGTGCTTCGTGACACTGGTACTGCTCCGGCGAACCTGAGAGTGGAATCATTCCCATCAACTGACCTGTCACTGTGGGTTGACGGTGTTCCGATTTTCTTTGAGTACCTTTCAGAGCGTCGGGACACGCTGTACCACCAGTTCGGTGCGTACTCGTTTAACCCTGTTACTGCTGCGGCTGGTAAGGGACCTGCTGGTGTTACTGCATACTCTTTCCGTGAGAGCGTTCAGTCGGCAGTTTCTACCGCTGACACCTATGACCTGTTGCTTCCGACGACTCCTGCTACTCTGCTAGAAGTTGCTGGAACATGGGGCACTTTCACTGGTACTGGTCAGCTTTACACCATTACTGGTGAGTTGTTCCCGGTGTCTGGTATTCCTTACACGCACCTTGCTGCATAAGGAGGTAGTATATGCCTATCGACGTTGGCGCTGGACTACAATCTGACTTGTCAGTAAGCAGCCAGCCCGTTATTCCAAACAGTAGTATGGCATCCCAGCCCCATGTTTGGTCATGGATTTGGTTTGTCGTTGCTGTTTTAATCGTACTGGGTTTCCACATTAGAGTTTTTGGGCACCCGGTTCCACCTAGCGTTCACATGCCATAGAAATGAGGAGAGGTATGGGAGGACAAGTTATTAATCTAGCTGTTATCATTGCAGTAGGTGTTATTCTTGCTGACATGATTGCAAACGTAAGAGGTACAAACGCCCTGTTCGGAGGAATGGCGAATCTCTGGAAGATTGGCGTTAACGGAATGCTCGGTAAGACCTCATAAGGAGAGTCAACATGCAATTGAACGTCAAGAACATTGTCGTCCTGGTGCTTATCGTCCTTGTTGGATGGTGGCTCTACAAGAGGATTTAGTGGCTCTAGGGAGACTTCGGCCAAATGTAACGGCAACTAATCCAGAACAAGCCGTCGGTGTATATGAGGGTTTCTATGGAGAGATGCCAATACCAGCTACAGCCTATACGACGAGCACGTCTAGACTAGCTTCACGAGATATTGTTCCGTCTGTTAAGACTGTTGCATCGAATGCTTCTGTTGTAGACAGGCATGATCGTCTGAATGGAATAGTCTCTACTGGTGGTAGACAATCCCGTTCAGCGAGAAGGCCACAGTGGAATAATCCAGTGTATTCGTCTGCATTTCAGAGGTATTTGATTGGTCCACAAGTCAATTATATCCTCAATGACCAGTGGTATATCGCATACCCAGCAGCTTCTGTAATGCTTGGTGGAATGCATAACATGGCATGGTCCGAAAAGGTTCCTCAGATACCTACCCGGTCTACTGGTGGACCAGGAGCAGCAGCTATGCGACCTGCACCACGGTTCAAGAGCGTACAGACTATTCCACGGTATTCGACGATGCCGACAATGTACAATACTGCTTCAACAGAACAGTAAAGGAGTAATCTGTGGGTGAAACACTGAGGAGAAAAGTGGGCTTTATGCCTGTATGGGCATGGGTTCTAGCATTTGTGGTGATTGTGGCGATCTATCTTTCGTATAGAAAGAACAAGGCAGCCGCAGCAGCCGCAGCCGCACAGGGACAACAGAATAACCTATCTAGTAATCTAGGTACTGTTCCTGTGAGTAATCTAACTACAGCGGCGCAACCTATGCCAATCCAGATGGGAGATACTTTCGTAAATACGACCGTACCTCAGACCATCACTCAGACTGTAAACCCACCATTTCCTACGAGGTGGATTCCTTGGAAGCATAAGCCGCCAGCATGGAACATACAAACTCCACCTTTGCCTGCTCCTAGTCCTGTTATAGCTCCTATACAACAACCGCCAACTCCACCGCCACCTCCACAGACATTGCCTGGATACGGTGCAGGGTTGGGACAGTTGATTGCTAATAACCCTGGTATTATGTCAGCGAATACTCCTGGGGGAGCCAATATTCCTGGCATCACTGGGTATAATGTTAGCTATAATGGGGTGCCTCTATAATGGATCTAACAGATGGATTCGGAGGCAATGGCGATAATGCCGTTAAGGTAGCTGTTTATGCTACTCTTATGTACGACATTATATCGGCTACGAATAGTAGCCCCCAAACTACAGAGATAAATGCTTCTAAGAGAGCTGCAACTCTTATGAAGTGGGTGCATCTCGGATTAGTGCAAGGGCTACTGTTCGTAGCTATTGGTATGTACCTCGATAAAGAACGGTGGCCGCCACTCTTAGGAGGGGGAGTGGCAGCCGTTCTACTGTATGGGCAGTATTTACATGCACTAAAGGCTGGAATACAATCACCAGGGGAGACCACGGAGAGTGTATTTTGATGTATGGTGATATCAGAGGATTAAGGAAAAGAGGAATCATTGGACCTTGGCCGTGTGATAGCTGCAAGCAGCTTACTCAATATGCCGACGTTGGATCTGAAACTAACTATATCTTTTGTCGGAATCCCGGTTGTGAGTTTGAGCGTATCGTCGATAAGAGAAGATCAATCATTAAAGAAAGTGATGGCACCTTTTGGAGATTTGATACAGACGGTAATAAAACCAGGATTAGGGCTCAATGATTAGGGGGATAGAATGCCACTAGGTACAGCATGGCCTAAAGGTGGAAACCGAGTTGGTACTGGTGTACAATTTCCTGGTGGAAATCCTACAGGTCCAGCATTCCCTGGTGGTTGTCCGCCAGGTACTAGGCCAGGGTTTAGTGGTGGTATTATAACAGGACCACAGTGCGTTCCTTCTGGATTACCGGCAACAGAGAATCCTCCTTCTCCTGGTAATACAGCACCTGCACCTATGCCTCCAGACAATAGTGGATCAGCTCCTAGTTCACAAATAACTGGATTATCCTTTGCACAAGTAGAGAACTATTGGATTCAAGCTGGTGGTTCTCCGCAGGCTGCTGCTATGGCTGCGGCTGTAGCAGATGCAGAAAGTGGTCTAAATGCAGCGGCTCAACGTACAAACCCTGACGGGACTGTTGGGATCGGCCTATGGCTTATTCCTCAAAATGGGACGCCTCCTGGGTCTACTGATCCTATTGCGAATGCTCGTGCTGCTGTCCAATTATCGCAGAACGGTACAGACTGGACGCAATGGTGTAGCACATGGTCTGACAATAACTGTGGTGAGAATAATGGAACGTATCTTGGTTCGGGTGCTAATGCACTTATGTCACTCGGGACACAAAAAGCAGGAGCAAGTTACAATGTATTCGGTTCGGCACCTTCTGGATCGGGAGTTGGTGCCTCTAGTGCAACCAGTGGACTAGGAGGTGGCTCTACAGCCACAAGTTCTAAGTCTAGTTACCTCATCTTCGCTATCATTATACTTATCGTTGTCGTGATAATCTTCCTAGCAAGGCGTAAGAGTCAGACAGAACAGCGACCTTCGCAGGAGTCAGAAAGAATCGCATGAGCAGCTATAATGCTCCTGGCAATGTCCAATATAGCTACGCTCAACTTGAGGGTATCTGGTGTCAAGCCGGGGGTTCTCCTACTGCTGCGCCAATAGCAGCCGCTGTAGCTATGGCAGAGTCAGGGGGGAATACAACTGCTACAAATCAGGACAGTAATGGTACTGTTGATAGAGGTCTGTGGCAGATAAACAGCGTTCACGGTGCTCAGTCTACTTATGATGTTATGGGAAATGCTAGAGCGGCAGTAGCAATCTCTAACAATGGGCAGAACTGGGCACCGTGGACTACTTATAACAATGGAGCATATCGTCAATTCGTACAAACTAATGTAGCTGCTGATATGAGTGCCCCCATCAATGCTACTAATGCGGCTGCTAATGCTACACTGGCTGCTGCATATCCTGGTGGTGGACTTGATCCTCTAAACTATATTGACCCTTGGGGATTCTTCGGTAAGATATTCACCTTGACGCCAGCAAATACTACAGATACAATCAATAATGCTATAGGTAATGCTCTTAAAGGACTCATCATTACGATGTTTAATCCTCTCATTACTATCATAGCAGGAGTTATGGGTATTACTGCTGGTGGAGTAATGGTTCTTCTCGGTGTCTTTATGATCGTTAAGAATACAGAGGCAGGACAAGAGGCTGGGCGTGCGGCTGGAATGGCTGCACAGCTAGGTGTAGCTGCTGTAGCTCCTGAAGCAGCAGCGACTACAAGATACATTGGTAGTGAGGGTGGAGTTACTACGGTACAGCAACATAGGCGTGCTGCGGGTGCCGTAAGAATTGGTGGAAGAAGGATACAGTATCGTCCAGGTCAAGTTAGGACAGATGTAACTAGACCACCTAAGACACCTAAGCCAGAAAGGCGTAGTTATCAAGAGGTTTCTAGAGATGAAGCTGGACAGTATCAACGTCGTGGACCTATCCATCCAAAGGAAGCCGCATGATCTTTGGTATTGTTATAACGCTGGCAGGCTATTCGATTTTCTATTGGGGTGTGCATCACTTTCCTGGTTGGGATTGTAATGCTTGTCCACCTAAGAATGATTGTTGTCGGTATAGTTTGCTTGAATTACTTGGTGTCCCCAAAGCATGGGGAATAGCAAAGTATTCATCCGTTGGTATTACTCCTGGTAATCAACCTCCAGCAACTACACAGCAGCAGAATGCAGAGAATCAAACTACTGGTGGAGGACTAACCAATAGTAACTCTCCGTTCCCTTGGCTAAACTCAGTCTTGCAAGGTCTTAATGCTCCTACAAGTTTCAACAATCAGAACAAGCTAAGTGCATGGAATGCTTGTGAGGGTAATCTTCAAGGACATTCTGGAATGGGGATTAACAATCCTTTCAATACAACCCTTAACTGTTGTGGTGGAACCAGTGTTCCTGGCAATAGTGCAGGAGTAAAATCATATCCTACTCTTACTGCTGGCATTCAAGCTACAGTACAGACGTTGCAATCTCCGAGGTACAAGGCAATTGTATCTAACCTTGTAAATGATGGGACATTCCAGGCATTTGCTAATGCTGTAGGTAGCTCAGGATGGGGAACTAGTGGTAGCTGTATAGCGAGGAGTGGATCGTGAATCCACGACGACTAAACATGATGGCTTTCTTACTAGCCTGTAGTGCTATCACCTACTGGCACGTTAAGAAATGTAAGGAGTTACCCTGGCCGCCACAGTTCATTGCTACGGGCATAGTATTTGTTCTACTTGATCTATTCTCTGCATTTAATGAAGAACTCTCAGGCATAACTTCTATTGGATTTGTAATCGCTATCTTTGTAAAGCAAGGATGGATAGCTGATTGTAGTCACAAGGGAATTGGAGGAACGGCACAACCACAAACTGCTACATTTATTAATACCACACAGACTCCTGCTACTTCTTTGGTAGAATTCCAACAGCAAACTCAAGGTGGTCCAGTACCAGGAGGGACAGGGGTGACAGTTGTTTGAGTGGATTGAAACTCGTTGGATTATTACCGCAGCAGTAGTTGTGGTTATAATTATCCTCTTGGATGAGTTGGCTTACCATCATTGGAAAAAGACTAATCCCGGTGCGCTATATACGCATCTACGGAATAGACCTTTTCTGACACCAATTGATCCGACTAGACCTCCAACAACCTATTATGAATAAGGAGAATGAAAATGCTACTAGGAGATTGGATAGCGAAAATCTCTACAGATCTGGGGATGAAAACATGCGTTCCGTGCCAGAAGCGTCAGGCAGCAATGAATCAAGCGCATCTGAATCTCAAGACGAAACTCAAGGATTTCTTTTTCACCACTCCGCAGCAATCGCCACCCTCTCAGCCACCTTCGGAGCCACAATCATAATCAGTTTGATAGCATCTAGAATGTGGGACGAGGATCAAATTCGACTGTACAGCCTTGACCTAATGAGTAGAATGTGCAAGGCTATTGCGTTGATTTTTGGTAGTTGGGCGCTTGCCTGTGAGAGATCATATAACGAATACGTGAATGCGTTACACTAATGGCGACTGACAATACTACACCTCTGGCTCCTGGTGGTTATGTTCAATACGACGTAACAACGCAATCACCAGAGTCTCCTTTGCCATCGTCAGCAGAACAAACGATTGGGATTATTCGACAGTTGTTTATGTCACAGGGTAAGCAGTATGCACAAGT